>VMHT01166763.1_pt1 | contig 79342 bp, 65 predicted proteins | sample 4693611 | NCBI WGS metagenome assembly VMHT01 (sample SAMN12280063, study PRJNA550983) | marine metagenome | isolation source: seawater sampled from same location over 5 years 0.02-0.2 micron viral filtrate | place: USA: collected off the coast of southern California halfway between the port... ...
GCACTCTACCTGATTCAGGAATACCCCTATGATGTGGCAATTGTCGATATTGGCTTGCCGCAGATTGATGGGTTTGAAGTCATCCGTCGTGCCCGGCAGCAAAATGTCCGGTGTCCGATACTCATACTGACGGCCCGGGGCCGGTGGCAGGAAAAGGTCGAAGGTTTAGACGCCGGAGCGGATGATTACCTGACCAAACCGTTTCACAATGAAGAACTTCTGGCCCGGGTCAAAGCGTTGATCCGCCGGGCATCCGGACAGGCAAATCCGGTGGTGGAGCATGGCCCACTTACCCTGGATACCGTTACCGAAGAACTGACTATTTATCAGCGTCGCCTGGAACTCACCGCCTATGAATACAAGGTCATGGAATACCTGATGCTGAATCCGCAAAAGGTGGTTTCCAAAACCGAACTTACCGAGCATATCTACGATCAGGACTTCGATCTGGACAGCAACGTAATTGAGGTATTTATAGGCCGCCTACGCAAAAAGCTTGATCCTGAGGGGCAACTAAAGCCCATTGAAACCCTGCGTGGTCGCGGCTACCGGCTGAGCCGTAATTTGTGAAACGCTGGTCTTTAAAATTACGTAGTGTCCTGGCGGCGCTACTGGCCCTGGCGGTGTTTATTCCGGTCACCGTGTTTATTCTTGATGAAGCCTATACCCGCAGCCTGACCCAGGCCAAATTAAACGAACTTAAGCTGATGAATCTGTCGCTGGTGTCGGCTTTTGAGCTTGATGGTGATGTGGCTGTCATGCCCGAGATGCTCTATGAAGAGCAACTTAACCTGCCCGATTCAGGCTATGTGGGAATGGTAATGTATAACCAGCGTATGGTGTGGCAGTCTGCTTCGGCATTAAACACAGATATGAACATACCTTCGCCTGTACCCCAGGTAGGCGATGAGTATTTTGATACTCATTATCGCGACCACGCCAGCTCCGACTCGGCCTATTTTATGTACGGCTTTACCGCCGAATTCGCCGGTAGTGAGAACTTTGAACCCGTTCATTTTTATATTTTTAATGATCGAAATGGGTTTGATGCTGAGCGGGCTACCTTTCTCACCACCGTCTGGCAGGGATTATTGTTTTTAAGTATTGGTTTATTGCTGTTATGGCTGGCCGGAATCAGTGTGGTATTGAACCCGGTACGAAAATTAATTGAAGAGATACGCCGCACCAGTAAGGGCACACAAACCGCCCTGTACAATAGTTACCCGAGAGAATTTACCGGCCTGCAAACCAGTATCAACCACCTGTTACAGACCGAGGAACAGCAGCGCCTGCGTTACAAAAATAGTCTGGGGGATCTGGCCCACAGTCTGAAAACCCCGCTGGCGGTAGCACTTGGCACCCATAACCTGCCTGAGGAGGCCCGTGAGGCATTACTTCAGGTTGACTCGTTAATACAGCGGCAACTGAAGCGGGCCGTGGCCGGGCAGTCTGGCTGGCAGCAGGCGGTGCCGGTGGCGCCGATTTTTGACAAACTGACCCATGCTATGGAAAAGGTCTATCGCGACAAAGATCTGGTTATTGACCAGAAGCTGACTACCGAGGCCAAGTTTTACGGCGATGAGACCGATCTGTTTGAAATGCTCGGCAATTTGCTGGACAACGCCTGTAAAGCGGCCCGCCAGCAGGTCAGGCTGAGCGGGTCCACCACGGCCCATTACCTGACGCTATGTGTAGAAGATGACGGCCCGGGCATTGACAGCGAAAATCAGACCCGGCTGCTGGAGCGAGGCGCCCGTCTTGATACCTACACCGAGGGACAGGGCATTGGCATGGCCGTGGTCAGCGATCTGGTCGCCATTTATCAGGGGCGCCTGGAAGTATTTACCAGTGAGTTACAAGGGGCAGGTATCCGAATCAAACTGCCCTATCCTGCCGGACGCTAAGCCCGGGGCTTGCTTTCGCCGGCTGAAGATAACAACACCGCCAGCCACTGACTTTCGGTACGCGATTCCAGGGCGATTTTCACCACCATCGTTAACGGCACCGACAGCAGCATCCCCACCGTTCCCAGCAGCCAGCCCCAGAAAATCAACGACAGAAACACCACCAGGGTTGATAAGCCCATGCCCCGCCCCATCAGACGCGGCTCAATCAGATTGCCCATCACCGTATTGACCAGCATAAAGGTTAAGGCCACCAGCCCGGCAGGCGCAAAGCCATATTGCACAAAAGCGATTAACACAGCCGGTAATGCCGCAATAATAGAGCCGATATTGGGAATATAGTTAAGCATAAAGGCCAGCACGGCCCACAACAAAAAGTGGTCGATTTTCATGATATAGAGCACCACCCCAATCACCAGTCCGGTGGCCAGGCTGACAACGGTTTTAATAGCCAGGTAGCTGTTCACTGATTTGATGAAGCGGTCAACATGCTGCATTTTCATATCCGGGTCAGCTAATGCAATATGTAAGCGTGACGGAATGCTGTCAGCTTCGAACAACATAAAAATTACCGTCAGCAGAATCAGAAACAGGTTGGATAATACCCCCCCCATGCCCGACAAGAAGTTAGTGGCCAGTGACATGGCCATGCCCGGATCAAGATGCGAGGTAATCAGTTCACGATTAAAATCTATGCCTAGTGAGGCCAGCCGGGTAATGATCCAGTCAAATTCGCTGGCCAGTTTTAATCGGTAGTCAGGCAAATTTTGTCTGAATTCGGTAAGCGACTGACCCACCAGCCCGGCCAGCAGAAACCCAAACACCACAATTAAACTGATCACCAGCGTCACCGATAACCATTTTGGAATACGATGACGGGACGCCCAGTTAATCAGGGGGCTACAGGCAATAGCGATAAAGCCAGATAAAAAGAAAGGTACCATGATAGCCGAAGCGGCTTTAATGCCTGCCAGCACCACAACCAGACTTGCCAGGACAATAAGGGCTTTGGCAGTAGGCGATTTTAGTTCCATAATAATCAATTAGCTCAGTTAGCAAGTACAAATGATACCACTCCTTGCGGATACGGCGTGCGTGTCTATTATTCTATATTTTTTTGTCCGAATACGAGAATTTTCATGACATTAAATCAGGCCATAATAAAAATTAAAAATCTGCGCTTACGCACTTATATCGGCATTAATGAAGAAGAGGTGGAAAATAAACAGGATGTCATTGTGAATGTCATCATACATTACGATGCACATCAGGCTTCCAGTACAGACAATATGGGCGATGCCCTGAACTACAAAACGGTGACCAAAGCTATCATAAAACTGGTGGAGGATAACCGCTATTTCTTGCTGGAAAAACTTGCTTCAGATGTACTGACCATTGCAGCCCAACACCCGTCGGTCAGCTTTGCAGAGGTAGAGATAGATAAACCTCATGCCCTGCGTTTTGCCGACTCGGTGTCACTGACATTGTCGTGTACCCAACCCTAAAAGGATTCACCGTGCAGATACTTATCACCGGCGGCACCGGCACTATAGGCCGGCGCCTTATTAAGCGTACCAGTGAGCAGCATCACTTTACGGTGCTAACCCGCGATCAGCAAAAAGCGGCCAGCCTGCTGCCTGACACCGTTACGTTGATCTCCAAATTATCTCAAATCGAAGATTTTGGGCAGTTTGATGCGGTCATCAACCTGGCCGGCGAACCCATCGCAGACAAGCGCTGGACCGACGAGCAGCGTAAACGCATATGTAACAGTCGCTGGGACATTACCCGTGAACTGACCAGCCGGTTTACCAGTTGCAATAATCCGCCCCGGGTTTTCTTATCCGGCTCGGCGATTGGCTATTATGGTCGCCAGGGGCAGAGTATCGTCACCGAAGACGAACACCAGGTGAACGAGGAGTTTACCCATACGGTATGCCGCAAATGGGAAAGGCTGGCCCTGGATGCCAATAAAGTTACCCGTGTGTGTGTAATGCGCACCGGGGTGGTAATGGCAAAAGGCGAAGGAGCACTGGGAAAAATGACCTTGCCCTTTAAACTGGGCCTGGGCGGTAAAATGAGCGATGGCGAGCAGTTTTTTTCCTGGATCCATGTGGATGACATGGTTAACGGTATTGTATTTTTACTGGAACATGACGAATGTGAAGGACCGTTTAATCTCACGGCGCCGGAGCCGGTAACGAACAAAACCTTTACCCATACCTTAGCCTCGGTACTGCACCGTCCCGCTATATTCACCGTGCCTGGCGTAGTGTTACAGCTGGCCATGGGTGATGCCGCCGATATGCTACTGACCGGTCAAAACGTGCTTCCTGCCAAGCTGACTGAAGCCGGTTTCAGCTTTGAATATCCGCAGCTGCGACAGGCTCTGGAACAGGAACTGGGATAAGCCTTTAACCGGTTTGCAGGAAAAAGGCCGACCCTGTTTGGTTACATTATTTTACGCAATAGCTGGCTGGTGTTTAAAGTGAGCAGCCGCCAGCACCCTACCGCGCCTAAAGCGCCCACCACTATCGCGCCCACTACCGGTGCTATCAGCCAGTACCAGAAATGCAAAGAGGCAGTCATGTCAAACAGCTGAGTTTGCAGCAAATAAAGACTTAGCTCATTGGCAAGGGCAGCCATGAATCCGGCCACCACCCCAATGATAACAAACTCATACACTACACTGGCCCGAATCAGCCGCCCTTTGGCACCCAGTGTGCGCAATATGGCTAACTCCTGCTGACGTTCATCCATGCTTGCCTGAACCTGAGCAATCAATACCAGCGACCCTGCCACCAGCACCAGGATAAGAATAAACTCCACCGCCAGAGACACCTGCTCCACAATACCGCGGAGCTGATTGATGCGCGCATCCACATCAAACAGGGTCACAGAGGGAAAGGGCTGGAGTAACTGGGTTAAGCCGGCTTTTTTCTCGGTGGGCAGGTAAAAGCTGGTGATATAGGTAGGGGTGTATTCCTGCATGGCTGCAGGCGACAGCACAAAGAAAAAGTTGGGCTGCATACTTTGCCAGTTCACTTCACGAAAGCTGGTTACCCGGGCTTTCACCACCTCTGAGCCTATATTAAAGGTCAGCATGTCCTGCAGTTCGATATCTAGTCTGTCGGCGACCTCTCGTTCCACCGAAACCGCAAATTCATCCTGCGCCTCGACAGGTTGCCGATCGCCGTGCCAGGTCCCTTTTACTATACGATTTTCGTTTTGCAGGGTATTGCTCCAGGTCAGGTTGGCTTCACGCCCCAGACCATCCCGGCCCCGTTCATCTTCAGGCTTGTCTTCCTTGGTGACCTCGGTATTCACTTTTTCATCATTAACCGACACAAACCGGCCCCGGACCACCGGGTAAAAATGGCCAATCTCAACATTGTTATCGGCAAAGTGATTATCCAGTTCCGGCTTTTGCTGCTGGGTAATGTTGATTAAAAAGTAATTAGGGGTGCCCTGGGGCAATTGCGCCTGCCATTGGGCAATCATATCGTTACGCATTACCAGCACAATCAACAGCAGCATAATGGTAATAGAGAAACTGATTAACTGAACACTGTTGTCCATCGCCCGCCGGGAAATGCGCGCCCAGGCCAGTTGCCAGGGTCCCATCTTATTTGAGGCGAACTTTCGTCCGACGTATATCAGCCCCACCGTAACCAGGATAAGCGCCGCGACCAGCGCGACCCCGGAGACAAACAAAATGGCGCTGATTTTAAGATTCTGACTGTAGGCCCACATCAACAGAAACACCGCCAGCCCGGAGACGGCGAACTGTAGCGTTCGAGAACTTAAATTTGAGTCCATTTCCCGGCGCAACACCCGCAATGGCGGTATCGAAAACAGCCGCAATAGCGGATACATCGAAAACAACACCGCGCACACCACGCCGGTAAATACCGCAATGATAACCGGTCGCCAGTGCCATACCGCCAGGCTAACCTCAACTTTGCCCGCCAGCGCGCTCACCACCGCTTGCTGTATGGCGACCCCGGCGATAATGCCAATGATAATACCCAATGTGGCGATAAAGAAGATTTGCAGGGTGTAGACTTTTCGAATCATGCTGCGGGTAGCCCCCAGCGTTTTCATGATGGCGACCGGGTCGAAATGTCGCTGTGAGTAGCGCTGCGCCGCTACCGCAATAGACACCGCGGCCAGCACAATGGCCAGTAAACTGGCCAGTAAGAAATACTGTCCGGCGCGGGCAACCGAACGGCCAATCGGCGAGCTGTCATCTTCTACCGATTGCCACCGGTGAATTTCATCATCCAGTTGCGGTCTCAACCAGTCATAAAACTCACTGAGCTGAGCGTTATCGCCGGCAAAATAGGCTTTATACGTTACCCGACTGCCGGGGCCGGTAACATTGGCGCTGGCTAAATCGCGCTGATGTATTAGCACCAGCGGATCGGTGCTGAACAACGAAAAGCCCGCATCCGGGACATCATCCAGAACCCGGCTTACGGTAAAGCTGGCATCGCCAATACCAATGGTGCCGCCCGGCTCGATTCCCAGCAACTGAAACAGGCGTGAATCAATCCAGGCATTGCCGGGTTCGGGAACCTGATTGATTTGTCGCTGCTCACCAAAAGGCGTATCAGCCACGGTAATGGCACCTTTAAGGGGATAGTTACTGTCTACCGCGCGCAAGTCAGCCAGCGACATGGCTTCATCGCCAAATACCATGGAACGCAGCTGTACCTGACTGGCGGTGGCGATATCACGGGTTCGGGCATGCTCAATCCAGTTTTCGTCTAATGGCTGGCGTGCCCGTAGCTGACGATCGGCCGCCAGAAACGATGCCGAGCGTTCGGTCAGCGCGCCCTGTAAACGCTCACTGAACAAGGACAACGATAATACCGCCGCCACCGACAGGATTATCGCCGCCAGAATAATGGTCAGCTCACCCCGGCGGGCTTCGTGCCTGAACAGCCGCCAGGCCAGTTTTGTCGCATTACCCATGGGCAGCATCCAGCGTTGCAGCCGCCTCATTGGGGGCGGCAGGTTCGGTCAGCTGGCCGGCCTGCATCACCAGCTGGCGATCGCAGTGACGTGCTAGCTCTTCGTCATGGGTTACCAGTATCAGGGTCGTTCCTGAGTCGTGATTAAGGGCGAACAAAAGCTTTTCAATTTTTTCGCTGTTGGCGGCGTCCAGATTCCCTGTGGGTTCATCGGCGAATAGAATTTTGGGCTGGCCGATAAACGCACGGGCAATCGCCACACGCTGCTGCTCGCCTCCGGAAAGCTGATTCGGATAATGTGACCCCCGGTGGCCCAGCCCCACCTGTTCAAGAATGTCCTGGGCCTGTTTACGGGCATTTTTAGCTCCGGCAATCTGTGCCGGTAACATCACATTTTCTAAAGCCGTTAAGCTTTGCACCAGCATAAAGCTTTGAAAAATGAAGCCCACTTTAGCGCCTCGTAATTGGGCCCGTTGCTCTTCATCCATACTGTGAAGCGGTTCGTCATCTAAAAAGATCTCTCCCGATGAAACTTCATCCAGCCCGGCCAGCAGCCCCAGTAAAGTGGATTTACCGGAACCGGACGCACCAACGATGGCAACAGACTCTCCTGACTTGACTTCAAAAGAAATGGGTTGAAGAATCTCCAGCTGACCTTCGTTCGTAGTAACCTTTTTGGTTATCTTGCTGGTTTTAATCATAAGGAGTCACCGCAGTCGTGTTCATTCAATATTCTCGTGGTTTTCGACAGTTTTTTGTCGCATTGCTATTTTTACCCTTTTTACTGTTGGCAGATCAATCTCTTGCTGCAGCCTCGCAGGCGCAAAATCAGTCCAAAACACTGTTGGTTGTAGGTGATAGTTTAAGCGCAGGCTACGGTTTGCAACAGCATGAGGGCTGGGTAAGTTTGTTACAAAATTTATGGGCTGATGAAACACATCGGATCGATGTAATAAATGCTGCGATAAGCGGCGAAACCTCTGATGGCGGCTTAGCGCGGTTACCCCGACTGCTCGAACAACATGAGCCCAGCCACGTGTTGATTGAGCTGGGCGGCAACGATGGGCTACAGGGACACCCGGTGGGAAAGCTGAAAACCAACCTGAATAAGATGATTCGGTTGTCTCAGGAAGCCGGAGCGACGGTCATTTTGCAAGACATGGAAATCCCTTCCAATTATGGTAGCCGCTATACCACCTTGTTTGCTGACGCCTTTGATGAGGTCGCAGAAAAGAACGATGTGGCATTAGTGCCCTTCTTCTTAAAATCGGTGGCACTTAACAAAGATTTAATGCAAAAAGATGGTATCCATCCAAATAAGGAGGCGCAGCCACTGATTGCCGAATATATGGATAATAAATTGAAACCGCTGATTCTGGATAACGCTACCCGGTAACCGGCTGTTTGACTACTGACCAAAAAAAACCTGAAGCGGCCATCGCTTCAGGTTTTTTTATACGTGGGGATCAATACCCCTGCATCGGGTGTTGTTAGCGGCTGCCAGGAATATACTGTGGTGGCATGCTGTCATCACGCTGATGGTTAAGATAACGGTCCCGCAGGTCTGTTTGACGGCTGCGCATTTCCACCGCTTCACCATCAACAAAAACCTGCTCGGCATACTCAGTCACCTCAAGGGGATCGCCACTCCAGATCACCACATCCGCCCTGGCGCCTGTACGTAAGCTGCCCACCGACTCCTGAACGCCAAAAATGCGTGCCGGGTTGCTGGTCAGACTGGCCAGCGCCGCCTCATGGGACAAGCCGTTGGCTACAGCATTACCCGCATGCTGGGTGGCCAGGCGAATATTGTGAGTCTCCATACCAATGGCGACCGTCACCCCGGCAGCCTCAAGACGGGCAGCGTTTTCCATGGACGCTCCCAGTGCATCGAAGCTTTCTGGCAGGTTCATCTCCGGATTGACGATAACCGCAATATTGGCCTGGGCCAGTTGCTCTGCCACGCGCCAGCCCTGAGCCGCCCCCATCAATACAATATCAGTTTGTGGATAGCGTTCTTTAAATGCCACCACCTGTAAAATATCGGACTTGCGGTTGGCTTCCATTATCAATGGCATTTCGCCCGCCAGCACCTTTTTCAGCACTGTTAGGTCAGCGCGGGTATTAAGGCCCTGCCAGGTATCGCCCGGGGTGGGGATATCTCCGACGGCTTTAGCTTCATCAAACAGCTGCTGCAAGGTTACCCACAACGCCGAACGCGAGCCGCCAGCGTCTTGCGCTGCATTAGCGCTTACGTCCAGCACCATAAACGCCCGGGGTTTGATAAGGGGGGCTTCAGCGCCGACAGAGATAATGCTGCCCTGTCCATGAAACAGATAATCGGTGTACGACAAGGTGGTGGCCGCAGAGGTCACTCCTTCAATTCGTGACACATCCATCAGGGTCGAGTCCGGGTTTATTGCATAGCTAACATCAAAAGCGGCACCGGTATTGGAGATACGGGTATTTTCCACAGAAGAATCGTTGATGCCCGCCCAGGAAGCCACTTCAACCAGCCCTAACGAGGTCATAGCGCCGACCAGACCAGGCGTGACCACCTTGCCACTGGCATCCACCTGCTCGTAATCTGAAGGCACCTCAGTATTTGCTGAAACCTGTTCAATTTTGCCGTCTTTTATCAATACCGTGCCGTTTTCAATCACGCCCTGCTCGGTCTGGGTATAGACTTTACCACCGACAATGGCGATATTGGCAGCCAGCGCTGAAGAGCAGCAGGCCGCAGAAACCAACGCAGCAATCATTAACTTTTTCATTCTGCTTCTCCTTCAGCCTGTTGTCCCATTTCAAAATCGCTCACCGGCTGCACCGACGGATCGTTCAGATCAAAGGCCAGACCGCCATCGATATAAACTTTTTCGGCTTTGGTATAGGTTGAAAACGGATTGCCATCCCAAAGCACCAGGTCGGCGTTTTTACCCGCTTCCAGAGAACCGGTTTTATCGTAAATCCCCATAGATTTGGCCGGGTTTGCCGACAACCAGGTCCAGGCATCAGCCATGCTGATATCGATACCCACGCGTTTTCCGTCAGACCAGGCTTTCGCGGCCTCCTGGTTCAGTCGCTGTATGCCCAGCTCGCTGTCTGAATGGACAATGGCACAGGCGCCGGCGGCGTCTACCATCGGGATATTTTCACGAATGCCGTCATAGGCTTCCATCTTAAAGCCCCACCAATCAGCCCACATTGAAGAGCAGACATTATTCTGTTTAAGCCGATCGGCAATTTTGTAAGACTCCACGGCATGGTGGAAGGAGCTTATCTGGTAATCAAACTCCTGCATCATATCCATCATGGTGACCATTTCGTCAGCCCGATAGCAATGCATATGCACCAGAATGTCGCCTTTCAGAACCCCTGCCATGGTTTCCAGATCCAGATCGCGTTTTGGGGGCGTCGGATTTTTACCGGCGTCAAAGTCGCGTTCGTATTTATCCCATTTGGCCATATAATCCTGGGCATCAGACCACGCCTGACGATAGCCTCTGACATTTCCCATGCGGGTCATGGGACCGCCCTTTTTGCCATACACTCGTTTGGGGTTTTCACCACAGGCCATTTTCATGCCGTAAGGGGCCTCAGGAAATTTCATATCCTGCATAGATCGGTTGGGCACATTTTTCAGCACCACCGAACGACCGCCAAACAAATTGCCCGAACCAGGTAAAATCTGCAAAGAGGTAACGCCCCCTGCCAGCGCCCGTCCGAAACCTGCATCCTGGGGCCATACAGAATGTTCTACCCAAACGCCCGGGGTAACGGGCTTAACCATTTCGTTACCATCTGCCAGTGAACCAATAGACGGTGAGGGATAGACTCCAAGATGGCTATGATTGTCGATGATCCCCGGCGTTACCCATTTACCTTCGCCGTCAATGACCTTCACATCATTCGGATAATCAAGGTTGGTGCCCACGGCCTGTACCTTGCCCTCAGCAAAATACACCATGCCATTTTCGATGCGCTTACCGGCGCCATCAAGAATGGTCACATTGGTAATAACGGTAGGCTGGCCGGCAATAGGGGTATAGGTACTGGGGTAAGGATTGGTGTCGAGACTGACCTTGCTGGTGGCTGAACTGTCGGTGTTGTTATTCTGGGTAGACTGACACCCAGTAATAACCAACGGAACCAGACAGGCCAGCGCCAGTGTTAAACGCGAGCGTGTGTGTGCCATAGGCTTTGTAATACCTTCAAGTTGAGAATAATAAGCTTATTCGTATTGTTATTGTTGTGTGTTTACACCACATTAACGCTACTTTAAGCAGATTTCAAAATGAAGCACACTTGAGACTAAGCGACGTACTCTTGCGAGGACTGGCGGCGTAGCACTTTAACGATATCCTCGGCATTATTAAGCCGGCGTATATCATTAAACAACAACTCGGCCTGAGGATACTGACGTTTTAGATAGCCACACCACTGTTTTATCCGGTTAGGATAATAACGGCCTTTATCTCCATAGATTTCATAGCCGGAATATTTTATTAACAAACCGGCCAGTTCCGGCCATGCCATGGGCGCTTCATGTTGTTTTATGCAGCGTGCCAGATTTGGCAAAGCCAGGGCGCCCCGACCAATCATCAGGTCGGTACACGCCGACTGTTGCTGGCAGCGCTGGGCGTCTTCGGCGCTCCAGATTTCGCCGTTAGCGGTAACCGGAATTGAAATATGCTCCCGGATACGGGCAATCCAGTCCCAGTAGGCCGGCGGACGATAGCCTTCGGTCTTGGTGCGGGCATGGACCACCAACTGGGTAGCCCCGGCTTGCTCAATGGCTATAGCATTGTCGATGGCCAGTGATTTATCTTCAAATCCCAGTCGAATTTTAGCCGTTACCGGCAGCTCATCAGACACGGCCTGGCGGACATTGCTGACGATGTCGTACAACGCCTGAGTTTCTTTAAGCAGTACCGCCCCGCCCTTGCTTTTATTTACCGTTTTAGCCGGACAGCCAAAATTAAGGTCAACGCCGGGGGAGCCGAGATCTACTGCGGTCTGAGCATTTTCGGCCAGCCACTGAGGGTGTTGACCTAGCAGTTGCACCCGAACCGGCACGCCAGCCTTTGTTTTGCCATCATTATGAAGCTCGGGGCACAAACGATAGAAAATTTTTGGCGGCAGCTTTTGATCTACCACCCGAATGAATTCGGTAACGCACAAATCAAAACCGCCCACTTCGGTGAGCATCTCGCGCATTAGGTGGTCTACCACCCCTTCCATCGGGGCCAACATGACTTTCATAATTAGTACGGACAGCTGTATCTGAAATTCGGGGGGCGAAAGTGTAGCAAATTGGCGCTGCCGAGACCATTAAACTTAGGTGTCTGTAGTGCTATGCCAATGCCTGACACATTCTTTTGTCACTTCGATACGCTGCTGCTCGGTCATGGCAGGCCAGGCCTGTATCTGGTTCAGGCTGCGACCACATCCAAGACAAATATCGTCAGTATTAAGCCTGCATAATCCGATACAGGGCGAGGTAGCCGCCCCTGCCGGCTGAGAGGGATTATTGCTTGGCATATTATTGATAGGTCGCTGACTGTTGATAAGGTTGCGCACACTCAAACCAAACACATACAAATACCCCAAACCGAGCCTGTAGTTGTTGTTCAAAATGCGATGGCGAGCTTGCCAGCAGCGTTACCCACTGCTGAGCCGTGCCGGTATAGATTAACCCGTGATATTCAGACACAAAAAAAGGACCTGTGTAAAACCAGGTCCTTAATATACATTTAGACGTCTAAACGTGCAAACGTCTATTTAGATATTTGCTGCCAGAATAAAATCCAGCGCTCCGCAAATAGCGGCAACCTGCGCTTTGTTACAGATTTCAGGAGTCGCATTCGGACTGTCCGGATATACTTCAGTGGTAGTAACATACGCTGCATCTGTCATACCGCCACAAAGGTGAAGCTTTTTCTTGTCGTAACAGATAACCCCTTCACTTTGCATTGGCTCGCCGATCAGACACCCCTGGTCGTCCGCGGGCGCTATATGAGTGACATGACTGACCGCTTCCACTACTGCTTTTTGAAACTCCAATTGCGGCTTTTGAGCATCGGCTACCGTATAAAATCCATCAGGGATATTCCAATTATGATTCACCGTGCCTTCACGAGCGGCCAGCGCCGGACGAAACTCGCTGTTGTCGGTATCGGTGGTTTCATGTAAATCAATATGGGCCAGAAAGGTAGTATCCAGCGAGGCTAAAAATGCCATGATTTGCGCGGCTTCGGGCGCCGGGCTATCGTTATAAAAAGACCGGTTTGGATCCAATGCCAGCGGATCCCAGCGGTTGATCGTTTCATATCCCCACGGGCTGATACACGGCACCACCACAATGTTAAAACGGGATGCATACAGCGCCATTTCGTTGTTGATGAAATGCAACGCGCCCTGTACCCCGCTGGTTTCATAACCGTGTACGCCACCGGTAATCAGTACCGTGGGCTTCGTTTGAGACATGGGTTCACTGACAATGGCATGTAAAGAATAACGTGCTTCATCGTAGGGCAAAGCACCATACTGAACCACTGAAAAGCCTTTCATATCAGTGGGTAGTTTTGCTAAAACCTCGTCGTTGTAGCTGCGCTGAACAGATTGCCCCGCCAGCCACTGGGCCTTGTGTTCATCGTTCCAGGGTTTGCCAGGTTCCCCAATGGAATAAGACTGCATAGTTCCACTCTTTGTTACAAAAAGAGTAAATACTAACATAGCCGCCAGTTGGCTTCAGTTGAGCGCCACTTTTTTTACATTAATCGTCATTTATTTTTTACAGGTAGAGGGGAAGCTGGGGACAATATCTGTTGGTCGGTGAATTTTATCTGTGCTAGCGTGGAGTTCCACTCTGCAAATGGAGATTGCAAATCTATGAAATCTGTCTTTTCATTTTCCAGTTTAGCTGCGCTTATCGCTCTGCAGTTAACCTCTCCGGCACTGGCCGATGACTTCACCGATACCTATCAGGCTTTTCAGACAGCGTACAAAAATAAAGATTTAGCCTCAAGTGCACAGCTGGCAAATGAAAGCTGGAAGCTGGGTCAGGAAAAGTTTGGTGAAGACAGTGAGCAGGCTATGAAGCTTAGGTATTCACTGGCCAATGTATTGGTAGAAGCAGAACAACCCGAACAGGCACTAGCGCATTATAAAGAAATGGTCGATGATTATCGCGACCATTATGGCGACAATCACCTCAACACCCTGTATTTGTATACCGACGTCATTAATTATCTCCACATGCATGTCAGTAAGTTAGGTAAACCAGCCCGGGATTTTTTGCAAAAAATGGGGACGCAGCTGGTGAAAGATGCCGACGAACCAGCCTATGCTTCAAAAAAAGAAGAGGCCTATTTGTATGCCGAAGCCGCTCAGGCTTTGGTTAAAGCCCCTATGCTGACTACCACCAAACACAATGTGCTCGAGTTTTACCGGCATGCCGACCAGGTAGTGACGGCCCAGTGGGGTGAAGAGGATGCTCGCACCCTGCAAACACGTTTGTTCCTGGGTAAGGCCTACGAGTTGGCTAATAAAACCCAGGATGCCGCACAAACCTATGAGTCTATTTTAGATAGTCTGGGGGAGGATACGCAGGTTACGCCTCCCCTAAAGCTTGTTACTCATGCTCGACTGGTAACACTGTTTGAAAAATCGGGAGACTCTGAAGCTGCTACAAAGCATTGTCGTGCTATTGGAGAAATGAAGCCATGGGATCCTGACCAAAAGCCGGAGCCTATATATCGGGTAAATCCAAAATATCCGGTAACGGCAGCTAAAAGAGGAAATGAAGGTAGCGCGTTCCTTTCTTATATTGTGAATAGTCAGGGGATGGTTGAAGATCTCACCGTAGACAAAGTCGACGGTTACCCGGGGTTTGGTAAAAAAGCTTTGCAGGCGGTTGAACAGTGGCGCTACGCACCGAAGTTTGAAGATGGTAAGCCAGTAGATTCAGAGCGGCTAACGGTGCAGATGGACTTTAAAGTAGAAAGCTAACACTAACCCAGGTAGCCATGCTTACCGGCGGAGGCTGAATATTGAACTGGTAGATTCGAAAAAAAATACCGCGGTAGGCGAAAAGTACAGCAATCGCATAAGTACTTACGGCCTGAAAATTAATAGCATGTACGCCGTCTTGGTACTAGGAACCACTTACACCAACTTCTTATAGTCGCTCTGGATTAATGCTAAGACAGTGGGTTACAGATACAAAAACGGCGCAATACTGCGCCGTTTTTTTAAGATAGCTGTAGACGATTATTTTTCGTCGTCTTCTGGCATATCTACATCAACTTCCGGAACTTCTACTGTTTCTTTTTCTGTTTCAACATCCACCTCAGGTACTTCTACCGTTTCTTTTTCGGTTTCAACATCCACATCAGCAGTATCTACGTCGTATTCCGGCATTTCGCCGCCTTCAACGTCAACATCAGGCATTTCGCCATCTTCTGTTTTCTTCACCTCATACTCAGGCATTTCTCCGCCTTCAGCTTCTACTTCTGGCATGTCGCCTTTTTCTGTCTTATCTACATCACAACCTGTGATGGCAAATACGATTGCAGACAGGGCGATTATTTTATGAAATTTAGTCATGACATCCTCCAAGATAAAATACAAAGTATACGAAGCATATGCTGTACCACTTTTTGAAATTCGCGGTGTAAATTCAAAAATAAGCGTTCAACAAGCTTGTATACAAGTGAGGTAAGGTACGGTCAAAATGCCTGGTTGGATGTTTAAAGCTAAAAATATTAATAATAACAATGTAGTTACCACACTATTATGGTGTGGATGAGCAAAATTTTCGTAGTAGGTGAGCAATACCGGCTATTTTCAAACCAGAGGATATGGGAGCAAAGTTGAAATGACGACGGTGAGGCAAAGCCAGGCGACAGATATAAAAAAACCAGCCGATTGGCTGGTTTTGATATATGGCGTCCCCTAGGGGATTCGAACCCCTGTTACCGCCGTGAAAGGGCGGTGTCCTAGGCCTCTAGACGAAGGGGACTGAAAATCTTCTTCAAAAGCTTTGCTTTTGAGATTTTCAGTAAGGCGAAGTGAGCCAGCGAGCTGAGCGACTTAATCTTACTGAATGATTCTAGTCCTGAGGAGATTTTCCTCTGGCCTACCCCGAAAGCAAGCTTTCGAGATTTTTTGTAAGGCGAAACACATTTATGTGATGAGCGACCTTAACCTAAGAAGTGTTGCATAAAGAAGCGTTGCTTCTCTTTTAAAATGGCGTCCCCTAGGGGATTCGAACCCCTGTTACCGCCGTGAAAGGGCGGTGTCCTAGGCCTCTAGACGAAGGGGACAAAAAATCTTCTTTCGAAAGCAAGCTTTCGAGATTTTTTGTAAGGCGAATCACATTTTTGTGATGAGCGACCTTAACCTAAGAACAGTTTGAACAAAGAAGCAGTGCTTCTTTAGATTTTCAGTAAGGCGAAGTGAGCCAGCGAGCTGGGCGACTTAATCTTACTGAATGATTCTAGTCCTGAGGATATTTTCCTCTGGCCTACCTCGAAAGCAAGCTTTCGAGATTTTTTGTAAGGCGAATCACATTTATGTGATGAGCGACCTTAACCTAAGAATCTGCAAAGATGTTATCTTTGCGATCACAAGTCGAAGACTCATGATTAGAATTTGGTGGAGCCAGGCGGGATCGAACCGCCGACCTCTTGCATGCCATGCAAGCGCTCTCCCAGCTGAGCTATGGCCCCGTCTTTCACATTCCCAACACACCTGCATTTGTGCGTGTTGTTCCGTGACAGCGGGGCGCATTCTAGGCATACCCCACTGCCCTGTCAACGGTTTTTTTGAGAAAAACTAAGAATTTTCTCTGTTTGATATAAAAGTAACCGCTTTGTCGATTCTTTGCTCAACTTTATGCTTTGAAAGGAGATTTAGGGTTACATCCAGAGATGGTGAGTTCCCTCCGCCGGTGACCGCTACACGAAGCGGCATACCAATTTTACCCATGCCGACCTCTAATTCTTCGGCTGTATCATTAATAGCAGCCTGAATATTTTCCGGCGTCCAGCTATCAATGGCCATTAGCTTGGCTTTAACCGCAAGCAATGGATCTTTAGCCACAGGGCGAAGGTGTTTTTTCGCGGCCTTTTCATCAAACTCTGTAAAGTCTTCATAAAAGTAGCGACTGATTTGAGCCATCTCTTTAAGCGTCTTTACCCGGTCTGCCTGAATCGCCACTACATTTTCAAGAGTGGGTCCACCACTAAGATCGATGCCCTGCTCTGCAAAATGCCACTTGGCAAATGTTGCTACTTCGCTCACCGGCATGGTTTTCATATAATGCTGATTCAGCCATATCAGCTTTTCGGTATTAAAAGCAGAGGCCGACTGGCCAATAGCATCTAGGCTGAAGTGTTCAATCATTTCACTCAGGGAGAAGATTTCCTGATCGCCATGGGCCCAGCCAAGACGAACCAGGTAATTCAATACCGCCTGGGGCAAAAAGCCATCATCACGATATTGCATAACACTTACCGCACCGTGACGCTTAGACAGTTTTTTACCGTCGTCTCCCAAAATCATCGACACATGGGCGTAATAAGGTACCGGCGCACCTAATGCTTCTAAGATATTAATCTGGCGTGGGGTGTTATTAATATGGTCTTCGCCACGCACAACATGGGTGATGCCCATATCCCAATCATCTACCACCACACAGAAGTTATAAGTAGGGGTGCCGTCGCTGCGCTGAATAACCAGATCATCAAGCTCAGTATTACTGATTTCAATTTTTCCACGAATATGATCGTGAATAACCACTGTACCTTCTAACGGGTTTTTAAACCGGATAGCATAAGGTTCATCTTTAGGATGGTCAGTGCGATCACGCCAGGTACCCGGATAACGAGGCTTTTCGCCACGCGCTTTCTGTTCTTCACGAATCTGGTCAAGCTCTTCGCTGGTCATAAAGCATTTGTAGGCTTTGCCTTCATCCAGCAGCTGGTTAATCAGTTCTTTATAACGGTCGAACCGTTCGGTTTGCAGATACGGCCCTTTGTCCCACGACAGCCCCAGCCATTGCATACCATCTAAAATAGCCTGCTTAGCTTCTTCGGTAGACCGCTCAATATCGGTGTCTTCTATACGAAGTACAAATTCCCCGCCCTGGCTTTTTGCGTAAAGCCATGAATAAAGCGCAGTTCTGGCGCCGCCTACGTGCAGGTAACCCGTAGGGCTTGGAGCAAATCTGGTAACAACCGACATATCAACTCTCTGTAAATGAATAGGTAAAAATAGTGGCCCGTATTCTATCAGTGTTCTGGCAACTGCAAAACATTGGCCTTATTCTATTCCTGTTACGGGGCTTCAATAGCCTGAATTGATTCAAAAACAAGCAAAAAAGCCTATAAAGATGCTTTTTTGTGCAAACGAACATTTTAGTGATATTTTGTTGTTGACTCTTTTCAATGCGACTCTATAATACCGCCCCACTTGCCCAAGACGGCAAAGACAAATCAAAGGACGTTTAGCTCAGTTGGGAGAGCATCGCCCTTACAAGGCGAGGGTCACTGGTTCAAGTCCAGTAACGTCCACCACTTTGATTTGTCAGTAAAATTTGATTGCGGACGTTTAGCTCAGTTGGGAGAGCATCGCCCTTACAAGGCGAGGGTCACTGGTTCAAGTCCAGTAACGTCCACCACTTCTTCTGCAATCAAATACAATATGGACGCTTAGCTCAGTTGGGAGAGCATCGCCCTTACAAGGCGAGGGTCACTGGTTCAAGTCCAGTAGCGTCCACCATCTTTTTTTAAGTTTTTCACTAATATCTTCTTATTTACGCCAGGCTACCTTTCACTGGTTCAACCGCTTTGCGGCGAGTCGCAGCAGCGTTCATCATCTCTTTTTTTCAAATTTTTTACTAATACCTCACATTGACACCAGACTACCGTTCACTGGTTCAACCGCTTCGCGGCGAGTTGCAGCAGCGTTCATCATCTCTTTTTTTTAAAATTTTTACTAATATCTCTCCATTGACGCCAGGCTACCGTTCACTGGTTCAACCGCTTCGCGGCGAGTTGCAGCAGCGTCCACCATCTCTTTTCTTTATCTGAAAGTGCCCTTTCCAAGGCTATTTGATTATTGTTTTTGGGACTTTGGTTATTTTACTTGCAGGCCAACAATCCGGGCGACAAATAGGGAAATTCAGGGTAATGACATAAAGTTCAAGACCGCATGGTCCCTGCTCTTAGCTAAACCTAACTTGTTGTAAAATAACAGGAGTGGACGGGTAAGTTGAGTCTGAGAAGAATGAGCTTTCTCCTGATACCGGACATTCAACGCTAAGCTAGGGGGTAGTAACCAAAGAAAGTGAGTTAGGCCCTTGTTTCCCCCCCACTATCTAACCAGTTCTTTTATCTTCGCCACGACCAAATCTGAATCTGCGATGTGTAAATGGTGCTTTTCTGATTCTGAATAAACGATATCAACATCAGATGAAAGTGAATTAAAATAGTTTTCTGCCTTTTGTTCCAACGCTTCCATCTGGGCCGCTATGTTCTCTGGAACAAAAGGGGGATCATAGCGTTCTCCCGTTGATTTAGAGCGGATAACGATAAGTGGCTTTGCGCCAAAACCTTCAGCCCCCACCAGTTGACGGTAACTTTCCATATGGTCGATGTTTTCCGGTACGCGTTCGAACATTGGATTTAAAACACTTTTCTCAAATGCCATATAACGCTTGAGTTCTTCGTTATCGGTTTCGAAACCTTCCGGCCATCGAGTTCCCATTGTGTAAAAGTAACCAAAAGTTGGAGCGGCAATAAATACTGCTCCCAAAACCTCAGTTGGGTGAAGGTTACTGTATGCAGTAATCACATAAGATGCGTATGATCCCCCTGCAAAATAGTATAGGGGATTGACGTCTGCTGTTGATAAGAGCGTGCGAAGTCGTTGGACATTATCGTTGATAGTGAAAGGGGCCGGCCCTTTATCGCTTTTTCCTAATCCGGCACGATCGTAAAGACAAACACTATATTGGCCCTTAAGTTTTTCAATATTGTTTAGCCAAACACCATCAGAACCTGCCCGACCAAATCCCTGCTCCAGGATCAGATATGGCTTGTCATTTTCATAGCATTCCAAATAAAGACTAAAACCACCAACATCATATAATCCTGATTTCGTCGGAGTGATCTCAGTTGCTGAAACAAGCAAACTAAAAATTATAGAAAAGCTAAATAAAAGTTTGCGAAGCATAATGACCTCTTCCTCGTGGGTCTAACACCCCGTGGAGGGGCAATAGTGAGTTGGCTATAATACGGAACGAAGTGACGGAGAATGTATGTAAGGCCCGCTGTCTTGGTTTGTTATGCGTCGTCTACATTACACTCAGCCACCTTCATTGTGCGAGTGGTACTAAAATCAAGTTGCAAAGTTGTAATTGCAGGCTGCCGTAGATTGTTTGATTCCGTAGGCTGCCACCTGAAGTTTTTCAGTGATCTTGTTGCTGAACGTATAAATGTAGAGTCAGGTATGGCTTTAATAACCTGGATGTTTTGTGCTTTCCCATTACTGTTGATCACAAATGAAAAATCGACACAACCACTGATGCCTTTCTTTGCAGCACCTATAGGATATTTTGGGTAGTCATTTTTCTGAACAATCCACATTTCTTCAAGGGCCTCTTCGTTACCAATAAGATCAATTGGTTGTATTTCGTTTTCCTCAACATCAGAAGTTGTGTTGCAAGCTAATAGTGCTAGTACACTAGTCAATAATAGAATCCTTCTCACTTTCTTTCTCCTTTATTTATCTTGACGCAGAAAGCCTCAATTAAGGACGCCGATTTTCGACGTCCGGGAAGCCAAAGGCCACGGGTGACTTAATCATATTGTTATGTGCGTTCACGCCAAGACACCATTTAACAGCATACCAGGCATGAAAAAGCTAAAGGCGAATACACCAGAGCCAGTTAAAACAAATGCTATAAAACAAAATGATGCTTGTAGTGCAAAGACATTAGGTTTAGCTGAATTACTATATCTGATAGAAGTTAGTGCGAGACTAATAATGTTTTTAAATTGTACATGGAAACGTTGTAGCCAAGCCAAAATAGGCTGAAAAGCGATAAGTAAAAATGCGAATGCTACGTCGATACCGCCGAATTGGATGAGTATTGCAATCTCAGGAGCAAATGCTGCAACTACCAGTATGCTGATACCTATTGTCACTTTCTGAATGAATGTTAAATCTTCCCAGTTTTTCATATAAATCCTTTTAGCACATAACTATAACTGTTTAACATAGCGCGATTTGCGCGTTTCCTGCCACAGAATTGCTAACTTTTTTATCTTCACTATTAATACCAAACTAACTATCATATTGCTACATCGGGGAAAACTCGCAACTTGGATAAAGTTCTCAAAGACAAAAACGCGTGATTGGCACGTTTTCCTGAGTTCGGAAGAAAAAAGAAAATGTGGATAGATAAACAACCTTTATCATTAATACGCCAATATTTGTTATTCGCTGTGGTGCCCAATTACGGACATTCGGTCTTGGAAGGTTGGCTGGCATCTATGTACGTGATATGGTCATTGGCTCATTGCTTTAAGTGACATAACGAGTTAGCAACGACATGAGCGTATTAGTAAGCGAGGCTAATTATTTATCCAGATAAGCTGCGTCGCTCCCATATTCAGGAAAACGACCCCATCGCTCGCTTTTCTCTTTAGCACTTTATCTAGGTTGCCTGCTTTCCTTTATATAGCAATATGATAGCTAGTTTGGTATTAATAGTGAAAGTATAAAAGCGAGCGATGCGTTGGCAGAAAAACGCGCAAATCGCGCTATATTAAATTGTTATACGATGGCCGTACTAAGTCAGCTTACAACCCAAAGTTGGAATGTACTGCTTGTATCTGCAATTAGAATAAGAAGGGCTAATTAGGTGGCGCGTCATGATTTTAGTGAGCCAGATAAAAGGTTATTAGCGGAGAGAGTCGGATTTCACTGCTCAAATCCATGTTGCGGGGTGGCTACAATCGGGCCATCTGATGATCCCAGTAAAAAGGAATATGTGGGTGTTGCTGCTCATATTCATTCAGCGTCTATTGATAGCGGCCCTCGAGCAAATCCTGATTTTACAGAGGAAGAGAGGCGCTCACCTGATAATGGCATTCATTTATGCAACAAATGCTCAACGCTGATAGATAAAAATAATGGTGCTGGATATTCAGCAGAACTCTTGCATGGTTGGAAGAGTTCTGCTGAGGCGGCAGCAAAGGCTAGGGTATATCAAAATCAGACTTATGCAACTTTTAAAAGAGTTAGCTTTACTAATTTAGAGAAAAAATATTCTACTGCACTGACATGTTCAGGTCTTGCCAGTAGGAATGTTATTTCCTGTCCTGCTAATGAAACAGTCGTTAATAGCTTGTCTGGTAAGCTAAGTTTGGCAAGTAGATGTATCCTAAAAGGGGGAAGTGGTTGTGGTAAGTCTCTTCTTACATATCAAACCGCTTATAAATTCTATAGGTCTGGCTGGCTTATTTTTGATCTAACCAAAGAAGGTTTAACGGATAACTCTGTTTTTTCAGCTCCAAGAGAAAAGTCCTTGGTACTGATTGATGACGCACAGTCTATTCCCTCCGCTATTTTGGAAAACATATTACAAGCTTCTCATGATGAGTTTTATGTTCTTGCTAACTGGAATACCAGTACTTCTCTAGATAGTGAATTCCTAAAAAATTATCCTTTTGTTGATATTGTGGGGTCAACGCAGGTTGAGCTGTTGAAAACATATTGCCTTGAAAATAAGGTGAGTATTGAGGATTTACTAAAGGATATTGGTCTTAAAGTTAACGCAAAGGATTATTATTCCCGTATAGAGGCGAGAATAGAACGGGCTTCTAAGGAAAAGACACCATGGTTGTTTAACTATAGCCTGACAGAAGGATGGAATATTGCGACTAACGATCTCAAATTGCTTCATGAAGATGAGAATTTGAACTTAGTTATCGTGACTGTCGCGGCCTATCAGTTTGCTACATTGGATTATGGTGTTAGCAAGGAGGTAGTACTTACAGAGTTAAAATCACAGAGGGCTGATCCAGCCTGGTTGCAAAAAGCAGAAAAAGTAATAACCAGCTACTGCAAGGTAGCAGATGGCCTTGTGAGAAATAAACATTACGAATACTCGCGAAAAGTACTCGATATATTTTCTTCAAATAAATCTTCAGTGGAAGAAAAGAAGTACTTAGCGGGCGTATTTAAGAACATTCTTAAGTCAACTTACTATGAAAAGGGTCATGCCAATATACTAGAATATATTATGTTCAGGTTTAAGTGGTGCGGGTATGAACTTAACCGATCAGGGTTTATTGAAGAAATATCCAAAGAATTAATTGGTGATTGCAATGTTACATCAAGCCCCGCTCGTGTTAGTAAGCTGAATTCATTGATTAGATTGAATAAGGGGGTTTTGAAGATACTGCAAAGTAACAACGACCTTTTGGAAGGCTGGCTGATTGACTGTAGTAGTGATTCGGCTTATTCCATGGCTAACTTGGTTAATACACTGAATAATGAGAAATATAACTGCTTTCCTATAAGTGAGAAATTTATTGATCGGATGCTAAACAATATTGTTAATTGCGATCTTGAAGATAAATCACGTTTTTCCTACTTTATGAATAGAGCAGCACTGTTTTTTGATGAGGATGAAAGGAAATATACAGCTGGTAAGCTATCTGATTTGAATTTCAATATAGATATAGAGGTATATTCAGGAAGCAGGGCAGCATATCACTATGCCAGCCTTGTTCATCATTTGAGCTGTATATCCTCGGAATGGTCAAATAAACAAGTAAAGAATAACATTGATGGCATAGCTGGTTTATTAAACAAAAATATCATGGAGGCTTATGGTGATCTAGAGGATTTAATTGATAGTTATTTTGGTGTTATTGGGGCAATACTTGGAATTAAAAATGACAATAAGGATCTGAAAAAAAGAGGCAAGGAACTTGTAGAGCAGATCAAAGTTGATAAGGTTTTAGAGGGTTTTAGCGTAGTTGAAAAAGTCGATGTACAAAATTACTCAAATGTACTTATATTTATTGCACTCTATAACGATAAAAAACTAAAAGAAATTTCTGATAAATTTGACTATTCAAGGCTGGATTACATTTACAAAGATGATGATGAGATTGATCATTATCATAAAGCGATCATAAGTTTGTTGCAAAACTCTAAAAGTGAAAACTATATGAGCTATCTTTCAAAGGTGATCCAGAAAAGTGACTATATTGATGACATGTTCATTATTCTAAATTATGAACTTTCTTTAGAAAGGTTGAAAAAGGGTGTTAAGTATAAAATCGTTCTTCATGATTGTTCTGAATGCGACAAGGAATTATCAATAGTAAAGCACATAATGGATGAAGAAGACGAAAGTTTAGGGAAAAGGATTTTGTCTGAAAATGAACCTGTTTTATCAAAGACTATTTTTAGCACATCACAGAATGTTGATGATAAAAAAGGGAAGTTTGATCTTCTGATATTTATATATAGTAGACACCCTGATGTCCTTGAAAGGGTGTTTTTAGATAAGAATAGAAATTCAGAGCTATTAGAAAAAACTAAAAGGCTTCTAAAGGGAAAGCGGCAAGAAAAAGAAATGGCCAAGCTTTATATCTTTTTCATAAAGCATTTCTCTGAATATGAATATTTGGAGTTGGCGAGTATAGAAAGAAGATATCCATCAGTTAGTCGTTTTGATATTAACATGCATACAGGCTAATGAAGAATAGCTATGAGCGAATAAAGAGCGCTCCAGTGTCCGCTATTGGGCAGATGTGATAATGCAGATTACGTATAACAAGTTGCTGCACGCGGATAAATTACTCGCTGCGCCCGCAATTTACCGGTGAGCAAAGCGTTATGTTTCAAGATGAGTAGACAAATGAACATATACCGAAAATCGTATGTCAATATAGCTTTTGTCTCGTTCATTTTTTCGTTAGTTGTTTCTGTAACGATGACGGCGCTAGATTGGAGTATAAACCCGAGCAACCTATTTTATAGCCAAGAGGCGACCAACTGGGGTGTTTTGTTTCAAACATTTGGCAGTTGGTTCTTGCCGCTGTTGCCTGTTGTAATAATTTCGCTCAGTATCTTGTTTTATTTAGTCTCAAAGGTATATTCGTATGTCAGTCGATTTGAGTATCGACCAAAAACATAACAAGCGCATTTTGCACCAGCCACTTCTTGGTTTGGACGGTTTATCCGCTCGTTCCTCCTTAAATAAGGATAGCGTTGCATTCACCAGTTGAACTCAAGGTCTAAAGCGGACTGTCTCGCCTGTGCTACCTAACATCCACTCCTCGCTCATGCCGGTCAGCGCCAGGTGCAAACTATCGCAGCATCTTATTTTTAAGCGAAATAATTTTGATTGCTGACGTTTTGTAATATAAAACTAAGCCGCGCTTTAAGGCGATAGCAGCGGGGCTTGTTAAAACGGTTTATTTAATACTCTAAGTCGAATTTGTTTTTCTATTTCTATAATACAAAACATGATTACACCGACCATGATAATCAAGCCGCCATCAAATAGACTGATTGCCTGGGTTTCAAAAACAATCTGAAGCCATGGTACATAAGTAATTGCAAACTGCCCTAACGTAACCACCATAATTGCGGCCCAAACTACTCGGGTGCCCAGCACGGCCTTGCCAGTTAACGAGGTCCCATACATATTTCGTATAAAAAACAGATGAAATATTTCCAGGACCACCAGCGTGTTCATGGCGATGGTTCGTGCCAAAGCTTCTGAATACCCCCTGAAAATAGCGTATTCGTACATACTAAATACGCCAATAAGAAAAAGGCCCGCCACAAGCAGGATATGCCATAAAAGCCCACCACTTAGCAGAGATCCATGGTGTAACCTTGGCGGTCTTTGCATGGTATTTTCTTCTGTGGGCTCAAAGGCTAGCGCAATACCCAGCGTCACCGCGGTTATCATATTAATCCATAAAATCTGGATAGGTGTAATCGGCAGGTTCAACCCCAGCAACAAGGCCAGGACGATAGTCGATGCCTCGCCCGCATTGGTCGGTAGTGTCCAGCTGATGACTTTTTTAATATTGTCATAAACGGTACGGCCTTCTCTTACAGCGGCGACGATAGTAGCAAAATTATCATCTGCCAATACGATATCAGACGCTTCTTTAGCCGCTTCACTGCCCGTTTTGCCCATCGCAACCCCGACATCCGCCCGTTTAAGGGCGGGCGCATCATTAACCCCATCTCCTGTCATGGCCACCGTCATATCGTTCGCCTGTAATGCCATGACCAGACGTAACTTTTGTTCTGGGGTGGTCCGGGCAAAGATACCGGTTTCGCCTACAATTGCCTTTAGCTGCACATCGTCGATATTATCTAATTCCTGACCGGTTAATACTTTATCGCTGTTACGCAACCCCAGCTGTTTTCCAATAGCAGAGGCAGTAATAGCATGATCGCCTGTGATCATTTTTACATCGATACTTGCACGATGACATTTTTCTATAGATTGCCTTGCTTGTTCACGCGGAGGATCGATCAATCCTGTTAAGCCCAGAAATATTAACGAAGCTTGCACATCCTCATGGTTAAGCACCGTATGCTGAGGTTTTACGGCTTTTACAGCGAACGCAAGGACACGCCGGCCTCGGGCGGCAATGAGATTAGCTTTCTCTTCCCAATACTCACTATTCAATGGCTCAGCTTTATCATCACCACCCCGTTGTTGGTGGCACATTGACAGTATCGTTTCTGGCGCCCCTTTCAGAAATATGAATCCATGCTTGTCGTGATGATGTTCAAGCGTGGCCATATATTTGTGTTTACTATCAAACGGGACAATATCCGTACGGGTCCATTGATTTCTAATCTGATTACTATCGATTCCGGTTTTTGAGGCAAAAGTTAGCAGGGCTATTTCCATAGGATCGCCGTGGCCGGACCATAATTCGTTTTTTCTGAGCAGTTCCGCATCATTACAAAGTGCAGCTGCCCTGCCTAATTCTTGTAATGAGGGATAATCCTGTACGTTGATAACAGAATCCTCTATTTCAATATCGCCGGAGGGAGCATAACCCACGCCCTTAACCGTAAAGTGCTCACTACTTGTGATTATGGTATCCACCGTCATTTCATTGCGTGTGAGAGTACCAGTTTTGTCGGTGCAGATAACCGAGACTGAGCCCAGGGTTTCGATTGCCGGAAGTCGCCGAACAATTGCATTTCTTTGTGCCATCAGTTTCACGCCCACCGCTAGCGTGATGGTTAATACTGCAGGCAACCCTTCGGGAATGGCGGCTACGGCAATGCCTACAACAGCCATAAACAGACTGGTAAAATCGTGATGTAAAAAGAAATACCCGAAAAGCAGCATGAGTGCTGAAAGGGCCAGAATAAATAAAGTAAGCCAGCGTGCAAAAACGGCTAACTGTGATACTAACGGTGTTTCCAGCGTTTGAACTTTATGGAGCAATCCACCAATTCGTCCGATTTCGGTTTTGGCTCCTGTGGCGATAACCACGCCTATTCCCTGACCGCTAGTGACCACAGTGCCACTGAATCCGATACAAAAACGATCGCCAAGCGGGGCATCCGGGGCCACAGGGGTCGTTTGTTTTTCAACGGCTACCGACTCGCCCGTGAGTATGGACTCCTGAATTCGTAAACTATGGGATTGTACAAACCGCAGATCGGCGGGTAACTTGTCACCAGCCTCCAGAAACACAATATCACCGGGCACCAGGCCCTCACCGGCTATGATTTGGTGTTTACCATTGCGTATTACCGACGCGCGCAGAGCCAGCATATGGCGAATTGCTTCCATCGCTTTTTCGGCTTTGCCTTCCTGATAATAGCCGATAAGAGCGTTGATAATTACCACAGCAACAATCACAAAGGTATCGACCATATGACCGAGTAGCGCTGTAATGCCAGCCGCCCCGATAAGAACGTATATCAGGATATTATGGAAGTGGAATAAGAAGCGCAGCAACTGGCTTCGCTGAGCAGGTTCAGGAAGTTTGTTTGGTCCGAAGGTTTGCAAACGCAACATCACTTCGTCTTCACTTAAACCTTCAAGTGTCGATGCAAGAGCAGATAGCGTTTCATCAGCTGTTTGATTATGCCAGTGTTGATTTTCTTGCATAGTGATAAAGATAGAATTTACCCTGAAAGCTAGCGTACAGCGAAAAGCCGCTGCAAATCAATTTTTGAATCTCTGGCAACACCTGGTATTGCGTCAGTTTATTGAGGTAGCCGAGCGTGTTTTGTTTGCGTTTCGTCAAGCTGGTAACTTTTGCCCCACACAGCATTGCCTGCAAAAACCTCTCAATCGTTGCGCCCGGCTTTATATCACTAGCCGCTTTGACGCTCTGACGCATTAACAAGCCGCTATAAATATCAGACTCCCCACCCCTGCCGCACCTTTCAGTGTTATAGGTTTTGTAGCCCTATACGAACTGGTCAGCCCACCATCAGCAAATAAATTTTGTGATTTATTTTTGCAGAAAATTTTCGTAAAACATTAATACATAAACAAAAATTTCATTTTCTTTGTTAAATATCCTGTTCTGCTTCTCAAATGTGACGATTTAGCAATATATCTGTCAAATATCTGTTACTAACACTGCCTAATCTTTCATCTGAATTTGAGCAAAAGCCTAAAGGAAAACAGCTATTTGCTCTTAAAGACGCCCACCCCAATCGATTTTAATAACATGTTTAGGTAACAATCATGAATCGTAACTGGAAAATAGCATGCACTGCACTCGCTTTGGCGGTATCCGCCGGGCTACAAGCGGCAGTATTGCCAGAGCATCAAACCAATAGCGCATGGTATACCGATGCGCAATCTAAATTGACTGAAAAACTGGCGACGAACAATAAATTCAAAGCCAAAAACGTCATCCTTTTCGTGGGTGACGGGATGGGTATCTCTACCCTGACCTCAGCGCGTATCCATAAGGGGCAGTTAGCCGGCAATCCCGGTGAAGAAGGCTACTTAAGTTTCGAATCCTTTCCTTACACAGCGCTTGTTAAAACATACAATGTGGATGCACAAACACCCGATTCAGCCGGCACCATGACAGCAATGATGTCAGGCCTTAAAACCGATGTAGGCGTGATTGGTGTTGATGAAGACATTGAACGCGGCGACTGCTCTACCGTGGCGGGAAACGAGGTTATTACTGCCCTTGAACTGGCAGAAATTAAAGGTCTTGCTACCGGAATTATTTCTACGGCTCGTATTACTCATGCGACACCAGCGGCGACCTATGCAAAATCGGCTGATCGTAACTGGGAAGATAATTCAGATATGCCTGAAGCCGCCATAGCAGCAGGCTGTGTGGATATTGCCGATCAGCTTGTCAATTTCGAGTCCTATGTCGAGAGCCGCTACACAGGCGTAGACATTGACGGTATTGAAGTCGCCATGGGCGGTGGCCGCCGCCATTTTCTACCAAAAGACGCCGCGTTTAACAGCCCGGATGCGCAAAGTGATGTAGAAGGCGATCGTACCGATGAGCGTAACCTTATTGCTGAATGGCAAGACAAGTATGAAAACGGCGTGTATGTCTTCGACCAAGCTGGGTTTGACGCTATTGATACGGAGTCGACGGAGCGCGTATTCGCCCTGTTTAACGAGTCGCATATGCAATACGAAGCCGATCGCGGTAACGATATCGCGGGAGAGCCCTCCGTATCACAAATGACACGCGCTGCTATTGATGTGCTTGATAACAACAAGGAAGGCTTCTTCCTGATGGTTGAATCCGGTCGTATCGATCACGCCCACCATGCCGGCAACGCCGCTGGCGCGCTCACGGATACCCTTGCCTTTGAGCAAGCGGTAATGACTGCGGTTGAAAATACTAACCCAGAAGAAACGCTTATTCTTGTTACCGCCGACCACGGCCATGTGTTCACGATTGCGGGTTACCCCAAGCGCGGCAATCCGATTTTAGGCAAGGTAGTGAACGTAGGATCTGCAGAGCCCGCCACTGCCTCAGACGGCAAGCCCTATACGACCCTGGGCTACACCAATGGTCTTGGGTTTCGCAATTTAGGCGACGAGACCGACTCCGATGCCACTTATGCGCTGGACAACGCCGCTGGCCGTGTTGATTTAACCAATATCGATACAAGACGTCCTGGATTTCACCAGGAAGCACTCATTCCGTTAGGCTCTGAGACCCACTCCGGGGAAGACATTGCCCTGCATGCCACAGGGCCCGGCAGCCAACTTGCACAAGGCGTGGTAGAACAAAGCGTTGTTTTCCACTTAATTAATCAAGCCCTTGACCTTGTTAACGAATAAGTGGAGATAAGAGAATGAATGTATTTAAGTTAAGTATAATTGCAGTAGCCATTGCCGGGTTGTCTGCCTGTTCTTTAGATGGTGATGATGGCCAGGATGGCGTGGATGGCACAGCTGGTGTGGATGGCGCAGCGGGCGCAGACGGTAATAACGGGTTAAACAGCCTTACTGTACAGACCAACTTACCTGTGGGCGATGCCAACTGCCCCAACAGCGGTGTCCGCATAGACTCTGGTTTAGATAGCGACCGCAATGGTTCGCTCGCCGAAGGGGAAGTTACCTCCACCAGCTTTGTGTGTGAACCGGGTGTCGAGGCTGTGGGTAATACCGAAATTCTGACCAGCTTAAACAACGAATGGTTTGTGGCCGGGCAGGCAGAAGTTGAGAGCAATAAGCGGGCATGGATTAATGCAACGTCTGGTTCGTCTGATGCCTCATCAAACCTACGTGTGACCAAAGCGAACTCTCAACAAGAGCTTGAGGCTATGGTTGAAAACCTTCGCGGTACGGCAAAAAACGTTATTCTTTTTGTGGGCGATGGAATGGGCGTTTCAACAGTAACCGCAGCACGTATTCTGGATGGTCAGATGAAAGGTTTAGCGGGTGAAGAGAACCAGATAAGCTTTGATGCTTTCCCCTTCTCCGGTTTATCAAAAACCTATAATGTTGATGCACAAACCCCGGACTCAGCCGGTACCATGACGGCCATGATGAGTGGGATCAAAACCGATGTCGGTGTAATTGGGGTTGATGAGGATATTGAGCGTGGCGAGTGCGCCACTGTAGCGGGCAATGATCTTGTAACGGCCCTTGAGCTGGCAGAAATGGCGGGGAAATCTACCGGCATTATCTCAACTGCACGCATTACCCATGCAACCCCTGCTGCTACTTATGCAAAATCAGCCGATCGTAACTGGGAAGATATCTCGGACATGCCTGAAGCAGCAGTAACAGCCGGCTGCACCGATATTGCCGATCAGCTGGTTAAATTTGAGACCAATCTTGAAGCTAAGTTCGCAGGGGCAGATGTGGACGGTATCGAAGTGGTAATGGGCGGCGGTCGTCGTCATTTCCTGCCCAAAGATGTCGCGTTTAATAGCCCGGATGCGGCCAGCAGCACGGAAGGCGATCGTACCGATGGACGTGACCTGACCGCCGAATGGCAAGATCGTTACACCAATGGGGTATATGTGTTTGACCAGGCAGGTTTTAACGGTTTAGCCACAGAAACCACTGAGCGGGTATTTGCGTTATTTAACGAATCCCATATGCAATATGAAGCCGACCGCGGCAACGATATTGCCGGTGAACCTTCTATTGCAGAAATGACACGCACTGCCATTAAGGTGCTCGATAACAACCAGGAGGGTTTCTTTCTGATGGTTGAGGCGGGTCGTATTGACCATGCTCACCACGCCGGAAACGCCTATGGTGCTTTGCACGATACTATCGCATTTGCTGAAGCCATCGCTGCTGCGGACGAGCTAACTAATGATGAAGACACGCTTATCATTGTTACCGCCGACCATGGCCACGTGTTTACCATTGCCGGATACCCGAAACGGGGCAACCCCATTCTTGGAAAAGTCGTGAACGTAGGGTCTGAGGAAGCAGCGACTGCAGCCGATGGCACGCCCTACACTACCCTGGGTTATACCAATGGGCTTGGCTACAGGAACTTAGGTGATGTGACTGACTCCGATGCATCTTACCTGGCGGCCCCAGACACCGGACGCAAAGATATCACCGATATAGACACCACCACCGCCGGCTATCACCAGGAAGCGTTAGTACCGCTTGGCTCCGAAACACACTCAGGCGAAGATGTTGGCATTTATGCTAAAGGCCCTGGTGCATTTTTAGTAAGCGGTACAAATGAACAAAGCATGATCTTTCATGTGATGGACTTTGCCGGTGACTTTGTAGCACAAGCAGAAAACGCAATGGAATAAGTGATAGCACGACAACCCGTGGCCTTAGCTTACGCGCCAGGGCCAGGGCCAGTGTACCTTCCAGGGGAGCCGCCCGCTCCCCTTATTATCGGAGCAAAAATGAAAAAACTACTCCTTCTTATTACTGCTTATAGCCTTACCTTTACTTTGCACGCCGCAGATAGCCATAAGATGTGCAAAGAAAAGGGGAATCAGGTGAAGGCCGACTATGCAATTACCAGCACCTGGCAGACCGCGAATGGCAAAAACGTGCGCAGCAGCGCGTTGTCACTATGGCGCATGGACAACAAGGTGGCGCATCAGTACCCAGCAACTCAGATTACTGAAGTTTACACATTAGTTCGAAATAAGCTGATCAAGCCCGTACGTTACTTCGACAGCCACCAGCGCGCCATCGAATATCAGCCGGGCGAAACAATACATGGCAAAAGAGAAACTGATTTTACTTATCGTTATCAGCTTATCAGCGACACTTTTATAGATAAGATGACGCTCGTGGGCTCTACTGGCAAAAATTGCCACCAATCCGACACTTACGAGCTTAAAACAGCGACACGTACCTTTAAACTGGTATGGCGGGTGAATCAGCAATTGATAGAGCGTTTTGATATCGAGCAAGGCAATATGCACCGCACCTGGACACTCACAAATGCTGACTTTGATGCAGAGGTAAGCACATTTTTCGCTAAACGCGCTAGCTATCAATCAACAGATTATGCTGACATCGGTGATGATCACACCGACCCTTTTCTGACAAAAATGGTCACGCAGGGGTTTATTGAAGCGGGTGCGAGCGGCTTTTACGACCAGCATGGTAATGCCCTGGAAGGCGAGCATAACCACTGAGCACAGCAGATTTGAACTGAGAAGAAGTTAGCTCAAAGCTAATCAGCCACAGGCCAGCTAAAAAGGGGCAACGGTCAGATCAGGTTCACGCTGGTTCACTTTAAAAACCCGAAAGTCCACGCTGCCCACCCAGGACCACTGTTATCGACCGGCTATTACACCAGCCGATAACAGTGAGTGTCTTGGTTTTTGCATTGGTTTTTGCACCTGTGGTTAGGTGCTCATATTTTCGACTTCTTCTTCGACCGGTTTACCGTTTTCATTAAACTTGGCAATATCGGCGTTTTCATCGTCCCACCGCTCGCGCTCCTCATCGGTGGCTTTGGGTGAGAACCAATCAAGGTAGGCGTAAAGTATTCCTATAACTGGCGCGGTCCAACATGCAAACGCCAGGGGGATATACAGTAAGTTTTCTAAATTGTCGCCAGAAATCCCCAGTCCAAGGGCAGATATCACAAACGCCCCTCCGGCATTCCAGGGGATCAGAGGAGACATTAAGGTACCGCCTTCTTCTACACCCCGGGATAAATTCAGCGTCGAATACCCCATGCCGCGATACACCGGGGAAAACATTCTGCCTGGTAGCGCCACTGACAAGTATGGGTCACCTGCCACCAGGTTAGTTGAAAACGCAGTTCCTACTGCGGCCAGCTGCGTACGCGGAAATGTGGTCGCGGTAGTCTTTATCGAATTAATAATACTTTTCAGGCAGCCTGTCGCTTCCAGTGCTCCACCAAACGCCAGGGCAATAAGGACCAAAGAAATGGTCCACATCATGGACTGGACCCCACCACGATTAAGCAATTCGTCTATCTCGCTGATATTGGTTTGGATGCTGTAGCCGTTATTGGCATAATCAAACACCGCCTGCAGGCTTTGCCCCTGCATAATCATGGCATATGCGCCCCCTACCAACACGCCTACAAACAGCGACGGCAGTGGCGGCAGCTTCTTAAGCGCCAGTCCCATGACCACAAGCGCCGGCAATAACGCCCATAAAGAAACATCAAAATTGTCTTGTAACGCGGTGGTAATACCTTCTATTTTTTCGAAGGACACACTTTGGGTATCAATAACAAAAAAGCCGACGCCAAGATAAATCACAAATGCAATTAACATGGCAGGAATCGTGGTGGCCATCATATTTTTAATGTGAGAAAACACATCGGTTCCGGTAACCGCGGGGGCCAGATTCGTGGTATCAGAAAGTGGTGATACCTTATCCCCAAAAAACGCGCCAGACACCACGGCTCCGGCGGTCCAGTACATGGGAATTTCAAATCCTCCACCGATGCCCATTAGTGCCAGACCCACCGTACCAACACTTCCCCAGCTTGTGCCTAGCGACACTGCCACCACGGCACATATCACCATGGCCGCTGGCAGAAAGATTTCAGGAGACAATGTTTTTAAGCCATAGTAGATAATGGTTGGCACCGTCCCACTCGCAATCCATATACCGATAATCATACCTACTACAATCAGTACGCTTACTGCCGGTAACGCCACATGGATAACCTTGAAAATACCCTTGCGAATATCTTCCCACGTCAGCCCAAGGTAAATACCCACTAAGCTGGCCAACGCCACCCCAATGGCAAGGGGAATATGGGGCTCAAATACGCCAAAATAGAATATCTGTGTTCCAAGGACGATAAGTGTCAGAATAACAGGCGTTAGTGCAAGTGAGAGCCTTGGTGTCACGTGCTGTTCATCTGTTATGTTTTTACCTTATAGTTGATACTGGTGACGAGAGTGGCCGGCTAATGTAAAAACGGGCTATGAACAGTTATCATCAGACCAGTCATTGTTTGATATGAGTCGAGATAGCTACGGGTCCGTTTGAGAAATAGTTCTGGAAAAAAACGGCAAAAAAATGATGGTGGCATTATCGGACGCTGGCCTTGAGAAGTAACCAACTACGGGTCACACACCATGTTTGGCAGATGGCAGACAACAAATAGGGCGACTAACGTTTAATTCCCTGCCAGGCAGTCGGTCTCCGCGTAAAATCGTTAAGATTATGATATCTATTAAAAAATTATCCTGGTGATAGGTTTTTTATAACCACTAAGTTGCCCCTTTGGGTAGCACTTAGCCGAAGTTCTGTTTATATCTTCAGGTTTTTCAGAACCCACGGGCCGGCTACCCGGACACTGCCTGAGGCATTTAATTATGCTTAAACTCTGAAATAGCGATGGGTATGGATAGCCGTTTTTTATTCGTTGTGGCCCATCAAAAGAAAGGAAGGAGCTGTTATCTTCTTGCGCGTCATGCGTCTGGACGTCGTTATTTCCAAAGTAGTCAGATAGGAACGCCCCACATTTATAACTATGTTCGGTAACGCCAGAGGGGCGCCAGCGCCCAGGCAATTCAGTCCTTCGACTCATCTAATTGCTGGTACCACTCACAGTAGGGCGTGTTCTTCGCCAGGTAGCGATTAAAATCTTTATCACCATCCTCCCACCACACCGGGCCGCGTTCACCTAAGGCAACTTTTGCCGCATGCACAGCGTCCCGGGCGGCTTTTAAACGGGCAGCGTCATTAGCAGATTTAGCGGCCTTAACCTCACGGCGCGCGCTCATCAGACTTTTCACATAAGACTCTCGCTTATCCTCTGAAAGATGTGGATTGCTAACGCGCCACAAACGACCGCGCACCACCATATATCGTCCATCGGGCGTCACCGGATAGTTCATGTGAGGCTGACCTTCTGGGGTGTTCGGGTTACCACTCGCGGGCTATACCGGGCCGCTGTCCGCTGGCAAATTGTCGCCGTTAGTTTAAGTGTGTACATAAAAAACCTGTTAGGGGCTGAAACGTTCCCTTTTATTTGTTTTACACCTGCGGCTGACAAAGCAAAAGAGACGTATACCGTTACCGATAAAGTCGGTACGAGAAACGCGACCTCGGGGTTTATTACCGATGCCAAGCGTGTCAGTACGATGTATGTCTCTAGCTAGCGTTGATGAGGGTAAAAATATCGGAGAGGGTGAAAAAACCGACGTCATGACGATACCCGCTAAAGCGTTTAATCGCAGATATTTTTGAACCGTTGCCGCTCAGCTCTCTGTAAGGCTTCGTTTAAAGGTTGGGTTTTGAGGTAACCGGTTCCAGCTGCCAGATTCCACAAGCCAAACCGAACGACGTGCCGGCCGGTTCTCCTCGGCAATAACATAAGTCCCCGGTTTGAGGCTGAGTATTGGTAATTCCCCACGGCATTTCACCAGAGCGAACTGATGGGTTGAGCGATCCCCTCTGAGCTTTTACTCCTGGGGGATTAAAATGGCTGGGCTCTTATGCCTGGGAGGATTAAAGCGGCAGGACTTTTGCCACCCGCTTGTTAGGGGCGTGGGTTAACCTTAAAAAGATTTTACCCGCCAGTTTTGACTCAGCGCTATATTTGGCTCTATTAATATCCGATATAACCCCACCTGAGCGGTACAAAAAGGTATATTAAGCGCAGAATATTGAGGCCTCGGCGACCATAGTCGTGAATAACTGAAGGTGTTTTTTCGGGCCGGATTTGGACAGAGGTAAGCGTAAACCAAAGATACGCGCCGAGTATGGCATAAGCCTCTTTAGCGTTTTATCTTAAGAGGCTGTAAGTCTTAGAAGGATAAAAGCCAGGCAACGCTATACGTCCTGGGTATAAACCACCACATCTTCACTGTAAACATTGTCTTCGTAAAACTGAGTGTGGCTAAAGGCCATGCCCAGTTTTCTCATGACGGCAATAGAGCCGGCATTTTTGGGGGCCGCTATGGCAGAAAACTTACTGATGCCGGTGAATGCGAGGCCATCTCGAACCGCTTTGGCAGCTTCGGAGGCATACCCTTTGCCCCAGTACGCCCGCTTAAAGCGCCAGCCCAGTTCGATATTGTCGATATCCGGATGGGAGGTGAAAAAACCAAAGGGTCGAACCAGAATCCAGCCGATGGCAGTATTGGATTCTTTTTCAATGACTTTCCACAGCCCCCAGCCCAACGCCTGATTAGAATAGGCCGCCAGTCGGGGTAAAAATACAGAGTCTATTTCGGCGCGGGTACTTTTATGGCCACCATTGAGGTAGCGCATAACCTCTTCGTCCTGGTCCAGTTCCCACAAAAAATCGGCATCATGCGCGGTAATATATTCAAATGTTAATCGGTCGGTATCAGCGAACTCCATGCTCCACCTCAATGTTATTTTCTTATTATGGTAGCGGCGTTGTTACCCTCCCAGCATGGCCAGATGCCGGGTTGCGCCGGTACTTCCCTGTTGTAAATAATGTGAAACGTGTTTGCTGGCTAGCGATTCAGTTACAAAGGTCTTCACCCCTTCGACATCTCCGGCACTTAGGTAATGCCGCAGGTCCAGCCCTTGTTCACTAAATAAACACAAATGTAATTTACCACTAGCTGCTATACGAAGTCGATTACAAGTTTCACAAAAATCTTTGCTATAGGGCATAATTAAACCGATATTGCCGGCATAATCGGGATGCCAGAATTCCTGAGCAGGCCCGGCGTCTTTTCTTCTTGCCAGCGGTTGCCATCCTTCGGCAAGTAGCTTTTCTCGCAGCGGTAATCCTGACATATGCTGATCTGAGAAAAAGTTGTGATGTTCACCGGTTTCCATTAACTCAATAAACCGCAGCGTAATAGGGGTGGTTTTTATCCAGTCTAAAAAGCGCGCCAACCGATTTTCAGAAAAACCCTGTAACATCACGGTATTCACTTTTACATTAATGCCTTCTGCCACGGCCACATCTAACCCTTTAAGAATCTGGGTCAGCTTATTCTGGCCGGTGATCAGCGCAAACTGATTAGGATCGAGGCTGTCGATACTCACATTGACCTGCTGTAAGCCCGCTTGTGCCCAGCGCTTAGCATCGCTGGCCAGGCGCGCCCCATGCGTGGTGGTGGTCACACGCTCAATCCCGGGGGTATTGGCCGCCAGTGCGATAATATCCGAAAAATCACGGCGCAGACTCGGCTCGCCACCGGTAATACGCACTTTAGAAGTGCCCATTTGGGAAAAGGCAGTCAGCAAGGTATCAATCTCGTTGATATTTAAAAACGCACTGTTGGGCGGCCCGTCGTAGCCGTCAGGCAAACAGTACTGACACCGAAAATTACAGGCTTCGGTAATAGACAAACGTAAATAATGAAAACGGCGACCAAAACTATCTTCTAGCAAGCTAACACCCTGTTTAGTAGCAGTGCGCCTACCATGCCACAGATATGCAGACAGGCAAACCGCTAACTGTTGAGTTAAACAGCTTCTACGTTGAGGCGGTTACAGAAGATTACAAAAATACTCATGCCCGGTCCCGTCTCTTCTCCCCCTTATGCCTATCCCTTGGTACGCGCACCTATGCTGTGTACAGGCCTCAGGCATTAGGTATGTATACTACGGGAAGTATCTGGGGTATTCGGTCCGGTTAATGGGCTTAAGCTCATATTTTGGCTGTAAAAATGCAACTATGTCAGTAAGCTCTTTAACCGTCATAATATCGTTGTAATTGGTCATTTTTGACTGTTGCTGGTCATCTACGTAGGCGCTTTGTTTATAGCGGGTGGCGATTCTATGGGAAGGGTTAATGACGGATGTCACCAGGTCGGCATAGGTTTTGACTACATGAACATCTCCGCCTAAGGTTACAGGCTCCATCTGGCGTTCAATACTTGTATCTTCCACGCCTTCGGCAACATGACAGGCCAAACACTTATATTTCAAAAAGGCCTGTTTGCCCTGCCCCGCATCTCCTTTAGGAAGACTAAAGCCTTTGGGCGACTCTACCCCCTGATTACACGCAGCAATCAGCAATACAAACATTCCTAGCAATATTATTTTCACGTGGGATCTCCAGCTAGCGGCACGAAAAAGCAATTTTTGAGCGAGAACTACACTGGATAAGTTTAGCTGCTTTTATAAATCTTGCGTATTGATAAGAGTAGTATTTATACGGGCACGATTAACATAAATTTTATGGCCCATGTGTAACCTTAAGGCATGTCTGCTTTTAACCGCTTAGAATAAAAGTGTTGGTGTGGGGTGACGATTGGCCGGGGCTACGCCCTTGTGGCAGGATTTTTGGTGTTTTTTCTCTGTTTTATTCTGTGTTTTTTATCCAGCTTATGTCAGCTGACTTACGCCGTTACCAGGTCCTGTCGCTCAACTTGCAGGTCATCATAGGATATTCAGAAAAATACACTAACATCGCTGGCCTCAGCTTGTATCAAATTTTGATGTTGGGCTACACTGCCCTTCTTCCACTATCAACAGATAAAATCATGGATGCAGAACAAGTTCAGGCAGCAGTAAATCAGGTCATGCCCTTTGGTAAATACGCAGGCAGAAGGTTATTCCATCTGCCTGAGCCCTATCTGGTGTGGTTTAAACAACAGGGCTTCCCGGCGGGCAAACTGGGCGAACAACTGGCCCTGATGTACGAAATAAAATTGAATGGACTGGAACAGGTAGTAGCCCCGTTATTACAACCTGATTAATCTGCGCTTTCCCGGGGACAGGCATAAACCGGTAGTATTAAAGCTGGTAATTCAAGGTATAAAAGTGCTGGCCGTTTTCGATGTTGATTTGCATCGTACCGCTAAGCCCGGCCAACTCGGCGGTACCCGAATCGGCAACAATATCCACCTGTAAAACGCTGCTGCCTGACTTATGCTCCAACGTCCCGACGAACTCCTCAATGGCGACATATCCTGCTGAGCCTGGCTGGGAGGTAGTGATACTCAGCATCTCGCCCACACTGCGGCCGGCCAGTTCTCCTTCGTAGGTTTTGGCTATCGCCATCCGTTGGGTGGTCATCTCGTGTTCAGCCTGAAGGTGGGGTGTTAATGGCTCCAGCGCCACGGTAAAGGTGCCCGAAATACTGTTCATAACCTCTCGTCCATATTGAAGAAAATTTAAAAGCTCTTCTATACTTTAGACAGCCGCTGGCTCTTCGTACACGCTTATTTTCACTAATTTGGGCTTCTGTGAGATGAGCTTATGTGAGAAATACCTAATCTACTGAGCCTGCTTAACAGTACCAACCTGTGTCTGTAATGCCCACTTATTACACATATGATTATTAGTGTTCCTATGCTCGTCTTGAAGTTGATAGCAACTTAGTCGTCCTAACAAAAGGAGATTACGATGTTTTTAGAAACAATTAAAACTGATGGTATAGCTCACCTTTCTTATATTTTCGGAAGCCAGGGCGAAGCGTGTGTCATCGACCCACAACTTGATACCGCCCGCTATATTGCCATCGCCAATGCCAATAATTGCACCATCACCACGATTATTGAAACTCACAGAAACGAAGACTTTATTTCTGGGGCGCTGGCGCTCAGTAATAAAACTTCTGCGAACGTGTTCCACGGCCCCAACGCCGATGCCGCCATTGCCTATGCACAGGAGCTTGGCGATGGCAGTAAGCTGACAATAGGAAAGCTGGAAATTGAGGCGCTGCACACGCCGGGCCATACTAAAGACAGTATATGTCTGGCCTTAATCGATACTGCCACCACCGACGGGGCCGTAGGGGTTTTTACCGGCGATACCCTGTTTGTAAATGATGTTGGCCGCGCCGATTTTTATCCTGACGAAAAAGAAGCAATGGCCGCCAAGTTATACGACAGTTTACAGCGGCTGTTGCAGCTGGGCGACGAGGTTATCGTTTATCCCGCTCACGGTGCCGGTTCGGTATGTGGTGGCGGTATGGCGGATAGAGAATTCACCACCATCGGGGTTGAACGCAAAAATAATCCGCTGTTAAAAATAGACGGCAAGGACAGCTTTATTCGCACAAAAGTGGCCGAGAATCATTATATCGCCCCCTATTTTGCGCAGATGGAAAAAGCCAATTCAACAGGCGTGGATACCCCGCTACCACAAAGTGTGTGCATGCCGATTGCTAACGAGCAAAAAGAATCCTGGCTAACCTCCCAGGACCGCCCCGGCTATTTACTAGACATACGTTCTGTGGCCGCTTTTCAGCAACATCATATTCCTGGCAGCCTGAATTTTCCCGGGGCATTGCTCAGTGCGTACGCCGGCTGGTTACTGGAATACGACAAACCCATTGCATTAGTCTGCACTGGCCCTGAGCAGGCCTTCGAGGGGGCGCAACAATTATGGCGTATGGGCTATCAAAACATCGCCGGATACCTCACTAATATTCCTTTCCCGGTTACCCAGACCGATAAGGCGTCTTCACACATTCCAACTGTAACGGCAGATACCGTTAAAGAACGTTTGGATAACGCTCCGGGGGAGTGGGTGTTGCTGGATGTAAGAAAAAACACTGAGGTAGAATCCATGCCGTTTCCCGGCGGCACCCATATGTATCTGGGTCACCTTAAGCAAAATGCCGACGACCTTAATAAAAATGTTCACTACACCTGCATGTGCGGCAGCGGTATGCGGGCCACGGTGGCCGCCAGCTATCTGAAATATCTGGGCATAGACAATGTGGATATTTTTGATGGTTCGATGCAGGCCTGGAAACAGTACCAGTCCTAGTGACGCAGCGTCATTTGATGATAAAATAAGCCTTGTGTCAGCCACGGTTTGAAGTAACGGGGTGGCTGACGATTTTCTCCACTACCCAAAGGCGCTATGTTTTCCAGACCCAAGAAAAACCAACAGGTCATAGTTGATCGCCAGATTCTTCACCTGCACCAGGCCATGGCTGACAAGTGTTTAAATAACCCGGCCTTATTTGATGAGGTGCTGGATAATCTGGAACGTAAGCACGAGCTGAACTTTATTCGTTATGGCAGCTACCTGCTGTGGCACGCTATCTTAGAAACCCGGGATGATCCCCAGACTTTCAAAAACTTACTGCTGGCCACCGATAGCCGAACCAACGCACTGAGGCGTAAGACTATTTTTAGCGGGGTGTTGAGTGAGGCTGAACGTGAAGCAGTGCTGGCGACTTACATCGCCAGCGAGCTGGCCTAGGGAACGTATTAGTTGTTGCGCAAATGGTCCGAAACTAAAAAGGCCATTTCCAGAACCTGATCGGCGTTTAACCGCGGATCGCACTGGGTTTTATAAGCCTGTTTAAGATCATCATCACTGATTTGATACGCGCCACCGGTACACTCGGTAACATGCTGGCCGGTCATCTCTAAATGCACGCCGCCCGCATGGGTCCCTTCGGCTTTGTGGGCCGCGAAAAACTGCCTGATTTCACTTAAAATGGCATCAAAGTTCCGGGTTTTGTAACCGTTGCTGGCCTTGATGGTATTGCCATGCATAGGATCTGAGCTCCACACGACATTACGTCCTTCCTGCTTAACCCGACGCAGTAAACGTGGCAGATTTTTTTCCAGGTTATCCGCACCCATGCGGGTGATAAAGGTCAGACGGCCCGGATCGTTGGTAGGATTGAGCACATCGGTTAACCGAATCAGCTCATCTTCATCCATCCCGGGGCCCACTTTTACGCCAATAGGATTGTGGATCCCACGGAAAAATTCTACATGGGCGTGGTCCAGCTGACGGGTGCGCTCACCAATCCAGACCATATGCGCCGAACAGTTATACGGCTTACCGGTCAGGGTATCGATGCGGGTCAGCGCCTGCTCATAATTAAGCAGCAGAGCTTCGTGAGAGGTAAACAACGATGTTTCATGCAGCGCCGGAGTATTGCTGGCATTGATACCAATGGTATCCATAAACTGCAAGGTATCCTGAATCCGACGGGCGATATCCTGGTAGCGGTCTTTAAGCGGATTATTTTCCACAAACGCCATATTCCAGCGGTTCACCTCGTGCAAATCAGCCAGCCCGCCCTGCGCAAACGCCCGCAGCAGGTTAAGGGTTGAGGCACTGCGGTGATACGCATCTAACAAGCGGTTAGGATCCGGCCGCCGGGCAGCTTCGGTAAATTCAAAGCTATTGATAATATCGCCCCGGTAGCTGGGCAGCGTTACGCCATCAATGGTTTCCAGATTGGAAGAACGAGGTTTGGCATACTGACCGGCCATCCGCGCCACTTTGGTCACCGGACAGCGCCCGGCAAACGTCATAACGATCGCCATTTGCAGAATGACTTTAAACGTATCGCGAATTTTAGGCGCATTGAACTCGTCAAAAGATTCCGCGCAATCGCCACCCTGAAGCAAAAACCCTTTACCCATGCTGACATCACCTAACTGGCGACGAAGCTCCCGGGTTTCGGCCGCAAACACCAGTGGCGGATATTTACTTAGGGTTTGTTCCACATGGTCCACCTGAGCAGAATCTTCATACTCAGGCTGTTGCAAGATGGGTTTGCTTCTCCAGCTGTCAGGTTGCCAGTTTTCCACGAAATCTCCTGTTGAAATTTACATCGTTGTTGATAAAAAAGAGTTCTCGCTAAACTGACTACAAAAAATTTGCCAAAGATAAACTAAGCGATCTTAGACTGTACCTTTAAGAGCCATCCATGCCGGCGAAAATAATTCTGGTACAAGTAGCAGTATTACAGCGACTCAGACCGCTCAGCTTACCACAATTATCGGGCTGCAGGAGGCCATTGAGGCTGAATTTGTAAAGCATTTTGGTTATTTGATATGTCAAAAGCCAGCCCAAAAGCCTGTGCCAGGTTTGCTTCGGTACATACCTGCCCGATATTTCCCCGGGCCACCATCCGGCCTTGTTTCAGTAGCACCGCATGAGAGGCAAAACGAGCACTGATATTAAGATCATGAGAACTGAGCACCACGGTATTGCCGTTGACCACCAGCTGTCTGATTAACGCCATAAAGGTTAGCTGATGACGAATATCCAGCCCCTGCATCGGCTCATCAAGAATCAATACCCCCTGCCCCTGCACAATAGCCGGCCACACCTGCCACAACGCCCGGGTAAGATTGATACGCTGCAATTCGCCACCGGATAAGCGGGTTAATGGCTTTGCTAGCAACCTGGCCACCTCTAATGCCTGTTCCAGGGCGGCAGGTAGCGTGGTGTTATTGAATGGCTGTCCATAAAAACTGATGAACTGCTGAGCGGGAATATCAAATGGCAGGGCATGTTGCTGCGCATGATAAGCCCTGATACGGGCCAGATGAGGCAGTGAGTAGTCGCTTATTTTATGTTCATTAAGCCAGCAATGGCCCGCCCCGGTTTCTAGCAGGCCGGCCATAACCTGCAGCAAGGTAGACTTGCCAGCACCATTTTCGCCCAACACATGCCAGTGCTGTCCGCCGGTTACGACCAGATTAATATCCTTAAGCCGGGCGGGCACATCTACATGCTGAAGCTCAAGCATGCTGTTTCCATTGCCCGCGATACAGGGCCAGTAACAGCAGCGGTCCGCCCAGGGTGGCAGTGATCATCGAAACCGGTAAGGTAACCAGATGCAGATATTCGCTGAAGGTGGCCACGCCCAGCAAAATGGCGGCGCCGCATAAGGCACAGGCGGGCAACAAGATTCGGTTGTTATGCCCCACTACCTGACGCAAAAAATGTGGCACCAGTAACCCGATAAAAGCGATGGAACCGGCTACGGATACTGCTGCGCCCACGCCCAGCGCACTGGCCAGTAAGGTACGACGAATAAGCTGGGGTGGGGAAACCCCGGCAGCCGCCGCCATGGCTTCGCCGCCGTATAGCCAGTTCAACCGACGAGCCTGGGTAAGCTGATAAATCACACTTAGCAGCATTACCGGGCCGGCCACCAGCAACACCAGCCAGTCAGCCTGATACAGGCTGCCCATCAACCAGAAGGTCAGATTGCGAAGCGCCTGGGCATCGGCGATGACATACAGCCAGGCCATTACCGCCCCGGCCAGGGTAGAAATAGCAATGCCGGCTAAAATAACCGCCATGGCCGCTCCGCGTAAACGCCGGGCCACGCGGTATATCAGCCAGGTAGATAGCAACGCGCCTACAAAACAGCCCAGGGGCAGCAAATATACGGTGGGAATCAGTGACTGTACCGGCTGCAGGATCAGTAAACCCGCGGCCACCAGGCTAGCCCCGCTGGTAATACCGATAATCCCGGGATCAGCCAGCGGATTTTGCAAAACAACCTGCAATGAGCCGGCACTTACCGCCAGTACCGCCCCCACCAGAATGGCGGTAAGTACCAGCGGCAGCTGTAGCTGCACAAAGATATGCCAGAACAGGCCATTATCACCGTCCCACTGCCAGTCGGTGAGTAAAATCGCCGTACTGAATGCCAGCACGCACCCTGCCAGGGCCGCCAATAACCATGTTCCCTGAGGTTTCACCGGGCCTGCTTCAATTGCTTGATCAAGCCATCGCTGGCCTGCTCAATAAGTTCTAATACCAGTTCAAAACCTTTACGGCCACCATAGTAAGGATCCGGTACCTCTTCATAGTCGCTTTGGGCAAACGACAAAAACAAATGAATTTTGTGATGATATTTTGCATCACTCACCTTCTTCAGATTGCCGAAATTACTATTATCCATTGCCAGAATATAGTCGTACTTTTCAAAATCTTCGGGAGCGACTTTTCGACAGGCCAGACCGGCAAAGTCATAGCCTTTTGCTACACCAGCCTGTTGCGAGCGTTTATCTGGTGGGTTACCGATGTGATACCCATGCGTACCGGCCGAATCTATGGTGACGTTGAGCCCGGCGGCCTGCGCTTTGTGCCGGAACACCGCCTCGGCAGTAGGCGAGCGACAAATATTTCCCAGACAGACAAAAAGAACGGCGGGCGCTGTGTTTGATTGCGACATCCAATAAACCTTAAATATGAGTGTAACCCGCATCATTATCACGGGATATTGCCTGTGACAGGCATAATTGGAGGGGATTTTAGCTTGCGTAGCGGTCAGTTGCCAGAGTCGGATGAGACTGACATTAAAATAGAGAGCCTGCCGGTTTGCAGGCTCTTTAAAACCATATGGTTATTTAACCATTAATGTGCCTTGCATCATGCTCAGGTGGCCTGGAAATGAGCAGAAAAAGGTGTATTTGTCGGCGCCAGAAAGCTCGTCTACCGAGAAGGTGACGGAGGTTTCTTCGCCCCCACCAATAATTTTAGTGGCCGCAATAACCCGTTCATCATCAGGCTTCAGATAGTTGTTTTCCATACCTGCGGTCATGCCATCGGTGGCGATCGCCTGAGCGTCACCTTCGTTGGCCAGCACCCAGTTGTGACCCATGACATTTTTATCCATTTTACCGCTGTGGGTAAGCGTTACGGTAAATTCATCACAACTTTTTGGCACTGTCATTTCTTTTTTGCCGTACTGCATAGAATCAGTACTGTCGATTGTGGCTTCACATTGCTCTGCCTGAACCGCGCCGGCTGTTAACAGCAGCGAAGCTGCCAGTAAGCTTTTAAATTTCATAATTGCTCCTTAAATTTTCCAGGATAGGTTGATACCTACCGGGCAGTGAAGGCGGGTAGGCCCTGCCCTGTTTTGCGTTGATTGTTACGATATCCGGCGGGTTAAAGATTACCTGACCAGCGTTAAAGCTTTGTATTACGACGCTGGCCCCGGCCTTACGCTATATAAACCGACGTAAATAAGGTAGGCTTATTATTTTGTTCAAGGAAGCGGCATATGAAACCCCAAGTATTAATGCTTAGCAGCTCACGTCAGGGCAGCGAAGACTATCTGGAACATGCTAAATCATTTATTTTTGCGCATTTGGGTGACGCCCGAAAGCTGTTGTTTGTCCCTTTTGCCGGCGTCTCGTTAAGTTGGGACGACTACTGTGACAAAGTTGCAGCGGCGCTGCCCGAGTTCACCGTAACCGGGCTTCATCGTGAGGCCGACCCAGCCAAAGCATTGGCCTCAGCCTCTGAAAAAGGTCAGGCGATTGTAGTCGGTGGCGGCAATACTTTTAATCTTTTGCATACATTGTACGAGCAGCAGTTATTGGAGCCTATGAAGCAGGCTATTGCTCAGGGCACGCCTTATATAGGCTGGAGTGCAGGCTCCAATATTTGCGGTCAGAGTATCAAGACCACCAACGATATGCCTATTGTCGAGCCGGCCTCCTTTGATGCGCTGGGCGTCATAAACTGTCAGCTGAACCCCCACTACAGTAATTATGCCCCGCCAGGTCATAATGGTGAAACCCGGGACGAACGGCTGGCAGAGTTTACCCTTTTAAACCCACAAACGCCGGTGATTGCCATTGCCGAAGGAACTGCCCTGCGTCTTACAGACGGCCGGTTAACTCTGGTAGGCGACCAGGAAGGCTTTGTCTTTTGCGGCGCAGACAAAACCGCGGTGCAACCTACCGCAGACTTATCTGAGTATATCCCGTAACGCTGCCAGCGGTCGGGTAACCTCTGCCTCAAAAGGCAACTGTGCCAGTAATGGAGCAGGCATCGCTTCCTGCAAGGTTGCCAGGTTATCAGCATAATAAGGCATTGGCTGGGGCGTTAGCTGATTGGCCACCCAGCCGTGTATGGGCAAGCCGGCCTGGGTAATCGCCTGAGCGGTAAGCAAAGCATGATTAAGACAGCCCAGCCGCATTCCCACCACCATGATCACCGGCAGCTTAAGGTGTTTTACCACATCGGGCATCCATAAGTTATTTCCCAGTGGCAGTTGCCAGCCACCTGCCCCTTCCATCAGCAGTATCTCAGGATGGTAAGCTGCCAGGCGCTGATAGCCCGCCACCAGTTGCGCTAAATCCAGGGTGACCCCGGCTTCTCTGGCAGCAATGTGGGGCGCAATCGGCGGCATCAGCGCGATGGGATTCACCTGTTGCAGGGTGACCGGTACGGTACAGGCGTTATAAATAGCCTGCGCATCTTCATTAACCCGCTCATTGTTTATCAGCTCACAGCCTGCAGCCACCGGCTTGTAACCGACGACCTGCCGCCCCTCGCTGGCCAGAGTGTGCATTAAACGGGCGGTAAAATAGGTCTTGCCAACTTCTGTGTCGGTGCCGGTAATAAAAAATGACTGCATGATTACTTTTCCAGTAAGAAGTGGGAAACCTGGTACGTCAGGGGTAACAGATGGCTGACCTCGCGTTCATACGCCTGACTTAAGGCATTGAGCATGGGTCTTGATAAATGCTGGTCTTTGCCTGGCGCAAGACGGGTGCCCGCGCCTACCGCTTTTATTGAACGCAGCAGAGACAGAATATCGCTGAACCTATCAGTGTAACGGGTATGCCGGGCCGTAAGGATTTTCAGTCCGGCGGTCTTAATGGCGGTTTCCCATTGTGTATGACAGGCCAGTCGATTGGTGGCCGGGGCTAACCCCACCGCTTGCCGGGCGGCATCCAGCTGGCTAAATGAGTTATCCACCATAATGGTAATGCTCGCCTGGCCGCCAGGTTGTAGTACCCGGACAAGCTCGGTCATGGTGGTCAGCGGAGTGGCGCACCACTGCAGGGCCATAGAGGAAAACGCATACAAAAAATGATTACTGGCAAAAGGCAGCGCCTGGGCGTCACCTTCACAAAATACAATATGCGGATATTGACGGGCGGCGTAACTTACCATGCCCGGTGCCAGATCCAGCCCGGTTGGGGTATAGCCTTTTGCAGCCAGCGCGGCCGTATTGGCCCCGGTACCACAACCAATGTCCAGTAACGTACCTGGACGCGGCGGCAACAACGCCATCCCTTGCCCGGCAATGCGTTGCTGAATGGCGGCCAGTGCGTCGTACTTGCTGGCTGCCCGGCTGAACTGCCGGGCCACGGTGGCGCTAGACATCGCGGCCGGCCTCATCCCGGGCCAGCGCCAGCGCATCGCACAGGGCGCTGATATCCTGCTGTGTATGGTGCGCGCTCAGGGTAATGCGCAGGCGATCCGTGCCTTTGGGTACCGTGGGATACCGGATTGCCGGGACCCAGATCCCCCGGGCTTTCAGGCCTTCACTCATTTTCAATGCCGCTTTCGGACTGCCTGCCTGTATGGGTTGAATCGCACTTTCAGACGAGCTTAACCCCAGCCCCTGGCGGGCCGCCTGTTGCCTGAAAGCCGCGATATTTTGTTGCAACGTGCTGCGCTGTTCGCTGGTGGCAATATGTTGTAACGAAAATAATGAGGCTAAAGCCTGGGCCGGGGGCATGGCGGTGGAATAGATGTATTCACGCGCACTGTTTAACAGGTAGTCGATCAGATCCTGCGAACCGGCCACAAACGCGCCACCGGTGCCAATGGCTTTACCGAACGTGCCCATCAGTACCGGTACATCGGCCTGCGAAAGCTGATATTGTTCGGCACAGCCTAAGCCCGTTTCGCCTAACACACCAAACCCATGGGCATCATCTACCATCAACCAGCTTTGATGCTGTTTACACAATGCCACCAGCTCCGGCAAGGGGGCAGTATCACCATCCATACTGAAAATGCTTTCGGTGGCCACCAGCGTATCACAGGTATTATCGCCCGTAGCATGGTCAGTAAGTAATCGGGTAAGATGCGCTAAATCGTTGTGCCGAAAGCGTTTGAGCTGACCACTACACCCCATCGCGCCATCAATAAACGAGGCATGCATGTATTTGTCGGCGAGCAACAGCCCTGAGCGGGAAGACAGCCCTGAGCCGGAAGACAGCCCTGAGTCGGGAAACAGTGCCTGGCAAATTGCCTGATTAGCGGCAAAACCGGAGTTAAATAACAATACCGCTTCACGGTTAAGCTGCTCAGCCAGATACGCCTCAAGGGCCTGATGGGCTTGTGAGTAACCGGTCACCAACGGCGAGGCCCCACTGCCGCCGCCAAATTGGGCCAGCCCCTCGACCCAGCACTGCAGCAGGCCTTCATGCTGACGCATCCCCAGATAATCATTGCTGGCAAAATTCAGATAATGCTGACCAGCGACACAGATAATGCCATCTTTTTCATATTCAATGGGGGTACGATGGCGTAAGTAACCATCGTTCTGCTTTTGCTGCAAATGATCGGCAATCCAGTTAAACGGCATCAGGCCTCCACAGCTGTTTTTTTAGTGGCATCGTAAAACAAATCACTGGTCTGACTGCCGGCAATCTCTTCCTGCAGGGTTTGTTCATGGGCTTCGTCAGAATACGCCCGGCCACGCTCAGTGTTTATGCCCAGTTTACGGAATAACTGCACATCTTCATTGGTGTCCGGGTTAGAGGTGGTCAGTAATTTACAGCCATAAAAGATAGAGTTCGCCCCGGCAAAAAAGCACAGCGCCTGCATCTGTTCGTTCATATCTTCGCGCCCGGCCGACAGCCGCACATGAGACTTTGGCATCATAATACGGGCCACTGCGATAGTGCGGATAAACTCAAAGGGCTCCAGATCCTCGACACTGTCCATCGGGGTTCCTTTAACCTTCACCAGCATATTGATGGGCACACTTTCAGGCTGCTGCGGCAAATTAGCCAGCGCCATTAACAGGCCTGCCCGGTCTTTACCGGTTTCACCCATGCCCACGATTCCGCCTGAACACACATTCATGCCCGCGCCGCGCACATTTTCAAGGGTGTCCAGACGATCCTGATAGGTACGGGTGGTGATGACATCGCCATAATACTCTGGCGAGGTATCCAGATTATGGTTGTAGTAATCAAGGCCAGCCTGTTTAAGCGCCAGCGCCTGATCCCGATCCAGCATTCCCAGGGTCATACAGGTTTCCAGACCCAGCTTTTTTACCTCAGAGACCAGCTGAGTCACGTACGGCATGTCACGTGCTTTAGGATTACGCCACGCCGCCCCCATACAAAAACGGGTAGAACCGGCAGCTTTAGCTTCACGGGCACGCTCGATCACTTTTTCAATTTCAAGCAGGCGCTCTTTTTCCAGGCCGGTGTCATAGCGGGCGCTTTGTGGGCAATACTTACAATCTTCCGGACAGGCCCCGGTTTTAATGGATAACAGCGTGGAAACCTGGACTTCATTAGGATCAAAGTGCTGACGGTGAAGACTTTGTGCTTTGAACAATAAATCGTTAAAAGGCATATCAAAAAGCGCCTGAACTTCTTGGTGGGTCCAGTTATTGCGCACTGCTTCTGAAGCAGGAGAAAATTGGGGTGCGGCAGTCATAGCCTGTCCTTTACTAAAATCAAATGCTGGCTTAGTCTATGCGCACGAAACAAGTTGTCAACTCTGACCATTTTAAAACCTTTACCAGTGGCTATATTTTGAACAATACCGAATTTGATAAACGTCATATCTGGCATCCTTATACCTCTGCCACCAATCCTCTGCCATGTTATGAAGTCAGTGGCGCTGACGGTGTGCATATTCATCTGGCCAGCGGCGAAGCTCTGGTGGATGGTATGTCCAGCTGGTGGGCGGCCATTCATGGCTATAACCATGTGCGATTAAATCAGGCGGCCCATGCCCAGATTGATAAGTTCTCTCATGTTATGTTTGGCGGCTTAACCCACAATCCGGCGGAGCAGGTCTGTAAGCAATTGCTTGAAATGGCTCCGGCGGGTATGGAACGGGTGTTTCTGGCAGACTCGGGCTCGGTATCTGTCGAGGTCGCCCTGAAAATGGCATTGCAATACTGGGCCTGCCAGGGACGCCCGGACAAACATAAAATTGTGACGCCACGTAACGGCTATCATGGTGATACGTTTGCCGCCATGTCGGTGTGCGATCCGGTGAACGGCATGCACAGTTTGTTTTCTGAGGTGCTGACCAAACAGCTCTTTGCCCCGGCGCCACAAACCCGGTTTGACCAAACCTTTAGTGAAGACGATATACTGCCCTTAGAACAGCTGTTTGCAGAACATCATCATGAGATGGCCGCCCTGATTATTGAGCCGGTGGTTCAGGGCGCCGGGGGCATGCGGATTTATCATCCTGAATACCTCAAGCGCTGTCGGCAGTTATGCGACAATTATGATGTGCTGTTAATTTGTGACGAGATTGCCACCGGCTTTGGACGCACCGGCAAACTGTTTGGCTGCGACCATGCCCATATCAGCCCTGATATTATGTGTGTAGGCAAAGCCCTGACCGGGGGCTATATGACGCTGGCCGCCACCCTGTGCACCGAGGATGTCGCGCTGGGGGTCTGTCAGGGCGAACCAGGTGTATTTATGCATGGGCCTACTTATATGGGCAACCCGCTGGCGTGCGCTGTGGCCAGCGAAAGCCTGGCACTGGTCCAGGAAAATCACTGGCAGCAGCAGGTATCTGACATTGAACAACAGCTCCAACAGGAGCTGGCCCGGTGTTGTCCACTGGCGTGTGTTAAGGATGTACGGGTGCTAGGGGCCATCGGAGTAGTGGAAACCCATCAACCGGTGGATGTGGCCCGGCTACAAAAACGTTTTGTGGAGGCCGGTGTCTGGATTCGCCCCTTTAATAAACTGGTGTATATTATGCCTCCGTATATTATCCAACCCCACCAGTTATCGCAGCTGACCCAGGCTATTTATGATGCCTTAGATCATCTTTGATAACGGTCCATTAATCTGGAGTTTGCATGCACTGGCTTATCAATCTACTGGACAAATTCCTGTTCGCAATTGTGTTAATTGCTGCGCTGCAAATTCCGATTCTGGCCGACCATTACCGGCAATACCTGAGCGGTTATGTGGATGCGACGCAAACCACGGTAAACGAATACCAGGCGCTGGCAGACCAGTTTGGGTACGCATCGGTTTCACAAATGATTGAGCAATTACAGCAAAACCCCGCGCCGTTGGTGCGTCAGGATGCACAAAACAAAGCCGCAACCGTAACACGCTTAAGTGAACTCCAGGCCGGCCTGAAGGTGTTGAACACGGGTCATTTTTTTGAACAAACCTGGTACATGCTGGCCCCGGAACGCTTTGAGACCTTAAAAAAGGTTGGTAGTAATTTTTCGCCCTCTATCCCGCTTCAACCTGTGGCGGTGGTCTATAGCGTGGTACTGGCCCTGCTGATTAATGCCTTGTTTTATACCCCTGCCTGGTGCGTCAGAGGCGCCCGACGTTTGCGCCGTCGCCGGCCCGCCGTGGATAATAACCACTCACCTGGTGAAGCGGGTTAGTTTTACAAAATAAGTATGACCTTTTTGCAATCCTGGCGTTAAATTACTGCCAAAGCATGAGCCTTGTACTGTCCGCAAGGCAATACCACACGGGGCCTTGAACGTATTATGGTGATCCACACGGTACTCATTTTGCAAGACCTTTCGGGAACCTAAACCTTTAACTGGCCTGTGAGCCATTCAGACTCATTGACCTGACGCGAAAGGTTTACGAATTTACCGTAAAAAGCAGGTTGTATTATGAAAGACGAGAATACGTTATTAATTGGTCAGGCGTTGCAAATCAGAGACAAACTAGTCGCCAAACGCCACGCTATTCCTTCTTCAATGATGAGTGAGTGGAGTGAGTTGCAGGCACAGACCGAAGTGTTTGATGCCAATAAGCCGTTTGACAGAGCAGTGAAAGGCCGGGTATTTACCAAGCCTTCGGTGTATTCAGGCAGTGTCCGCGACCTCAACCGTCTGGTCAGTTCCTTAAAAGAGTTCGATAAGCGCATTGCCGGCAGTCAGCGTCATCACTGATAACCGCCCTGCCCGCGCTAAGGCGCGGGCGCTTCTCTCAGGCTTACAATAATTGCTGCCCGCAGCTTTTTGCGACCGTAACAGGCCAACCTTAAAAAGTCGTCCCGGGCAATCGGTACGTGCTGAAAATCAAGCAAATGTTCGTCATCGCCAGGATCGGGATCGTGGATATAGACGCAGTTCGCGTCGATACCGGTCACCACTACCCAGTGCGGTGCCTTACGCTGGTCTAACTGCCAGGTACTGATAAGACAAACCACCGCCTCTCCGGCTGCCAGTGCTGCGGCCAAATCCTCAATGCTCCAGTTGACCGGCGCTAAGGATATCCCGGACTGCTGTGCATGATAGCCAAAGTCGGCTTCCACCTGCCGGATAATTGCTTTCTTACTGCTGCTGCGTACCGACTCGGTAAACAAGGGTAATTGTCCGTTTAGCCAGACCCTGGCTTCAAAACCATAATCCGCCGCGGCCAGCGCAAGCCCCACCGGATGACACCCACCATGACCGGAGGTCATAAAAATGGTGGTGGCCTGACGCCAGATGGCCAGCTCCTGACGCTGGTCCATGGCAAAGTCTGAACGTAAATAGCACAGTGCCATCATCAGTGCTGCCGGCCCGCAGGTAAACTCGGTCGTCTGACGATACCAGGGAAAAGCCTCCAGCACCGCGTTTTGAGACTTGCGATGCAATCTTTTTTGCATGCGCACCGCGTCGGTGTGATCAGCATAATAATTGGGATACAGGCCGAAAGGCTGAAAACCTAAACGCTGGTAAAGGGCTATTGCCTTAACATTGTTCTGGGCCACTTCCAGCCGCATAAACGGCTTTCCCCGCGCTAAAGCCCGCTTTTCAAGTTCGCCGATTAACACACTGGCCGTACCGGTCCCCCGAGCTGCCGGGGCCACGGCAATTGAATACAAACGTGTCAGCAAGGTGGCGCGGCGTACCAGCAGCAATGCATAACCAAGCAGCTCGTCATCTGCACAGGCCACCACCAGTTCGGCATGGGGCGCCGTAATATAGTGTCGAAAACGACGCGCGCTAAGCCTGTCACTGGTAAAGCAAAGCTTTTCCAGTGCCGTCAGCGCCGCAACATCTTCTGCCCGGGCACTTCGGGTGGTAATGGCCACGGACGGGGCCGAAGAGTGTTGATTCATCAGCGTCCCCGACGCTCCAGGCGCTCAGCAAACTCCTGCATGATGAGTTCATACAGAGCGCTGCCCAGATAAGCATCCTCAATACCCGCGTCAATACTGGGGTTATCGTTTACTTCAATCACAAACACCTCATCACCTCTTTGCTTGATATCAACCCCGTACAGGCCGGTTCCTACCACTCTGGCCGCTTTGGTAGCAGCCTGTAACACCGGCTTTGGTACTTCAAAAGTAGGCATGGTGACAAAGTCGCCCGAATCGGCTTCACCATCTTTGTGATGGTAAATTTGCCAATGATCCCGGGCCATAAAATATTTGCAGGCATAAATAGGCTTACCGCCCAGCATACCGATACGCCAGTCAAAATCGGTATAAATGTATTCCTGAACCAATACCAGCGCCGACGCTTCAAGCATCTCGGTTAGCTTTTGTTGCAGGGTTGCGGCATCTTCAACCTTGTACACGCCCAGGCTAAACGCACTTTCAGGCAGCTTTAACACCAGCGGCAGGCCCAGCTCCTGAATCAGATTGTTACACTGCGCCGGGCAGGCGCTGGCCACCAGCCGGCTTTTGGGAGTAGGGACATGCTGATAGTTAAAGGCATCGTGCAAAAATACTTTGTTGCAACACCGGATAATAGACTGGGTATCATCAATAACCACCAGCCCTTCACGTTCTGCCGAGCGCGCCAGCCGATACGTAGGATGATCAATGGCCGTGGTCTGGCGAATAAACAGCGCATCGTAGTGAGCTAATTCGTCAGGCCCTGGCGAGGTCACCAGCTGCGCATTAATTCCCACTTTGGCCGCCGCTTTTATAAAATGCTTCAGCGCTTTGGGATCGCTGGGGGCATTGGGTTCGGCTGGGTCGGTTAAAATAGCCATATCCCAGCGCGCTTTTTTTAGCTGCGGCTGTTCACGCCACTGCGTAACGGTAAAATCCTCAAGCCGGCCCACCGCCCAGTCGTGTAACGCCTCGGGAAGAGCATCAAATCCACAACTTACACATTCCATAACACCTACGGTGACCTGCGCCGTGTCAGGCGAATCTGCGGCTGCCAATACGATTCTGATTTTCAGTACCGGTGCCGGATAGTGCCGGTAGGCATAATCGGCAAGCCTGGTAAATTGCTGATCTTTCGCTTGCCCGAACAGTACATAAATCTCAGCAGGTACGGCTTTTGCGGCTGGCCATACAAACCAGGACGGTAATGACAATCTGGCGGCGGTAACGGTTTCGTTCGATAAGTACAGATCATTGATGGTTTTCAGCGAAGGCAAAACCTGATGCTTGCGCGCCTGGGCCAACAACGAACAATAATACCCTTTCGACAGGTATTTTTGGGTGTCGCATAAATTGATAACCCGGGTTTTCGGTTCATTTTTTTTAGGAAAATTAGCCAGGTAATCATCAAAGCTGATGACATCTAATGAGGTATCGGCAAACAAACCGAAGGTGTCGGCTACAATGAGCGTTTTGTGCATAAATAAAAGTTCTGCCAAGACAGACTGCGCCCTTCACACACCATGTGTGAGTCGCTGGTACTAAAGCATCACAGTGTAGAGCACGCCCGCTTTTTGCATAGTGAAATCAGTACAGTATATTTTCATCGTCACGATACCTTTTATTGATGAAAAACGTACCTGATAACAGAATTAACGTATTATAGCCGAATTGATATTTTCAGGAGTTTTTATGGTTTTACCCACAATTGCAATACTCGTCGGTCTGCCGGTCATGTTGTGGAGTGCGGGGAAGTTTGTTGATGGCTCAGCCGGCGTGGCAAAACATTTCGGCGTTTCTCCCTTACTTATCGGTATGCTGATTATCGGCTTTGGTACCTCGGCCCCCGAAATTATTGTGTCTATTTTTGCGGCCCTGGAAGGCAATTCCGGGATTGCGCTGGGTAATGCGTTTGGTTCCAACATTGCCAATATTGCTCTGGTACTGGGCTTAACCGCGATGGTAAGCCCCATTGCGGTACGCAGTGAAATTATCAAACGTGAGCTGCCGGTGATGCTGGCGATTATCTTTATTGCCGCCTGGCAGCTGATGGACCTGGCATTGTCCAAAGACGATGCCTTTACCTTACTGGGGCTATTTGTACTGCTGGTGGGCTGGAGTATCTGGCAGGGCATGAAAGGCAGCAGCGACAGTCTGGCCAGTGAATATTCCGAACAAATTGAGTCCACCTCCTCCCCGGTCAAAACCAACATTGTCTGGTTGCTGGCAGGTCTGGTGCTGCTTATCGCCAGCTCCCGTATTCTGGTATGGGGTGCGGTGGAAGTTGCTGCTCACTTCGGGGTAAGCGACACCATTATCGGCCTGACCATTATTGCCATTGGTACGTCACTGCCCGAGCTGGCGTCGGCATTAATTGCCGTGCGCAAAAATGAACATGATCTGGCGCTGGGAAATGTTATCGGCTCCAATATGTTTAATACACTGGCCGTAGTGGGTCTGGCCGGTACGATTCATCCTACCGCCATCGACAGCAGCTTTTTCTATCGGGATATCCTGATCATGGTGGGTGTATCAGTAGCCTTATTCGTGTTTTGTATCGGAATCAAAAAACAGGGCCGACTCAACCGTCTGGAAGGGGGCGTCTTTGTACTGGGGTATATCGCTTACACCTGGTATCTGATCAACTCGGCGTTTATCTAAGCAAAGTGCACCAACAGGGCCAACAGGCTTACCAGCCCAAGGCCCATCAGTACAAACAGATTAATCCCAAATTCATCATTGCGGCGCCGACTTCGGCGCCAGCGCAGACCGATAGCGAGCAAGGTCAGACTGACCCCCACCTGCACCAATATAAACAACCAGGTCACCAGTTCTGCGGACCATTCGCCATTGCCAGGCACCTGCCAGTACCGCTGGACACCGGCAATAAAGTCTGGTCGGGCATAATGAAAAATCAATAGCGCCCCGAATAATACCACCCACGCAGTCAAATTAACCGCAATGGCGACTTTGTACCAGGTATCCGCCTGACGGGGCTGGCCCCGTCGATTCGGACCCATATGCTTTGGTGACGATGAGGTTTGCATCAATGAACTCTGGCATCCCGGTATGGTTTAAGTATACTACCGGGTCTTAATACGTGAGTATCCACAATTCGTCTAAAAAACGGACCGTCTGGCAGCTTTTCAAGAGCCCCTCCCCGGCTTAGGTGTGTAACTTCATCCGGCGAACTTGCCATGAGGTGTCAGCTTACTGCTAATCGCGCCCGCCCTGTTTTACGATATGATGCATGCTTTTAGAGAGTGTGCGAAGATACTTCACTCAAGCTACTACAATAAACTGTGACGGAGAATATACAATGACGCATGCGCCCGTTGTCGACGTGCTTGGTGGCAAGTACGCGGTTGGCGAAACGGTAACCGTAAAAGGTTGGGTAAGAACACGCCGCGATTCAAAAGCAGGCTTGTCTTTTATTGCTTTGCACGATGGCAGCTGCTTTGATGCTGTGCAGGTGATCGCGTTAAATTCTCTGCCTAATTATACCGATGTCCAGCGCCTGACTACCGGTTGTTCACTGGCAGTTACTGCCACGGTGAAAGAGTCTCAGGGCCAGGGCCAGGCACTGGAGCTGGAAGCCGAGCAAGTTGAAGTGGTGGGCTGGGTCGAGAACCCTGACACCTACCCTATGGCGGCAAAGCGTCACTCTATCGAATATCTGCGCGAATACGCCCACTTGCGTCCACGTACCAATGTGATTGGTGCCGTGACCCGGGTTCGTAACTGTCTGTCGCAGGCGGTACACCGCTTTTTCCATGAAAAAGGCTATTTTTGGATAAGCACGCCGGTGATCACTGCCAGTGATACGGAAGGTGCCGGAGAAATGTTTCGGGTTTCAACCCTGGATATGATGAACCTGCCAACAACCGAACAGGGCGATATTGATTACAGCGAAGATTTCTTTGGTAAAGAAACCTATCTGACGGTATCCGGTCAGCTGAACGTTGAAACCTATTGTACCGCAATGTCGAAAGTGTACACCTTCGGCCCGACATTTCGCGCCGAAAACAGCAACACCTCGCGCCACCTGGCAGAGTTCTGGATGATCGAGCCGGAACTGGCCTTTGCTGAACTGGCCGATGTGGCGCAGCTGGCTGAAGACATGCTTAAATATGTGTGCAAAGCGGTACTGGAAGAACGTGCTGATGACATGGCCTTTTTTGCCCAGCGCATTAATAAAGACGCCGTAGATCGCCTGCAAAAACTGGTGGACTCTGACTTTGTGCGGATGGACTACACCGATGCCATCGATATTTTGCAAAACAGCGGCAAAAAGTTCGAATTCCCGGTGGAATGGGGTGTGGATTTATCTTCTGAGCATGAACGCTACCTGGCTGAAGAGCATGTAGGCGCGCCTATCATCATGCAAAACTACCCTAAAGACATCAAAGCCTTCTACATGCGTTTGAACGAAGATGGTAAAACCGTAGCCGCCATGGACGTACTGGCACCGGGTATTGGTGAGATAATCGGTGGTTCTCAGCGTGAAGAACGTCTGGATGTTTTTGATGAGCGTCTTGAACAGATGGACCTGGATAAGGAAGATTACGGCTGGTATCGCGATTTGCGTCGCTATGGCACCGTTCCCCATGCCGGCTTTGGACTGGGCTTTGAACGCCTGGTGGCTTATGTGACCGGCATGCAGAATGTTCGGGATGTTATTCCGTTCCCAAGAACCCCTGGCAGCGCCTCGTTCTGATTACCTATTGCACGTTGTAAGTTGCACGTTATAAGCCGGTTTCTCAACCGGCTTTTTTTATGTCAATTTAAGCGCGTCTAAGCTATTCTTTTTGTAATCATTTTAACAAGCAAAGAATGATCTTAGCTGGCATCTTTGCGTTTTAACCATTGTTCTGACGAATATTGCGCAATCTCTTGTGCAGGCCGTACTTATGTTTGACACACAGTGATTATCTATGAGCGCAACCGCACCACAAATCAGTATTATCTGCGATCAATGTTATACCCAGGTGGATATCCCGGCGCTGGAGCATTGCCAGGAAGCCTTTTGCCCTAACTGTGAACACGAGCTTCTGACCTTTCGTAAAAACGGGCATGAACACTGTCTGGCGTTTGCCGCTTCCGGGTTGTTTTTTTTGTTACTCAGCCTGCCGTTTAATTTTCTGATTTTTAAAAGCAATGGTCAGCAGCACAGCATTAATATCACCGACACCCTGAATGTATTGATTGCTCAGGATTACCTGTCGCTGGCGATAATCACGGCCCTGGCGATCCTGGTGATTCCGGCTATTGTCTTGTTGGGTATCGGCAGCCTCTCCTTGTTTTGCATTCGCAACCGGCGCTGGCGCGGTTCGCGGGGAATGTACAATACCGTTAACCAACTGGCCCGCTGGAGTATGGCGGAAGTGTTTATGGTGGGCACGCTGGTCAGTCTTATCAAAATAACCTCGCTGGCGGAGGTCAGTTATGGCATGTCGTTTTATGCGTTTATCGGCTTTGCCATTTGCCTGACACTGGCCCTGGTAAACTATGACAAAAACCGCCTTGGATTGTGGTTGTACCGAGGCCACCTGCCTAAACCTAAAACGCTGAGCCGGGCTGCCGCTTCCGTTAGTCTGCAACGCACCTGGGCGCTGTTGCTGGTGGCCGCGTTATTATATATTCCGGCCAATACATTACCCATTATGCATACCGAATTGTTCGGCCGTAGCGAGCCTAGTACCATCATTGGCGGGGTGCTTTCGTTGTGGCAATCCGGCTCTTATCCGGTCGCCATGGTGATACTGGTGGCCAGCGTCGTGGTGCCGGTGGCCAAAATTGCCATTCTGGCGTGGCTTAACTTTACAGTACAACACCGCTTTACCGGACGCCGGCGTACCCGGGTAAAGTTTTATCGGTTTACAGAAGCTATTGGCCGATGGTCGATGATTGATGTTTTCGTAGTGGCGATTCTGGTAGGTTTAATTCAGTTGGGCAATACCATTTCGGTGTACCCGGGCCCTGCGGCGCTGGCCTTTTGTGCGGTGGTTTTTGTCACTATGGTGGCGGCGATCACTTTCGACTCAAGGCTGATATGGATAGACAGGAAAAATATTGATGAGTGAAAGTGCAAAGATAAAGTCAACCCGACGTATTTCCAGAATTTGGATTATTCCGATTCTGGTGGTGATTGTGGGTGGCTGGATGGTCTATACCCAATGGAAAAACCAGGGGCCGCTTATCACCATAGAACTGAAATCCGCCAGTGGCATCGAAGCCAATAAAACTACCATCAAGGTTCGTGACTTTGATGTCGGCCAGGTCAAAAAAATAGAGCTCAAGCCAGACCTGGATGGGGTTCTGGTTACCGCCAGAATGGAAGCCAGCGCCGAGCGTCTGTTAACCGAAAATACCCAGTTCTGGATGGTGGCCCCGCGTATCAGCTTTTCTGAAGTCAGCGGCCTGAATACCTTGTTGTCGGGCAGTTACATTGCGATGTCGGGCAACGAAAAAGGCGCTGAAAAACGTAACTTTGTGGCTCTTGAGCGCCCCCCTGCTACGCCGCCAGGAACCCCGGGTCTGCATCTGACCTTAAAAAGTGATGACCGGTTTGCGTTTAAATCTGGGGATCCCATTATTTACAAAGGCTTCAAAGTGGGTGAGTTTGAAGAAGCTGAATTCAATATCGCTGAGCGGGTGGTTTATTACAGCGCCTTTATCGAAAGCCCGTACCATAAGCTTATTACTCACAATACCCGCTTTTGGAATATCAGCGGGGTAAAATTGCAGCTTCGTTCCAGTGGCGTGAAAGTGGAAACCGGCAGTTTGGAAACCCTGCTGGCCAACGGCGTGACCTTCGGTATTCCCAAAGGTATTTTACCGGGAGACCTGGTGGAAGAAGACGCCACCTTTATGGTGTATTCAGATGAAACTGCCGCATCCAATGCCCGCTACAAATTATCCGCCGAATATTTGCTGCTGATTGACGAAACCGTGCGCGGCCTCACGGTGGGGGCGCCGGTGGAATACCGCGGTATCGAGATTGGTGAAGTTGTTAAAATTAATGCGGTAAACCAGATGGAAGGTAATATTTTAGATGAAGATCACCCTATCCCGGTCTTGATCAATATTTATCCTGGCAAGGTTCGTCAGCAGGATAACCTGGTGGCCTTACAAAAGGTAAAACAAACTGTAAGCTCCTGGATTGAGCGTGACCTGCGTGCCACTTTGCGCATGGGTAATGTTTTAACCGGTGGTCTGTATGTAGATTTACACCATGCCAAAAATAGCTCGCCGCTACCGGTGGAAACAGTTAACGGACTGGAGGTGATCCCCACGGCCTCCAACGAATTTACCCAGATAACCCAAAAAGCGGATGCCATTCTGGATAAAATTAATCGTCTGCCTTTAAACGATATGGTGGCCGATGTTCGCGGTGCAGTAATTGACATGCAGTCGGCAGCGGTCTCTTTAGAACAAACCAGCACCGAGTTTGATAAAACCCTGGACGAGGTGGATGTTCAGGCGTTGAATAAGAACCTGAATCAGGTGCTTACTGATATGTCAGCCCTGCTTAAAAATTACTCTGAGGGCGGACTTAGTCCGGCTGAAATCAAAGATACCGTAGATGCGATGCAGGATACCCTGCGCAATTTACAACCGCTGCTGCTACAGCTGAACCAGACGCCCAATAGCTTTATCTTTTCTGGCGATCGCAAACAGGATTTGCAGCCTAAAGCACAATCTGATGGAGATGCCCAATGATGCTTCGCTTACTTGTTACTGGTTTTAGCCTGTTGCTGTTAGCCGGCTGTGCCAGCAACGCTGCCGATTTAAGTTATTATTTACTGCACTCTCCTACTCAGTCGGCGGCCAAGCAGCAGCCGGCCAACGCCTATATCCGTTTTAACCGCATCACCATGCCTAATTATCTGAAACAACGCGGGCTAGCGATGCAAACCGGGCCTGCCACCGTTTACTTTTCTGCCACCCACGTATGGGCTGAGCCTCTGGCCAGTGGATTGTCACAGTCACTGAACGCCGCATTATGGCAGGAGCAGCAAATTGATGTGGTGCCTGAAGGTGTCTATCAGAATCGGGACTTAAGCTCGGTAACCCTTCACGTAGACGATTTTATCGCCACCGCCGATAACGAAGTGGTTTTTAAAGGTCATTACTGGGTTTATCCGGGTAAGGCTGAGCCGCAGATGCATCGTTTTGATTTGCGGCTACCGCTGACCCAGGATGGGTTTGCCCATGCAGTGGTGCAAATGCGTAAACTGGTGGCTCACCTGGCGCAAAATATAGCAGAAAATGTTTCGCAATATTCACCATCATAAAATAGTAAAAGACTTCTGAATCAATATATTGAGAAAAGTGCGCACGCCCAGGCCTGGTATTTTTACATAAGAAAAACATTACGTTACATTTGATCAAAGTTTGTCTTATGATTGAGGTATAACATAAATAAAAATTGGCTAAAGAAGCAACCTCTTATGAAATGGATAAAACTTGTAGCACCGCTGGCGGTTATTGCGCTGGGCGGGCTGGGCGCCTGGGGTGTGGTCGCCACGGCTTCGGATGAAACCATCACTGAAGAGCTCGATACCCGGCCGGTGGTTACGGTCGATACCATGTCATCGCAAAACTACACGGTACAAATTACCTCTTATGGGGAAGTGATGCCACTGGAGTCCACCCGGTTGGCGGCCCAGGTAACCGGTGAAGTTGTCAGCTGGAATCCGGCTTTTGTCGCCGGCGGACTGGTTAAGCGGGGCGATGTGCTGTTCTCAATTGAAAAAGACACCTACGAGGCCGCTCTGTTACAGGCAGAAGCCGCCCTCGCCTCTGCCAAAGCACAGTTAATTCAGGAACAGGCCCAGGGCCGGGTTGCTGAACAAGAAGCCAAAGGATTATCCTCCAGCCGAATTTCCGATCTGTATTTACGCAAACCTCAGTTGCTCAGCGCCCAGGCAGCTTTAAAGTCGGCCGAAGCCCAATTAAAAATAGCCCAGCGTGATTTGGAAAACTGTGTGGTCACTGCGCCATACGATGCCTTGGTGGTCTCGCGGATGGTTGGTGTAGGTGACTATGTCACCGCTGGCACCCTGGCCGCTAACCTCAACAACGTAGAAGCTGCCGAGGTAACCTTCCCGGTGGCTGGGTTTGATCGGGCGTTCTTACCGGCGCAGTTGTCTGATCATCCCGCAGTCGTATCTATTGATGACGGTCAGCAGCAGGAGTTTACCGCCACCATAAACCGCGACGCGGGGCTTATCGATACTGCTACCCGTATGACCCACCTGATCCTGCGTATTGACGATCCTTATGGGCTGCGTAACAACACCCCGAAAGTAAAATTCGGGACTTACGTGAATGTCGCCTTCAGCGGTAAAACCCTGGATGATGTGTACCGGGTACCCCAAGAGCTTATCACCAACAATCAGTTGTGGCTGCTGGATAGCGACGGCAAGCTGTATTCTGAACAGGTCAATGTACTACGTCAGGAAGGGGGTGATTTTCTTATTTCGGGTAGCTACGACGGTGCGGAAATTGTCATGACCCCGCCTGAATACCCGCAAAATGGTATGGCTGTGAAAGTGCTGAAAAAACCGGCGCACGATTTAGTCGCCCAGCATCCCGCCGAGTAACAGGACAACAGCATGAAAACTGATTACGAAACCCACCGTGGGTTAATTGCGTGGTTTGCCCGTAACTCTGTCGCGGCCAATCTGTTGATGGGCTTTATTCTGGTGGTGGGATTAGCCAGTTTCAGCACCATTCAGCGTCAGATGTTTCCTAATATCGAATTCAACTACATCAGTATTGCTGCTCAATATCCCGGCGCTTCGCCGCAGGAAATTGAAGAAAGCATTATGATCAAGATTGAAGAAGCCATAAAAGATGTTACCGAGATTGAGCAGGTGGTATCGCGGGCGTTCAGAAACAATGGCCGGGTGACTCTTGAGATAGACAAAAAAGCCGAGCTGGCCGAAGTGCTGGATAAGGTGAAGCTCAGGGTAGACTCTATTGCCACCTTCCCTGCCGGCATGGAACCGGTGACCATCTATCAGGAAGAGTTTCAGCAGCAGGTTATTGAGTTGCCCCTGGTGGGCGATGTACCACTGGAACAGCTGAAACCCCTGGCCCGGGAAATCGAAGACGAGCTGCTGCAGCTGGACAATGTATCGCTGGTGGAGGTGTCCTACCCCAGCGATGAAATTGCGGTAGAAATCAAACCGGATATGCTGCGTAAGTACGACCTGACCATCAACGAGGTTACCAATGCCATTCGCGCTTATTCGGCCAACATTTCAGCCGGTCAGCTGCGTACCAATGCCGGCCTGGTGTCGGTACGGGTTGAAAACCAGTATTACAGCGGTGCCGACTTTGGCCAGATCCCGGTAAAAATGGGCGACTCTGGCGCGCGGGTCTTGTTATCTGATGTGGCGACCATACGAGATGGCTTCACCGAAGGTCAGTGGTATTTTAACTACTCAGGCAAAAACTCTATCTATATCGCGGTAAAAGCTACCCGTACCCAGGATACAGTTCCAGTAGCAGAAACGGTTAAAGAGTACATTAAAGCACGCAACAAAACCCTGCCTGAAGGGATTTCACTGGAAATCCTGGTAGACCTGACTTATTACCTAAATGCCCGCCTGAACATGATGCTGTCGAATCTGGCTCAGGGGGCATTGCTGGTCGCGCTACTGCTGACATTATTCCTGCGCTTCAGGCTGGCTTTTTGGGTAATGCTGGGTCTGCCTATCTGCTTTTTAGGCGCTATCATGATGATGCCATTATTCGGCGTGACCATTAATATTCTGTCGCTGTTTGCCTTTATCATGGTGCTGGGGATTGTGGTGGACGATGCCATAGTCATTGGCGAAAGCGCCTATACCGAAGTTGAGAAAAAAGGGGGCGGTATCGACAATGTGGTTCGCGGCGCGAAACGCGTGGCCACCCCTGCCACTTTTGGGGTGTTGACCACCATCGCCGTATTTGCGCCTTCAACCATGAGCAGCGGGCCTGAAGGGGCGTTTTTCTACAATATTTCCGTGGTGGTGATCCTGTGTCTGGTGTTCAGTCTGATTGAGTCAAAACTGATCTTGCCGGCGCATATTGCCCATACCCGATTCCCGCCGGTTAAAGACAACACCTGGCGCGCCCGTTTTAACAAAGGCTTTAATGGCTTTATTCAGGGGCCTTACCGGCGCACGGTAGAACGGGCAGTAAACTGGCGCTATACCGTCTTCGCACTGTTTATCGCCGTACTTTGTATCAGTGTGGGGCTGATTGCGGCCAACTATGTGCGCACGGTACCCAACCCTAAAGTTCCCCACGATTTCCCGGGCATTGAAATAGAAATGAACGAGAATGTGGCCGATACCGCGGTGATTGAAGCCCTGAAAGAAATTGAACAGGTCATCTGGCAGGTAGATAAAAGTATTACCGAGGAAACGGGTCAGGGTATGGTGCGTGATGTACTGGCGTTTAACCGTAATCGTACTGAAGGGCGGGTGGTAGTGCCACTGGTAGACGAAAAGTTGCGCCCATTTAATACTTTTGAGCTGGCCCGGCGCTGGCGTGAAAAGCTACCTGAAATCGCGGGTATGAAGTCACTGCAAATTTATGATGATGTGAACGGCGGCGGCGGGGATGGCGAGTTTGGCTTCTTATTGTTCGGCGCGGATATTGAAGAGCTAAATGCGGCAGGCCGCAAGTTTATCGAGATGTTGCAGCAGGAGCCGGGCTTATTTGATGTCAGTTCTACCATTGATCCGGCCAGCAAAGAAGTGCAGCTGACCTTACGCCCGGTGGCTTACGATCTGGGGCTGAGCCTGGCCGATATCGCCAGCCAGGTAGGCGCAGGATTCTACGGTGGCGAGGCGCAGCGGGTGATCCGTAACGGTGAAGAAGTTAAGGTAATGGTGCGTTACCCCAAACTGACTCGCGAAAGTTTTGCAGATCTTAAATACTCGGTCATCACTACTGCCAGTGGTCAGGAAGTTATGCTGGGCGATGTGGCGGTGCTAAGTGAAAAGCCCGGCATCAGCTATATTCGTCGCGAAGGGGGTTATCGCAGTGTGTATGTGTGGGGCTCTATTGACGAAGAGAGCGTGGAGCCTAACGAGGTTATTGAGGAAGTGAAGGAAAATCTTATTCCTGAACTTCAAAAAGCCTTCCCGTCGGTGCTTAGCGAACTGGGCGGCGCCATTGAAGAGCAGCAGGCTCAGCAAAGCGAGCAGCAGCTCTTCTTTATCGCCGCGATGATAATGGTCTATGTGCTGCTGGCAGTACCACTTAAAAGCTACGGTCAGCCATTGATCATTATGTCCGTCATTCCGTTTAGTATGACCGGGGCAATTTGGGGCCATTTTTTACTGGGGCTGGATTTATCAATGATGTCCTTTTTCGGACTCATCGCCGCCTCGGGGGTGGTAATAAATGACTCGCTGGTTATGACCGATTATGTTAACCAGCGACGCGCCCAGGGCTATAGCATCAAAGAAGCAGTAGTTGAAGCCGGCACCGCGCGATTCAGGGCCATTACCCTGACCTCCATCACCACCTTTGCCGGCGTCTTGCCTATATTGTTTGAAACCAGCCTGCAGGCCGCCTTTGTGGTACCTATGGCAGCGGCGCTGGGGTTTGCAGTTATGTACGCAACGCTGGTAACTCTGATTTTGGTGCCATGCCTGTATATGGTTTTGCAGGATGTCAGTCATGGCTTTGGCCGTCTAGGCCGGCGGGTAAAACGAGTATTTCGGCGTCAGCCTGATAATGCTGGGAGCGAACCGGCGAGCTCAGAAACCTAATCAGGATAAATAACCCCAATAGCATAACAGCCGGCCTTCGCGCCGGCTGTTTTATTGCTAACCCGGCCCACCCCAGGCGCAAAACGGCTTTGGGTATGCTTTGGGTAGGTTAGAGCCCCTATGCTCCCCCGTTACCGTCTTTCAAATTAATGACTGCGTTTAATCAGATAGTAACAGGCCCCTAACGCCACAATAATGCCGCCCAGGCCCACAATCGCCAAAGGGTCATACTTTTCCAGATCTAACAATATTACTTTGCGCGCTACCGCAATAACCGCCACCAGCAAGACTATTTCGGCATGTATTACATTTTTTTTGAAATACATTTCGACCGTTTCCATCAGCTCGAAACCAATCAAAATTAAAAAGATAAAGCCAAAGATATTCAACAGTTCGCTGATGTCCAGGAACAGCACATCGTCAGTGGGATCAAAGATATCCATAAACAGGATAATACCCAGCTCGATGATAGAGGCGCCCACAATAATCATCATGAACGTCAGGACGCAAAGGGACATCCATTTTTTAACAGTATGGATAAATGTCAGCGCTCGCCGAATACTTATTTTCATAAAACACCTAACGGGTATAGGTATAGCCTATCCTGAAAAGCAACAGGCAGCACTTGTCGCAAGCCGAAGCCATAGCAGGTACTTTGCCATACTGCTTAGAAGCACACTTATCTTATACTAGTGAGTAAGCAGCCTATCAGCCAGCTTTTTACCTGGTGGGGGCCTGGTGGGGAAAGAAGCGGCCAGCAAAATTGAGTCAGCCAGACTGGTATTAAGCCCGGCACACCAGCGAGGCACTGCGGGTTTGATTGCGGCCGCGGGACTTTGCTTTCTTGAGCTGTTTTTCGCATAGCTCCATGATGTCATCCATGCTGGTTTTGCAGTCTGCTTCGACCACGGCCGCGCAAAAACGGATGGGCCCCACATTCGCAAGGCTCAGTGTCCCAGTACTTTTCGACTGGTGTTGAGCCAAAGCCTGTTTGAGTCCATCAACAAAATAGATGGCATCATTTAAAGCATGGTTGCCTAAGTTAAACACGAATTGCTCGCCGGCATAGCGGCCGATAATATTACTATTACCTACTTCGTATTTGAAAAAACGCGCCAGCTCAATTAATACTTTATCTGCCTTGCAAGGCCCCAGTTGCCGGTTTATGTCTTTGAAGTGATCAATATCAAGTAATACCACACAGCCGGGCTCGGCTCTTTGTGTCAGTTTTCGCTGAATTTTGCTTAAAGCGAACCAGCGCGCATCCAGGCCGGTAAGACCATCATAAACCACATTTTGCTCGATGCGCCGTTTCAGGTACACCACTCTGAGCAATAGCAGCAGCAAAACCACGGCAATCAGCACCGCCACAATCGCCAGGTACTTCATATTGCGAGACTGAGATTTATTCAGCTGAGCCTGTAACTGTAAAAACGACAACTGCTGGCGACTGATTTCATCGGTAAATGCAGATAATTGCTCCAACAAACGAAACTGCTTTTTTTGCTCATGTTCTAATGCATGAATTTGCCGGTAGCGGGCATTTGCCTGTTGGTAATTTTGCTCCAGGCCCAGCAACGTGGCCTCCAGCTCCAGCTGACGCAGATGTTCATAGGCGGGGGAGGCTATCGGGGAGGTATCGCCATACGCACTAAGCATCTGTTGCCAAAACTCCCGGGCCTGAGCGATCTGCTCCCGTCCCAGTGCGGCTTCTAGTCGTACCTGGGCATAACGATAGCGCCACGGCTTAAAATCAAGCTGGTTATGGCGGGCCAGAAACTGGGCTTCCTTGGCAAACTCTTCGGCTAACCGGTAATCGCCTTTGTGTAAATAAACACGGCTTGCTGCCAGGGCTGCTTCTACTTTTTCCTTGTGTAAACCAAAACCGGCGATATGCCGGTTAAACTGACTAAGCAGCGGCCATACCGTGTGATAAGCACCGCTGTGGGTATAAGCCCGGATTTCACATTTCATAGACCGTGCCATCTGCCGGGCATCGTGGGTTAAATACTGCTTATAAAACTGACAGAACTCCAGCGACATACCAGCATCGCCCAGATAGAAAAACGCATCGGCCATATCCATGTAAGCCCGGGCCAATGGGTAATCGAACAAACCGGCTGAAGGCTGGATGGCACTGGCTGAACCTACGATACGCTGAATATTCATAATGGCCGTCATATAATCACCCTGGGCCAGCGCGCGCTCTACCAGTAACCGAATTCCCCAGCGCTCGAGGCGGGGCCAGTTATTCTGTTTGGCCACTTCCAGTAACTGCTGAAGTCGTAAATTATGTGCCGGGTAAGAGGTTTGCTTTTGTTGTGCCCACTGAAGCAACCGGGCTTCTAACTGTACCTCGGGGTAGGAAGCAAGATCACCAATCAACTTATCTGACAAGGGCTCTGCGTGGGCCGCGTTTAGCGCGAATTGGATAGAAAGCCGGTAATAGTCAGCCAGCGGGGTCTGGCTGTTCAGTACATCAGGCAATGCTTGCGACGGCGCAGCAGCGATACCCGGCGTCGCCATGACTACTTGTCTGGCTTTATCGTACTGCGATATGGTTGCAGCCTGACCGGCTATGCATACCAATAGCAGTAGGAAGCATAGAATAATTTTCAAGGATACACCCAACGGCAGGAATAATACGCTGAAGTTTTTCTGCCCTTGCAACTTCAGTACGGCGAAAGCTTACTATACCGATGCGGCAGAAGCCTTAAAAGTACAGAATTATTAAATATAGGCTAAAAATTTAATTCAAACTATTCATATCCGGATAACATTTATAGCGATAAAATAATAAAACTTTCAGTTTCAATCGCCCCGCCGCCTCTGTGCAGACTGTGGTAAAGTCAGCTATTTAAGTATAAGGAATTATTGTGTCTGCATTCTCAATCCGTGCTGCCCAGCCCTCTGACAGCGAGCAAATTCTTAAGTTTATTACCGAACTGGCCACATTCGAAAAAGCCGCTGATGAAGTTGAAGCTTCAGTGGCAGACATTGAGCGAACCTTATTTGGCGATAGCGCCACGTCACATTGTATTTTGTGTGAGCAAGATAATCAGCCTGTGGGGTTTGCCGTGTACTTTTATAATTACTCCACATGGCAGGGCAGAAATGGCTTATACCTTGAAGATTTGTATATCACGTCCGATTTTCGTGGCAAAGGTGCAGGTACTGAAGTACTGAAATACCTAGCCCGGCACGCGATTGCCAACAACTGTGGCCGGTTTGAATGGAGTGTTCTGGACTGGAACCAGCCTGCCATCGACTTCTACGAATCACTGGGCGCCGTGGCAAAATCAGAATGGCTGGGCTACCGCCTGTCTGGCGACGCCCTCACCCACTTTGCGAACAGCTAAGTATACTGGAAATGCTCACCGCGCATAATGACTCACAAAAAGATGCGCGGTGCGCGTGGCAATGTCTTTTTTCTGTTCGGCTGTAAGCGGCGGTTCTATCTGCATCAGCTGCGGCCAGAAGCAATGTCCTTTCACCAGACTTGCCAGCTCTTTGACACTGTAAGCCATATTATCAATCTCCAGCCGACCATCGTCACAGGCAGATTTTAGCCAGCGCTGTAATACCGTTTCCTGAGCGCTGAACTGTTCAACTTCGTCCCGAAGTCTTTGTGGATGATAAAACAAATGCCCAAAGGCTACCCGCGCCAATTCCAGATATTCGTCTGCGGTGATCAATTCTATCTCTGCCAGCAACAGTTGCTGTAATTGCGGCGCGAGTGGCGCCTCCGGCTGATAATCTACTTCAATACTGACCAGACACTTATGCCACAGTGAGCGAATCAGATGCATCACAATCACATCTTTAGATGGAAAATGATTATAGACGGTGCGCTTGGAAACCCCGGCGATCTCAGCCAGCTTATCCATGCTGGTGCCTGCGACACCATACGACTGGAATGCCTGCTTAACCGCGCAAATAATGGCTTCACGCTTCATATCACTACGGGTACGACTCAAAAAATTTGTACAACCTGTGGCCCCTGATAGCAGGCATTCTACACCCGCTGGGGACAGAGTAAATCGTAACCAGCAGGTATTTTCACTGGGCCGGGTACGGTGAAAAGCCCAGCAGATTTTTTGCGGGCGTATAGCCCCGGCAGTATTTGAGCTTTATTTCAGCATCTTATGGCGTTTAGCAATTGAGCCGATAAGGTGACACTGCTACATTATTGTTAATTCAGGCCACGCCTTTACAGAAGCCTGCAGACTTTAATTACCTCGGAGATACCTATGCAAAAGACATTAATTGCCACCGCCATGACCACCGCGCTGGTGCTATCTGGTTGTTCCGGCAATCCATATTCATCTGAATCTTCACCTGCTACGGTTAAAGCTATGCCTGATAAATCTTCAAATGTGTTGCTTAAGGCAAGCCCTCTGCCCTATCAAACCCCACAGTTTGATAAAATCAAAATAAGTGATTATGAGCCGGCTTTTGAGCAGGGTATGGCCGAGCAGGAAAAGGAAATCAACCAGATTGCCAACAACAAAGCGGACGCGACTTTTGACAATACTGTATTGGCCATAGAAAAAAGTGGGGTCTTGCTGGATCGGGCGCAAACTGTTTTCTTCAATCTCTCTAGCATAAAATCAAATGACGAAATTCAGCGTATTGAAGCAGCGATCGCACCAAAGTTAGCCGCTCATTCTGACAATATGTTACTAAACAAAAAGTTGTTTGAACGAGTCAAAAAGGTTTATGACAACCGGGACGCACTTAGTGCCATTGACCAGCGTCTGACCGAATACTATTACAAACAATTTGTTCGTGCCGGCGCTAATTTGTCCGATGCTGACAAAAGTACTATGCGTGAGCTGAACAAAGAAATTACTAACCTGGAAACCAGGTTTTCGCAAAATATCCTGGCTTCGTTTAAGAACGATACCATCATCGTAACGGACGAAGCACGTCTTGCAGGCTTATCTGATAGCGAAAAAACCAGCCTGAAGTCAGCAGCAAAAAAAGCCGGGGAAGAGGGTTATCTGATTAGTCTGGTCAACACCACCCGCCAGCCAATTTTATCCAGCCTGGAAAACCGGGGCCTCCGCGAACAAATCTGGCGCCAGTCAGCTAACCGGGCGATGGATGTGAATGCTCCGATTATTTTAAAGCTTACCAAGCTGCGGGCCCGTAAAGCCAAGCTTCTGGGATTCGATAACTGGGCGTCGTATAAAATTGATAACCAGATGGCTCAGAACCCCGGTAATGTATTTAATATTCTGGATGACCTGGCGCCCAAAGCCGTAGAAAAAGCGAAGCGTGAAGCGGCCGATATCGAAAACGTTATGCAGGAAGATGGCATCCGTGGTTCGGTTAAGCCCTGGGACTGGGCTTTTTATGCAGAGAAAGTGCGCAAGCAAAAGTATGACCTGAATGACGCCGAGGTAAAGCCCTACTTTGAACTGAACAATGTGCTGGAAAAGGGCTTATTCTTTGCCATGGAAAAACTATATGGCATTACGTTTAAAGAACGTACTGACCTGCCGTTATACGTGGATGATGCCCGTTCATTTGAGGTATTTAATCAGGATGGTTCAGCCATTGGCCTGTTCTTCTTTGACCCCTACGCCCGGGAAGGCAAAGCCGGCGGCGCGTGGATGAGCGAATTTGTGACCCAGAGTCATATGGATGGCACTAAACCGGTAGTATTTAACGAGCTGAACGTGGTTAAACCCGCCGAAGGTGAACCTACTTTATTGTCTTTTGATGAAGTCACCACCTTGTTCCATGAATTTGGACACGCAGCCCACGGTTTATTTTCTGATGTAAAATACCCAAGCCTGGCCGGCACCGCCACTGCCCGGGACTTTGTAGAGTTTCCCTCGCAGTTTCATGAAGACTGGGCCATTGAGTCGGAGGTACTGGCCAATTACGCCAGACATTATAAAACCGGAGAAGCCATCCCCGAAGCCTTGCTGAATAAAATGCTTAAAGCGGTTAAATTTAATCAGGGATACAACACCACGGAATATCTGGCGGCAGCCCTGATTGATATGGAATGGCACATGATAGATGCCGACCAGCAGGTCTCTGACGTAAGTCGTTTTGAGAAACAGGCCCTGGCAAAGCATGGCATTGATTACGATCCGATAGCCCCCCGCTACAAGTCGAATTATTTCAGTCACACCTTTGCCGGCGGCTATTCAGCCGGGTATTACGCATATCTTTGGACCGAAGTACTGGCCGCCGATGCCTTTGCCCATATGCAAGATGAAGGCGGCTTATCGCGCGAGAACGGCGATGAGTTCAGAAAAGAAATTCTGTCTAAAGGCAATAGCGAAGATCTAATGCAAAATTATATCGATTTTCGCGGTAAAAAACCGCAGGTCGATGCGCTTATGCAGCGTCGTGGCTTAGATAACTAAGTTGCTGAATCCCACGCTCCGGCAGGTATACGCCGGGGTGTGGGTCACTCTTTGGCGGTCCCCCACCGACTTACTGTGTTACCCCGCTAGCCGGGCTAACTGTTCAATATAATCTTTAAACCGGGTCATTATCAGTCTGTGTGTTTTTTTACTGAACACACTGTCGTTGATTGCACCTGTGAGCCTACACTCACAACTTACCTGCTCTCCCTGCGGGATTAATGTTACCGTTATCCGCTCGCCACCATTTATAGCAATCGATACCTTTCGGTATGGACTTATCTGCCCAAAGTGGCCCTGCACACTGGCCTGCCAGTTACCGACATCGCCTTTTAATAACAATTTAAAGGTGCCACCTTCCATAAAATGACTGGTGTACGATATGCACCGCCAGCACCCCGGGTTCGACGCCCAGCGCTGTATAGCCGCTGGCTGAGTCAATACCAGCCAGGTGGTTTCCAGCGAGGCGTTTAGCATTATGTTCAGGGCGATCATGTGCAGTTTCTCCTGCCTTACTTAGTCAAATCAAAAAATACAATCAGGGCCTGGTTAAGTAATAGCAGTGTCCCCGCTATTTAGATATGTGACCGCCATCAAACACTGCAAATCTATACCAATGGATAATCTTATTCGCATTTTCGAATGGATGCTTTACACTGCTGTGGCAACAACAGCCGTTTTAAAAGTATGGTTGCCAAGACGGTGAGAAGGCCCTCGGCTATCTCCGACATACCTCCATAACCTGTTGTGTATAAAAGAAAGTTCTGATAAAAATGCGCTTCTCCTGAAATTTCGTACAACATTGTTTTAATTGCTAAATTCATATTCTGACACTTTTAAAAATAAGAAGAACACAATGAATTTATACGTGCGTAACAACATCAAAATTATGGGTGAGAACGGACCCACGGTGATCCTGAGTCACGGCTTTGGCTGTGACCAGACCATGTGGCGGTATCTGGTGCCGGATCTGGTTAAAAATCACACCGTTGTCTTGTATGATTTGGTGGGTAGCGGCCAGTCTGACTTAACCATGTACAGCTATGAAAAATACAATAAGCTTGATGGATATGCCGACGATCTTGTTGAGATTATCAATGAGGTGAGTCCCGACGCACCGGTTATTTTTATTGGACATTCCGTCAGCGCCAGTATCGGATTGCTGGCCTGTGTGGCGCATCCCGAAAAATTTTTATGTCAGATTATGGTAAGCCCCTCCCCCAGCTTCATTAACGAAGGTGACTATACCGGCGGCTTTTCTAAAGCCGATATTGAGGAGCTGTGTGAAACCATCGACAGCAATTATCTGGGCTGGTCCAGTACTATGGCGCCGGTGATTATGGGCGCACCAAAACAGCCTGAACTGGGCGTGGAACTCACCAATAGTTTTTGCCGGACCGACCCCGAGATTGCTCAGCACTTTGCCCGTGTGACCTTTTTAGCTGACCACCGAGCCATGTTGCCTCGATGTCAGACCCCCACCTTGATTTTGCAATGCACTGATGATTTTATCGCCCCATGCTCGGTGGGTGAATTTATGCAGGCTACCTTACCCCACTCCACCCTGACGTTGATAGATAATGTGGGTCACTGTCCGCATATGAGTGCGCCCGATTCATGTCTGAAGGCTATTGATAGCTATTTAGAAAGTACGATCATCAGCGTCCGGTCAGACCATGGCACCTGACACCTCCGGTTTATTTGAGCACGCCGCCTGCGGTTTGGTGGTGTGCGAAACTGACGGTACGATTGTTCAGGTTAACCAAACCTTTTGCGACTGGTTGGGTTATCGCTGTGAGCAATTGCTGGCCCAACAGCGTATCCAGACCCTGTTCACGGTAGGTAGCCGGTTTTACCACCATACTCACTGGGCTCCATTGCTACTGTTACAAGGCTCGGTATCAGAAGTACTTATCGAGCTTAAAACCCGCACGGGCGATACGCTCCCCATGCTGGTGAATGCAGTGCGCCGCACCAGTGACGGCCATAGCTACGATCATCTTGCTTTCTTTGTGGCGACAGAGCGCAAAAGCTACGAGCAGGAACTGGTTAAAGCCCGCAAATCGGTAGAACAGTCACTGACCTATTTAAGCAAAGCCCAGAATGAGCTTAAAGAGAATCAGAACTTTCTGAGTGTGGCTATTCGTAGCGCTCGTATGGGCATGTGGACCCATAACATGGTGTCTAACCAGATTCAGTTTAGCAAAGAGCTACAGGATCTTACCGGCCTGACTCATAGTGGCTTGTGGCAACAACCTTCTCATTTTTATCAGCTGATTCATCCGGAAGATGTCTCAGCCTTTCGTGCTGCGGTGCACGAGTCCATCAATAAACATGGTGAATATGAGGTAGAGTTCCGGCTACAGCACGCTTCGAAGCAGTGGATATTGATGGAAGGACGCGGCCATGCCATTTACAGCGATGCGGGCCAGTGTCTTAATGTATTCGGTATTTTTATTGATATCAGCGAGCGTAAAAAAGCCGAACAGGCTTTAGCCAGCGCGAATGCTCAGCTGGCTATGACGGATCGTAAAAAAGATGAATTTCTGGCTACCCTGGGTCATGAATTACGAAACCCCCTGGCCCCGATTCGAAATGTACTGGAGCTGATGCAGCGTAATAGCCAACAGCATCCCGAGCTAAACTGGTACCACGACATTTTGAACCGGCATGTGTCTCAGGTCACGCATATTGTGGACGATCTGCTAGAGGTAACCCGGATTTCTCAGGGCCGGCTGGAACTTAAAAAGCAAATTGTGGATATCAGCGAAACCGCGCAAACTGCAATTGAGTCCACCAGACTCTTTATTGAAGAAAGTCAGCATACCTTTGAGGTAGCGCTTCCGGACCAGCCGCTGATGTTAGATGCTGACCCGACCCGCCTGACTCAGATTATGGTGAATTTGCTGACCAATGCCGCCAAATACACGCCGCCTGGTGGCCATATTACCCTGAGGGTTTATGCCGTCCAGGACCAGGCTGTGATCTGTGTGAAAGACACCGGCATCGGCATCCCCTCAGAAAAGCTCTCCACGATTTTTAATATGTTTTCACAGCTTACGCCGGCGCTTGAGCGTGCTCAGGGAGGCCTGGGGATAGGACTGGCATTGGTACATGGTCTGGTGGAAATGCACGAGGGGGTTATTGAGGTCCGAAGTCCCGGCGTTGATCAGGGAAGTGAATTTGAAGTGCGTTTACCTCGTACCCTTAGCCATTCCCTGGGCGAAACTGAAACTGAGCCCTCCAGGCCTCATGCTGAAACTGCGCCCAAACGCATTTTAATTGTTGATGACAATGTCGATGCCGCAGAAAGCCTGGGCTTTTTGCTAGAGTTTGATGGTCACTCTATTGAATGTGCTAACTGCGGCGAGGAGGCCATAAAAATTGCTGACTCGTTTCGTCCTGAGATTGTTCTGTCTGATATTGGTTTGCCGGATATTAATGGCTACGAAGTCGCCAAACGGTTACGAAGTAACGATTGGGCCACCGATGTATTTATGGTCGCTATTACCGGCTGGGGCCAGAAAAAAGACAAGCTACTGGCCCAGGAGGCTGGCTTCAATCATCATTTTACCAAGCCGGTGGATTTCTCCGAATTAAAAGCGGTGTTGCGCGAATATCAAACCCATCCCTGATAATAATATCGAGGCGTCAATTTAAAAACAGCCCCTGATGCAAATAAAAAAGAGACCTATATGGGTCTCTTTTTTATTAAAGGCGTTGCTCCCGCTATAGTGTAAGGCGTTTGCGTAACACCAATACCAGACACGTCAGCATCAGAAGCCATGTGGCCGGGGTGGGCACCTCCGTTACTGAGGCCGGATCTCTGGCCCATACAGAGACATTCGAGAGTCCGGCAGGGTTTCTGCCATTCGGGGTAAATAACGTTTCACTCATATCCCAACGACCGGTAAATGCATAATTGAAATCGTCTTCAAATACCGGGGCTAAGCCCAGTGTGGCTAAATCGAATTCGTAGATTGCAAACTGATTGGCGGATTTGAAAACAATACCAACTTTATCGAAAAATTGTCCGCCTAGCAGTTCCATTAATGCGTCGGGATTTGTGGCCGGAGGATCCCAGCTGAAATCGCCTTTAACTGCATCATTACCGCAACCTGTGGCCTCGTCATCGGCATCGAAACAATTTGAAAAGCTAAGCAGGGAGTCGATAAAACTATAAGAGGTTTCAGTTCCATTCATCGTAGCGCCTTGAAAGGACATATCATTTCCTTCCGCCTTACCAACATATATCCAGCCTGGGTCCACCTCACCCAGGCCCTGAAGGTTTTGCAGCTCACTGTCCTCAATAAAGGCACCGGGAGTATCCCACCAATTGTTGTAGCTATCTACATTAAACCACCCGTCATCCTTATAACCGAGATTTTGGGTCGGTAAATCGAAGTCGCTGTTATTTCCCACAAACGCGCCCAGGCAGGAAGTAGCGGATAATGGCGTAACCAGAATATCGGGTGCGCTTCCATCAAGAACTTGAATCGTTTCAATTTGAACATCGGAGGTGTCGCAGGCAGCTAAAGGTGTTTGTATTGGAACGGCATGGACCACCCAGGAACCGGACAGTAATGTGATGCTTAATAATGCTTTAGAAAATGTTTTCATAATAAACCTCTGAAGGTGTAATTGTGCATTACAGCTAGTGCATTATTACTAGAGCAACATTTAAACCAACTTTAATGCTATTGTTTTTTAATAAGTTAATATTTGGCTTATATAAATGTGTAAGAAAACCCGACAGTGAATGCTGGCTTTTAGGCAATAGAAAAGGCTTAAGAAACGCTTGTCAGCTGAATTAGCCCATTGATAGAAACAGAAGACTTGCACCATGGGCTGCCTTTCAGGCCGGCTTAAGTCTATTCCCCATATCCATTCCGGACAGGCTGACTTAGTGTTACGAACAGGAATAGATGATTTATCAACGCCATCCTGGCTTGTGAATTTATAAGGAAAGCAAGATTTGCTCTCTTAGGTGTTGCAGGCTTTATCTTCATTCTGCCTCACCCTTGATGACATTAATTAGCAGTAGCTTCAGCAAATAACGGCAATGAAACAATCACCCGATTATAAGTATCGAATTGGCAGGGCTGGTTGTTCAATGGTAAAGAGTGTACGGCTCGCTATTGTTTAAGCACCATACATATATCCCTTTTGAATTTTTAGAAGCCGCTATTGAACGCAGCGAAGCCAGCACTGGGCGTAGGCCTATGGCTATACCAGCCCTTTGAAGGCCTGAAGCACAATACGGTCTAAATTTGACGGCGAGAGAGGGAGTCACTCGCGCCTTCCATGCCGCTCGCCCTGCGGGCAGCCTGTGCCTGTGCAAAACGGCTTTGCTGCCGTTTTGTCGAACCCGAGGGTTCTCATCACATTCTAATCCACCACAAACAACAAAGCCCCGTACTGGGCGGGGCTTTATCATCAATTTGGCAAAGAGAGGGAGTCACTCGCGCCTTCCATGGCGCTCGCCCTGCGGGCAGCCTGTGGCTGTGCAAAACGGCTTTCCTGCCGTTTTGTCGAACCCGAGGGTTCTCATCACAATCTA
>VMHT01098338.1_pt1 | contig 78474 bp, 74 predicted proteins | sample 4693611 | NCBI WGS metagenome assembly VMHT01 (sample SAMN12280063, study PRJNA550983) | marine metagenome | isolation source: seawater sampled from same location over 5 years 0.02-0.2 micron viral filtrate | place: USA: collected off the coast of southern California halfway between the port... ...
AAAGGCTCTTTTGTAGCTCATTATCACACAGGCTTGTTTGTGCAAATACCTCCCCAAGACCAATTCAGTTGCTATTTTGATCCCCGCTTTGGTCGTGAAGCCATTAAAATTTTACCCGGTCAGTATTTTGTTACCAGCGAAGATAACTTGATTGTAACCGTATTGGGGTCATGTGTGGCGGCCTGTATTTTTGACCCGGTAACACGTATGGGAGGCATGAATCATTTTTTACTGCCTTCTAATATCTACACCAAAACCGCCGATACAGCGATAGCCAAATATGGGCAGGAAGCCATGTTTCTTCTTATTGATTCATTAGTAAAAAGCGGCGCCTGCGAAGACAACCTTCAGGCCAAAGTGTTTGGTGGCGGCCAGGTCTTGCCCGGTTTTAACAGTAATGATGTGGGAACCATGAATGCAAATTTTGTCCAACAATACTTAGATGAGCGTGCTATTCCTATATTAAGTCAGGACTTACTGAATGATTACGCCCGTAAAGTGTACTTTTTCCCGACTACCGGCGATGTGTTTATGAAGCGCATACGCGATCTGCATAACGACACTATTTTACAGCGTGAGCGCGATCATACGCAGCGCCTCACTCAACAGCTCGGCAGCGGGGTGGTCTGAACCAGTATCAGGCTACTTTTAGCAAAATGACTCCGCTAATAATAAGCAGCACCCCTAAATAACGTAAAAATGAAGTAGGATCCTGATAAAACATTATCCCTACAAAAAAGGTACCCGCGGCACCGATACCGGTCCACACCGCATAGGCCGTACCGATGGGGATTTGTTTTTGCGCCAGCCACAATAAAAAGCCGCTGGCCACCATAAAGACAATCGCGATAATAATGCCTGAGATCCGTGTTTCCGGTGTCTGAGCCATTTTTAATCCGACTGGCCAGCCGATTTCAAGACAGCCTGCAATAATGAGATATACCCAGCTCATACTCCTCCTAAATTACCGATAATTATTAGCTTCAGATGGTGTATGTGAAGCCACACCTACCTCTTAGTGTAACCCGGGTGTCGCTACTACAACAGAGTAATGCTGGTGACTGGCTTGTTTACAGGCTAAACCGCAACCAGATTTTTTATCTGTATTTGCACCACCGACATCATGGTACGTGGTCTTTAGCACGAGGGCCTGCGTATTTTTCACAGTATCGATAGCTCACCAACCAATATAGGGGCAATAATGTCTTCGCATAGAATGAAAACACGTACGCTCGGTAAATCTGAGCTACAGGTAACTCCGGTGGGGTTAGGTTGTTGGCAATTGGGGGGCGATTTTGGACCGATTACCGAAGCGACTGCTCACGAAGTAATTCACAGCGCTCTTGATGAAGGCATTCGCTTTTTTGACACCGCCGACGTGTATGGGGCGGGGCAGAGCGAAAACTTTCTGGGAGAGGTGTTATCCGGTCAGTTACCAGACACCGTGGTGGCCACCAAATATGGCCGCGCAAAAGGTGTTTTTCCGGACGGTTACAGCTTTAACAGTATGCGGGATTCCGTGCTTCGGTCCCAGGATCGGTTGCAGCGGGATCAGATAGATTTATTGCAGCTGCACTGTATACCCCACGCTCAGCTTAAAGAAGGGCATGTATTTGACTGGCTTGAAGAATTAAAGCTCGAAGGGCAAATAAGATATTATGGTGCCAGCGTGGAAACCCTGGATGAAGCGCAGACCTGCTTGCAACACGATGGGCTGACCTCGTTACAATTGATTTTTAATTTGTTCCGCCAGAGCGCTGCCGACTCATTGCTGGATAATGCTGAGCGTAAGCAGGTAGGCGTTATCGCCAGATTGCCATTAGCGAGCGGTTTGTTATGTGGAAAGTTTGATAAAAATACCGAGTTTGACGCATCTGATCATCGCCAGTTTAATCGGCAGGGCGAGGCCTTTAACATAGGTGAAACCTTTGCCGGGTTGGATTATGACACCGGGCTAAAGCTGGTCAGTGAATTAGATCGCGACTTTAAACCCAATAATATGAAGATGCCCGAGTTTGCGCTACGCTGGGTATTGGACCATCCGGCCATAAGCTGTGTAATTCCTGGGGCCAGCCGCGCCGAGCAGGTGGTTCAGAATGTTAAAGCGGCCACATTATCTAACCTTGAGACCACATTACATCAGCGTTTAACTGCATTTTATGATGAGAAAGTGAAAGCAAATATAAAAGGCCAGATATAAACAGGCTGTCAAAAAAGACCCTACAAGGGGAAGATACCGGACGGCGAACACCGCCGCCCGGTATGGGCTGTTACAGAGTGAAAAGCACCTTAACATCACCGTTTACGGCAGCGGCGTCTACGACCCCGATCGCTTTAGGGTTACTGGCTACTTCGCTCAATACACTGGCAGCATCTTCGGTTTTAGGCGGACGCCCACCCCCAGTGAAAGCCAGCTTGGCCCAATACGCTTTATACTGACTGGGTGAACGAGCCAGCACCTTTTCAACAAACTCATCCGCCGGTGCGCCTTCAGCCAGTACCGGTGTCAGTGACTTATCTTTACCCAGAAAGACCTTGGAAACTTCCTCCTGCGACAAGGTTGCGCCGTTTCCGTTATTTACCACTACTGCAATATCGGCGTAGGCCGGGGCCGCGCACAAACAGGCCAGGGCAATTAAAGATTGTTTCATAGTTTTTTTATATAATCTCATGTGGAAAACCCTTAAAAGACCGTGACCAAAGCAACTTGGAATAAACCTGCATTGCTGCCGTCAGCTTGTTCAGAGTTGGTGTATTCGGCTTTAAACGCAGCAGAATCATGGAAATCCCAGCGTGCACCTACGGTATAAAACTCGGCATTACGGGTCCGGTCGGCAATCGCCTGCTCAGTGATGGCGGTCAGCTGATCCAGCTGCGTATCGACACCACGAGGTACCGCAGATAAATCAACACCGGTTTCTGCCTTGTCACGTCCGTAAGTACCATGGACCAATACCGGACCAAAGCGTTTACCCAAAGATACAAACCGGGGCTCAAAGTCGCCAATCAGAGTATGGTCCAGAGAAGCAGGAATGTACTCAGCCACAAATAACCAGTTTTGGTCGTCGTAAATGACGCCTACTTCAACACCGGTAACATCGTCGTTTTTTACTTCCAGATCATCGCCTACATAGCCAAATGGAGTTTGTGCCCAGGCGGCAGACAACGGTCCCACGCCCAAGTCAGAAGTAAGCTCAAACTGAACATAAGTGGTTCTGAAGGTCCACCAGCCATAGTTCATGCTAGCCACAGCGCTAAATACTTTATCTACATCAAATTCGATACCATCGGCGCGAGTGGTATTCTCCTGACCATAGTAAAAGCGCATATTCAGTATCGCGTCGCCTACACTGAAATCATGAATAGAAGAGATGCCGTCAATACTGTCAAAAAATGACTGATAAGCTTCTGAAGGCGGCGCAATCTAGTGATACGCGTAGGATACATCCAGATAGTCGGAATACAGATAAATAGGAATACGCTGACGGCCTACCTGCACACGCCAGTTTTCCTGAACCTCGTAAGACAAATATGCCCAGGTAAACTGCGGATCCCAGTCTTCAATACCCCGGGCCCGGATTTGCGCTGTGGCGCTCAGGCCCTCATCCAAATCTGCATATGCCTGAAGCGCGAAAAAAGATCCGGTTTTGAAATCAACTTCACCATCGGTGTAGTTGCGTACCTCGGTATCGCTGTCAGTGGGCAGGCCCGCTGCCAGTGTACCAAATCCGCTTAGCTGAACATCCGCCATCGCGTTGAATGAAAATGCCAGGCCCGCAGCCAGGGCAGAAAAAGACTTAAATTGCATCTGATATCCACAAATAATAGATTTAAACAACAGTACACATATTAAGTCATTTTCGAAGAAGCACTATACCTCCAAAGTAGTGATAGCATAGCTGTAATGATAAATGGGTATCAAAGTCCATACTCTAAATATCAATAACTTATAGGCAGTAAGTACGAAAAAAAAGCTGTGTCAGAGCGAAGTCCGGCACAGCTTTAGCTGGGATTAAAACAATCAGTTAAAGGCGGTTTAACCGAAGCGGCTATACCTTGAACTGACGGGCAATGGTTTCAAGTTTGGTGGCCAAATCAGCCAGTTCGGTACTTGCTGATTCCAGCTTGTGAGAATTGCGACTGGTTTCTTCGGTACGCTGGAAAATAGCATCGACGCTACCCACGATATTTTTAGAGGTCACCTGTTGGGAGTCAGTGGACTGAGCAATCTGGGCATTCATCTGGCTAATCATATTTATAGTTTCGGTGATGGTATCCAGGCTATGGCCTGCTCTGTTGGCCGCTTCCACACTTTCCCGGGCTCGCTCATTGCCGCTGTGCATAACATTCACTGCCGATTGGGCGGCACTTTGCAAACGCTCAATCGTTTTTTGAATCTCTTCGGTAGATTGTTGTGTGCGGGAAGCCAGCGTTCGTACTTCATCGGCTACCACGGCGAAGCCGCGGCCCTGCTCACCCGCCCGGGCTGCTTCAATCGCTGCATTTAGCGCCAGTAAATTGGTTTGCTCAGCAATGCCTTTAATAACATCTAAGACCTCACCCACCTGATTTGAATCATTTTCCAGTTTTTGAATCACCTCAGCAGTTTCGGCCACATTCTGCGCCAGGTTTTCAATGCTGGCTACGGTGTCACCCACCACGCGTTTACCTTCATTAGCCGCTGAAGCAGCTTCATTGGCGGAGGTGGCCGCTTCCGCGGCGTTTGAAGCCACCTGATTGACTGAGTGGTTCATGTCATCCACCGCCGACTTCGCCTGCGTAGCTGAGTTTTGCTGATTGGTAATGGTGCGGTTAGTATCCCCCGTCAATGCATTCAGGTTCTGAGCTAAATCTGACAGGGGCAGGGTAGTATCCACAATGTCTTTAACCACATTTTGCAAGCGCGCCATAAAGCGGTTGAAATAGGTTACCAGCTCGCCAATTTCATCTTTTGAGTGTGAATCAATACGCACCGTGAGGTCACCGTTTTCTTCGGCGATATTTCGCAATGAGTGCACCACCTGTTGTAGCGAACCACGAATTTCAGACACGAGGGCCAGGCGGTAGCAAACAGAATTATGGTGGTTACCAGACCCATAATAATGCCAAGCATCATCAAAAATTGCTGGGCCTCGCTGTAATCTGAAAAGGCCATATCAAAGGCATCAGCACGTTGCTGTTTAAACGCATTAAGCTCGTTAGTGACGGTGTCAAAGCTGGCGTTCATCTGATCGAGCTTGTCATTCAGCTGAGTAAAATCGGCGGTGCCATCCAGCATTGATTGGGTAATGCCATAGGCAAGCCGATAATAAGTGTCGAACTCCGACAATATCGCCGCCACTTCTGTATTGAGGGCCGGATCCATTTGTTGGATTTGCTCCAGGCTTTGCTCAACGGTGGCAGCTGAAGCTGAAGCCTGCTGTAGAGCATCGGCATCGCCGGTCGTCACTGCCCCCGCCAGGGTGTCGCGAACCTTCTCCATACTGACCAACGCCGTGGCACTCAATTGCAGGGCAGGAAAGTCAATATTTTTAGCGCTTTCAAGCTGATCAGCGTTTTGTGCTGAAATATAACTATTTATACAAACGAACAAAATAAAACTAACCGCACCAATAATAGGAATCAAAAAGATTTTTTTGGCGACAGAGAGGTGTAGGAGAAAATTCATTGTAGCGTCCTATGCAACAAACAACCGAAACCAGATACGGTCGTAAAGAACTAATAAAATAGTTGTGAAGTCAGAAATTTGCAAAACCTGACCAGGATAGTAAAACCTATATTACTGAGGTTATCGCGTTGTATGCCATGAAACTTTAGAATAATTTCGAAACCTCTTATTTACCTTTTTCTTATGTCCGTCTTTCGCTGATCAATCCGGCGGCGCCCTCACGTATAACAAAGCTCTGCTTCAATACTATCTTTTTTCCAGGAGTCAGTTATGAGTGATTGGTCCAGACGTCAGTTCATCAGACTTGCCGGTTCGGGCTTGTTGCTTGCCGCCAGCGCCCCAGCTTTGGCACAGATTGCGGGTAAGCGTAAAATTGGTGTCGCGTTGCTGGGTCTGGGCAATTACAGTGAAAACCTTCTGGCGCCAGCACTGCAAAGTACCCAATATTGTGAACTGCGGGGCATTGTCACCGGCAGCCCGGACAAAATCCCCAAATGGCAAAGCAAATACGACATTCCCGATAAGAATGTATACACCTACGATACGATGGACAAACTGGCGGATAATCCGGATATCGATGTAGTGTATGTGGTAACCCCCACCGGAACTCACAAAAATTTTGCTGTGCAGGCGGCCAACGCCGGCAAGCATGTCTGGTGCGAAAAACCGATGGCGATGAATGCGCAGGAATGCCAGGAGATCATCCGCGCCTGCAACAAAAACAAGGTAAAGCTGGCCATTGGTTACCGAATGCAGCATGAACCGAACACCCGGACCTTCGCAGAATACCGCCACAGTCAGCCCTACGGCAGCATCACGGGGTTAAGCAGTTATGCCGGCTACGCTGGGAGCGCCCGGCCACCGGGCAACTGGCGTATGCAGGCTGATATGGGCGGCGGCGCATTGTACGATATGGGGGTCTATGCCATTAATGGTGCGCGCTTTATGACGGGTAAAGAGCCGGTGGCAGTGACCGGTAAACATCTGAATAACCATGCCGATGCATTCACCGAAGTGGACGCCACCACCATGTTTACTCTGGATTTTGGCGAGGGGCTCACCGCTGACTGCGGTACTAGCGTAGTCAAAGGCTTTAATCATTTAAAAACCCAGTGTGAAAAGGGCTGGTACCAGCTCAAGCCAATGCAGCAATACAGCGGCGTGACCGGCACCACCAGTGATGGCAAGCGCCTGCCACCCATCGAAGGCATGCAGCAAACGCTGCAAATGGACAATGATGCGCTGGCATTAATGGGCGACGGTCCGGCGCTGGTGACCGGCGAAGAAGGACTGGCTGACATCAGAGTCGTAAACGCTATTTTCGAAGCGGCGAAGACCGGTCAACCGGTTACCCTGTAGCCGGCCCTGGGGCTGTTTTGCCCAATGCTAAGCCCCCAGCTCATCCGCCAGTTCGCTCAGCGAAGGCAACGATATATCCGGGGTTAATCCTAACGGGTACATCATTTTGCCCGGGCGTTCAATGAAAGCGGTCTGCAACCCCGCCGCTTTGGCGCCACTGACATCCCAGCCATGGGCGGCAACCATAAGTGACTCATGGGTGTCCGCTTGCATCGTCCCCACCGCCCATTGGTAAGTTTCGCCGTGGGGCTTATAACGCTTTATCGCAGAAACACTAAGAACGGCATCAAAATACTCACGTACACCGGCATTCAGTAGCTGACGGTTAAGGCCAGCCTCGGCCGAATTAGAAAACGCAACCAGCGTAAACCCGCCTTTTTTTAGCCGGGCCAGGGCCTTTTTCACTTCGGGGTGAGCGGGCAGTTGGGTCATAGGTTCGGTGATAGCTTTCTTAGCGTCGTCCATCGTCAGGGTTTTCCCCTTACTGTGAGCCACCATGACCAGGGCGGCTGCGCCAATTTCCGCAAAATCGTGGTATTGGTTGGTGGCACTGTCCACCACTGAGTGATGCAGTAACTGAGCAAACCAAACAGGTACCAGTGACTCATCCCCATCAAGCACCTCGGCAATGGCGGTTTTGACTGCCTGCATATCCAGCAGTGTTTCATTAACATCGAAAAATATAACTTTGGGAGAAGAAGCTAAGGCCATAAAAAATTTCCAATTTGTTGGACTATTGAAATATAAGCAAATTCTTAAAAAACAAAAAATTTCGCTTCCTAAACACAATCACTGTTGTATACTCGCCGCCCGATCTGCGTAACGAGCGCACATCCGTGCATTATCTGTACAAGACTAATTAAAAAAGCACTCACCAGACGGAGAAAATCATGTCAATTCATTCGCCTAGCCTGCGAACATTTACCCCTACACGTGTCTCTGCCCTAACTCTTGCTATTTCTGCCTGTTTGTTCCCTGCTATGTCAGCGGCACAACAAACCAGCAACGAGCCGACCGCTGACGAAGCTGTAGAAAAAATCATGGTTACCGCCCGTAAGCGTACCGAAAGTATCTATGAAACCCCGACCGCGGTTTCTTCTATTGGCGAAGGATTGATTGAAGATACCAATGTTACCAACCTGGATGATATTGGTAAGTATGTTCCCAACTTAAACATCAGCCGCTATGGCGCGGGTAACAGCGGCCACGCCTCTGTCTTTATTCGCGGTATTGGCTTGCAGGATCACGTCATTACCACGGATCCTGGTGTGGGGGTTTATCTGGACGGTGTGTATCTGGGCCGCCAGATGGGCGCCAACATGTCGTTGCCGAATGTGCAGCGGGTTGAAGTGCTGCGTGGCCCCCAGGGCACCCTGTATGGCCGTAATACATTGGGTGGCGCGGTCAACATCATCACCAAAGCACCCGGCGCCCAGGATATTGCCACGGTTTCTGCCAAAGTAGGCACCCGTGGAAGGCTGGCCACGGACCTGTACGTCAACAGCGATATTACCGATGATTTCAGTGTCTCGGCCACCGGCTCATTTAAACAGCGTGACGGCGTAGGCACGGCAATTAATCTGGATAATCCTGAGCGCGAAATTGGTGAAGAAGAAGAATACAGTGGCCGCGTAGCGGCAAAGTATGACTTTAGCTCAGATTTTTCAGTGACGGTTGCTGCCGACTTTGTTGAAAATGAAGCCGGGCAATCGCCTTACACCATCGAATTTACCGAAGACCGCCCGACTGAATTCAGTATCGATGACGGTGAATTCTATTTGCTGGATCCCTCATTGTTACCTGACAATCCGGACGATTTAGGCACCACGGTCCCGGGTATCGAATCCACCTCCTATTCAGGTTGGGGAACCTCGTTAACCGCGCTATGGGCGGCGACCAATAATCTGGATTTGAAATTTATTGCCAGCAAGCGCTCTTCTGAATACGAAGGCGGCCTGGATGATGATGCATCACCTTTGAACCTGTCTGAATTTCCGGAGACCGGCAGCGCTGATCAGACCTCATTTGAGTTACAGCTAAACGGTACCTACGATCGTTACGACTTTGTCTCTGGTCTGTATTATTTTACCGAAGAAGGGGATACCACCTCAGGCCCGTGGACTTTCAGCCCGTTCAATGTACCCAATGGGTTGTTGAATGACGGTGTGACACCGGTTACCGAAGTATGCAGTTTTTGCGGCGATTATGGCTTTTTCGATATTCAGCAGGAAACCAAAGCCTATGCTGCGTATGTGAATGTGTCGTACAGCCTGACCGAAAAGCTGGATATTGGCGGTGGTATGCGCTACAGCCGGGATGAAAAAGACGCTAATGCTTTGTTCCCGTCCTTTGCTGAGCGTACTTATCGCAATGCTGAGTTTTCGGAGTTCACCTGGGATGTAAACGCCGGTTATAAGCTGACTGACGATTTAAATATGTATCTGGCAGTTCAAAAAGGCTACCAGACCGGCGGTTTTCCGCCACGGCCTTTTGGTGGCGCAGCCCAGTTCGTTTCTTTTGATGAAACCACGGCAATTAATTACGAAGTTGGCTTTAAGGGCGAGATTGGCGAACGGGTAACCTTTATGTCGGCATTCTTCCTGACCGATTATACCGACCTGGCGTTGCCCTTTTCAGATCCGCAAGCCGGTGGTGGCTTTGTCACTATCGTAGAAAATGCCGGTGAATCACGCTCACAGGGTGTAGAGCTTGAGCTGACCACCAATGTTACTGATGATTTTGTGATTCGCTCCACCTTTGGCTATCTGGATGCAGAGATTACCTCAATTGATGACGGGGTAGTGGGTATTGGTGAAGGCGACTCGCCAGCACTTTCGCCAAAATGGACGATTATGGTCGCTCCGACTTACTATCATGAACTAAGCAGTGGTGCATTAATGACGTTCAGCGTCGATTACTCGTTCCGCGACCAGATGCAGGGACAATCAGTGTATAATCCGTATGAAACCATGGATGCACGGGAATTGGTCGGGTTCAATGTAAGTTACGAGGCTCCGGCCGGTGACTGGTCTGTGAGCCTGTATGGTAAGAATGTGTTTGATGAAGTGTATGACCAGGGCCGCCTGGCGCAAAATGGCTATGTCGGTATTGTTCGTAGTAACGACCGTAGTGAATTTGGTTTGCGCTTCACTAAATCGTTCGACCTGTACTAGTCGATCTGTACTAGCCGCAATACAATGATGCAAAAGGAGAGCCCCGGCTCTCCTTTTTTGTTGCCGTAAAAGCCCTTCGCTGACGTCTGTCATGAGCACGCCACCGAACGGAGGTGTCAGTGCCTGCAATGGGTGAAGGCCGACTAGACGGCTACCGCTGCAGAAGCAACCACAAACAGAACGTACCTGCTGTCAGCAGCATTTAAAAAAAGATTGTTAAAGTCTCGTTTCCGATAGCATTGTGAATGAACTTTTTTTCACCTGAATACCGTATGAATCCACACACTTACCCGCCCGGTGCAACTGTGGTTGTGGATAAAGCCTACCGGGCCAAGTAACTCTTAAGGATGGTGAACAGGTGAAATATCAGACTTTTTCCGAGCTTAACGTCGGCGATCAGCAATATAAACTGGTTAGCTTCGACAAAATAAGCGAACAACACGACTTATCCCGTCTGCCCTTTTGTATGAAAATTTTGCTGGAAAACCTGATTCGGCATGAACAGGAAGACTTTGTCACCAGTGAAGATATTGAAAAAATTGCGGCCTGGGATACCAGCGACGAAAGTCAGCAGGAAATCTCTTTTGTACCGGCGCGGGTTATCTTACAGGACTTCACCGGGGTTCCCGCTATTGTAGATTTGGCGGCTATGCGTGATGCGGTGGATAAGCTAGGGGGCGATGCTCAGGTTATCAATCCATTGAATCCGGTAGAGCTGGTTATCGACCATTCGGTAATGGTGGATTATTACGGCGAGAAAGACTCGTTTGAGAAAAATACCGATGTGGAAATTGAGCGCAACAAAGAGCGCTATCAGTTTTTAAAATGGGGTCAGTCTTCTTTTGATAACTTTAAAGTGGTACCGCCGGGTCGCGGTATCGTGCATCAGGTCAATCTTGAATACCTGGCGCGCTGTGCCTTCACCAAGGAAGAGAATGGCGAAACCTATGTTTATCCAGACACGCTGGTAGGCACTGACTCTCATACCACGATGATCAACGGCTTAGGTATTCTGGGCTGGGGTGTAGGTGGCATCGAAGCCGAAGCCGCCATGCTGGGCCAGCCTGTAACCATGCTGGCACCTAAAGTGGTGGGGCTGCGGTTATCAGGTAATCTCAATGCGGGCGTGACGGCCACCGATATGGTGCTGACCATCACCGAACTGCTGCGTAATCACGGGGTTGTAGGCAAGTTTGTGGAGTTCTTCGGGCCGGGGATTAAACATCTTACCACCGCCGACCGAGCCACCATTGCTAATATGGCCCCCGAGTATGGTGCTACCTGCGGGATCTTCCCCATCGACGCGGTGGCACTGGAATATCTGGAACTCACCGGCCGTGATGAAAGCCAGATTAAACTGGTGGAAGAGTACGCTAAAGCTGCTTCGTTATGGCATGACGACCACACCAAAGATGCGGTCTATCATGAAACCCTTGATTTGGATTTAAAGGATGTGGTGCCGTCGCTGGCCGGTCCCAAGCGCCCGCAGGATCGTATCCCGCTGGACAAAGCCGCCGGTGCCTTTAAAGACTGGTATAACTCCCAGATTGATATTAAAGAAGTCGAAACCGAAGAAGAAAAATTTGTGGCCGAAGGTGGTGACATGTCTGAGGTTGATGAACAACACGACTCTTACGTGGAATACCAGGGCTCGAAATTTAATCTGGAAAATGGCGCAATTGTAATCGCCGCTATCACCAGCTGTACCAACACTTCCAATCCGTCCGTGCTGATTGGCGCCGGGCTGGTGGCGAAAAAGGCAGTGGAATTAGGCCTGGCCCGTAAACCCTGGGTTAAGACCTCACTGGCGCCAGGCTCTCAGGTAGTCACTCAGTATCTGGAAGATGCCGGACTGATGGAGCCGCTCCAGCAACTGGGCTTTAATCTGGTAGGGTATGGGTGTACTACCTGTATTGGTAATTCAGGTCCGTTGCCCGATGAGATTAACCGGGCGGTAAGAAATGCCAACCTGACGGTCACTTCAGTGTTGTCGGGTAACCGTAACTTTGAAGGACGCATTCACCCGGATGTCGCGGCTAACTATCTGGCATCACCACCGCTGGTCGTAGCGTATGCGCTAGCGGGAAACATGAATATTGATATTACTACCGAGCCTCTGGCTACTGATAAAAATGGTCGCCCGGTATATCTGAAAGACTTATGGCCTGATCAGCAGGAAATTAAGTCGATGGTTAAAGAGTTTGTCTCCGGTGAACTGTTTAAACAAAAATACGCTGATGTATTTAAAGGTAAGCGGGTTTGGAATGAACTTGAGGTATCGTCAACCTCAGTCTATGACTGGCCTGAATCAACGTATATCAAGCAGCCGCCATTTTTTGCCGATATGGGCGAGAAACCGGATGCACTGGAAGCCATTCAGGACGCCCGGTGTCTGGTGAAAGTGGGTGACTCTATTACCACCGACCATATTTCACCCGCCGGTGCCATCGCGCCAGACAGCCCGGCAGGCCAATACCTGCAGGAAAAAGGCATTGAGCAGAAGCACTTTAACTCCTACGGTTCACGCCGGGGTAATCATGAAGTGATGATGCGCGGTACCTTTGCCAATGTGCGGCTTAAAAATCAGTTGGCGCCGGGAACCACGGGCAGTGCCACCACCCACTATCCCAGTGGCGAACAGATGTCGATCTTTGATGCGGCAATGAAGTACCGTGACGAAGGGGTCGGCGCTATTGTGGTCGGCGGTAAAGAATATGGCACCGGCTCAAGCCGTGACTGGGCCGCTAAAGGACCTTCGTTATTAGGCGTAAAAGCGGTTATTGCTGAAAGTTATGAGCGTATTCACCGCTCGAACCTGATTGGCATGGGAATTTTACCGCTGCAGTTTAAAGAAGGCGAAAGCGCGGAGTCTGTCGGTATTCGTGGTGATGAAACCTTCTCTATCTCACAGGTATCCCGTGACAGCAAAGAGGTGCAGGTGACTATGATGCGCGATTCAGGCGAGGTTACCGAGTTTATGGCTGACGTACGTATTGATACCGCGAATGAGTATACTTACTTTGAAAACGGCGGTATTTTGCATTACGTGATTCGCCAGTATCTCGAAAAAGCAAAATAATGTAATCGAAAAAGGCGGCTCCTGAAGCCGCCTTTTTTATCCCGGGTAGTTCGGTATTCCTACATATACCGCCGTCGTTCGGCGAAAATACCCACTGCAAAAAATGCTGCGATAAAGGCTGCACCCTGCAGGTATCCGGGAAAAAACCGGATTAGATGCAGCACAAGGGGCGCACCATACAGAGTCAAAGCGCCGTAGCCAAAGGCGCACAACAATACAAATAAGACAACCCGGATAACAAAGTGACAGGGGCTTAGCACCTGCTTAACGTATTTGTTCACAATATCGCCAAATACCACCAGTAACGTGGCCATCAGCATCAGACTCATCTGGCCGAAATACGGCGATAACCAGCGTGTCAGCTGGGCAAGCATATCAATCATAGACACATTCCCGGCACATCTAATCAGCTAAAAAACAGACCCGCCAGTGTAACGGCATTTTTTGAGATGCGCAGCAAAACCAGGATAAAAAAAGCGCTGTGGTGACAGCGCCTTAGGAAGGTTTATTCCATGACAGAAGAGCGCCGATGGCCTGGTCTTTATTCAGGTTATCGCCGGGACAAGCTGTCCTCTATAGTAATGCCGATAACGCTTTATGCCCCTGCTTGAGGGTCGCCAGCTTGTCATCAGTCTGGTCGCGCTCCACAAAGTAGTGCTCTACACCTGCTTTATCCGCCTGTGCAAAAATCGGCGCAAAGTCGATGGTGCCGGTGCCTACATCTGCAAATTCGCCGTTCTTGTCCATATCCTTAACATGCCATAATTTAAAGCGGCCCGGGTATTTGTCGAAGTAGGTCAGAGGATCTCTCCCGGCTTTTGCCATCCAGAATAAATCCATCTCCATACTCAGTAATTCCGGCTCGGTCCGATCCAATAGCACATGATAGGGCAATTCGTTGTTGGTATTGATAAATTCAAAATCATGATTGTGGTAGGCCAGTGTCAGTCCTGCCTTGTTGCAGGCCTCGCCCCAGCGATTGAGGTTATCCGCCAGCTTTTTGTAGACATCAATATGTGAGCCACGCTGTTCTTCGGTTAAATAAGGCAACACAATATATTGGTGGCCAACTTCCAAAGCATCATCAATCACCTTCTCGACACTGTCTTCAAAAGCGGTAAGAGGGGTATGCACTGAAGGAGCTTTTAACCCCTCATCTTTAAGTATCTGTTTTATCTGCGCGGGCTTATGGCCAAAATAGCCGGCAAATTCCAGCTCTTTGTAACCAACCGCCGCCACCATCTTCAGGGTCGCAGGTACGCTTACCGCCATCCAGTCCCGCAGCGTATAAAGCTGCAACCCGGAGACGCTGGGGTGCTGATGCTGGTGGGCTGCCACCGATAATGAAACCGGCATGGCCGCTACACTGGCCGCCGCAGCGCTAAGTTGCAGGAAGCGACGGCGGTTAAAGCCGGTTCCGTCTGAGTATTCGGGTCGTGAAGCGGGCATAAATATCTCCTTACAGTGCTTGAGTTAAGTGGCTTGAGCCGATGGCGGGTGCCGGGCCTGTGCTGTGTCGAACAATCAGCTCAAAAGGCATAATCACTTTTGGGGCTTTGCTGATTTTACCGGTCAGAACATCCACCAGCAGGCTCACGGCAGTGTGACCAAACTCTTCGGCCGGCTGAGCGATGGTGGTCAGCGGTGGATCGCTATAGGCAGCAAAGGCAATATCATCAAACCCCGCCACCGACATATCCTGAGGGATCTGCAAGCCGGCTTCTTTAATGGCCTGCATGGCCCCGATAGCGGTTTCATCATTTTCACAAAATACCGCGGTAGGTGGATGTGGTTGCGCCAGAATTTTACGGGCGGCTTCATACCCCGCCTGGAGAGTAAAATCACCATCAAATAATAAGTTGGGGTCAAAGTCGATACCGGCTTGCTGCAACGCATCCTGATAACCGGCCAGACGCTCCTGAGTCAGGGGGCTGGCCTGGGGTCCTTTGATCAAAGCGATACGCCGGTGACCCAGATCCAGCAGGTGCCGGGTCATGGTGGCCGCGGCCAGCCGGTTATCAAGGGTCACCGTAGGACACAGACTGGTGTTCAATACTTCGCAGGCATTAACCATCGGCAACAGTTCAGAACTGGCAGATTTTTCAGGGGCGAACGGGTTCGACGCCCGTAACTGAATAATGCCATCGGCCTGAGCCGTCTGCACCATGCGGGCATAGTCTGCTTCAATATCAGGGTTGCCCAGCGTATTGCCCAGCAACAGGGTATAGCCTCTTTGGGCAGCGGCTTCCTGCATACCACTTATCACCCGGGCAAAGAATAAATTTGCCACAGTGGGGACCAGCACGACCAGGCTATGGGTTTTACCAGAACGAAATTTTACGGCCATCAGATTAGGTTGATAACCGGTTTGTTCAATAGCGCTCAGCACCCGGCTCCGGGTCTTGGGAGATACCCGCTCAGGTTGCTGTAAAGTACGTGACACTGTGGCTACCGATACACCCGCCAATTCTGCTACATCTCGAATGGTTGCCATGAGGGTTGTGACTCTCTCCACCTGTGGTTATAAAAATGTAACCGATTCCATTATGAATCAAAACGATGACGCAATTTCTGGATAAAATCCAGTATAAAATGTCATTTATAAACATTTTCCAAACATTTTCCCGAATCAAAAACCACTAAATTTACACAGTGAGCGTAAATTTAACCGAAAGGGTTTGACACAAATTAATGTAATCCGTTACATTTTGGGTCAGATAACAAGTTTCTAACATTTTTCCGGAGAGGAACATGGCACGAACACATAAAATCCGACTCGGGATGATCGGCGGCGGCGAAGGCGCCTTTATCGGGGCGGTACATCGGCACGCAGCGGGATTAGACGGCCATTACCAGTTGGTCTGTGGCGCATTTTCACGGGATGAAGGTAACAATACCCGTACGGGCGAGAGTCTGGATTTAGATCCCTCCCGGGTTTATGGCTCCTGGGAGCAAATGCTCGAGGCAGAAGCACAGCTTCCTGAGAATGAGCGTATGCAGGCGGTCAGTATTGTTACCCCAAATCATTTACATGTTCCGGTTTCTTTGGCGGCGGCCAAAGCCGGATTTCATGTATTTTGCGAAAAACCTGCAGCAGTCAGTTTTGAAGAAGTAAAACAGCTGGCGCAGGATTTATCCTCCTGTTCCGTGCTGTACGGCCTGGCTCACACCTACCTGGGTTACCCGATGGTGTTTCAGGCTAAAGATCTGGTGGCCACCAATAAACTGGGCACCATTCGTAAAGTCTATGTGGAGTATCCACAAGGCTGGTTGTCAGGCGAAGAGGAAGCTCACAATAAGCAAGCCTCGTGGCGCACCGACCCGTCGTTGGCCGGTGCCAGTGGCTGTATGGGCGATATCGGCACTCACGCCTTCGGCCTGATTGAGTTTGTGCTGGGTGAAAAAGTCACTGAATTATGTGGTGTACTAAATACCCACGTTGCCGGACGCCGCTTAGATGATGACGGCGCGGCCTTAATTAAAACTGAAAGCGGCGTTACCGGGGTGCTCATCGCCAGTCAGGTCTGCGCTGGTGAAGAAAACCCGCTCAAAATTCGGGTCTATGGTGACAAAGGTGGCCTGGAATGGCAGCAAATGGAGCCAAATACCGTTATTTACCGTCCCGTGGATGCGCCTTATCAGGTATTTCGGGCCGGTGGCGGTCAACCCGGGCTATGTGAGGCTACCATGCAACGCTGCCGTATTCCTGGCGGACACCCCGAAGGGTATCTTGAAGCGATGGCCAATCTGTATACCTCGTTTGCCACTGCAATTCGCCAGGGTGATACCGGCACTGCTGATGGTGTACCCGGCATTGAAGCCGGCATTCGGGGAATGGCCTTTATTCAGGCGATGCTCGATAGCAGCAACAGTGAAACCAAATGGCACCCCGTGCCTGAGCTTTCACAATAACCTTGTCACATAACAAAGGAGATAATCATGGCTGCCATTAAAGGGCCCGCAATTTTTCTGGCTCAGTTTGCCGGCGACTCCGCCCCATTCGATACCCTGGAAGGCATGGCTGAATGGGCCTCGTCTTTAGGTTACAAAGGCATTCAGGTGCCCACCGATCCGGCTTTATTCGATTTAGAACAAGCGGCTGACTCACAGGAATACTGTGATGCGGCAAAAGCTACCTGCGCCAAATATGGGATTGAAATTACCGAGCTGTCAACGCATTTGCAGGGACAGTTGGTAGCGGTACATCCCGCCTATGATGAGCTGTTTGATAACTTCGCGCCAGCGCATCTGCACGGCAATCCTAAGGCCCGTACCGAATGGGCGATTGAACAACTGAAACTGGCGGCCAAAGCCAGCCAGCGTTTGGGCCTGACCGCCCATGCGACCTTCTCCGGGGCGCTGATGTGGCATCTGGTTTATCCGTGGCCCCAACGTCCGGCGGGTCTGGTCGAACAAGGCTTTGCCGAACTTGCTAACCGCTGGAAGCCGATTCTGGATGCGTTTGATGAAGCCGGTGTGGATCTTTGTTATGAAATTCATCCTGGCGAAGACTTACACGATGGCGCCACCTTTGAGCGCTTCTTAGCGGCGGTGGACAACCATCCCCGCGCGAACATCTTATACGATCCCAGTCACTTTATTTTGCAGCAGCTTGATTATCTGGACTTTATCGACAGATACCACGACCGCATCAAAATGTTTCATGTGAAAGATGCTGAATTTTTGCCTAACGGACGTAGCGGCGTGTATGGCGGTTATCAGGATTGGGTGGATCGTCCGGGCCGTTTTCGGTCACTGGGTGATGGTCAGGTCGACTTCAAGAGTATCTTTAGCAAGTTAACCCAATATGGCTTTGACGGCTGGGCGGTTCTTGAATGGGAATGCTGTTTAAAAGATTCAGCACAAGGCGCGGCAGAAGGAGCGCCCTTTATTGCCAGTCATATCATTGAACCGGCCACCAGTACATTCGATGATTTCGCCGGAGGCAGTTCCAGCGAAGCAAAAAATCGTCGTATTTTAGGATTACAGAACAACTGAAGGACTGCTGGTTAGCAAGCTTTGGATAGTCGCAGCGAGGATAATAATGACTAATATAACGGCGCGTCTGAGCGTGATGATGTTTCTCCAGTTTTTCATCTGGGGCGGCTGGTTTGTCACACTGGGAACATACCTGGCGAATACTTTGTCCGCCAGTGGTCAGGAAATTGCAATGGCGTTTTCCACCCAATCGTGGGGGGCCATTGTTGCGCCTTTTATTATTGGCATGATTGCAGATCGTTTCTTTAACGCTGAGCGCATATTAGGTGTACTGCATCTGGTGGGGGCCGCGTTACTGTTCATGATGTATCAGGCCAGCGACTTCAGCGCTTTTTATCCATATGTTCTGGGCTACATGATTGCGTATATGCCAACCCTGGCATTGGTTAATTCGGTATCCTTCGGCCAGATGCAGGACCCGTCTAAAGAATTTGGCAAGATTCGGGTGTGGGGTACGATTGGCTGGATTGTGGCCGGACTGGTCATCAGCTATCTGTTTTCGTGGGATTCGCGCGATGCCATCAATGAGGGGCTGCTGCGTAATACTTTTATGCTTTGTGCTATTGCCTCGTTGCTGCTGGGCGTGTTCAGCTTTACGTTGCCGGCTACCCCTCCCAAGGCCAAAGGCCAGGCTGCCAGCCTCGGTCAGGCACTGGGCGTAGATGCCTTGTCGTTGCTGAAAAACCGCAACTTTGCCATTTTCTTTGGCTCTTCAGTGTTTATCTGTATTCCTTTGGCCTTTTATTATCAAAATGCCAACCCGTTTCTAACCGAAATTGGGGTCGAGAATGCGACCGGTAAAATGACACTGGGCCAGGTATCAGAAGTGCTGTTTATGCTGGCGCTCCCCATTTTTCTGAATAAATTCGGGATTAAGAAAACCCTGGTGCTGGGAATGCTGGCCTGGGTGCTTCGTTATGTCTTGTTTGCCTATGGCAACGCCGATAGCGGCCTGGTGCTGTTGATTACCGGTATTGCCTTACACGGTCTGTGTTATGACTTCTTCTTTGTATCGGGCCAGATTTATACCGATGCTAAAGCCGGACCGGGCATCAAAAGCGCCGCCCAGGGGCTGATCACACTGGCCACCTATGGGGTAGGCATGCTGATTGGGTTCTGGGTAGCCGGCCAGATCACCGATGCCTATGTGACGCCTGCAGGCCATAGCTGGGAAAATGTCTGGCTGTTCCCGGCTGGTTTTGCTGCCGCGGTGCTGGTGCTGTTCTTGTTGTTCTTTAAATCAGAAAAGGTGACCACCGATGCCTAATCGCCGGCACCTGCTTAAAGGGATGGCACTGACTGGGGCCGGGCTCACCCTGGGGGGCCTGCCCATGGCTGGAGCAAACACCATGTCTCATGCATTAAAAGGTAACATTCGTCATTCGGTGGCCCGCTGGACCTATGGCGAGCTGGATATTGAGTCACTATGCCAGGTGGTCAAACAGCTGGGCTTTAATGCCATCGATTTAGTGGGGCCGGATGACTGGCCGATATTGAAAAAGCACGGGATCGACAGCGCCATGTGCAACGGCGCTGAGCTTAATCTGGAAGATGGCTGGTGCGATCCTGAATTTCATGAAGCCCTGATAAAACGCTATCTGCACCATATCGACCTGGTGGCCGATGCCGGTTACACCAATCTGGTGTGCTTTAGTGGTAATCGCCGGGGGATGGACCCCAGAGTCGGCTTAAAGCACGCCGTGACCGGATTAAAACAAGTCTTGCCACACGCAGAAAAGCGCGGGGTGGTGCTGCAAATGGAGCTGTTCAACAGCAAGATTGATCATCCCGATTACATGGCAGACAACTCTGCCTGGGGGATTGAGTTATGTCAGACGCTGGGCTCCGACAACTTTAAGCTGCTGTACGACATCTATCATATGCAGATTATGGAAGGCGATATTATTCGCACCATTCGTGAAAACGTGAACTATTTTGGTCACTTTCATACGGCCGGAGTGCCGGGCCGACATGAGATTGATGACTCGCAGGAGTTGAATTACCCGGCTATTGCCCGGGCTATCAAAGACACTGGCTTTAGCGGCTACCTGGCGCAGGAGTTTATTCCTACGGCGCCGGATATGACGGGCCAAATTGAAGCATTACGGGCGGCGGTTCAACGCTGTGATGTCTGAAGTAAGCATTAACCACGCTATGCGTTTAAGAGGATAAAACATGGCTAACAATCATTACGATGCAATCGTTGTCGGCTCGGGAATCAGCGGCGGCTGGGCGGCCAAGGAGCTCACGGAAAAGGGCTTGAAAGTACTGATGCTGGATCGGGGTCAGAACATCAAGCACATCGAAGATTATAAAAATGCCCATAAAGAAGCATGGGATTACCCGCACCGCGATCTTGCGACTCAGCAAATGAAAAAAGACCACCCGGTTTTGTCACGGGATTATCCCCTCAATGAGTCCACGGCCGGCATGTGGGCTACCGATAAGGAATCGCCGTACATCGAAAAAGAGCCGTTTGCCTGGTTCCGTGGTTATCATGTAGGTGGCCGTTCACTGTTATGGGGACGTCAAAGCTATCGGTTGAACCATGAAGATTTTCTGGCCAACAAAAAAGAAGGCATTGCCGTCGACTGGCCTATCCGCTACGAAGACGTGGCGCCCTGGTATGACTATGTAGAAAAGTTTGCCGGTATCAGTGGTAACCGCGATGGTCTGGATGTATTGCCCGACGGCCAGTATATGCCAGGGTTTGATCTTAATGTGGTTGAAAAAGACGTAGCGGCCCGTATTCGTAAGCAGTACAAAAACACCCGTCATTTGATTATCGGGCGTGCCGCTAATGCCACCCAGGCGCAGCCTGAACAGGGTCGGGCCGGGTGTCAGGCGCGTAACAAATGCTGGTTAGGCTGTCCGTTTGGTGGTTATTTCTCCACGCAGGCCTCGACGCTGCCCGCGGCAGTAAAAACCGGTAATCTTACCTTGCGCCCGGACTCTATTGTAAGCCAGATTCTGTATGACAAAGACAAAAAGCGCGCCCGTGGGGTGGAAGTTCTGGATGCCAATACTAACCAGACCTACGAATTTACCGCCAATATTGTGTTTGTGAATGCATCGGCGCTGAACTCTGCGTGGTTGCTGATGAATTCTGCCACCGATGTCTGGGAAGGGGGGCTGGGTAGCAGCAGTGGCCAGCTTGGCCGTAATGTGATGGACCACCACTTCAGAACCGGCGCGTCGGCGGTAGTTGAAGGGTACGATGACAAATACTACTACGGACGCCGTCCTTCTGGTTTCTATATCCCTCGTTTTCGTAACTGGGGTAATGATAAGCGCGATTATGCTCGTGGCTTTGGTTATCAGGGCAGCGCGAGTCGTTCTGGTTGGCGTAAAGACATTGCCGAGCTGGGCGTCGGGGAAGACCTTAAAAACGCAGTCGCTGAGCCGGGCACCTGGACCATCGGCATGAATGCCTTTGGTGAAATGCTTCCTGATGAAAGAAACCGGATCACACTAAACCGTAAGGTCACCGATAAGTGGGGCATGCCTGTATTGGAGATGGATGTGAAGATTCGTGAAAACGAACATCGTATGCGTAAAGACATGCAGCAGGATGCCATCGAGATGTTTGAGGCCGCCGGGCTTAAAGATGTACATGGCTGGGATGCCGGCTATGAGCCGGGCATGGGTATCCACGAAATGGGCACCGCCCGGATGGGGCGCGACCCGAAAACCTCGGTACTCAATAAACACAACCAGGTATGGGATGCCAAAAATGTGTTTATCACCGATGGCGCCTGTATGACGTCGGCCTCGTGTGTCAATCCATCGCTGACCTACATGGCACTAACTGCCCGGGCGGCTGAGTTTGCGGTTAATGAACTTAAAAAAGGAAACCTGTAAGCATGAATCGTCGTGACCTGTTAAAGCTGATTACCACCGCCACCGGGGTTGCCTTTGTCGGCAGCGCCATGGCGTATGATATTCGCCCAAGTGTCAGTTTAAGTGATACTGGTTTTTCAAAAGATGATGTTACTTTTTTAAATGAAATGGCCGAGGTCATCATTCCGCGTACCTCTACCCCGGGCGCTAAAGATGCCAATGTAGGTCAGATAATGGCGGTGCTGGTGGCAGATTGTTATACCCCAGATTTGCAAAAAGCATTTCGTGAGGGCATGAAGTCACTGAACAGCGAAGCTAAACAGGAGTTTGGTAAAGACTTTTTGTTGCTGAATAAGTCCGATAAGCAAACGCTGTTAAGCCGGCTGGATCAGGAAGCCAAGAAAGATAATCAGGCTAAAAATTTAGGTGGGGTAGCCATGTCGTCCCCTAACGGCCGCTGGCCCGACTCCAACGAGCCCGTGCCCCATTATTTTTCGCTATTTAAACAACTTACCCTGTTTGGGTTCTTTACCTCAAAAGAGGGCGGCACCAAAGTACTCCGGTATGTGCCGGTGCCCGGCAAATACGACGGGGACGTGGATTACAAACAGGGCCAGACCGCCTGGGCAACCTAAGCGCAACACGCAGGAGATTTTTCTAAATGAATACGATGTACAAAGCAATGGGTGCGGCGGTGGCTGTAGCGCTGGGCACATTCTCAGTAGCAGGTGACCTTATGGCAGCAGATGATGAACTAGAAGACTGGCAAAAAGCTCAGAAAACCGAAGTCTGGGAGCCGGTGCCGCCCAAAGTGACCGCTGAGCCGGGCCAGCCGCCTTCCGATGCCACGGTATTATTTGACGGTACGGATTTATCCGCCTGGGAATCGGTGAACGGCGGAGAGGCCAAATGGACGGTTAAAGACGGCGTACTGACCGTGAAGCCGGGTACGGGTGATATTAAAACCAAACAGTCATTTTGTGATGTGCAGCTGCATGTTGAATGGCGGGCTCCCAAACCTGAGGCAGACATGGAAGGCCAGGAGCGTAACAACAGTGGCGTCTTCTTACAGCAGCGTTACGAGATTCAGGTGCTGGACTCCCATGAAAGTAAAACCTATCCCAATGGCCAGGCCGCGAGTGTTTATAAGCAAAGTATCCCGCTGGTCAATGCCACCCGGGCGCCTGAGCAGTGGCAGGAATACGACATTCTGTTTACCGCGCCCCGGTTTGATGGTGATGAGCTCACCTCGCCGGCTTTCGTGACGGTGTTACACAATGGGGTGGTGGTACAGAATCACTATGAATTGACCGGCAAAACCGAGTGGATAGGGGCGCCTTCGTACGAAGCACACGGCTGTGCGCCGATTCAGCTGCAGGATCATTCCAACGAAGTCAGCTTCCGCAATATCTGGGTACGTGAAATCAAACCCCTGAAATAAGCTCTCCCGCTTGTTGACTCACCCGGCCGAGGTAAAAGCTCGTGCCGGGTTTTTTGTGTCTGAGACTATTGACGCTGAGCCTTGTAAGCCGGCTTGGTTCTGGTAGGCTGTGCGCTTTTTTATCACAGGGAACTGCCACTCTTATGATAGGTGAACTTGCTGCGCTGACCGTGGCGCTGTGCTGGGCTATTGCGGCCCGAATGTTTCGGGTGCTGGGCACGTCGTTCTCGCCGTTATCTCTGAATCTTTGGAAAGGCGTGGTGGCTATTGTGCTGCTGGTGGCGGTAACCCAAATCTGGTTGCCCCCGGTGAGTTTGCCCGCCAGTGCGTACGGATGGTTATTGCTTAGCGGCATCATTGGTATCGGTATTGGAGATACCTGTTTTTTTCAGGCGCTTAATAGAATCGGCGATACCCAGTCGGTACTGATTACCGAAACTCTGGCCCCCATTTTCACTGCCTTACTGGCTATGGTATGGATTGCTGAATGGCTGACCTGGCAACAGTGGATAGGCATTGCGGTGGTGCTGTTTAGTGTGGATATGGTGGTTAAAGTGCGCCGCCGCACCGAGCTACATTTGTTGGCGCCGTCAGGCTATATATTTGCTGCTGTCGCGGCGGTATGTCAGGCGGTGGGGGCGGTGGTCAGCCGTGATATTCTGACCGCTTATCCGGCCCTGGATGCGTTTAATGCCAGCCTGGTGCGGCTGACCGGGGGGCTGGTTATTATTGTGATATTAATGCTGGTACTGCGAAAACGCTGGCTGCCGGTCAGTGAGGAGCCAGTAAAAATGTGGCGTACCTTTGCACTGGCGACCATCCTGGGCACCGCGGCGGCCTTGTATTTACAAATGGTGGCCTTTGCCAATGCTCAAGCCGGGGTGGTGCAGACCCTTATCGCCACCAGCGCAGTGATGTCGCTGGCGGTGGCCTGGGTAGCGGGTGAGCGTACCAACCGCGCGACTTTACTGTGGTCTCTGGGAGCACTGGCAGGAGTGACTATTCTGGTGGCCGCCGGACGTATGAGTGGGGCCGGGCACTAACCAGCCATCTTTTTTCGCGTCGGCCTGATTAATGCTTGTGCGGTCAGGCCGGGATCTGTATAATTCGCGCCCTTACAGCCCACCTAACTCGTTCCTTGCCTCAAGCAGTTGGCTGTACTGACGAGGCTACAACCGTAAGGAGCAATAATGCGTCATTACGAAATCGTTTTTATGGTTCACCCTGATCAGAGTGAACAAGTACCTGGTATGATCGAGCGTTATACCACTATCCTGAAGCAAGACGAAGGTCAAATCCATCGTCTGGAAGACTGGGGCCGCCGTCAACTGGCTTACCCAATCGAGAAGCTGCACAAAGCGCACTACGTGCTAATCAACGCCGAAGCGACTGCTGAAGCTGTTGATGAGCTGGAAAACGCCTTCCGCTTCAACGATGTTATCTTGCGTAACCTGGTTATGCGCACCAAAAACGCTGTGACTGAGCCTTCTCCTATGATGAAAGAAGAGCCGCGTCGTGAGCGTCGTGACGATTCTGCACCTCGTACTGAGCGTACAGAAAAGAAACCTGAAACCACTGAAGATAACGCGTAAGGAGATCTAGCATGGCTCGTTTTTTCAGACGTCGTAAGTTCTGCCGTTTTTCTGCAGAAGGTGTGACTGAAATTGATTATAAAGATATCGCTACTTTGAAGAACTACATCACTGAAAGCGGTAAAATTGTCCCTAGCCGTATTACCGGTACCAGTGCGAAGTATCAGCGTCAGCTGTCTTCTGCGATCAAGCGTGCACGTTTTCTTGCATTGCTTCCGTACACTGATTCTCACAAGTAAACTGGCGAAATAAGGGGTAGTTAAGATGGACATCATCCTACTGGATAAAGTCGCCAACCTTGGTGGTCTGGGCGATCAGGTAAACGTTAAATCTGGTTATGCACGTAACTTTCTTTTCCCACAGGGTAAAGCGGTTCCTGCAACTAAGAGCAACGTAGAAAAGTTTGAAGCACGTCGTGCAGAACTTGAAGCAAAAATTGCTGAAGAGTTGTCTGCAGCTCAGGCACAAGCTGAGAAGCTGGAAGCACTTGAAGAAGTGACTATTGCAGCGCCAGCAGGTGACGAAGGCAAACTGTTCGGTTCAATTGGTACTCGCGACATCGCTGATGCAATTACTGCAGCCGGTGTTGAAGTAGCAAAATCTGACGTACGTCTGCCTACCGGCACACTGCGTGAGACTGGTGAATACGACATCGACGTACAGCTGCATACTGATGTAGCCGCAACCGTTAAAGTTGTGATTATCGCTGAAGCATAATTGCTGAATGCGCGATATAAAAAGCCGCTACGGGAAACCGCAGCGGCTTTTTTTATGCCTGTAGTGTGTTCATTACTTGCTGGCTTTACGGGCCACCCGGGCGCACTTACCCCGCCATTCGTCATCCAGCACGGCTAAGGTGCTCAACTCTGCAGCCTTGCCTGCAAAATGGCGGTTGAACACACATTGCATCAGTGTCCTCACCGACACGCTAGCGTCATTACGCTCCAGTAACCTGACCGTATCGCCGGTGCGCACCACACCCGGCTGCCTGACCCGGTAGTACCAGCCGGTAATGCCCTCGTTACCCACAAACTTATCCAGCCCGGCGTGATTAAAACGATGGCATATTTTCACACACGGAGCCCGTGGGGCACTGACCTGGACCACGACATCGCCCATCTGGTAGACATCTCCGATAAACACATTGGTATCGTCCATATTTTCTACCAGCAGATTCTCGCCCATCATACCCGGAGCAAAGGTAAGCTGCGGATAATGCTCCTTTAAGGTGTTATAACCGCTGAACGAATACTGGTGTAATACTTTTTCCGGGCCACCATGCAATTTGGTATTGGCTTGCTGATCTTCGTTAGTGCCTGTTAGGTTCACGGTTAGCAGGCTGACCGGCTGCTTAACAATAGCGCTTAATGATTGGCGCGGTCCCAACGGCGCCGGCTGGCCGGCATACAGTGAAAAAATAGTCATAGGCACTCTTATGATTTTGAAAAAACTTTATTGGTATTCAAACCATTTGGATATAGCTTACGACTTACACTATAACAACGCTACTTTAAAAAAATACAGGCATGCCAAACACATGGAATCGTTACGCACGGTGAACACTCAAACTGTCGAGGCACCCGACGCCCCGTACGAGGACCCTCTGGTTCGCGCCGCTCAGCAGGGCGATCGACAGGCGTACCAGGCGCTCTATGAGCATTATCATCGGCGTGTTTACGCATTGTGTTACCGCCTGACCGCGGATACCGGCCTGGCCGAAGATGCCACCCAGGAGGTGTTTATTCAGCTGTGGAGAAAGCTGAACGCCTATGCCTGGCAAAGCCGCTTTACCACCTGGCTGCACAGCGTGGCAACTAACATTACCTTAAGTTATATGCGAAAGCAGAAAAGCTGGGTGGTGCGCATGCTCAATATTGAAACCAGTGCTGAAGGGCAGGAGCTTGATGCAAACCGCTGCACCAGTGAGGTTGATTTGGAGGCGCTGATAGTGCGTTTGCCTGAAAGGGCGCGAGTGGTGTTTGTGTTGCACGCGGTGGAAGGGTATCGCCATGATGAAATTGCCACCTTATTAAATATCGCTACCGGTACCAGCAAAACCCAGTTTCACCGGGCCCGACGCATGCTCACCCAGTGGCTTGAAGGAGAAGATTATGGGCAGTAAATCCAGCTTGTCACAGTTGGTAAAGCATTTACCAACAGAAAAAACACCCAAGCGGGACTTATGGCAGGGTATTGAACTGGCCCTTGAACAGGAGCCCCAATCTAGCGTCCGCTCATCCAGGTCGCGCTTATGGCTGGCCAGTGCCGCTGCCATAGCACTGTGCGTGGGGCTGACCAGCCAGTACTGGTTAAAGCCGACCAGCGAACCGTCAGAGGGCCCTTTGCTTGGGGATGCATTGGTCACAGCCTTAAGCGAGCAGCATCAGGCGCAGCTGACCCGGTTGCTGGTAACGGTTCAGGATGCCACACCGGTAACCAGTAACTGGCAGCAGCAGCTTGATGATTTGCAGCAGGCTGAGAACGTTATCAAGCAGGCGCTGCAACAGGACCCAAACAATACGGCGCTTTTGCAGATGCTGCAAAATGTGCATCAACAACAACTGCTGCTGGTCGAGCGGGTGCATGCACCCAAATGGCAGCGCATTTAAGCCCAAGGGAAAAAACAATGAAGCTTATATCTGGTTTAGTAAGACCTTTTGCCACCGTAACCCTGACGATGCTGTTAAGCAGTATCAGTGTGGGGGCGCTGGCTCAGCAAAAAATAGAGGAAAGCCTGGAGACCTCCGGCAGCCCAAATGTTGAGATAGAACATGTCAGCGGTAAAGCCGAGATCATCGTGTGGGAGAAGAATCAGGTCAGTATCAGCGGCACGCTGGGCAAAAATACCGAATCGTACGAATTTGAAAAGCTTGACTCGGGTGTGCGCTTTGAAGTCGACACCAAACGTTATCGTGGCGACTGGAAGACAGACCATGGTGGGGGAGATGATCTGGTAATCAGACTCCCTGCCGGTAGCCGGCTGTTCTACACTGCGGTGAATGCGGATGTCGATATCAGCGGCATCACCAACAGCACCGAGGTTGACCTGGTGAATGGCGATATTACCGCTTCGGGACTAAGTGGCAGAACCAAACTGGAAACCGTAAATGGCGATATTGATATAAGCAACGTAGCCGGCGAGTTGATGATTGAAACCGTTAATGGGGATGTGGAAGGTAGCCAAACCAAGGGCACCCGGGGACGCTTTATCACCGTTAACGGCGATATTGATATGACTACAGATGCCGCAGAATTACGTCTTGATTCGGTAAACGGAGACATCGACTTTGTGACCAGGGATATTGAACAGCTGGACATTGTCACCGTTAACGGTACTGTTAAAGGGGATATCAGTTTGAACCCCAACGGGGATCTGAGTGCCTCTTCGGTAGGCGGAAAAATTATCCTTAATTTTCAAAATGACGTAGCGGCGCGCTTTGAGTTACAGGGCCATGCTGGCGGCGATATCAGAAATAACCTGACGGCGGCGGCGCCCTCCAAAGCAAAATATGGTCCCAGTAAGTGGCTGGAATTCACCACCGGCAAGGGCGGGGCTCGGGTGGAAATGTCCACGGTCCACGGTACGCTGGAGCTGAATAAGCGCTAGACGTCCGCATCTTCGCCATCCTCAAAATACTGACAACAGGCACCGTACCAGGGCCTGTTTGTTGTTAGCGGCTTTGGTAAAACGCTGCACTTTTACGCGTAACAGCAAATTCGGCCTGATTGTTGCTTTGTTCTTTGTAAACCGCCGTTACCAGAAGCATAGCAGCAGTTTTCATGGTCATCTATACAGCGCTGAGACACGACCAGTATAGCGTTGTAAGGAAACGATGAACCCGAAAACATCACTACAGAAAGTTTGTTCTACTGTGAAAATAATGCTGACCAGCCGGTAACGACGGGCCGTATTTATTCAGGAGTAGTATATGCAATGGCTTACCGCCAGAGGATTGTTATCGCGCATTCAGTTGCGGATTATCGCCGCGACCGCGGCAGTACTGGTGTTAGCCAGTAGTTGTGCGGTCAGACAACCCGAGCAGGTGGAGGGCACTTGGGTAGTAACCGAAGCCCTGAACACAAGCACCAGCGCAATGTCATCAAATCAGGCTAAACAGTGGTTAGGACAGTCCTATCACTATGGTGCTGAACAGCTTATTCTGGGCCAAATCCAGTGTCAGTCACCAACCTATAAAAAAGAACAGCTTGATAAGAGCGAGTTTGAGCAACAGTTTCATGTACCACTGGGGACGCTGGGCAAAGGGCTGACGGATGTTGATACGTTTTCGATTGAATGCAATCGCGGGGCGTCAATACCCGGTCAAACCGTTTTTCTGACCGGCCATCATGAAGCGTATATTTTGTGGGATGGGGTGTTTTTCAAACTGGAAAAAACCGACACGCTGACGAAAGCACCGTTGTAGTCGGGGGGTTAAAAAAGCTGGCCGTAATAGCCTGTTACCGTTTGATTGCGACCCTGACGTTTAGCCAGATACAGTAAGTGGTCGCAGTGCGCCAGCACCTGGCTTACTTCCGCTTTTTGCGTGATTTCCACCAGCCCACAGGAAAACCGCACCGTACCTTCAGCGTTGAGCTCACGCAAATCCTGACCTGTAATAATCGTGCGTAGTTCTTCGATTTTTGTCTGGGCTTGTTCCAGACCGGACTGATTAAGCAGCAGCACAAATTCCTCGCCACCATAGCGGCCAAAAACATCATCCTGACGAAACTGGTACTTGCACAACTTGGCAAACAACGCTAGCACATTATCGCCGATCTGATGTCCGAAATTGTCATTAAACTGCTTAAAATTATCGATATCCAGTAGCGCCACACATACCCGATCATTCTGACGGTTCATAGCTTTAAGCCGTTTATGTACCAATTCCAGCGCATGCCAGCGATTATTTACGCCAGTCAGACTGTCTATCCGGGCAAAATTATCGAGCTGTTTTTTCTGTTTAATCAGGCGCCATAGAAAAATGCTGACAACCAGGGCAAACAAAGTGGAAAAAATGGCAATTAACGTCATTTTTTCTGTTTGCGCCTGCTGTAATTTGGCTTCTACCTGCAAATAAGCCAGCTGACGGGTGTCCAGTTGTTGCTGGACCTGAGCCAGATGGGCTGAACTAAACGACTGGCTACGCTGGGTCTGATACAGTTCAATCAGGGCTTCGTAATGTTGTTGGGCCCCATCCAGGTCGGTGTTGAGTATAGCAATACGGGCCTGGCCCAGCAGCGAGTCCATCTCAAAGCGCAGTCCCTGCTGAGTTTCATTACGGGCTTGCTGCATCTTCGAAAAATAGGTTTGCGCCAGTTCCGGGTTCTGTAAGCCAACCTGAGCGGCAGTGAGCAGCAGGTAAGCAGTATAACGCTGACCGGGGATGGGGGCGGTCAGGGAATCAAGCAGTTGCAAGGCCTGCTGTGCATACTGGTAAGTCAGCCCGAACTTGTTCTGTTCGCGATAGAAAAGCGCGGTATGCAACAAGACGGTCACCCGGCTTTGCGGACGTTGGGTGGTATTTACCAGGGTCGTAAGGTCCTGTAGTAGCGCAAAGGCTTCGGGGAATTTTTTTAGCTTTAAAGCAGTAGTGAGCTGACACGTGAGCCCTTCTTCACGTACCTGGAGATCCTGAACAATATAATTGGTGTATTTCTGGCAGTATTCAAATGCGCCGGCGGCGTCACCCAACCAGTAGAGGGCGCTTGCCATATCCATATAGATACCAATCAGGGGATAGTCGTACATGGTTTCCATTTGTTGTATATGCGGCGCATGGTCAATGATGTCCTGAACTTCCAGAATGGCACTTAAATAAAAACCATTACTGTGCAGGACCTGAAACAAAATTGAGGTCGCCCAGCGCTCAATACGGGGCCACTGCCGGCTCTTAGCCAGCTGCTTGATTTGCTGGAGTTGTGTAATTTGCTCTTCTGCATCCAGCTTGGAAAACCACACCTCAAACACCTGGTGCTCATAAAATATTCTGGGATAATACTGGCGTAAGGCCTCCAGTTCCTGGGGGCTCAGCGTATAAAAATCTTCGTCTTTAGCGGTGTTCGTATGCACCGTATTATAAAAATATTTTCCCAGCGCCGTTCGGGTATCAAACCGGTGATTTTCAAGTGCAGCAAGCCGTTCTTCATATCTCACTTGTAGCAGTCGACGGCGCTCCTGCTCATAATCCGCCACATTTTGGGCCAGACATGGGACCGGTAAAAATAGCAGAATCAGCGGGATTAGCATTCGTGAAAAGGGGGTAAAAAGGTGCTGCAAAATAAGTGTGGTTTTACGAGGTCATAATATTATTGTATGCAACTGATGAAGGACTGAACAGCTTTTCTCCAATGAATTTTAATAAGGGAAAACAGGTTCACTTCGTGCTTTGGTGTTTTCGAATTTAACTTAGGGCGGAAATAACGCATAATACGTTCTTTATGTTTTTAAGCGGTCTGTGTTTGTGAAAGTAGTGTCCTCTGGTAAAGATCAAAGTGTGGAAAAGCTCAAAGTCCCTCCTCACAGTATCGAGGCCGAGCAGTCTGTACTCGGTAGTATGCTTATTGACAAGGACAGCTGGGACAAGGTAGCCGAACAGGTTATTGATCAGGATTTTTATAACCGCTCCCATCAAATCATCTATCGGGCGATTGTCCGTTTGCTTAATCGCAATGAGCCGGTAGATCTGATCACCGTCTCCGAAGAGCTGGAACAACATGATGAGCTGGAAGATGCCGGCGGCTTTGCCTATTTAGGCGAGCTGGCAAAAAATACGCCGAGCTCAGCCAATGTTGTTTCCTACGCCAAAATCATTGCCGAGCGCGCGATTACCCGTGAGCTTATCGGCGCCGCTCACGAAATTGCTGAGATTGGTTATAATCCGGAAGGCCGCGATAGTGCGGATATCCTGGATTATGCGGAAAGCAAAGTTTTTGAGATAGCAGAAAAGCGAACTAACGAGTCCGAAGGCCCGGTTGGGGTAGACAGCGTTCTTGGTAAAACCATTGATCGTCTTGAAGCACTGATTAAAACCAATAAGGAAGTAACGGGTGTTACTACCGGCTTTACCGATTTGGATAAAAAAACCAGTGGTCTGCAACCCTCTGATCTGGTGATTGTGGCCGCTCGTCCTTCTATGGGTAAAACCACATTTGCCATGAATCTGTGCGAAAACGCCATGATGGCTGAAGAGAAGCCGGTACTGGTTTTCAGCTTAGAGATGCCTTCTGAACAAATCATGATGCGGATGCTGGCTTCCCTGAGCCGGGTTGACCAAACCAAAATCCGAACGGCGCAGCTGGACGATGAAGACTGGGCGCGTATTTCCAATACCATGGCGATGCTTAAAGACCGTGATAATCTGTTTATTGATGACTCTTCAGGACTGACGCCCATGGATGTGCGTAGCCGGGCCCGTAAACTTGCCCGGGAGCGGGGCGGTATCTCTATGATTATGGTGGATTACCTGCAGTTGATGCGGGTCCCTTCATTAAGCGACAACCGGACTTTGGAAATTGCAGAGATTTCACGTTCACTCAAAGCGTTGGCAAAAGAGCTTGAAGTGCCAGTGGTGGCGTTGTCGCAGCTAAATCGGAGTCTGGAACAACGGGCTGACAAACGCCCGGTCAACTCTGACTTAAGGGAATCAGGCTCTATCGAGCAGGACGCCGACTTGATCATGTTTATTTATCGGGATGAGGTGTATCACGAAAACAGTGAAGAGCAGGGGATTGCGGAGATCATCATTGGCAAGCAGCGTAATGGTCCGATAGGAACCTCACGGCTTACCTTCCAGGGTCAGTTTTCACGGTTTGATAATTATGCCGGTCCGGCGATTGCCGATGATTATTGATTGTAGATTGATGTGTATGAATAGTAATTCCACACACGCCCGGGGTGTTATTGAAGACCAAAAAAAAGCGCTCAAATGAGCGCTTTTTTGTTATCTATCATACCGTTTGAACTTAGTTACGCTCTTTTGGTACTTCTTCGGTCGCAGTTACACGGATGTGGATGCGACGATTTTTTTCATGTGCTTCAGCAGTATTAGACTCATCTAACAACTGGTTCTCACCAAAACCTTCAGTGGTCAGACGCGAAGCATCAATGTTGTACTCGTTAACCAACACCTCTTTGAATGCTTCAGCACGACGCTTAGACAGATCCATATTGTACTGTTCATCACCAGGTTGTGACGCATAGCCTTCAATCAGCGCATCAGTTTTGCCATAACGCTGCATGAAAGACGCAAATTCCTGGATGTTATCAGCACGAGGGTCAGTAACTTCAGCGCTATCATGTGGGAAGAAAACACGCACAGTGTGAGTCACTTCTTTTTCTTCAAACACAGTACAGCCGTCTGCATCTACACGGTCATTACGAGGCGTATCAGCACACTGGTCTTTGTTGTCAGCTACACCATCATTATCGCTATCAGCAGAAATTTCACAGCCACGGTTATCAACCTGGGCACCAGCCGGTGTATTGGCACAGTCATCCATGTTGTTCATAACACCATCATTGTCGGTGTCATTGTTAACCGGCGTTGAAGGAGCCGGAGTCGGCGCGGAAGAAGATGAGCCGCCCATTGGATACACTACACCCAACTTGGCACTGTAGTCATTGTAACCTTTATCCAGGCCTTGATAAGCCGCAATTTCTGTAACCAGCTTCACTTTTTCATGGATGTCCCAATGTTTACCCAGGCCGATATTCAGCAGGTCATGGTCTTCATCAAGATCCTGGCGTTTATAACCACCGAAGATATACCACATATCATTCGGTAAGAAATACATACCATCAACACCATAAGACACGCCAGAAACACTGTCGTCAGTGCCCAGAACTTGTTTATAGTCGATATCCAATGCCGTTAATTCAGCACGAACGGCCCAGCTTTCATCAAAACGCCAGCCATATTCAGCACCAAATCCAGCGCCGTCATCTAGTAAGTCGTCGGCTGGTTTGGTTTCTTCGGCGCTGTAATACATGCCATGTACACCAATCCAGCTATCGAAAGGCTTACCGGTATTTTCCTGAGCATAACTGTTAGCCGACATTACGGCTAAAGCGATTGCTGCAACATTAAATGTTTTTTTCATAGTCACATCCTATGTAAAGTTGAGTGATTAACTTAGTTCAGGGAATTATGCAGGTACTATACCAAAACAGCATAAGGTGAAGTGCAAGTATATAACCCCGTTATTACTTCTGACAACCGTTCAAAGTAGCAATAATACTACGGCAACCACCATTATCGCGGTGTTCAGCTAAAATAATGCCTTGCCAGGTGCCAAGCTGTAGCTTCCCATCTGCTATTGGAATGGTGACCTCGCATCCCAACAGGCTTGATTTTATATGCGCCGGCATATCATCACTTCCTTCAAAAGTGTGAGTAAAATACGGCGTATCTTCTTTCACAGTATGGTTAAACCAGGCTTCCAGATCAGTTCTGACTGAGGGATCGGCATTTTCGTTGATGGTTAACCCGGCGCTAGTGTGTTTAAGCCAAAGGTGGAGAAGGCCTACCTTTAGCGTTTTTATCTGAGGCAGAGCCTCGATAATATCGTCGGTAATCAGGTGAAACCCACGACGCTGGGCAGGGAGGGTAAGGGTTTCACTATGCCAGGTATTATTTGTCAAAACAGATTTCCAGATGAGCCATGCCTTCATCGCTGATAAACGGCATGATAAGTTTGGGACCATCCACCTGATGGCTAATCGTATGTTGCTTTCCTGATACCACCATCGGGGTGGCCATGCCAAAATCAAAGCCTTTTTCAGACAGTTCTCGTTTGGCATTACCGCAAATCATATTGGTGATTTCCCCTACCATGTCACCAACCTCAGCATCCACCGACGCCGGGCGTTCACCCACCATACGCTCCATTAGCGTCAGCGCCAGATTTTCATCGAAGGTGATAGATAATGAGCCTTTCACCTGGGGGCCCACCATGCCAATTAAGCCAGAGACATCCCCTTTCGCGATATCAGTTTGTTTTTTCATGGGTTTACCAGGCTTAAGGCTGGTTTGAGCCATGGTTTCAAGGACATTCAGAAGTCCGCTTATGAATGGATTTACAAACTCAGCATTCATGTTGTTCTTGCCCCTTTAATTCTTCCCTTTCGGCTTGCTGACAGTCAGCACACAGGCCATGCGCTTCGATGGTTTGTTTTGACACCGAAAAGCCGTGTTCCTGGGCCTGTTTATCCAATGTAGCTTTCAATCCCTGAGATTGAATTTCTGCAACATCACCACAACTGTCGCAAATCAGAAACTGCACAGGGTGATGGCAACCAAAATGATAACAGGCTACAAATGCGTTGGTCGATTCTAACCGGTGAATAAAACCAAATTCGAGGAGAAAGTCTAGTGCGCGATATACCGTAGCAGGTTTTGCACTGGTTTCGGTTTCTTTTAGCGAATCAAGAAGCTCGTATGCCCCCATAGGCCCATGTTTACCCAGCAAAATGTCGTACACTTTCTCTCGTAACGGAGTAAAACGTACGCTTCGCTGCTCGCAATAAGCACGGGCTTTGTTAATTAACGTGGCGTTTGTCATTTTTTCATCTTCGCTGTTTAGGTATTTTGCTACGCAAAAAAAACAGACTCAGTCTGTTTTGGCCTTTTGAGCCTGTTGGATACTTTGCGCACCGTGTTGTTCCAGCATATGGTTGATTAATCTGTCTTCAAGAGCAAAGCGGTCTTCCAGGGTTTCTCCCAATGCGGCCAGCTGCTGGTCGAAGCGCGAACTGGCGGCCGCCTGCAGCTCGGTAGCAAACGCATCATTGAAAGCCAGCGCCTCATCAGTGATGCGAGCCAGCTGAGGGTAAACTTCATGCTTTAGCGCGGTACCGTGGCTATCGTCACTGACCAGAATATCGTAGACCTCGAAATGTCCGGCCGATACATAGTCCATCAGCAGGTTACAAAACTCTGTAATCTGATGCTGTTCAGGTAAACAAGGTGCTGACTGACGAAGTCCGATAAGCTCACAATACTGAATAAGCAACTGCTGACGAGCTCGCAACCAGTGGTCGATAGTGGCGGAATGACCACCCCATTTGTCTTGCAGTTGTTCCAGTTCGTGTAACATATTGCCTCTCTCCGACTTAGTCGTCAGCGCGATGTCTCGCATGCGTATCTTGAGTATAACACTGCCAAGGTTCAGTACAAATTGACTATTTTACCGCCAAATCCGCGCAGCCCTTGTCACCGTATAAGGCCGCAGATTATTATTTCAGACAATTATTCTTCAGGATAATCTTCACCCTATGATGAACAAAGTAACGGTTTCAGCACTACATGCCTACCAGGGACAATGGGTGGTGGTAGCCAGTGATAAAGTTCTGGTTAGTGCCCATACCGGGGAATTGCCCGAAGGAACCTGGCAAGAACTGCCTTTTTTGCAGCACTACGCGGATCAGGTACATGTGTTACCCGCACTGGATTATGGCCACACAGAAGTGGCCCATTTGCATGTTTTGGATATTGGCAGCGAGCACGTAGAAGTACCCGGCTGGGAATGGGTGTCGTTGAGGCACTTACTGATGCAGCACGATCCTCAAAGCTTTCGCGAGTTTGCCCGTGCCTGGCAATATGTGCATTTTTTACGGACGCATCGATATTGTGGCCAGTGTGGCTCACCGACGGAGCAGGTAGGCTGGGAAATGGCAATGCAATGTACCCGTTGTCGCCATCGTACCTATCCCAGAGTCTCGCCGTGCATAATCGTAGCCATTTATGACCAGCAGAAAATGCTGCTGGCCCGGGGCGTACGCCATAAAGACCCGGAAATGTACTCCACCCTGGCTGGGTTTGTAGAAAGCGGTGAAACCCTGGAGCAGGCCGTGCATCGGGAAGTGTTGGAAGAGGTAGGCGTACGGGTGACCAATGTGCGCTATTTTGATAGCCAGCCCTGGCCTTTTCCCCATTCGTTGATGGTAGGTTTTATTGCTGAATACGCAGGGGGCGAAATCTGTATCGATGAACATGAAATCGTGGATGCCCATTGGTTTGATTTTTCCGCGCTACCTAAAACGCCGCCCAAAGAATCTATCGCCGGCAGGTTGATTGAAGCGGTTTTAAATAAGCCACAGTAATCCAAATCTGCTTAACGGGGTACAAGCCGCATGCCCCGATTTTTATGGGCATAAAATCATACCCGGGATATGAAAAGTTGTTATACTTCGGGCCCTTTTCGAGTTCATGTTCATGTCCACCAAATACTATCGCTATTTTTGAGGAAGTTATGTCACAGCAGTCCCAGACGCCAATTGCCGAGCTGAAAAACGACCGTTATTTACGGGCCCTGATGAAGCAACCTGTTGATATGACCCCGGTGTGGATGATGCGCCAGGCCGGTCGTTATTTACCTGAGTACAAAGCGACCCGGGCACAGGCGGGAGACTTTATGTCGCTGTGCCGCAATGCGGAACTAGCCTGTGAAGTTACCATGCAGCCACTTCGTCGGTTTGATCTGGATGCGGCTATTTTGTTTTCAGATATTCTTACCATTCCAGATGCCATGGGACTGGGACTTTATTTTGAACCTGGTGAAGGCCCGAAATTCAGCCGGCCGCTAACCAGCGCCGCCGAGGTCAACAAAATTGGGGTGCCAGATCCCGAAGGCGAGTTGCAGTATGTCATGAATGCTGTGCGTACCATTCGCAAGGAGTTGCGGGGAGAAGTGCCGTTAATTGGTTTTTCCGGAAGCCCCTGGACCTTAGCAACCTATATGATCGAAGGCGGGGCCAGTAAAGCCTTTACCAAAATCAAGAAAATGGCGTTTGCCGAACCGGCCACCCTGCATGCCTTGCTGGCCAAACTGGCCGACTCCGTGACCCTGTACCTGAATGCCCAGATTGCCGCAGGGGCGCAGTCGGTAATGATTTTTGATACCTGGGGCGGGGTATTATCTCCCCGTGATTACAACGACTTTTCGTTGCAATACATGGCGCGCATCGTCGACGGCCTGACCCGTGAAAACGAAGGACGCCGGGTGCCAGTTACCCTGTTTACCAAAAATGGTGGCATGTGGCTTGAAGCGATTGCTGCGACCGGCTGTGATGCTGTAGGCCTGGACTGGACCATCAATATCGACGAAGCCCGAACACGTATTGGCGACAAAGTGGCGTTGCAGGGCAATATGGACCCTTCCATGCTGTATGCCAGCCCCGAGCGAATCGAAGAGGAGGTCTCAGGGATTTTGTCACGGTATGGGAACGGCAGCGGCCATGTATTTAATTTAGGTCATGGAATTCACCTGGATGTGCCCCCGGAAAATGCGGGCGTATTCATTGATGCAGTGCATCGATTGAGTCGTCCTTATCATGGGTAAAGCAGATTCCGGGGCGATATGAAAAGCTGGGTCTACCTGCTTTTAATTGGCTTTATTGCCGTGGCGGCCTATAAGTTTGGTTATTACCAGAAGCTGCTGGCCGTCAGCGATAAAGACAAACAGCGTATCTTAGCGCGATTGCAGGACAAATCGGCACCCGAACCGGCGCAGGTTACTGCGTTGGCGGCGGTAACCCCGCCGGCCACCTCTACTGGCACGGCGCTCACCGCCGACGCCGATTCAGAGACTCGGGTAAAAGATTTTTTTACTCTGCACCCTAATGCCCGAAGCTTATTGCTGCACTCGGTGCGCTGTACGGTGGACGGTTGTGAGATGACCGGGGAGTTTGATGGTCAGCTGACCGATTTTAACTTGATGGTCGAGCAGCTAGAACATCAGCCATGGTGGCGTTACGGCAAGGCTTCGCAAAAAAACGCCACCAATACCGCTAAAGGCAAGACCACGTATTTTGTATTACGTTATCGGGCAGTGGTGAATTCTTAAGTCACCTCAGGCATCGCGGGGCAGACCCTTTTCCACTACCCGGGTAAGCCGGGCGGTTTTACGATCAGGATGATGCTTCTGGTGCGGTAACTTTTGCTGATGCTGTTCAATAGCCCAGCGCAGATGTGGCTCTACCAACGCGCTCGCCGCTGGCAGAGCTTGTGTCAGAGTCTTCAGAATTTCGTTGTCTGCCTGGGCGTTGCCCAGCGCCACCACAATATTTCGTTGCCACTTTTCAAATCCAATACGCCGGATAGGTGAGCCTTCGGTATTGGTCAAAAATGTGGTTTCACTCCAGCTAAATAAAGCCAGCAGCGACTGACCATGCAGGGCCTGACGCGGATGAAAATCAGTTTCTTCGGTCAGGCCGGCGTAACGGTTCCAGGGACACACCAGCTGACAGTCATCACATCCATAGATGCGGTTGCCCATGAGTGGTCGTAGCGCTTCAGGAATAATGCCATCGTATTCGATAGTCAGATACGAAATACATTTGCGGGCGTCAACCTGATACGGGGCCACAATCGCCCCGGTTGGACACATCGTCATACACGCATTACAACTGCCGCAGCCTTCAGCCACCGGCTCATCCACCGGCAAAGGCAGGTTAATAAATAACTCGCCCAGAAAAAACCACGAACCGGCCTCACGGTTTAATGTTAAGGAATGCTTACCGGTCCAGCCCAGGCCGGCCTTTTCTGCAATAGCATGTTCGAGCACGGGCGCTGAATCAACAAAAGGCCTGAATTCGGTAGTGGAAAGTTCCCGGGTTATTTTTTCACCTAGTTGTTTCAGGCGCTTGCGCAAGACTTTGTGATAGTCGCGCCCCAGAGCATAGCGGCTGATATAGGCGGTATGGCTGTCTTTAAGATGCTTTGCAAATGACGCATCCGGCGGCAGATAATCCATCCGCACACTGATGACCCTGACGGTGCCGGGCACCAGTTCGTCAGGTCGAGCGCGCTTCATCCCATGTTTTTGCATGTAATCCATATCACCGTGATAGCCGTTGTCTAGCCATTTACGAAGGGCGGCTTCATGGTGTTGCAGATCAATATCACTGATGCCGACCTGCTGAAAGCCTAGCGCACGGCCCCAAGCCTTGATATCGTGAGTTAACTGAACTAAATCTACGGTACTGATTCTGGACATGGACAATATGCTGGATACACAACTGAACTCAAGTTTATCATACAAACTGTTTCGCGCCGATGCGGTCCGTGACAATGAAAAACAGGCGGCTCAGGATAGCGCGGTGACGTTATTCACTCTGATGGAGCGTGCTGGCGAAGCCATTTTCAGACAGTGCGAGACCACATATCCCCAGGCGGGCAATTTGCTGGTGCTGGTTGGGCAGGGCAACAATGCCGGCGATGGTTATATTGCCGCCCACTGTGCACAAAAGGCCGGCCGTAAGGTTACTGTCTGTGCGGTAGAGCCAGACCGGAAACTGGATGGCGACGCCGGTCGGGCGCAGCAGCGCTGGCTGGAAGCGGGTAATTCAGTATGCAAATTCGATGACCACCTGCTAACCCAAAGCGAGGTGGTTGTTGATGCGCTGCTGGGCACCGGTATCAACACCTATATTCGTAATGAATTCGCCCAAATCATTGATACGCTCAATCACAGTTCGGTACCGGTGATCAGTATTGATGTGCCTTCGGGACTGGATGCGAATACCGGACAATCTCTGGGCCGCTGTGTTCAGGCGGATGTGACGGTCACCCTAGTGGGCATCAAGCCGGGGCTAACCACCGGGGCAGGCAAACAGTCCTGTGGCCACCTGGTGTTCGAGGACCTGGGCGTGGGCGACGCCTTTTCTAAGCTGGCAAAACCTTTTGCCAGCTGGCTCGATATCAACCAGTTCAGCCGGATGGGCCCGCGGGAGGTGCATAGCCACAAAGGCTCCTATGGGCGCCTGCTGTGCGTGGGTGGCAACAAAGGCACTGCCGGCGCCATACGCTTGTCAGGCGAGGCGGCTTTGCGCAGCGGGGCCGGGATGGTTCGTACCTATGTGCATGAAAAATCAATTATCCAGGTCAGTGCCGGGCGCCCGGAGCTGATGGTCACCAGTGAAGATTTAGACGCGGCGCTGCAATGGGCCACCTGTGTGGTGATTGGTCCCGGACTGGGCCAGGATGACTGGGCTCAGCAGACCTTTGCCCAGGTTCTGAAACATTGTCAAAGTGAAGACAAACCGATTGTGCTGGATGCCGATGCCCTGAACCTGTTGAGTCAGCAAGCCAGTGCTTATACGCTTGAGCACAGCATTTTAACCCCGCATGCCGGTGAAGCCGCCAGATTACTGGGCGTATCGGTGGATGATGTGGAAAGCGATCGCTTTAATTATGCCAAACAGTGCGCCCAGCGGTATCATGCCACCTGCGTTCTTAAAGGCGCCGGCACCATTATTGATAACGAAACCTCGGTAGCGGTGTGCCGTCACGGGAACCCGGGTATGGCTACGGCAGGCAGTGGCGATGTGCTAAGTGGTATACTTGGTGCATTACTTGCTCAGGGAATGAGTCTCGATATTGCTAGTCGCTATGGTGTAACATTACATGCTAAAGCTGGCGACGACTTAGCTGAGCTTTATGGACAACGAGGTATGCTTGCCAGCGATTTATTTGAAGCAGTGCGGGCACTTATTAATCAGTAGTACATTGGCGCGCTAAATCTTGAAAGCGGCAATTAACAGGCAGTTTGAACAACCATGGCAGAGTCTTTATCGCAGGCCCATTATGAGGCTACGATCACCAATGAGCAACAAACCCGTACCCTGGCACAACAATTGGCAGCGCAGGCCAAAGACGTTATCCGCCACGGACTGGTGATTTATCTTGAAGGTGATCTGGGCGCGGGCAAAACCACCTTCAGCCGCTATTTTATTCAGGCTTTGGGGCATTCAGGCAATGTTAAGAGTCCTACCTATACGCTGGTAGAACCTTATGAGCTTGCCGATTTTGCGGTGTATCATTTTGATCTGTATCGGCTGGCTGACCCAGAAGAGCTGGAATTTATGGGTATTCGGGACTATTTTTCGGATCACACTCTGTGTCTTATTGAGTGGCCGGAGCGGGGCACAGGTTTGCTGGCCCCCGCCGATGTTCATCTGCGCATTGAATTGCAGGATGAAGCCCGCAAAGTGATGGTACGCGGAGACTCTGCGGCAGGGATAAAGCTGGTTAATAGCCTTAACCCGTAACAGGTTAACTAAGCCTTAATAATAATGACGACCTAACAGGCAAGGCGAAGTATGGTGCGCTTAATTTTATTGTTTACGGTGTTGTGGCTGGTGGTAACACCAGCTGCAGCCGCCCCGAGCCAGATTGATGGTGTGCGGGTAGCTCCGGCGGCGGACAAAACCCGGGTGGTACTCGATTTGGCCGGGCCCGCAGAATTTACCTATTTCACTTTGACCAATCCCCATCGAATAGTGGTGGACTTAGCCAACACCGGCGATGATGCCAGCCTGGCGGTAGAAGGTAAAACCGGCTCGCTGGTTAGACGGGTACGCTACTCCACGCCTAAAAATGCTACATCGGCTCGCCTGGTAGTGGATCTTAACCGCAAAGCCGATCCATCGCTGTTTGCCGTCGCCCCCGATGGCGCCTATGGCCACCGACTGGTGATTGATTTACACGATAGTCAGCCCCAGGCCAGCCAAACCGGCAGCAGCGGCGCGGTGCGGATGGACAGTGGCAGCAACTCCCGGGATCGGGATATTATTATTGCCATTGATGCCGGGCACGGGGGTAAGGACCCGGGGTCGGTGGGCCCTTCGGGTACCTATGAAAAGCACATTACCCTGAGCATTGCGAAAAAACTGGCAGCAATGATTGAGGCCGAACCGGGCATGCGCCCGGTGCTGACCCGTGATGGTGACTATTATGTTTATCCCACCAAACGTCCTGAGATTGCCCGTCAAAAGAAAGCGGATTTGCTGATCTCTATTCATGCGGATGCGTTTAGCCAGCCTGAACCACGGGGCGGCTCGGTATGGGTATTATCAATGCGACGGGCCGACTCTGAGCTGGGTCGCTGGCTGGAAAAAACCGAGCGACATTCGGAACTGCTGGGGGGGGCAGCCGAAGTGATTTCGGACAATGCCAGTGAACGTTACCTGGCAGAGACCATTATAGGTTTGTCGATGGATCATTCGATGTCGGCCAGTTACGATTTGAGCAAAAAAGTTATTGGCGAGATGAAACAAATCACCCGGTTGCACAAGCGCAAACCTCAGGCGGCGAGTTTTGCCGTACTTACCGCCCCGGATATCCCTTCGATTCTGGTTGAAGTGGGGTTTATCTCTAACCCTCAGGAAGAAAAAAACCTGTTGTGGGAAACCTTTCGTACCCGTCTGGCCCGGTCTATGTTTAACGCTACCAAAAGTTACTTTTTGCAGGTGCCGCCCGACGGCACCTTGTGGGCCGCACAAAAAGAGCGTAATCGTACTCATAAGGTTCGAAGTGGCGAATCTTTGTCACTGCTGGCGCAGCGCTACAATGTAAAAATCAGCAGTATTCGCGAAGCGAATAACCTGCGTAGCGATGTGGTGCAAATAGGTCAGGTGCTGACGATTCCCAGCACCTGAGAATTCAGAAATAAAACGGATACATAAGAATTTTGCCTATACAACTGCTGCCTCCCCAACTGGCTAATCAGATCGCTGCCGGTGAAGTGGTCGAACGCCCCGCCTCGGTGGTGAAAGAGCTGGTGGAAAACAGTCTGGATGCCGGGGCCACCCGAATTGAGCTGGAGATTGAGCGGGGCGGGCACAAACGCATCAAGCTCAAAGACAACGGCAAAGGCATCGCTAAAGAGGAGCTGCAGTTAGCACTCAGCCGGCATGCCACCAGTAAAATTGCCTCATTGGATGATCTTGAACAAATCTTGTCATTGGGCTTTCGGGGTGAAGCGCTGGCCAGTATCAGTTCTGTTAGCCGCCTAACCCTTACTTCCAGACCAGAAACCCAGAGCGAAGCATGGCAGGCCTGCTGTGAAGGTCGCGAGATGGAGGTGACCGTAACGCCGGCGGCGCACCCGCAGGGGACTACCATTGATGTGGCCGATTTGTTCTACAATACGCCAGCCCGGCGTAAATTTCTGCGCACCGAAAAAACTGAATTCCAGCATATTGAAGATGTGCTGCGGCGCATTGCGTTGAGCCATCCCAGGGTGAGCTTTTTGCTCAAGCATAATGGCAAAGATGTAAAACGCTATATGGCCGGCAGTCAGCAGCCACATAGCCAGCGTATTGCCCAGGTGGTGGGACAAAAATTTGTTGCCAATGCCACCCATGTGGCACTAGATTATGACGGAATGGCAGTAGAAGCCTGGCTGGGTAACGATCAGATAATGCGCAGTAGTAATGATTGTCAGTTTTCGTTTGTAAACGGGCGGGGGATGCGCGATAAGCTCATCTTGCATGCCATCAGGCAGGCCTATGAAACCGTGTATGCCTCTCATGAGCAGCCCGCGTTTGTGTTCTATCTGACGATTGATCCCAAAGATGTAGATGTAAATGTACACCCGGCGAAGCATGAAGTGCGTTTTCAGCAAAGCCGGCTGGTGCACGACTTTATTGTTAAAACCGTCATCGACGCCCTGATGCCGGAAGGGCAGCGAGGTATGCAGGAGGAGCCGGAACACGATTACATTCGGCCCTTAGCTTCGGAACGGGGCCTACCGAGTCGTTCTGCCGATAGCTCTTCACGAGCGCCGGATCAGCGGTCCGGGGCAGCATTTACCTCACCGTCAGCAGGCTTTGGGATTAATTCAGGCGCTGGGGCGGGGTTTTCGGGCCCAGCCGGCCGGGGAAGATCAGGCCCGGGGCCGGCGCGCAAGCAGGGGGTAAGCGAAGCCTACCAGACCCGCTACCAGGAATTAATGACCCCAGCCGGACCGCAGGATGGCACCGAGGCTTTATCACAGGTTGAGGCGCTGCCGTTATCAGGACAGTATCGTTTAATAAGCCGGCCCCCGGAATGTTGGTTACTAGGTGCAGACGATTTACTGGCGTCTTGGTGGCAACACCTATTAGACCATGGTCGTACATCTCAGCCCTTGCTGATGCCGGTAGCTATTGAAAATAAAGATGTTTTTGAATCTACTGTAAATTTATGCAATGACCTCGGATTTGTTATTAACCGGGCAGCTGGCAAACTGCGATTACAGCAGGTGCCTGCAGGTAGTCGGCACCTGCCCTGGGTATCCTTGTTTCCGGCCATTATGTCGGTGGATGCAGATACTACCGAGGCAATGTGCCAGCAAATTGCTCAGCTATCGATATCCTGGCCAGATTCCGTCTATACCCTGATCTGGCAATGGTTTGATGAGCAAGGGCAGGCAAAACGCTGGGATTGGATTCAGGAGTTTGGTAGAGTGCGCACGCTGGAAAACCTGATACAACAATGGGATAACCCAAATGCCTGAAGGTAACGAGTCTGCCCTGCCGGTTGTCGCTATTATGGGGCCTACCGCTTCGGGTAAAACGGGGCTGGCGTTAGAGCTTGCCGCCGCCCGGCCATGCGAAATTATCAGTGTGGATTCGGCGCTGGTGTATACCGGTATGGATGTTGGCACCGCCAAACCTACCGAAGCAGAACAAGCCGTTGCCAGACACTGGCTTATTGATATGCTGGATCCTACCCAAAGCTATTCGGTAGCTCAGTTTTGTCAGGATGCCACTACGCTGATTGAACAGATTCACCAGCGTGGCCATATACCGGTACTGGTGGGCGGCACAATGATGTACTTTAATGCCTTGATAAACGGCATTTCGCCCTTACCTAAGTCTGACGAAACGATTCGGGCGGATATTGCGCATGAAGCGCAGCAGCTCGGGTGGGAACATTTACATCAGCAGTTAGCGGACATTGATCCGGTAAGTGCTAAACGTATTCACCCGAATGATCCACAGCGCCTTACCCGGGCTCTGGAAGTTTATCGGAGTACGGGAAAATCGCTGACCACCTGGCAGCAGCAAAAGGGGCCGGCATGTCCATATGCTATCACTCAGTTTGCGATAGCGCCTGCGGATCGGGCGCAGCTGCATGCACGTATCGCCCAGCGTTTTGATACGATGCTGGAAAATGGGCTGGTAAGCGAAGTTGAGAAATTACGACAGCGGGGTGATCTTCACGAAGATTTACCCGCTATACGTTCAGTAGGGTATCGACAAGTTTGGCAGTATCTGGCGGGGGAGCTGTCTTATGCGCAAATGCGCGAAAAAGGCATTATCGCCACCCGACAATTGGCAAAACGACAAATGACCTGGCTTAGAGGTTGGCCAGAGGTGACCTGGCTGGACACATTTGCTAACGATAATTTAGCTAAAATATTAGCAAAAATCACATCCTGAATAAGGACTGTGGTATACATTAAGCATAGTGACCGTGTTATACGTGTCACATTAATAATAAAAATTAAGGATTTCAGATGGCTAAAGGGCAATCTCTACAAGACCCATTTTTGAATGCGTTACGCAAAGAACGTATCCCAGTGTCAATTTACCTGGTAAATGGTATTAAGCTTCAGGGCCAGGTTGAATCATTTGACCAGTTCGTGATTTTACTTAAGAACACGGTCAGCCAGATGGTTTATAAACATGCTATTTCGACTGTAGTACCGGCACGCGCCATTACTATGCCTAGTGCAACCCAAGGAGATGCAGACAATACTAAAACTGACTAATTTAAGAGGTACATCGCTTGTTTGACCGTTATGAAGCCGGTGAACGGGCAGTCCTTGTTCATATAAATTTTACTGACGAAAATACCAAAGAAGAGCTTGCAGAACTGGAGCTGTTGGTAAATTCTGCTGGGGTGGATGCCGTTGAGGTATTAACCACATCGCGGAATGCTCCGCATGCGAAGTATTTTGTTGGCTCAGGCAAGGCCGAAGAAATTGCTGCTGCCGTTAATGCGCATGAAGCGAATGTGGTTATCTTCAACCACTCGTTGTCACCGTCGCAAGAGCGCAATTTAGAAGCGGTCTGCAAGTGTCGGGTGCTGGACAGAACCGGCCTGATACTGGATATTTTTGCGCAGCGCGCCCGTACCCACGAAGGTAAATTGCAGGTAGAGCTGGCGCAACTTCGTCATATCTCTACCCGGCTTATCCGGGGCTGGACTCACCTTGAACGTCAAAAAGGCGGTATTGGCCTGCGTGGTCCGGGGGAAACCCAGCTTGAAACCGACAGACGTTTATTACGTGGCCGGATAAAAACCATCTTACGCCGTCTTGAAAAAGTGCAAAAGCAACGCGAACAGGGACGCCGCTCTCGAAAGCGTGCTGAAATTCCTACTGTGTCGTTGGTGGGTTATACCAACGCGGGCAAGTCCACCTTGTTTAATCAGATTACCGATTCCCATGTGTATGCGGCGGATCAGTTGTTTGCCACGCTGGACCCCACCTTGCGTAAAATCGAATTGCAGGATGTGGGCGAAGCGATTCTGGCCGATACGGTCGGCTTTATCCGGCATCTGCCCCATGATTTGGTGGCGGCGTTTAAAGCGACGCTTCAGGAAACCCAGGAAGCTGATATCTTGCTGCATGTGGTCGATGTGTCAGATGCGCGCTATCGCGAAACCATGGATGAGGTTAATGAGGTACTCGATGAAATCGACGCCGGCGATATTCCTCAGTTAATTATCTGTAATAAGATAGATAATCTTGATGAGGTCGCACCGCGTATTGAACGCAATGACGAAGGTCTGCCGGTAAGGGTATGGCTGTCGGCGCATACCGGAGAAGGCGCAGAGCTGTTAAGTGAAGCACTGACCGATTGCCTGGCGAAAAATATGGTAAGTTATACCTTGCGCATTCCACCAGCCCAGAGTCAGCTACGCGGTGTGTTGTATGAGCTCAATTGCATTTCGCAAGAGTCTTATGCTACCGACGGCGACTGGGTGGTCGATATAAAAATGCCTGCGGTAGACTGGAACCGCCTTGAAAAACGATTGGATACCGGTCTTTCCGAATTTGTGGTGCACCACTGAACTTGTGGTACAGGGTAGTTCCGCACACAAATTTTACGTACACTAAATCAATAACCACTTTACGGAGTATTAGCATGGCTTGGAATGAGCCGGGTGGCAACAAGAATAATGACCCCTGGAAAAATCGTGACAAACGTGACCAGGGACCACCGGATCTGGACGATGTGTTTAAAAATCTGTTCGGCAAATTCAGTAAAATGGGCGGCGGCAATGGCGGCGGTTCAGGCAAAAGCATGGGCAAGCTGGGCGTCAGCCTGTTGGTCGGACTGCTGGTTGTCATCTGGTTTGTCAGCGGGTTTTACACAATAAAAGAAGCAGAACGTGGCGTGGTTTTACGCTTTGGTGAGTTTTACACCGAAGTCGAGCCCGGCTTGCGTTGGAAGCCCACCTTTGTCGATAGCGTTATTCCCGTTGATGTTCAGTCAATTCGTGACCTGGATAGCTCAGGCTCAATGTTGACCGAAGATGAAAACGTGGTGCGGGTACAAATGGAAATGCAGTATCGTGTTTTTGACCCGTATCGCTGGAATTTCTCGGTAATCAGCCCAGAGTCTACGCTTAGCCAGGCGTTGGACAGCGCGATTCGTTACGTAGTGGGTCATTCCGAAATGGATGATGTGCTTACCGATGGCCGTGAGGTGACCCGTCAGCGCGTGTGGGAAGAACTGCAATCTATCCTTGAACCCTATGATATGGGTGTATCTATTATTGATATGAACTTCAGAGACGCACGTCCACCAGAAGAAGTTAAAGACGCTTTTGATGATGCGATTGCCGCTCAGGAAGATGAACAGCGCTTTATCCGTGAAGCTGAAGCTTATGCTCGTGAAATTGAGCCGCGTGCCCGAGGCCGTGCGAATCGTCTGAATGAAGAAGCCCAGGCTTATAAAGAGCAGGTTATTCTTGAAGCCCAGGGTGAGATAGCCCGGTTTGATGAACTGTTGCCACAATATGAAAGTGCGCCAGAGGTTACTCGAGACCGGATTTACATTGAAACTATGGAAACCGTATTTGGTAATACCAGCAAAATTCTGGTGGATACCAAAGGCGGCAACAACATGATGTATTTGCCACTCGACAAAATTATGGAACGCCGCAATGCTTCATCGCGTAGCATGAAAGATATGCTACCTGATTTACAGTCGCTCGATTCAAACAACAATCAACGTAACTCGAATAACAACAATAATTCGAGAGTTCGTGACAGCCGCTTTAACAATGGAGGACAATAACGCATGAAGAATTTGCTGGTAATTGTGCTTATTCTACTCGTCGCGCTGGCGTCTGGCTCCTTGTTTGTGGTGCGCGAAGGCGAACGCTCGATTGTCATTCAATTTGGTAAAGTAGAACGCGATAGCGACACCGGTGACACCAGGGTATTTGAACCAGGTCTGCACTTTAAACTGCCGTTTATTGACTCGGTTAAAACCCTGGATGCACGCATTCAGACCCTGGATGATGCCCCGGATCGTTTTGTTACCTCTGAGAAAAAAGACTTAATTGTTGATTCTTACGTGAAGTGGAAAATTGATGACTTTGCACGTTACTACCTGTCAACCGGGGGTAACAAGATGCAGGCTGAGGCGCTGCTTAAGCAGAAGGTCAACAATGGTCTGCGGTCTGAGTTTGGTACCCGTACTATTCGCCAGATTGTATCCGGAGAGCGTTCGGCGCTGATGAACCAGGCGATGGAACAGGCGTCTACTTCTTCTGATGAGCTAGGAATAGAGATTGTGGATGTGCGGGTTAAACAAATTAACCTGCCTACCGAAGTCAGTAACTCTATCTTCCAGCGTATGCGTGCTGAACGTGCTGCGGTAGCCCGTGAGCACCGCTCAGAAGGTCAGGAACAGGCTGAGGTTATTCGCGCCGATATTGATGCGAAGGTCACGGTTATGCTGGCGGATGCTAAACGAAATGCCCGTCAGGTTCGTGGTGAAGGGGATGCCGCAGCTGCACAGATATATGCGTCTGCCTATTCTCAGAATGCCGATTTCTATCGTTTCTTAAGAAGTATGGATGCGTATCGCAACAGCTTTGATAGTAAACAGGATATCCTGGTCATAGAGCCGGACTCTGAGTTCTTCCGCTATATGAATGATAAAAACGGTAACGGCGGTAACTAAGCTGCTCGCTACTGAAAACAAAAGCCAGCCTCCGGGCTGGCTTTTTTGTGCGCTCTCCAAAAGCAAGGGGCGATAGCCGCCGGCTTGGCAATTACTACTCACCCCGGGCTACAAGTAAATACTGAGGAAAACCCCGGCCTTTGCATTAAAATATAACTGCTGTAAAGCAGGCCTTTAGTAACGTTTTTTTCACAAAGTGTGCGTTGCGAGCCCGGTTAGGCTACAATCGCTGCCCTAAAAAGATGAGATAAGCTGCATTAATGTCCCCCAGAGGCCTGCAGTAGTATGAATTATTAGTTAGAGGTATCAGTTTGTCTTCCAATCAATCATCCAGCCAGACTTCTTATGAAGAGCAGGCGCAAACCGGCTTTTTTGCCCGATTTCTGGGTACCGTAGAATGGCTGGGAAATCTTCTGCCCCATCCGGTAACGCTTTTTGCCTTACTTTCATTGTTTATTGTGCTGTTAAGCGGCGTAATGGGTTATTTTGATATTTCGGTGATGGATCCCCGTCCCGAAGGGGCCAGCGGCCGCAGCGCCGACGGAGTTATCAGCGTAGTTTCCTTAATGAGCGCTGAGGGCTTGCAACGCATTGTCACCGGCCTGGTTACCAATTTCACCGGCTTTGCCCCGCTCGGGACCGTGCTGGTAGCCCTACTGGGGGTGGCGGTAGCCGAACATTCCGGCCTGCTATCAGCGGCGATGCGCGGCCTGGTAATGAATGCGCCTAAGCAGGTGGTTACCTTTGCCATTGTGTTTGCCGGTATTGTTTCTAATACCGCTTCAGAGCTGGGCTATGTGGTGCTTATCCCTCTGGCGGCCATGATATTTCATTCGCTGGGCAGACACCCTCTGGCCGGTTTGGCGGCAGCCTTTGCCGGGGTTTCAGCCGGCTACAGCGCAAACTTACTACTGGGCACGGTGGATCCCTTATTATCAGGCATCACCGAAGCCGCGGCCCGTATGATTGACCCTGAATATACAGTGGGCCCGGAGGTAAACTGGTACTTTATGTTTATCAGTACCTTTGTGATTGCCATCATGGGCGCGCTGGTTACTGAGAAAATTGTTGAACCCCGGTTAGGTACCTTTGATGATTCGCAGGCTCCCGAGGGGCTCGAGAAACAACAAATGAATGCGCCTACGGCGCAGGAAAAGAAAGCCCTCAAATGGGCCGGTGTCGCGTTTGCGCTTACGTGTGGTGTGCTGGCGTTAACGATTGTTCCGGACAATGGTATTTTACGTCATCCGGAAACAGGTGAGGTGGTTGGCAGTCCCTTCTTAAAAGGTATCGTCGCCTTTATCTTCATTACCTTTGCTATCCCTGGCTTTGTGTACGGTAAAGTGGCCGGCACCATGAACAATGACAAAGATGTTATCAATGCCATGTCCAAAAGCATGGGCTCCATGGGCTTGTATATCACGCTGGTATTTTTCGCGGCTCAGTTTGTGGCGTTCTTCAAATGGACAAATCTGGGGACGGTACTGGCCATCAAAGGCGCGGCGATGCTGCAATCGGTAGGTCTGGACGGGCCGTCGGTATTCATCTTGTTTATCATGATGTGCGGACTGGTGAATCTGTCGTTGGGGAGTGCTTCGGCGCAGTGGGCGGTTACCGCCCCCATTTTTGTACCTATGCTGATGCTTCTGGGGTATGCCCCTGAGGTGATACAGGCAGCCTACCGGGTCGGTGATTCGGTGACTAATGTTATCTCACCGATGATGAGCTATTTTGGTTTGATTCTGGCTATGGCGGCCCGCTACCGTAAAGACATCGGCATGGGGACGCTCATCGCCATGATGTTGCCTTACTCCATGATTTTCTTTGTGGGCTGGACGGTGCTGTTCTTTATCTGGGTGTTTGTGCTGGGGATGCCTGTGGGTCCGGGTGCCGCTACCTTCTACCAATAAACGACGCATGTAAAGGCAGCCGATGGCTGCCTTTTTTGTTTCAGGGGCAAGGGCGCCGGCTGGATAACCGCTATTTTCGATTATATTGATTGGGGTTTCATTGCACCTCTTTAAGCGATCGAATATTCATATCCTTCGGTATACATAGTAAAGTTTAACTACACCTCTTATTCGGATCATGGTAAATGAAGTACAAAGGCACAACGGATTATTCGCATAGGCAAAAAGAGCGGCTCGGCGTATTGATTACGAATCTGGGGACGCCAGAAAGCCCCACCGGCGCAGCATTAAAACCCTATCTTAAACAGTTTTTGTCCGACCCCCGGGTAGTGGAAGTGCCTCGCTTTGTCTGGTGGTTTATCTTGAACGGCGTGATCCTGAATATCCGCCCGAAACGTTCAGCGAAAGCCTATTCGTCAGTCTGGACCGAAGAAGGCTCGCCGCTCATGGCAATCACCAAGCAGCAGCATGCTGCCCTGGAGAAAAAATGCCAGCAACACTATGGCGACGATGTGGTGGTAGATTACGCCATGCGTTATGGGCAGCCATCTATCGACAGCGCTATCGACCGCCTGAACGCCCAGGGAGTGCGCAAACTGGTGGTGCTGCCTTTGTACCCGCAATATTGTGCGTCTACCACGGCTTCAACGTTTGATGCTTTATCAGAAGATTTCCGGGGACGTCGCTGGATTCCTGAGCTTCGTTTTATTACCCAATACCATGATCGGCCGGCTTATATTGAAGCGTTGGCAAATAAGATTCGCGCACACTGGGAAGAGCACGGGCGCGCCGACAAATTACTGATGTCTTACCATGGTATTCCCAAGCGTTATCTACTAAATGGGGACCCGTACCATTGTCAGTGCTATAAAACCTCGCGGCTACTGGCTGAAGCATTGGGACTGTCCAAAGAGGAATACCTCACCACCTTCCAATCCCGTTTTGGCCGGGAAGAATGGCTGCGCCCGTATACCGATGAAACCATGAAGCGGTTACCCGGCGAAGGTGTTAAGTCATTGCAGGTGGTATGTCCGGGCTTTTCTGCAGATTGTCTGGAAACCATCGAAGAAATCGGGGATGAAAATAAAGAGTACTTTATGGAAGCCGGAGGCCAGAGTTACGAGTATATCGAGGCGCTCAATGCGGATGATGAACATATTGAGGCCTTGTTTGGCCTGATACAGCAGAACTTGCATGGCTGGGAACTGGATCAGGATACCGAAGCTCGGGCCCGCCGTGCTGAAGCATTAGGAGCAAGTCAGTGAGTGTAGATATTCCCCGGGCGCCCAAAGCCCTGGCCCAGGCGCAAAAATTGGCGAATTTAATGGATACGGCCTTTCGGATTCCGGTGGTAGGCTACCGTATTGGTCTGGATGGTTTATTGGGCTTTATTCCGGGCATAGGGGATTTTATCTCCTTGTTGTTGGCCGGCCGGATAGTACGCCTGGCCAATAAGATGGGGGTGCCTAAGGAGATGCAGAGTAAAATGATTCGTAATATCATTCTGGATTTCATCCTGGGCCTGATTCCGCTCGCCGGCGATATTGCGGATTTCTTTTTCAAAGCCAATCGGGCCAATGTCAAAATGATGGAGCAGTGGTGGCTGGCGCAGCATGATACTGACATAAAGCGTGCTACCAAAGAAAAGCTGACCCAATGGGCGTCAGAGCCCACCACCTGATAACAATCAGGGTTCTTTTATCATAAGAGCGCCGGCGTTTATCACGCCTGCTACCTGTTGCAGGAAACCCTGCAACAGGTAGCAGACTCCTCTTTTGCGGCTAATAAAAGCTGCTTTGGATGGCGGGAATAGTCTTCGGCTTGCCTTCTGAAACCCTTCAGCTTCGCCCGATAACCTGCGTTCACTGACACCCCGCATCAGCCTGCGGTGTGCGCCGCACCATAGTGGTAGTTTTTTATAAACGGGCGCTGCAACTCACTCACAATATCTGCGCCCCGGGAATTCATTTACGACTAACTAATCGCTTTCATCTTTGGCTGCGTAGCCATTAACACCCTGGTACCAACGCACTTTCAATAAAGGAGCAAGAATACAGGATGAAAGCCTCAGACCTATTTGTAAAAGCCCTGGAAGCCGAAGGGGTGGAATACATCTTCGGCATTCCCGGTGAAGAAAATCTGGATCTACTTGAATCTCTTCGTACTTCAAACATTAAATTGATCCTCACCCGCCATGAACAGGGCGCAGGCTTTATGGCCGCCACTTATGGCCGTCTGACTGGTAAAGTCGGAGTTTGTTTATCGACCCTGGGCCCAGGAGCCACCAATCTGGTTACCCCGGCTGCCTACGCGCAGCTTGGCGCCATGCCAATGCTGATGATCACCGGACAGAAACCAATCAAAACCTCAAAGCAGGGCCGGTTTCAGGTAATTGATGTGGTGGATATGCTCAGACCTATAACTAAATACACCACTCAGGTTGTAAGTGGTGAACGTATCCCTTCGGTGGTGCGTGAAGCGTTCCGGGTTGCCCATGAAGAACGTCCCGGCGCTGTACATATTGAGTTACCTGAAGATATTGCTGCAGAAAATACTGACTCGCCCTTGCTTAAACCCAGCATGGCACGTCGACCCATTGCCGAATATAAGGCCATCGCCCGGGCGGTAGAGATGATTGAACAGGCCACCTCTCCGCTGCTGTTAATCGGGGCAGGGGCTAATCGCAAGCTTACAGCGAAAATGTTGCGCGAATTTGTCGATGCCACCGGCATTCCTTTTGTGACTACGCAAATGGGCAAAGGGGTGCTCAATGAAAGCGATCCTCTGTTTGCAGGTAATACCGCTCTCTCCGACGGTGACTTTGTGCACCGGGCCATCGAACGGGCTGATCTCATCATTAACGTGGGTCACGACGTGGTCGAGAAGCCGCCTTTCTTTATGCACCATGATGGTCAGCAGGTCATTCATATCAATTTTGATTCTGCCACCGTCGACCCGGTGTATTTTCCGCAACTGGAAGTGGTGGGGGATATTGCCAACAGTATCTGGCAGATTAAAGAAGACATCTCCCCCCAGACCAACTGGAAACTGGATTTCTACAAAGATGTACACGAAGCCTATGTGCAACATCGGGGAGAAGCCGAAGACGATGATCGCTTCCCGGTATTGCCGGAGCGCTTTGTCCGTGATGTCAGAAAAGTGATGCCTGAAGATGGCATCGTGACCCTGGACAATGGTGTCTATAAAATCTGGTTTGCCCGCAACTATCCAGCCTATAGCCCCAATACCTTGCTACTGGATAATGCACTGGCCAGTATGGGCGCGGGTTTGCCTTCAGCCATGGGTGCCAAATTGGTTCACCCTGAAGTACCGGTAGTCAGTGTGTGCGGAGACGGCGGCTTTATGATGAACAGTCAGGAGCTGGAAACCGCCGTACGCTTAAATCTGGATTTAGTCGTGATTGTATTGCGTGATGATGCCTACGGCATGATCAAATGGAAACAGTCGCATATGGAGCTGGGCAATTTCGGGCTGGATTATGGTAATCCGGATTTGGTGAAATATGCCCAAAGCTATGGCGCACAAGGCTGGCGTATCCAGGAGACCGCCGAAATTGCGACCACCCTGCAACACTGTCTCGATACCCCGGGTGTGCATGTTATCGACTGCCCGGTGGATTACAGCCTTAACGATGAAACATTGAACCGTACCATTAAAAAACTCAGTCAGGAAATCTAAGGAGCCTTCGCAATGTTAAATGACAGCTATCCGTATTATCTGGCAAGCGAAGCGGTATTTGCCAATCAAGATCTGGATGTCACCAATAAATACACCGGCGAAGTCGCCACCAAAGTGGCTAAGGCTGACGCGGCGACTATTGATAAAGCGATTGCAGCGGCGCAGCAAGCCCAGCCGGCTATGACCAAAATGGCGCCCTATCAGCGTAAAGCGGTGCTGGATCACTGCGTAAAGCGGTTTGAAGAACGCTTTGATGAGCTGGCGCAAGCGCTGTGCATAGAAGCGGGTAAGCCTATTAAAGATGCCAAAGGCGAAGTTACCCGCCTCATTGACACCTTCAGAATCGCTGCCGAAGAAAGTGTGCGGATTAATGGCGAAGTTATTAATCTGGAAATTTCTGAGCGGGCCCACGGCTATCAGGGTATGACCAAAAAAGTGCCGATTGGTCCCTGTTCGTTCATTTCCCCGTTTAACTTTCCGCTGAATCTGACCGCGCATAAGGTCGCGCCAGCGATTGCCGCAGGTTGTACCTTTATTCTGAAACCGGCTTCGCGCACTCCTATTGGGGCATTGATCATTGGCGAGGTACTGGCTGAAACAGATTTGCCTAGGGGGGCGTTCTCCATTTTGCCGTGTAGCCGTGATGGCGCGGAGCTGTTTACCACCGATGACCGGTTAAAACTGCTCAGCTTTACCGGCTCGCCGGATGTAGGCTGGGAGCTGAAAGCCAAGGCGGGGAAAAAGCCGGTAGTGCTGGAGCTGGGCGGCAATGCGGCCTGTATCGTAGATGAAGATGCCGATCTGGATGATGCCATCAATCGCATCATCACCGGTGCTTACTATCAGTCAGGTCAAAGCTGTATCAGTGTGCAGCGTTTGCTTATTCATGAGCGCATCTATGATGAATTTAAAGAGCGTTACGTGGCGCGGGTCAAAGATCTGGTTAGCGGCGATCCCAGTGATGAGAATACCTTTATAGGGCCGATGATTGCGGAGTCGGAAGCCGAGCGTCTGGAAAGCTGGATCAATACTGCCCGCGACCAGGGTGCCAGTGTGCTGTGTGGTGGTACCCGTAAGGGACCAATGCTGGATGCGACGGTTTTGGAAAATGTACCAAAAGACTGTGATGTTAGTGCTGATGAAGCCTTTGGTCCGGTATCCGTGCTGGCAAAATTCAGCAACTATGACGAAGCCCTGAAAGAAGCCAATAATAGCCGTTACGGCTTGCAGGCAGGGGTATTTACCCGGGACATCTACAAGATTCAGCAAGCATGGGACGAACTGGATGTCGGCGGCGTTATTATCGGTGATGTACCAAGCTGGCGGGTCGATAACATGCCCTATGGTGGCGTTAAAGACTCAGGTCTGGGACGTGAAGGCCTTCGCTATGCCATTGAAGATATGACAGAAACCCGATTACTGGTGATTCGCCGTCCCTAGGCGGGTTCGCTGGTAAACATTTCTAAAATGGGCAATGGGATAATTTCCAGTGCCCGTACATTGGTCGCGTTCAGGTTTACCTTGGGCGCGACTCCAGCCTTATAGGCCTCCAGCCAACGCGAGGCACACAAGCACCAGCGATCACCGGGTTTCAGTCCGGGAAATCCCAGCTCTTCTGCAGGCGTCATCAAATCGTTCCCCTGGGCAGCAGAGAACTCCAGAAATTTACGATCAACAATAGCACATACACTGTGATTGCCCATATCCGAAAGGGGCACATAGCAAAATCCTTCGCGGGTATAGCCACCGTTACCGCAACATAATTGTAATGGCTTGCCATATACATTCTTTGCATTCGCCACGGTTCTTTTCCTTTGTCCTGAACACTATCCTTTTAGGCAGAGTATAAAATAGCCAGTTCAATAGCAATACACCATTTCCAAATAAAATAACGAGAATCTAATATGTTAGACAAAAGCGAGCTCAGCGAATCGGTGGGCAGTGACAATATGTCCCGCGAAGAAATCGCCCGTTTTGATGAAATGGCCGAAGCATGGTGGGACCCGGAAGGGCCCTACAAGACAGCCCTGGCCTTTAATGCAGCCCGGGTTGAAATTATGCAGGCGCAAATTTGCGCCCATTTCAACCGGGATGTGAAAGCTGAGCAGCCCCTCACCGGACTCAGCCTGTTGGATATTGGCTGTGGCGGTGGTCTTATCAGTGAATATATGGCCAAAGCCGGGGCCCGGGTAACCGGAATTGATGCCAGTGCCACCAGTATTGAGGTGGCGAAACGGCATGCGCAACACTCGGGTGTCGAGGTGAATTATCAACATATGTTGTCTTCCCAGCTTACCGACCAGCAAAACTACGATGTGGTGATAAACGCCGAAGTTGTCGAGCATGTGCCTGATCAACCGGCATTGATCAATGACTGCACCCGGCTGGTAAAGCCGGAGGGGATGCTGATTCTTGCCACGTTAAATCGTACCTGGCTCAGTTATGTGGTCGCCATCGTCGGCGCCGAATATATTATGGGGTATCTTCCTAAGGGGACTCACAGCTGGCGCAAATTTGTAAAACCCGGCGAGCTGGATGATTGGGTGGGCCCGTCTTTTTCCCGGTGTTATGAAACCGGTATGCGGATGAACCCGCTTACCGGCCACTGGAAAAAAACCGCCAGCCTGGCGGTCAACTTTATGCTGGTTTACCAGCGCCATTCATCAAACTAATAGACCGAAGTGCATCAGCATAATTTGACAGTAACCGCCATCGCGTTAGGCTGAGAAAAACCATAAAAGAGGCGCTGTTATGAAAATATATGAAACCCAATCTGCCCCGAATCCTCGTCGGGTCAGAATGTTTTTGGCAGAAAAGAATATCGAAATGGATTATGTGCAACTCGATTTGCAAAAAGGTGAAAACCTGAGCGCCGAAATGCGGGCGAAAAATCCTTTAGGCAAGGTGCCGGTACTGGAGTTGGATGATGGAACCTGCATTGCCGAGACCGATGCCATTTGTACCTATTTTGAAAATATTCAGCCCGATCCGCCGTTGATGGGCGTGGATGCCAAAGACAAAGCAGTGGTGGCGATGTGGCAACGCCAGGTGGAGCTGGCGCTGATGATGCAGGTTGGTCTTTGCTTCCAGCACACCACCGGTTATTTTAAGGATCGCATGGTGCCGGTAGCCGAATTTGGCGAAGAAGCCGGAATTAATGCCAGTAAATACCTGAATATTCTTGAGCACCGGCTCGAAACGCATCCCTACATCGCAGGCGCACGTTTCACTATCGCCGATATTACCGCCTTGTGTGCTATCGACTTTGCCCGGGTGGTAAAAATTCGGATGCAGGATAAACATAAAAATCTGCATGAATGGTACGAGCGTATCAGCGCCCGCGACAGTGCGAGTGCCTGATGATTAGCCTCTACACGGCCGCCACCCCTAATGGCTGGAAAGCCTCGGTGGCCCTTGAAGAGATGCAGCTGCCTTATGAAGTCCACCCCGTGGACCTGCGTGGCGGCGAGCAGCATAGCCAGACCTTTCGGTCGCTCAACCCTAATGGCCGGATCCCGGTTATTGTGGATAACGAGCTGCAGCATACGGTTTTTGAGTCAGGCGCCATCCTGTTGTATCTGGCCGAAAAGACCGGCCGGTTTTTACCCGCTGGCCCCACGCAGCGAAGCCAGGCAGTACAATGGCTGATGTTTCAAATGGGTGGGGTGGGGCCGATGATGGGCCAGGCAAATGTCTTTTACCGTTATCTTGATGAACACATTCCGGTAGCTATCGACCGCTACCAAAAAGAAGTACGGCGGCTGTTTGAGGTGCTGGACACCCACCTTGGCAAGCATGAGTATCTGGCGGATGAATACAGTATTGCAGATATGGCCAACTGGTGCTGGGTCCGCACCTACAAGTGGTCCGGCGTTTCCATTGAGGGACTTGAGCATCTGCGCCGCTGGAAAAACAGTATTGAAGCACGTCCAGCGGCGCGCCGGGGCGTTGAAGTGCCTCACAAAATTGTGCCCGAAGAAATAGCCAAAGCCGGCAAACGGTTGATTTAGCTCAGGGTGGGCATCAGTACCAGCGTATAAGCCATGCGTTTTTATAGTCCGGCTTAGCTGTCTATCAGTGCTTTCACATTTTCCAGGGTATCGGCCTCGTTAGCAGGCTTGTCCCAGCGAATCCGGTGAAAGCGTGGAAAGCGCAGGGCGATGCCCGATTTATGCCGCCCGGAGGGGTGCACGGCATCAAATGCCACTTCAATCATCAGTTCTTTGGCCACCTCCCGCACCGGGCCAAAGCGGCCTACGGTATGGCGGCGCACCCAGTTGTCCAGTTTTTTCAGTTCTTCGTCGGTAAAACCAGAATAGGCTTTGCCAATGGGGAGCAGGGTGTCTTCCTGCCAGGCACCAAAGGTAAAATCGGAATAAAAGCTAGAGCGTTTACCGTGGCCGCGCTGGGCATACATAATCACCGCATCGGCCAGCTTTGGCTGACGCTTCCATTTATACCACAAGCCTTTGGGCCGCCCGGCAACATACTGGCTGTCTTTGCGTTTGAGCATCAACCCTTCTACCGCAGTATCGTCACTGGCCGCCGCATAAAGCTGTTGCAGATCTTCGCGATTTTGTGCTGGCAGCGGCACCGATAAATGCAGACGATCACTGGCGCTGCGCTGAATAAAAGCAGCAAGACGCTGGTGACGTTCGGCTAAGGAGAGCTGGGTGAGAGACTCTTCCTGCTCGGTAATGATGTCATAGACCATCAGCCCCGCAGGCAAGCTTTCGATTAGCTTTTTAGGTGGCTTTTTTTTATTCAGTCGCTGCTGTAGCTGATTGAACGTATCTACTTTATCTTTGTGCATGATCAGTAATTCGCCATCCAGCACACAGTGTTCGCTGACACTGTCCAGCAAGTCCGGAAACGAGGCACTGATATCATCGCCGGTGCGGCTGAATAAGGCTTTGCCATTAACGGTGCTTACCAGCTGCACCCGAATACCATCAAACTTATGTTCAATCTGCCATTTATCGGGCTCCAGCGTTTCCAGGATTTTTTCTTCCACCGGGTGGGATAACATCACCGGGTGAAAGGTGACTTCCTGGGAAATATCGGGTTTGTCCGCCTTGCCTTCCAGCCAGGCCAATAGCTCGGTATACGGCGGCGATACGCCATGCCACAAGGTTGCAATTTCCGCCACATCGGTATCGCCGAAACGGGCCAGAATCTGTTTCATGGTGCGCGCCGACACCCCGATACGTAGTCCCCGGGTCCCTAATTTTATCAGCGCCCAGCGCTGAGCTGCGGTCATAATATCCAGATAATCTTCCAGCAGCGGTTTTACTTCGGTGCGTTTGGCTTCGGCAAACTGCGTGACAATATCGCTTAGCGAAGGTAAGCCTTCGGGCCCGGGAGGCTTTTGAGTAGGCCATAAGTGAGCGACGGTTTCACTCATCTCGCCCACATAGTCGTAGCTCATATCAAACAATACCGGGTCGATGCGATCCAGCATCAGTTGTTTCACGGCATTGCGTTTAAAAAAATCAAAGCGTAAGGAACCAGCCATAGCGGCGATGGCCCAGCCCCGATCGGGGTCCGGGGTGCGCTCCAGATAATCAATAATCAGCGCCGACTTGGCATTATGACTGCCGGTAAAATACAGCTGTTCCAATAAGTCGCTAAAGTCTTCCATTAACCGGTCTCCTGCTCATCTTCGTAGCCCAGTAACGACAACGCCCGGGCGTTGTAGCCCATTTGTCCGGCCTGATACACCAGCGCGTCTTCGCGCCCGTGGGTCACCCAGACTTCGCTGGGGTTAACTTCCTTGATGGTTTGAATCAACTCTGGCCAGTCGCAGTGATCAGAGATAATCATGGGCAGTTCGACCTGCTTTTGTCGCGCTCTGGCCCGAATCTGCATCCAGCCCGAGGCCATTACGGTCCGCACATCCGGCAGCGCCCGCGACCAGCGATCAGCCAGTGCCGAAGGTGGGGCAATCACAATTTCACCCGCCAGGGTGCTTTTGTCTTCTACTTCGCTGACCGGTATCAGCTCGCCCAGATCAATGCCGTGTTGCTGATACAAATCACACAGACGAATCAGGGCACCATGAAGATAAATCGGTTTGTGATAACCTGCCTGTCGTAACGCCAGAATAACCCGCTGGCATTTTCCTAACGCGTAAGAGCCCACCAGGTGACAACGATGCTTAAACACCTGCAAAGAATTAATCAGCTTGTCTACCTCACGCTCAATGGGCGGATGGGTAAATACCGGTAAACCAAAGGTGGCTTCAGTGATGAATACATCGCAGGGGACCACTTCAAACGGCGGGCAGGTGGGGTCGGGGCGGCGTTTATAATCGCCCGAGACCACCAGACGGCTGCCCCGGTACTCCAGCAATACCTGCGCCGACCCCATAATGTGACCGGCCGGATACAGGGTCATACGTACCGGATCATCCGCATCGCCCAACAGCACACTTTCGCCATAGGCCAGGGTTTGTGTGGTTTGTGCCATTTCCTCGCCATAGCGGGTGGTCATAATGGCCATCGTTTTGTCAGTAGCATACACATGCGAATGACCCGCGCGGGCGTGATCCGCATGTCCGTGAGTGACCACCGCCAGAGCCACGGGTTCCATCGGGTCTATGTACAAATCGGCAGGGCGACAGTACAGACCGGGCGATTCTACGCTCATCCAATGTTGGGGGTGCAAAAGTTCCTCCTTATGCCGGAACAAAAATATACGCACCAGAACAGCGTTTGGTTGTGGCTGGGTAAACTTAGCGTTGCGCCGATGCGTAATAACAGGCAAAAACACGGTAGGAACCCCTATTTTATCTGATAAATTTTCTCGCTGGTTTGCCTCGCGCGGCTGGCAGCTTCGCGATTATCAGCAGCAAATGCTGGAGCAGGTACCCACCCAGGCTGCCACTTTGCTTATTGCGCCTACCGGAGCGGGCAAAACCTTATCGGGTTTTTTGCCCAGTTTGCAGGATCTGGACGAACACCCCATGGAGGGGCTGCACACTTTGTACCTGTCACCGCTTAAAGCACTGACGCAGGACATCCACCGAAACCTGTTAGAGCCGGTAGAAGAAATGGGGCTGACCATTTCCATCGAAACCCGTACCGGCGACACCCCCTCACACAAACGCCAGCGTCAGCGTCGCAAGCCCCCTAATATATTACTGACAACGCCTGAATCGCTGATGCTGATGCTCTCATACGCCGACGCTGACCGGCTGTTCGCAAAACTCAAAACCGTCATTATTGATGAGACCCATTCGCTGGTGGCCAACAAACGCGGGGATTTTACCGCGCTGACCCTGGCCCGCCTGCAGCATTATGCCCCGACGATGCGTCGCATAGGGTTATCGGCCACCGTAGCGGAGCCGCCGCTGCTGGCCGGCTGGCTGGGTCAAACCGGCGAACCGGCCCATATTTTACAGGTGGATGCGCCTGTGCAGCCACACATCCGGATGTTGCACAGTGAGGCCCGCATGCCTTTTGGCGGATTTATGGCCCGGTACGCTATTGCTGATATTTATCGCGAGATAGGGGATGCCGGGACCACCTTAGTGTTTGTAAATACCCGTGCTCAGGCAGAACTGGTGTTTCAGATGCTGTGGGAAGAAAACCGCAAAGGGCTACCCATCGCGTTGTATCACGGCTCGTTAAGTAAAGAGCAGCGGCGTAAAACCGAAAATCTGATGGCCTCCGGCAAGCTGGCGGCGATTGTGTGTACCTCGGCGCTGGAGCTGGGGATTGACTGGGGCAATGTGGATTTAGTGATTCAGGTGGGGGCGCCCAAAGGCGTAAGCCGGTTGCTGCAACGTATCGGCCGGGCCAATCACCGGCTGGATGAGCCCAGTAAAGCATTGCTGGTGCCTGCCAACCGCTTTGAAGCATTAGAATGCCAGGCAGCCATGGAAGCTATTGCGGCGAACCAGCTTGATGGGGAGCGGCCGCAGCCCGGTGCCATGGATATTCTGCCGCAGTTTATTTTAAATTGTGCTTGCAGCGCGCCCGCCGATCCCGAGGACATCTACCAACAGGTGTTGAATGCACCGCCCTATCAGGGTGTGGATCGACCCACTTTCGATAAACTGTGGCAGTTTACCGTGGACGGAGGTTATGCGCTGCAGGCTTACGAGCGCTATCAACGCCTGATTAAAAATGACGGGCAATGCTGGGAACCGGCTTCAAAACGAATTATCCAGCGTCACCGGCAGAACATTGGCACCATTGTGGAAGCGGGCCGCCTCAAGGTAAAACGCATTCGCCGGGCTAATCAGGGTAAAATCATTGGCGAGGTAGAAGAGCATTTTGCGCAACAGCTGGTGCAGGGCGACACCTTTTATTTTGCCGGCGAAGTGCTGCGTTATGAAGCCATTCGCGATATGCAGGTTCATGCGAAACCGGCCAAAGGCGGCGAGCCCAAAATTCCGAGTTTTTCCGGCGGGCAGTTACCGCTGTCCAGTTTTCTGGCCGACCGGGTTCGGGGGTTATTGGAAGATCCCGCCCGCTGGCAGGTATTGCCCGACCAGGTCCAGCAATGGCTGGCATTGCAACAGCAGTTTTCGGTGATCCCCACCCAGGACCAGGTCCTGATTGAACAATTTGAGTTTCGGCAGATGCAGGTCAGCCTGTATTACACCTTTGAAGGGCGTAAAGCGAATCAGACCCTGGGCATGCTGTTAACCAAGCGTATGGATAAAATGGGACTTAAGCCGATGTCCTTCAGTGTTACCGATTACGGTTTATCCATCAGTGCCTTACGGCGTATTGACGAGCAGCAGGTCGCGCAGTTGTTTGCCCCGGATATTTTAGGTGATGAGCTGGAAGACTGGATGCTGCAGGCGCCTATGCTCAAGCGTTCCTTTCGGCAGGTGGCAGTAGTGAGCGGGTTAACCGAACAGCGTTACCACAGCAATCAGAAAACCATGAAGCAGGTGACTTTCTCTACCGATTTGATTTATGACACATTACGAGAATACGATCCGGACCATGTGCTGCTGGCCGTCACCCGAGCAGATGCTGAGCGAGAGCTACTGGATTTATCCCGCCTGGCTGACTTACTGATTCGGTTTGTGGGCAAAACCCGGCTGGTCAATCTGGATAAACCTTCGCCCATGGCCATCCCTATTGTACTGAATGTGCGCTCAGAACAGGTTAAAGGCGCCGGGGCTCAGGCGTTAATGGAGCAGGCTGATTTGTATGCCGAAGCAGATGCTATGCTCGATGAGGTCAGAGCATTATTAGCAGGCAAAGCCTGATCGCCAGCGAACAGTAGAACAATTCAGTTAAAAACGAGGTAGCTTTGGCAGTAAACAACAACGAGTGGCTAAACCACAAGCTGCAACAGGCGCACATTGCCGCAATGCGCTTTGGTGGTCAAGCCTGGTTACTGGATGCCCGGGGAGTGGCTTATCTGCCTCATCGGGACTTACTTATTGTGTCAGATTTGCACTTCGAAAAGGGCAGTTATCTGGGCCACTATGGTAATCCAATCCCTCATTTAGATACCCGGGCCACCCTGGCGCGCCTGGCCGCGATTATAAAAGATTATCATCCTGCTACGGTAATGTGTTTAGGCGACAGTTTTCATGATGCGCAGGGGATTGGGCGTATGCTACCGGAGGACCTGGCGACCCTGACCGAGCTTATCAGCGGGGTGGACTGCTGGCAATGGGTGCTGGGTAACCACGATCCCCACATTCCCGAGCAGTTGGCTGGGCAGCGCCTACACCGGCTAAAACTGGATGCCATTGGCTTTTGTCACGAGCCGGAGCCTGACTGGCCCGAGTGTGAGTATCAGGTGATTGGCCATTTTCACCCCAAGGTGCACTGCCGCGTAGGGCGCTATCCGGTTAAAGGCCGGTGTTTTGTGATGGGAAAAAAATATTTTGTGATGCCAGCTTTTGGCCAGTACACCGGCGGTTTGTGGGTAGACGATAAGGTGATGCAGCCTTTGGTGCCCAAAGTCTCCCGCCGTTGCTATGTGCTTCAGGATGAACGGATCTTTGCGGTGTAAGGGATAAGGGTTCAGGCTCAGGCCGGAGACAAAAAAGCGATGCTATGGCATCGCTTTGTATTCAGGCAACTGCGCGGTTGCAGGCGCCCGCGGCGTTGTATTGAGTACCCGCTGCGCTGAATCAGGCACCGCTGCGCGATAACGGGAACCGAATGCACTAGCGCAGACGCTAGTCGCGCCAGCGCTTGGTGAGCTCGCCGTAGGCGTCAATCCGGCGATCACGAAAATACGGCCAAATCCGTTTTACCTGTTCGGTACGGGCCATGTCCACATCGACCATCAACACTTCGTCTTCATCGGCACTGGCCTGAGCCAGAATTTCACCTTGAGGACCGGCGATAAAGCTTTGTCCCCAAAATTGAATACCAGGGTCATTCTCCACCGGCGACGCCTCAAAGCCCGTCCGGTTAGCCACCACCACCGGCACCGAATTGGCTACCGCGTGGGCCCGCTGGATTGTCTGCCAGGCCCCGAACTGCCGTTGTTGCTCATCGTCGGAATCGGTTTTATCCCAACCAATGGCAGTGGGATAAAACAGAATATCCGCCCCGCGCATGGCCATCAGGCGGGCCGCTTCGGGATACCACTGATCCCAGCACACCAGTACCCCTAGTTTACCCACGCTGGTTTCAATGGGCTCAAAACCCATATCGCCGGGAGTGAAATAAAACTTTTCGTAAAAGCCCGGGTCATCCGGAATGTGCATCTTACGGTATTTACCGGCAATTTCGCGGCTGCGGTCAAACACCACCGCGGTATTGTGGTAAAGCCCCGAACCGCGTTTTTCAAACAAAGATGTGATCAACACCACCTGATACTTTTCGGCCAGCTCACCAAAAAATTCCGTGGCGGCGCCTGGGATAGGCTCAGCCAGATCAAATGCATCGGTGTCTTCCTGCTGGCAAAAATACAAGGTGCTGTGAAGCTCCTGCAATAAAATACACTCACAACCATCTGCGGCCAGCTGGGCAATTTTATCAGCGCTACGCTGCCAGTTTGTGGCTTTGTCATTGTCAGCCACAGACTGTTGAACCAAACCTATTTTCAAATTATTCGCCGGCATAGACAGACACTCCTGTTTGAAGTTGAGAAATTACCTGGGCTTTGAGGGTATGTTGTGGCACCTGCATGGAAATGCAATGCAGACTGCCGAATTGCTGAACCAATGCCGAACAATCAATTCCGGTGACCGTATATTGCGGGTAAGCACGACGTAGTACGGCCAGGGCCTCAGCATCTTCGGGCTGATTATACACCGGCGCCAGAATATGTTGATTACAAATGAGAAAGTTTGCGTACGAGGCCGGCAGGCGCTCATGGTCGTGGTTGTACATCGCAGGTAGCGGTAGCCGATACTGGTGATGCTCGGGCAGGCGTTGTGCCAGTTCTTCGCACAATGCCGTCAGACTTTCAAAATGAACATCCTCCGGGCGATTATCACATGCCTGAATTACCAATTGCTGCTGGGGGGTAAAGCGCACCAGCGTATCGATATGTCCGTCGGTATCATCGCCCTGTAGGTGACCATGCTCTAAGATGGTCACCTGGGTAGCCCCCAACGCTTCTTTAAAGCCCTGCTGATACTTCTCCAGGCTCATCTGGCCGTTACGCTTTGGGTTCAGCAGACATTGCGAGGTGGATAACAAATGGCCATGTTCGTCAATCTCCAGGGCGCCGCCTTCGGCCACCCAGTCGATACTGTTTAAAGGCTGACGACACAACTCAGCCAAATAACGACGATTAACCCGGTTGTCTTCATCGGCGGTAAATTTTTCACCCCAGCCATTAAACGCAAACTCTACGGGGCGCGGACCCTTGTCACTACTACAGGTTAAAAAGCCATAATCACGGACCCAGGTATCATTGTAGGAGGCCGGTATTATCAGCACCCGTGCGTGCTCAGGAAGCTGGCTCTTAACCTCGACCACCAAATCAGGCGGACACAGCAAAAGCACCCCGGCGCCTGCGTCATTAATACACTCAATAATTGTTCGGTAAGTGTCGCGCACGGTCTGCAGCCACGGCGCCCAGTCAGTGTGCTCATGGGGCCAGGCCAGTATCACCGCATCGGCGTCGACCCATTCGGGAAAAAGAATTGAACCTGTAGTCATTGGGCAGTGTCCATAGTGTCGAAAAAATAATGCGTATAATAGCAGCCCTGTCAGACGGACTAAAAAGGATTGATCAATAATTTAATTATTGCGGCAAGTAGCAATCTCAGCACAACGCTTGCTCCTGTTTGATAAGTAAGCGCCACCACTGGCTTGTAAAGGTTGGTGGACAAATGCCGGATGATGGTCCCGGGCCACCGGCTGTAAAAGCGGGCAGACTGCAGGCTCAGGGATAATCATAGCGGGCAGCCTGAAAGGCTGATAACCGGCGGTGACGGCAGATGATTTTCAGTGCAGATTTTGTCCGTCATTATGTTATAATTACGCCGCCGACGGGGGAGCCCGTCAGGTTTTATTCGTCGCTGGTGGCCACTGTTTTAGCCCATGACGTTTTAAGATCGCATTGTTTCGATAGGCGCGACAGGGGGACTTTTGATTTGGTATAAAAGGCGGGAGCTCCTGCTATGCGCCATCAAAGTCCGCACCAGGTCAGCGTAAACTCTACCTAAGTTGTTGAATTGGATATAAGCATGTTAGCGAAAGACGCGGTGGTTGTGTGCGATGCACTGGAAGCTGCCATCTCTGAAGAAGCCCGAATAGTACGCCAGGCGCTGGTCGATAAAGGCCTGGAAACCCCAATGGTGGAAAACCGGTTGTCTGACGAAGACAAGCGTAACCGTATTGCCGGCGCAATGGCTGACATCATGGATACATTAGGCCTGGACCGAAGTGATGATAGTCTGGCTGACACGCCGGAACGCATTGCCAAAATGTATGTAAATGAAATTTTTGGCGGTCTGGATTATGCCAAATTTCCTAAGATTACCCAGATTGAAAATAAAATGAAGCTGGATCAACCGGTACAGGTGAGCGATATCAATCTGACCAGTACTTGTGAGCATCATTTTATTACTATCGACGGCACTGCTACGGTGGCATACATTCCTAAAGATACCGTATTGGGGTTATCCAAAATCAATCGTCTGGTGGGCTTTTTTGCCCAACGCCCACAGGTGCAGGAGCGGTTAACTCAGCAGGTGATGGTGGCTATTCAGGCGCTAACCGGGACCGAAGATGTTGCGGTAAGCATTAACGCTACCCATTACTGTGTGAAAGCCCGGGGAATTCGTGATACGAATTCATTCACCCGTACCAGTGCATTAGGCGGTCAGTTCAACAGCGACTCCAACCTTCGTCGCGAGTTCTTCAACGTCTGAAGGGGGGTCTGAAGAAGTGCTAGCGACTCAGCGCTTCTTCGCCTGCCTCTGAAACCACCAGATTGATGTTATCGCCAATACCATCGGCCGGCACAATTTCCAGTTTGCATTTGCAGTTATCACAATGGGCTATCTGAGGACTGTACATATTGCGAATTTCATAGTCGGAAAGACTGTTTTCAGCCCCGCAATGTGGACACAGGTATTCATGTTCTGTTGAGGTTCCCATTTCTTTTCCGCACGTTTTCATGTCATTGAGTTCCAGATTACAAACAATTTTCAGACCAACCCGGTATCGGGCGGCGATAATTATATTGCTGACCAAAGAACAAATTCATGGGAGAAAGCCCTGTTCCTGCCTGACAGACGCTAATACTCAGCGTATATAAACTATAGCTGATATTTGTTGGTTTGCTAAAAAACCTGTCAATCGCGGGGGGAGGAGGCGTCTTTTTAGCCGGGGTGTCGGAAAAAAGGGGACGCCTGTGAAAAAAACACAGGCGAAGGGGGGGTAATAACCACCTAGCTAAACAGCCACCATTGTAACTGATATCCGTTCAGGGTTATGTCCGGCTCATTACCACTTAATACCGCCTCACCCAGTAAATCTGTTGCTGGCGCCCGCTGAGCGACCGTCAAGATATCCCCGTTGATGGTTTGGGCTTGTTCGCTAAAGTTGGCGATGACCATCAACTTTTGGCCGTTGTCGCTGACTCGCAGGCAGGCAAACGTATGGTCATTGTAGGTATCGAGTATTTGTGTGCGGGCATCACCAAATACCGGGTGTGCCTTGCGGGTCGCCAGCATGTGCTGAAACATGGCAAATACTTCTTGCTGGCTTTGTTCTGTCAGATTGTCCGGGGTGCGCTCGCCCAGTGCCAGGCTAATCTGTGATTCAGTAATGGCAACCCTGTGTACCCAGCGATCATCATGCCAGCGGGTGTCATCATCGCGATAAGAATGATCGTTTAATAAGCCCAGCTCGTCGCTGGAGTACAATAAGGGAATACCGCCAATACTAAAGGCAATACCATATAACAGTTGAATACGTGCTAAAGCGGTATCAATCTGATTTTTATCACCGGCTGCCAGGCCGCGTTCTAACCCGCACAGCGAGGCCAGCGTGCCGCACACCCGACAGTCACCGTTAGAGGGATTTTCAGCAAAAGGCACCCCACTGGCAAAAGAGCCTTCGAAACGACCGGTGAAAAACTGATTCAGAAAATAACGATGGTCATGAGGGTTTATTCCGGCCTGTTGCGCAATAGCATCATCAAAGGTCCAGCCGATATCATCATGACACCGCAGGTAATTGATCCAGGTGGTGTCCGGTGCGATGGCAAAACTTTTCTTCATGGAGCGGGTCAGCAGCCTGGTTTTGCGGGTGGCCAGACTGTTCCATAATAAGGCCATCAGCAACGGGTTATACGACAACTGACACTCTTTTTTGTCGATGTACTTCACCACCTCATCAGGGTGAACAATGGCTTCAGACTTAAATACCACCGCGGGAGCCGCAATTTGCAGACAGGCGTTAAACGCTCTGATTAACGTGTGTGCCAGCGGCTGATTTTCGCAGTCGGTGCCCATTTCCTTCCAGATAAACGCCAAGGCGTCCAGACGTAATGCCGAACAACCAATGTTGGCCAAAAACAGCATTTCAGCGGTAATGGCGTTGAAGACCGCCGGGTTGCTGTAATTCAAATCCCACTGAAAGCTGTTAAAGGTGGTCCATACCCACTTTTGTAAGGTTTCGTTGAAAGTAAAACTGCCCCGGCGCACCTGCGGAAATATTTCCCGCAAGGTGGTTTCGTATTGCTGAACCTGCGCGTGATCCTCAAACAAATAGTAAAAGTTCTGATAATACGTATCGCCAGCAAGTGCGGCTTTAGCCCATGTGTGTTCATCAGAGGTATGATTGAACACAAAATCAAGGACCAGCCGGATGCCGGCCTGTTGCAACGCGTCAGCCAGGTCTTTGAGTTCGGCCATGGTGCCCAGCTGCGGATTGACCTTACGATAGTCGGACACAGCATAGCCGCCATCGCTGTCTCCGGCGGGGGCTTCGTATAACGGCATCAGATGCAGATAGGTGATCCCCAGCGCTTTGAAGTAGGGAATTTTGTCATGCAAGTCGGCCAGGGTCGGGCCCATCAAATCAACGTAGCACGCCATCCCTGCTTCCTGCTCACTACGATACCAAAGTGGGTTGGCCAGAGTACGGTCGTCTTGTTCGCGTAACCGGCCATCGCGCTGGGCAAATCCTTCGGCCAGATTTTTCACCAGTTGGTGTAAATGGTAGTAACAATCGTACTGATGACCGTACACCTCTACATAGTGAGTAAACAGAGTGTCGAAGTGGGTTTTCAGCCTGGTGGTGAACAGCGTGGCGTCCGCCGGATTAAGCACACTCAGTGCGTCAGATTCCAGAATTCGTTCAAGACAGCGGGTGCTATCAGCAGCATGATTCATCGGATTTCTCCTAAAAACCGCCTTATTCTGACACTCACAGCATGGCAGTAACCGGCGATGTTACATAATATTCACATAATTGTTTACACAATTAGCGACTCTTGGTAACGTATCTTAAACGATTAAGTTGAAACTTCAAATGAAATGTCTGCGTCCTGTTGCAGGGATTTCAGGGCCCGCCCAGAGCGGTAATCATTCACAAAGCAGACCGGCCAACCACGTTAAAGACCGGGCTTTGTAGCTAAGAGGCAACGTACCATGCAGCAATCTCAGGGAATTCTTATTCGCTGGCTCACCTATTTAATGTTCATGATGTTTGCTATGACATCAGACTCGGTGGGTGAAATTATCAAAGAAGTTAAAGTTGCCTTTGATGTAACCAACGCCCAGGCTAGCCTGATGCATTCGCTGCCCATGCTGGGCATTGCGTTGTCCGGATTGTTGCTCGGCTTTCTGGCCGATAAGCTGGGCAGAAAACCCACGATTATTCTGGGGTTGGGGTTGTTTGGACTGGCTTGCTACAGCTTTTTACTGGCAAACGATTTTGTATTTATCGTGGCATTGATGAGTCTGTCGGGAATTGCGGTGGGGGTATTTAAAACCGGAGCCCTGGCGCTGATCGGGGATATTTGTTCTTCTACCAGACAACATACGGCAACCATGAATGGGGCTGAGGCGTTTTTTGGGGTAGGGGCTATTATCGGGCCGCTTCTGGTGGCCTGGCTGATACATCAGGGTGTGGCCTGGCAGTACCTGTACGTCATCGCCGGCGGCATGTGTACGTTACTGATCATTATTGCGACATTTGTAAAATATCCAGAAAACCGTAAGCCGGTCTCGGCGACCACTGAAAAAGTTTCCCTGCTAAAAAGCCTGAAATTGGTTAAAAACCCTTATGCGCTTGGGTTTTCTTTGGGCGCCTTTTTGTATGTCGCGGCCGAAAGCGCTATTTATGTATGGATGCCAAGTTATCTGGTGTGTGACGCCACCACGGTCAGGGCAACCTATGATTGTTATACCGATGGCGCTGCCCGGCAGCTGGCCATTTACTCAGTTACCGCCTTTTTCATTCTGCGGGCCCTGGGCCGGTTTGTGGGGATCTGGATGATGGCCCGATTAAACTGGGCGTTGGTGCTGATGCTGTTTTCTGGCGCCATTGTACTTTGCTTTGGTATTGGCCTGGCCGGCGGTAAGCAGGTGGCCCTCTATTTGTTTCCGCTCACCGGTATTTTTATGTCGGTGATTTATCCCACGTTTAACTCAAAAGGCATCAGTTGTTTTGAGCGTCATCAACATGGCAGTGTGGCAGGCGTAATATTATTTTTTACCGCAGCTGGCGCTGCCTTCGGGCCTTTGGTGATGGGGCTGGTCAGTGACGCCATGGGCGGAGATGCAAAGTATGGGTTTATGGTGGCTATGGGCTTTGCCACCATCCTGTTTCTGGGCCTGTTATATAATTATCTTTACGACCCCACCAGTAAGCGTCTGAGCCTGGTTGAAGCCAGTGATTATGGTGCGCCGTCGCAGTCGTAGGTATGGCGTTTCATAAACATAGTTGGCGGCGTTGAAAATCACAGGAAAGGGCCGCCGATCAGGCTGGCCCGGTCTCATAAAGTTCTAAAGGTAAGTCGTCAGGATCAGCAAAAAAAGTAAACCGTTTGTCGGTGTACGGGTCGGTACGCACCGGCTCTACTTCCACGCCGGCGTCCTGCAATTTCGTAATCGCGGCATCCAGGTCGAAGACTTTAAACGCCAGATGGCGCAGACCCTGTGCTTCAGGGCGGCTGGGCCGCGCCGGGGCCTCTTCAAATGAAAACAGTTCAATCTGCGAGCCATCCGGCAAAGCCAGATCGCATTTATACGACCGTCTGGCTTCGCGATAATTTTCATCAATTACCCGCAGACCCAGAGTTTGGGTATAAAACGCTTTAGAGACTGCATAGTTACTGCAAATTATAGCCACATGATGGATACCGTCTAACATACTGTTGTTTTCGTAAAATCTGAATTATCGACGCAACATAGCAAAAATTGCTGCCCAGCACATCTGTCGCCAAACTCTCACAGGTCGCCCTCTTACCCGGCGCGGTGGTCTGAAACGCGCCATTTTGCGTATGCTACCGCGATGATATTACGCTAAAATTTATGTATATCATGTGTTGTTCACTTAACTCTCTGGGAAGCCATCATCATGCTGAATCAGGATTACAGCCTGCCGGTGACCATCGATACTGCCGGGCAACAATGGGAGGCCTCTCCTGCGGCTAAAGTCTGGCGTAAAAAGCTTGAGCGCCAACAAGCCGAGTCGGGCCGGGCGACTTCTGTCGTGTGCTATGAAGCAGGGGCGTCCTTTAAGACACACCAACATCCTGACGGCGAAGAGATCCTGGTGCTAAGAGGAACCTTCAGTGACGAGTCAGGCGACTACGGGCCGGGTAGTTATTTGCGTAACCCAGCCGGTACAGAGCACGCCCCCTGGTCTGAGCCCGGGTGTGAGCTACTGGTAAAGCTTTGTTATTTTCAGCCCGGCGATATGCAAAGTGTGCGAATTAATACCGGGCGTGCCGGCTGGCACCAGGGCAATACCCCTGGGCAAAAACTCTTACCTTTGCATCAGTTTAATGGCGAAATTACCCAGCTGGTCTGGCTTGAGTCCGGGCAGGTATGGCGTCCGGTAGTCCCCCGGGGCGGGCTGGAAATGTTTGTTGTTGAGGGCCAGCTGACGCACGACCAGCAGACCCTGAATGCCCAAACCTGGTTACGGCGGCCCGGGCTTACCCGCTGTGAATTCACTGTGAGCGAGGGCCCGGCCCGGGTGCTGCTCAAAACCGGCCATTTACCGACGGAGTCTGTATGAAACTAATCTCTTTGCTAATAAGTTCTTTGTGTTTGCTGATCGGCTGTTCGGCTTCTAAACCTGATAATGTCGAACCTGTTAAAGACTTTGAGGCAGAACGTTATCTGGGTACCTGGTATGAAATCGCCCGTCTGGATCACAGCTTTGAAGAAGGCCTGAGCGAGGTTACTGCCACGTATCGCGAACGCGAAGATGGTGGTATTGCGGTAATTAACCGGGGTTACAATGCCGAAGAAAAGCAGTGGGATGAAGCCGAGGGCAAAGCCTATTTTGTGCAAGACCGGCAGACAGGCTGGCTAAAAGTCTCTTTTTTCGGACCTTTCTATGCCAGCTATGTCGTCACCCGGTTAGATAAAAACTACCAATGGGCGCTGGTGACCGGCCCGGATAAAGACTACCTGTGGGTGCTGGCCCGTCAGCCCTCGTTACCGGAAAAGACGCAACAGGAGCTTATCGATCATGCAGCCAAACTGGGCTACAACACCGATAACCTTATTTTTGTCGAACACAGCAAGGACCAGCCTGCGGATACCGGTAAATAAGGTATACTGCGGGCTTTGAAATTTTTAAGGAACACCAGGCTGTGAACGAACAACAAATACGTGAACGGGCCCAGCAACGCTGCGAACTGTGCAAAAGCGAAGTCTCGCTGCGTTTATACGCTGTGCCCCATTCTCCGGTACCAGGATTTGACAGTACCCTTTTGGTCTGTGAGACCTGCGAAAACCAGCTGACAGGGGAAACCGCGCCCGAGGCTAATCACTGGCGTTGTCTGAATGATGCTATCTGGTCGCCTGTACCCGCGGTACAAGTCGTGGCCTGGCGAATGCTAAAAACACTGAGTGCCGAACCCTGGGCGCAGGATCTGCTGGAAATGATGTACCTGGATGACGAGATGCAACAGTGGGCTCAGGCCAGCGAAGCCACCGCCAATAGCGAGCCTACCCTGGATAGCAATGGCGTATCGTTGAGCGCCGGTGATACGGTTCATCTTATCAAGGATCTGAATGTAAAAGGCGTTAGCTTTACGGCTAAACGGGGTACCGCGGTACGTAATATCAGTCTGAGTGATAATCCGGCGCATATTGAAGGACGCGTTAACGGCACCCGGATTGTGATTATCGCGGCCTATACAAAAAAAGCCTGAAAACCTGTTAGCCGCGCAGGTGGGCGGGTGCGGGACGTAAAAAATTCGGGCATAATATCGCCACACTTCTTTTGTGGTATTGAGGCTTTGTTATGCAATCTATTACTCTGCGCACCCCTGATGACTGGCATCTGCATTTTCGCGACAACGAATTACTGGCTGAAACGGTGCCGGCTACGGCGCGTTGTTTTGCTCGCGCCATTGTAATGCCGAATTTGGTTCCCCCGGTGGTGAATGCGCAGCAAGCAACCGCCTATCGCCAACGTATCGAAGCCGCGCGGCCTGCCAACAGCCAGTTCATGCCTTTGATGACCCTGTATCTGACCAACCAGACCACCGCGCAGGATATTGCTGAAGCCAAGGCGGCGGGCGTCACCGCCTGCAAATTGTATCCTGCTGGCGCCACCACCAATTCGGATGCGGCCGTGACCGGTATCGAAGCTTTATACCCGGTTTTTGAGGCCATGCAAAAAGCACAAATGCCGCTACTGATACATGGAGAGGTCACCGACCACCATATTGATATTTTTGATCGGGAAAAAGTGTTTATCGAAACCCATCTGGCCCCCATTGTGGCAGCTTTTCCTGAACTTAAAGTGGTGTTTGAACACATCACCACCTCTGAGGCCGTGCAGTTTGTCAGTCAGGCCAGCGACTTTGTGGGCGCGACCATTACTCCGCAGCATCTGTTACTCAATCGTAATGATTTGCTGGTGGGCGGGGTGCGGCCTCACAACTATTGCCTGCCGGTGTTAAAACGCAATACCCACCAACAAGCATTGCGCGATGTGGTGGCCAGTGGCTCCCGTAAGTTTTTCCTGGGTACCGACTCAGCGCCCCATGCCCGCCACAAAAAAGAAAATGCCTGTGGCTGTGCCGGATGCTACAGCGCCTGGAGTGCAATTGAGCTATATGCAGAAGTGTTCGAGCAGCTTGGCGATGTGACCAAACTGGAAGGTTTTGCCAGTGAATATGGGGCTGATTTTTATGGCCTGCCGCGTAACACCGGCACCATCACTCTCGTAAAATCTGCCTGGCAGGTACCGGAACAAATTACCCTGGCCGATGGCACCGATATGGTGCCGTTTTTTGCCGGCCAAACTTTGAACTGGAAACTGGAAGCGAGCCTGTAACCTTCATGAATGCACGATGGTTGTCGGTGCTCTGTTTGTTATGGTTTGCAGCGTATGGGCAGCCGGTAGCGGCCAGGGTACTGACTATTTATACCAGCCCGACGCCGGTACTAAGTGAAACTTCATCCACCTCAAAAAGCCCTGGGTTAGCCGTAGAGTTAGTCAGGGAGATAGTTACCCGGGCTGGTTTTGAGTATCGTCTCATCAACCAGCCCGGGGCCCGGACCCTGCGCGATACTCAGCATAAGGCGCTGGCTCTGTCCGGGCTTATAGCCCGCACGCCCGCCCGCGAAGACGCCTTTTACTGGATCACGCCGGTTATTGAAAATCAGGTGGTATTGTACGCACATAAAAACAGCATGTTGACCAGCACCGCCCCTGATATCAGTAAAGACTTTAACACCATTGCCGTGGTACGAGATGATTTTCGCGCCCAACAAGCCCGCAGCCTCAACCCCGAGTCGGTGGTGGAACTGAATAACTGGCAACAGGCCATATCAGCGGTGCTTAAAGGCCGTATTCAAAGTGTGTTGTACTCACCGGCAGGTCTGGCGATTCAATGCCAGCGTCATAATCTGGCTTGCGAGGACCTGGTGCCGGTGGCGCAGCTGCCTTCCTATTATCTGTATCTGGCGATGGCCAGAGTGCCGCAGAATGCGCCGCTACTGCCGAAACTTAAGCAGGCGGCAGAAGACTACAAGAGCACGCCGGCATACCAGCAACTGATGTACCGGGCTAAAGTTGCCTTTGCGCAAAATGGCGTTACCAGTGTTATCAGCGACAAGCTACTTACCCTTGGGGATGTGCAGATATCGGTACAGGGAACACCTAATTTATGGGTGCTGGCTGATCAGCTTCCTTATTTTGTACAAAGTCAGGGCAACCAGCAGCTTTCCGGGTATACTGTCGAGCTGGTGCGCCAGATACTGCAACAGGCCGGGGTTGAGGCTCCTATTTTACTGACGCCGTGGCCACGAATTTTGCGGGAAATGCAATTTAAGCCGAATGTGATGACCGTGGCTATGGCCCGTACCCCGCAACGTGAGCAGCAGTATCACTGGATAACTCCGGTAACCCGTACCCAACACGCCTTATTTGGCCTGCCCGACAGCAATACTCCCGTTATATCTCAATTAAGCCAGGTACCTGAACAGGCCACCGTAGCGGTAAGAGAAGGTGACTTCAGGGCCGCGGCATTACACGAGCTGGGTATTGGAGTGCGTACCTACAGCAGCTGGGAAGACGCCGTACAGGCCGTTATCGATAAGCAGGCGACGTTTGTTTACAGTTCCCGGCCACGGCTGGCAGTGTTGTGTCAAAAAATCAGTGACCTATGCAATCGGCTACAGTTAAAAGTGCCCGCCAGCGTGGTCACCACTTACATTGCTGTGTCAAAAAACAACAGCGACCCGGCGTTGGTGGCTCGTCTGAAACAGGCAGCCGTCCAGGTGAAGCAGTCTGCACAATTCCAACAGCATGCGGCGCGCTGGCGCAAACAAATGACTCTGCTGCATAATGTGCCGGTGCACATAGAGCAGGGAGTGGTAAATTTATGGCCGTCTAAGGACACCTAATGACTCAATTTAATACACTCAACCTTTCTGACAATATCGCAGGGGCACTGTCTTCTGCCGGCTTCGAAACCATGACTCAGGTGCAATCCGTTACCCTGCCAGACACGCTGGCGGGTCGGGATGTGTTGGTTCAGGCCAGCACCGGCTCAGGTAAAACCGTTGCGTTCGCAGTGGCCGGGCTAAGTCAGATTGATGTAACCGACTTTCGTACACAACTGCTGGTATTGTGTCCTACCCGCGAACTGGC
>VMHT01075500.1_pt1 | contig 78273 bp, 79 predicted proteins | sample 4693611 | NCBI WGS metagenome assembly VMHT01 (sample SAMN12280063, study PRJNA550983) | marine metagenome | isolation source: seawater sampled from same location over 5 years 0.02-0.2 micron viral filtrate | place: USA: collected off the coast of southern California halfway between the port... ...
AAGAGAAACTTCTTTTTCGTGTCCGTCATTGAATGAGATCCAAGCGCTGTTATCTTGTTGGAATGTCTCATGAACTAAGACGGTTTGGCCTTGGTAATTAGCGAAGAACTCTTCGCAAGAAACCTCGGCTAATTGATTGATTGTGTTTTGATTCATAGTGCTAGTGTTCTTACTTGTTTTCTTTTTCTTCCAGCCACTCCTGCTGCTCTTTCTGGAACTGCTGGCATTCTTTCACGAACTGGCCAGAGACTTCGACAGTTCTATCTACCATCTTATCCCATGCTTCTTCTGCTTTGGCCATTGCTGCTAGTGCTTCTTCGGTTGCGGTCATGTGTGAATTCTACTCTGTTTTTCTAAGTGGTGCAAGCTCTTTTCGTATAAAAAGAAAACTTTTTTTAACGAGGGCGGGAAGCGTTCGCCGCTTTGCGGTTTTCAAACTTCTCAACACGAACGAACTTCCCTTCGGGAAAAGCCCAGTGTTCGCCATTCTTGATCCGCTCAACTCTTTGTGCGTTGTCGGTCTCGCCCCAAACAAATTCTTTGCCTTGGGCAGTTTTCGTGATGATGACGAAAAACGGGATTTCGTCTGCGTGCTTCACTTTTACTCCGTTGGTGTATATCGTTGCCATGCGTGTATTTTAGCACAGATCCGCACGAATTAAAAGCTTTTTTTACGTCTAAAATGCTTTTTTTTTGACCTGTAATACAACCCCCCGATTAATATAAAAACAGCATGGCACGTTATCTGGCAAAGTCGGGGGGGGAGTCTTTTCTCAAAAACTCAACATACAAATTATAACAGTTAGGCGTTGGATGGAAAAAAATAGCGGGGTTATTTTGGGGAAAAGTGCATGCCCAAGAAAAACCAGAATAAAAAAATAAACTAATATGCCGCGAATATAATACACAAAAACGTGTAGTATAAGGTATGACATATCGGAATATGCCAGTGGCAGTGGATGCGGGTAATCGTATTTTGGCGACGAAGGCTAGTATAGATTTCTCTACTAAAAATCAAGTAAAAAGACAATTGGGCGCGAATATATCTGACGCTGATGATCAGTTGAGGTTTAATGGGGATGTAGACTGCAAGATAAGTTTGGATTTCGTCTTACAGACTAATTTATTAAATGAGAGATTTCTATTTGATAGCTATCATAACACTGGGCAGAATTCTATGAGTTTCGAGATTGGGGGCAATCAATATCAATCTTGTTTTATCGATAGTTTTAGTTTGACGGTTAGACCATTTGAACCAGTAATGGGCAGCGTGACGTTTAGCAGTTACAATCCTGACAGCGCATTCCCCGGAGGCTTCATTGATGATGGGGTAAATGACGATTTAAATACAACGGATATCATTTACGGTCACACTTGTCTCTTGAGCGGTGCAGGTACTGTGGTAGCTTCTGATATTATCAATGACTTTAGTTATAATAAAACATACTCAAGAACCCCAATTTATACTTTAGGTTCGCAACAGGCGACAAGCCAAATTGTTGACGGTGTAGAGGTAGATGTAAACGTTCAGTCTACAGGGTTGAGTCAGATTATTGATTTCAGTGGTAATAAATTATCTAGTGATTTTGGGGTCGCTCTACGAGATGTTGACGGTTCTGCGATAACTTACAGTTCATCTAATTTTGATTTAATTGTAAATTCTGGAGCGCATGTAGTTGCGGAAGGTTACTCCGTTGATGGAGGCGATACTTTAGTAACAAAAGCTACCATTAAAGAAGTTATTCTATAAAAATAAGTGTAATATATACATATGGCCCGAAGAAAGGTTGCTAAGGAAAAAGAGGTTCCGTTTGAGTTGCTAGCGGATTTTGAAAGATCGATAAAGTTTAATAAAAGAAATTTTAGATTCAGCCCCAAACAAAAGAAGTTTTTAGATCTTATACTAAACGAAGAGTCTAAGATTATTTTTGTTTCTGGCCCTGCGGGAAGCTCAAAGACCTACATGTCCCTGTATGGGATGTTAAAATTATTGGAGGAGGACTTCTCTAAAGATATTTTATATGTTCGAAGTATCGCTGAAAGCGCTGATACGGGGTTGGGTAGCTTACCCGGGGACATTGCAGACAAGTTTGATCCTTTTTTGTGTCCACTTTATGACAAAATGGAAGAAATCGTCGCTTCTGGGGACGCGATCTACTTAAAACAACGCGAAAAAGTGTCAGCGGTCCCAATAAACTTCCTTCGTGGAGCGAGTTGGCAGAATAAATTAGTTTTTGCAGATGAAGCGCAGAATTTCACGCTAAAAGAATTAACTACTTTGATCACTCGCATAGGTGAAGACAGTAAAATTATTATTGGAGGTGATTTTTTTCAGAGTGATATCAATGGAAAAAGTGGATTCAAGCCCATGTTCGAAAAATTCAATGATGATGAATCCAAAGATATGGGCATTCACACATTTAGCTTTAATGAAAGCGATATTGTGCGTAGTAAAATATTAAAATTCATTATTAAGAAGTTAGAAAGCGAAAAATAGTGTAATTACTTACTAATTTTGATATAATTGTAAGATGAGTCACATATTTTGTTATAGTTGTGGGGTTAAGATTGAATATAATTTTGCTAAACCTAATTTTTGTTCTAAATGCGGGGCAAGTTTTGGAGGGACGCAACAATCTCAAGCTGCGGTGGAGGAGGTTCCCCATCAAACCAAAGCCTCTGTAGTTTCGGATGACGAAACTGATGCAGAGTTCGTTCCGCAACTAAGAGGGTTGCAGGTAGAAATTGAAAAACCTAAAACTTTTACGATTGGTTCTTTAGCGGGTCAAAACACACCACCTGACTATAAGGGGAAGGGATCGTACGACCTGAATGATTTCACTTCTAAACCTTAATGCCCGAAGAGAAGAAGTATGAAGACTACCAAGACATCATAGATCGAGCAGTTAAGAAGCAGAGATCAAGGTGGCGTTTAGATGCTATCAAGTGGTTTGACTTCGAAGATGTTGAACAGGTGGTAAAATCACACATCGCCCAAAAGTGGCACATGTGGGATCAGTCGCGTCCATTGGAGCCGTGGCTTAGTCGTGTAATCACAAATAGGATGTGGAATCTTATAAGAAACCATTATGGATCTTATATCAAGCCTTGTTCTACATGCATATATGCGCGGGATGAATTATGCGCTAAGACCATAAGTGGTAACCAAGATATTTCGTGCAAAGATTATGCCAAATGGTCAAAGAAGAAAAAATTTGGACTAGAATTGAAAACTGCATCTAGTCTGGATGATGCTGAGCATGTTATAAACGTTAAGTGTAATTCATATTTTGATTATGACGCTGATACACAGAAGCTTAACGAGAAAATGCTAAAAAAACTTGGAGAGAAACAATACGGGGCATATCATATGTTATATTTCGAGGATTGTACAGAAGAAGATGTAGCAAAGTATATGGGGTATAAACTGTCTGATACTAATCGTAAGATTGGCTACAGACAAGTAAAGAATCTCAAGTGTAAATTTCATAAGATTGCAATAAGAATTTTAAAAGATGGAAAGGATTGGTAATGGATTTAACAGATGATCAAAAAGAGTATATAAAAAATAATGTGAATAAAGTCACAAATTTAAATGAACTCACCCAAAAATGTTTTAGGGATGATGATTTAGATGGTCGAACGAAAGAGGGTCGGGCTGTTCGAAAATACTTAATAGAGAATAATATTGATTATAAAACAACCCGCCGCAAACCACAGGACAAAATCGAACTAAACGATTCCCAAAAAGAGTTCATTATCCAGCAAGCTCAGGAAGGAATGTCGTCGTTGGAGATTGCCAAGCTTATATTTCCAGAAAAGAGAGTAAAGCCACTAAGCAATGAGCAAAGAACGGTCCTCGCACACATCAACGAGGTCAATCCCGATTTCGTCCCATCACAAGACTCCGCCGCCGTAAATGATTACGTCCCGCCCAAAAGCCCAAGTCGTGTGGTAAAGAAAATCAATGATGCTACAGGATTAGAGTTAAATGATGGCAAACTAAACAGGCAAAAGCAAATCTGTATAGATAAGCTCCAAATCAATCTATCCAATAGTAGATTTTTAAAAATCATCAATAATTATCTTAATAAGCCAGACAGGGAGTTGTTCGAACAGGAATTTATCCGTTTGAGTTGGGACAAGCCTGATTTAACCGCAGACGAACTCAACCTATACCTTAACGTCTGCAAAGAGGTTATTAATTTGGAGGTTGTGTCTGCTCACCTAAACAAGCTTAACGACATGTTTGACGTTGCTGATGACCAGACCGAAATGACCGTACGTCTCGCGGAGATCATCAAAGCTAAATCACAAGAGTATCATCAATGTGAAACCCGCATTGAGAATTTAACGAAGAAACTACAAGGTGATCGTGCTGAACGCATGAAGAAGTCCAGCAAGGACAATGCGTCATTTTTATCCATCGTTCAGATGTTTCAAGAAGAGGAAGAGCGGGAGAATATGGTTCGCATGGCAGAAATGCAAAAAAAGTTAATTAAAGAAGAGGCTGAGCGGATGGAAGGTATGGCAGAGTGGAAAGCGCGAATCTTAGGTATTAGTCAGGACGATGCAATTTGAATGTAAAGAGTGTGGTCAGACGTTCGATACGCAACGTGGTCTACATATGCACATCAAGAAGCACGATATGCTTCTTGGTGACTACTATGTCAAACACTATCCACGTTTCGACAGGCTGACTGAAAAACCTATCGAATTCAAAAACGCCAAACAGTACTTCTCTACAGATTTCAACACAACCAAGAACATGAACCTCTGGTTTGAGAAAGCGCCCAAAGATGAGGTAAAAAAATATATTTTGGAGAAATTTAAAAAAAGAATAGAAAACAAGAACCTCAAACACGCTCCATCGAGCCTGTATCTGAAGACGGGCGATTGGCCTACGCTGGACATCATAAAAAAGCTGTTCGGCGGTTACAACGCATTCTGTGAGCAAGTCGGGGTAAGTCCTGCGTATGGAAGTAATGTATGTAAAGAGTTTTTTGAAGATTATAGCAGTGAAGAGGTTTGGATCGACACAAGAGAGAATAAACCTCTAAACTTTAAAAATTCTTATGTTTTTAAACTGGACTTCGGTGATTACACCTTACCACCGAAAAACTACACCCATACTCATGCAGAAAGAAAGTCATTCCAAGATTTCGCCGCTACTGTAACAAATGGTTATGCTAGGTTTATTAGAGAGATAGAAAGATGCCAAAGTTTGGGGTGTTTCTTATTTATTGTTGTAGAGGCGGATTATAATCAAATTTATAAAACAAATAGTGCTGCTTACAAAAAATTCAATATGGGATTTGTGTTTAGCAGAATGAGATCTATCGAGGCGCAATTTAGTGACTGTTGTCAATTTGTGTTTAGTGGTTCTAGAGAAGGCAGCGAGGAGTTAATACCCAAGATCCTCTGCTGTGGTAAGAAACTGTGGAACGTTGACTTACAGTATTTTTGGGAAAAAGAATTAGAAAAAAATGGCTTGGATAGAAGGCAATCAAGACCTGTACAAGAAGTTCAAAGAAGTAAACGAAGAGATACTTTCCAAAAAAGGATACATCGAAGAAGGAGAGGCTAAGCTTCTACTTTATAAGTTCTTAAGAGATAATCCATCTTTTACTTGTGAGTTATTCACTGGTGTGAAATTATTTCCGTTTCAACACATGGCTGTAAAGTCTATGATGGAGACGGATTACTTTTTGGGCATATGGAGTCGTGGTATGAGTAAATCCTTCTCTACTGCTGTATTTGCTATTCTAGACGCTATCATGAATCAAGGCGTACAGATAGGAATCATATCTAAATCATTTCGTCAGTCCAAGATGATCTTTAAAAAGATTGAGGATATCGCTAGAAGCCCGAAGGCTGAGTTTTTATCTCAATGTATAACTAGAACATCAAAAATGAATGATGAGTGGGTTATGGAGATAGGCTCTAGTAGTATCAGAGCTTTGCCTCTAGGCGATGGCGAAAAGCTTCGGGGTTTCCGCTTCCAACGTATGATTATTGACGAACTCCTCCTCATGCCTGAAAAGATCTTCAATGAGGTTATTATGCCATTCCTTTCTGTTGTCGAGAACCCTACTGAACGCCAAGAGATCTATGATCTAGAAACCCAGATGATCGCGGAGGGTGAAATGACCGAAGAGGAAAGAAAACGATGGCCAAATAACAAAATTATTGGTTTATCCTCTGCATCGTATAAATTTGAATATTTGTTTAAGCTTTATCAACAATACGAATCCCTAATCATCAATGAGAATAAACAAGATGGCGCTCATAGGGTAATTATGCATTTTAGCTATGATTGCGCCCCTGCACAGCTGTATGATCAAAATTTGATTAATCAATCTAAATCAACAATGAGTCAGTCTCAGTTCGACCGAGAATTTGGCGCTGTATTCACAGATGATAGTTCTGGATATTTCAAAGTCAGTAAAATGGCTTCATGCACTCTTCCTGATGGTGAAGGGCAGTGTGTCGAGGTGATTGGAGATCCCGCCTCCAAATATATCCTCGCATTTGACCCTTCTTGGTCCGAGAGTGAAAGCTCAGACGATTTCGCGATACTTTTGATAAAGATCCACCCAGAGACGAGAAAAGGCATTGTAGTGCATAGCTACGCCGTTTCTGGCTCAAACCTACAAACTCACATTAGATACATGGCTTATCTACTGACTAACTTCAATATTGAAATGGTGGTTGGCGATTACAATGGAGGTGTTCAATTTTTGAGTGCGTGTAAAGAGAGTGGTATATTTAAAAAATTAAATTTAAAAATAGATACGGTGGACGCTGATTTAGATAACCCTAAAGATTACGCTAAAGGTATTAGGAAGCTCAAGAACGCAATAGACAAATCATCAAGAAAATTTGTGTTTTTAAGAAAACCTAGCTCTACATGGATTCGTTTCGCTAATGAAAGTTTACAATCAGCATTCGATCACAAAAGATTATACTTCGCTGGTTCTGCTATGGATGACAACTACAATATGCAGAGAAAAGCTAATATCCCTATTGATAATTTGAAGTTCTTGAGGAATCAAGATGCCGAAGAAAAAAACAAAGGAGCCAAGATGATTGACTTTGTAGAGCATCAAAGAGATATGATGGATCTTATAAAAGTCCAGTGCGCTTTAGTCCAAGTTACCACTTCTCCACAAGGAACACAAAGTTTTGATCTACCCCCTAACCTTCGTAAACAGAGGGGCGCTGACAAAGCCCGAAAAGACTCCTACTCCGCTTTGGTTCTAGGTAACTGGGGTATGAATGTATATTTCGACATGTTGGATAACCAAGACTCCGATATTACAGAAACATTCACCCCAATGTTTATTTCTTAACTTTTAAAAGTTAGAAAGTTACTTTTCGTGTAATATAATATTGTAATGGCTAGGAAGTATACGAAAAAATCAGACTATTGGAAAAAGTTTAATAAAAACAATAACTTGGAAGATTTAGCTATGAGCCAAGCTTCTGAAGAATCATATACCCCAGAATTACTGGGTGAATCATTTTATACATCAGACGCTTCGTATAAGAGTGTGTCTACAGCTAGAACTAACAGGACTAGCTCTTCAAACGCTACAAGGGTCAATCGCTCAGCAGTAAGTAATACTATCGACAGATTCTCTAGCATACGAAAGGGTATGTTGCCTTACCAGTATGCTGCTGATGGCGTAAATGTTCGTGAAGGGATCGAGCTATGCCAGAAAGCTTATGCCAACGTTGCTGTATTCAGAAACGCTGTGGACGTTATGTCTGAGTTCGCGAACACTGAAATTTACTTAGAGGGAGGGACAAAGAAGAGCCGTGAATTCTTCCAACAGTTCTTCAAGCGGATTAACCTTCAAAACCTAAAAGATCAATACTTCCGTGAGTATTACCGTAGTGGTAATATTTTTGTCTATAGATTTGATGGGGAATTCAACGTGGAGGATTATGCTCGACTTATGAATCAAGTTGGTTCTATTAATCCTTCCGCTAATAAGATTCCAGTCAAGTATGTACTACTAAACCCTTTCGACATTGTATCTAAGAGGGCTACCACATTTAATGTCGGGGCATATGAGAAAGTCTTATCTGAGTATGAGCTTTCCCGCTTACAGAACCCATCTACAGAAGAAGATCAGTTAATTTATGACTCTCTAGACCCTGAGATGAAGAAGCTGATCAAGGATGGTTCATACTACACAGATGGAATCAAAATTGAATTAGACCCCAAACGTCTTAGCTTCTCTTTCTATAAGAAGCAAGATTATGAGCCATTTGCAATACCATTTGGATACCCCGTATTAGAAGATATCAATGCTAAGCTTGAGCTTAAAAAAATGGATCAAGCAATTACCCGAACTGTTGAGAATGTTATTCTTCTTATCACTATGGGTGCTGAACCTGAGAAAGGTGGAGTTAACGCCAATAACATTAACGCAATGCAGCACCTCTTCAAGAATGAGAGTGTCGGTCGGGTTCTAATATCAGATTACACCACTAAAGCTGATTTCGTTATTCCAGATCTGAATAAAGTTCTTGGACCCGCAAAGTATCAGATTCTCAATGATGATATCAAGCAAGGTCTGCAAAACATTGTCGTTGGAGATGAGAAATATAATTCAACACAAGTTAAAGCCCAAATCTTTATTGACCGTCTAAAAGAAGCTAGAAGTTGTTTCTTGAATGATTTCTTACAGAAGGAGATCAAGCGTATCGCTAATAGTCTTGGATTCAAGTCATATCCAACTGCTACAATGAAGGATATCGACATGCGTGATGAAACTCAGCTTATGCGTGTTTCTACCCGCCTTATGGAGCTTGGTATTCTTACTCCTCAACAAGGAATGGAGATGTTCCATAATGGCAAGTTTCCGAATGCGGAAGATATCGCTCCTGCTCAAAGCGCCTTTATCAAACAAAGGAAAGAAGGTTTCTACAACCCTATTGTTGGTGGAGTGCCAATGATTGAAGACGAAATCTCTGAGAAGTCTCAAACTCCTGAAGCTGCTGGTAGACCGCATGGCACTACTACAGTAGATGAGCCAAAACTCTCTAACGCAGAATACTCTAGAACAAACATTCAATCCACCATTTACGCTGTAGAAGCTTTTAATTCTATAGCTAGAGAGAGGGCTGAAGAGAAGTTTGGTAACGAGTTGAGTGAGCAACAAGAAGAGATGGTCACCAAGCTTTGTGAATCGATTATTTGCGCTTCTGAGCGTGAACAGTGGAATCAGACCCTTGAAGCTTGTATTGATAATTTCGAACTTATCGAAGAATTAAATGTAATGAACGAGGTTTTAAGTGTAGCTAATAAGCATAACTTAGAAATTTATCCATCAGCAATTTTATACCATAGTCATGAAAATTAATCCAGAAGACATTGAATTACCCCTTGAGAAAACTGTTAGTTTTAAAAATGGGGAAGCGGAAGTATCCATCGCTAGTAAGTATAGCGGTTCAGAAGCAGGTTTGTATAAATCTTATATGAGCGTGTGTGCATCTGATGATAAAGCCCTTACGGACACTGAAGGTATGGACAAAAAGAATACTTATGCTGCTTGTGCTGTTCAGTATGATAAGATGCGAGCTATGATAATGGATGATAGCAAAGGAGAGCTTACTGATAAGCAGAAGCAACTTCCACCCGCGCTACAAAAAGTCATCCTCGAAAAGATGAAGAAGGATGGAAAGATCAGTAAAGAAGACTCTGAGGCTGCTGAAAAGAAACTTTTATCCAAAGACGATGAAAAAGAGTCTGATCCAAAAGGTGAAAAACTGGAGGTTAAGGAGAAAAAGTAAAATGCCTTATAAGTACACAACCACTTTTGAATCTGAAATTTTCGCTCATCAAGTGGATGATGAGTTTGTATCTAAGGCTTCTCTAAGTGAGCTATCTTCCCTAGTCCCCAAAAATATTGACTTTGAGAAGAATGTAGACCTACTGGGTGTATCATTTAACGCTGCTGTTGTTAATGTGTTTAATAGAAACGGTGACGGTATTGATACCGCCACCGCTTTAAAGTATAACGATCAGTTTATACATAAGCCCACTAATATAGAGCATAATAAAGATAAGATTGTGGGGCATATTGTTACTGCTGGTTTCAGCGACTACGGCTCTAATAAAATTTTATCTAATAAAGAATTAGAAAATAAGAAAGACCCGTTTAATATAGCGTTAGGCGCTGTGGTTTATAAGTCGGCAAATAAACAGTTTGCTCAACTTCTAGAAAGATCAACTGATCCTGAAGACGAATCTTATTATAAAAAAATATCTGCAAGTTGGGAGGTTGGTTTCTCTAATTATGTTTTGGCTGTAGGAAGCGGTAAGCTTAACGAAGCCACAATCATATCAGACCCTCATAAGATTAAAGAGATGAACGGTTTCTTGAAAGCTTATGGCGGCTCTGGTAAAACTGATAAAGGTGAACCTATTTATAGATTGATTACTGGAAAGATATATCCGTTGGGTATAGGTTTCACTTCTAATCCAGCCGCAGATGTAAAAGGTATCTACAAAGATCAAGAAGATAGTGATCGAGATAAATTTTCACAAAAAGATAAAAAAATTGTAACAAAAGAAAATAACATAGCTATGGAAAACATTGTTAACGAACTAAAAGACCTTCTTATCGAGAAAAAAATCGGTGAGGAGACTGTAGCTTCCATGACTCAGACTTTTTCAGAGGCGATTCGTGAAAAGAACGAAGAGTTTTTGAAGGAAGCAGAGGCTCTTAAGAGCGAAAAGGAAGCTGTCAAAAAGGAATACGAAGATCTTAAAGCATCTGTGGATGGGCTTGAAGCCAAACTCACCGAAGCGAATGATCGGATTAACGTTTTTGAAAATGAGAAAAAGGCTGAAGAAGCTGTCGCTCGTTTCAATGTGCGTATGGACGAACTTGATTCTAAGTTCGAACTATCTGATGAAGATCGGCAATTCCTTGCTGAAGAAGTGAAGTCTCTTAACGAGGCTGAAGAAGCGTTCGCTTCTTACTCTGATAAGCTTGAAGTGCTTTGGAAGCATAAGAGCAAAGCTAATAAAGAAGCTTTCGAGGCTGAAATTCAGGCTCGTATTGATGAGGAAGTTGCTAAGCGTGTTGCTAATGCTTCGGAAGAAGTTGATGTTGAGCAAGCTCTCGACAACGCGCAACAAGTTGACGCTGACATTTCAAACAATAACGAGGCTGTCGCTTCTCAAGAAGAGAACCTCGTTGACAAATTTAAAAAAGCGTTCTCTCGCGAGAACATCGAAATTTCTTAACTTAAACTAAAAATAATATTATGGGACTTAAAATTCTTCCTTTTAGACAATATGACGACCACGATGTCGTTAATCTCTATCGAGTCGCTGACGGCATGGTACTCGATAGCACAACTGGAGCTGGTTCTGGCGATGCTGGAACTTTCGTGAAGGTTTCTGCTGGTGACTTCTCTGCTGACCCTGTAGCTTATGGAGCTGACGACTATCTTGGTAAAACTGATTATCCTTTTGTTGGACGTAATCAGTATCCAAAAGTAAGCCTTCAAGTTTCACCAGTTGAAAGCTCTGACGAACTGCCTCTTGGCATTACTCTTCTTCAGACTGCTAAAGCTGACGAAAATGGAGAGAAGCTTCTTTACAATCCTCAAAAAGCTGCTGAGCTTCAGGCCGCTCTCCCCGGACAGGCTGTTCCTATTGCCACTAAGGGTATCTTTACTATTTCAGCTGACGCTTTCCAAGGCTCTCTTGGTGGCGATCTTAGTGTTGGAAGTGGTCTTGCGTCTGCTGCTGGTGGAACCGTAACTGGTTGCGACCCTAATCACGCTAATTGCTTTGGAACCATTCTTGGAACTGGTAGCCGCTCAAGTCAAAACGGTGTTACCGATCAGTTCGGTGGTGAGTACCTTGTCTTTAAATTCAACTAATATAGAAAGAATCTAAAAAATGAAAATCACTTTAAAAAGAACTCCAGAACAAATCGAGTTGGTTAAAGCTATGGCTTCCCGTAACCGCACTGTCGCTTACGAAGCTCAAGTAGCTCTTGCTGAGTTTATTGGGCCTGTGCTTGCAGAGGTTATCAATCAAGCTCCTACGCTTTCCAGCCTTTTCACTACTCTTCAGTTTAACGCTGATGACAATCCTTCGATCCCTCTTGATCTCTATCATGATGTCAACGACGAGGATTACATCAAGGTTTACAGCCAGTCTCATGCTGGTGGTCTTCCTACCAATCAGGTGCTTCCTACTGCATCTGAGATGAAAATCGCTACCTACAGTCTTGATACTGCTGTTAGCTTTGATCGTCGTTACGCTGCTAAGTCTCGCATGGATGTTGTCTCTAAGACCTTCACCCGTGCCGCTCAGGAAATCCTTGCTAAGCAGGAGACTACCTCTGCTAGCTTGGTTATGGGAGCGCTTTCTGAGGCTTCAACCAACAGCGTTGATCACGTTTTTGAAAACGGTCACGGTGGCTTGAACTTCGTCCTTGACGACATTAACAAGCTTATGACTAAAGCTAAGCGTATTCAGGCTTCTTTCCTTGGTGGATCACCTGCTGGTGGAACCGCTAAAGGAATTACTGACCTTATCGTTTCTCCTGAAGTTGTCGAAAAGCTTCGTGCTATGGCTTACAATCCAATCAATACTGCTGCTGCTCCTCTTGGGTCAGCTGTTAAGACCAGTATTGCTGCTCCTGATGAGCTTCGCATGAGCGTTTACAACAACGCTGGCCTTCCTGAGTTCTACGGCATTTCCATCATGGAGATCCTTGAGCTTGGAGCAGGTAAGAGGTTCACTAACGTGTTTGATGCTGCTCAGGCATCTGGCGCTTCTACTGGAGCTGCGTTGTTCACCACTAACGACGATCTCGTTGTTGGTATCGACCGCTCCCGTGAGTCCCTTATCCGCGCTGTTGCTGTTGATGAAGATTCTGGTGGTGAGTTTAACCTCATCGCTGATGATCAGTACAGCATTCGCCAACAGAAGATTGGATACTTCGGATCGCTTGAAGAGGGCCGTATGGTTCTTGACAATCGCGCTCTTGTCGGATGTATCGTTTCTGCTTAATAGCAAATTCTACATTAAGAGTCGCTCCTTCGGGGGCGGCTCTTTTTTTTGTTTATTTTTTTATATATTGTGTATAATAATGTATGGACAACTTTGAAAACGTATCATTCGGTAACGGCCAGAACAATTATTTTGGCGCAGAAACCACAGCTGAGCTTACTGAGAAGCTTGGTTCTTACGGGAAATCGGAACTTAGAGGTTTAGCTTCTAAGGTTGGACTGAATCCAAATCACCCAACTAGAACTTTAAAGGATATGATCATTAAAGAGTTTAGATCTTACAAAGCTAAAAACTCACCTATCCCCGCTCCAAAGCCGATGTTTTCTGAAGCTTCTGAAGAGATTCAAGATATGATTAAGTCCGTTGGCAAAGTTAATGCTGACGAAAAAGTCAAAAAGAAATGGTCTAAAAAGAAGAACTCCAAGAAAAAAGATAATTAATAGTGTAACATAAGGCATGAGTGTAATTAGCGATTTAGCCTCCGATATCTTTACGGACGAATTTGATAGTGATACAGGTATTGCTACATCAGGTTCTATTCAAGCTTGGTTAGAAAATAACTTGGGCGAACTGAATAACTTAATCTATAAAGATTTTAGTGGCGCGAGCGCTGATCTAGACACTGAGGCTCAGTCTATCCATAAGGAGCTTTATTTACATAGTTATTATAGAAAGCAGTCTAGGAATGCGTTAAGGGGAATATCTTCTTCAACAAGCGATAACAAGATACTATCTTTAAAGGACGGAGAATCGTCTGTGACGTTCGTTAACCGTAATGAGGTGTCTAAGGTCTACAGAGGGCTTGCAAACGATTCTAAGGGTAAACTAGACGATTTGGTGGCGCGTTACAACATTTATGAGGCCAAGCCTCAACAGGTGGGTGGTATTGAGGGGGAGATTTTTACTGGAAGTGTCGATACTTAATATAAAATAAACATTATAAATAAAAAAAAGGGCGGTATTTCTACCGCCCTTTTTATTTGAGGTTTTAGGGTTTTTAAGAGCCAGCGAATGGAACTGCTCCAATCTTACTGGCTGTAAGGAATATTCCATTAGTTGTATCGTTGTTTCCTCCAATTTGAGTAGAGAAGGTTAAATCGACAGTCTTATTCGATCCAATGCTGGAAGAGAAGCTTTCACTGTCTATTTTGCAACCTTTGAGTTCATACTTCAATGCATCTTCGGATGCGGTATTTTTCAAAGTGAGAGATACGTTAAACTCACTACCATCATCCATGAGTTCCGAAAGGTTACGAGCGTTGACTTCATTCAGAATAGCGTTTACGCTTAATGTTGCGTTAACTGGGAAATCAACAGTTCTAGCATAAGCGAAACGAGTTCCAAGTCTTTGAATTGGCGAGCGGCCAAGTGGGAGACTCAAAGAAGCGCTTTGAATGTGGATGGAATCATCTACATCAGCCCCGCTAATATTCGAAAACGCTAAGCCGTTTATAGTGGAAATGTCAACTGTAATGTCCCCGGGTCGAAGAGCTGAAATAAGATCAGATTCTCCAGAGGGGTTAGCTATTGGTAATTTAGCAGTACCAGTGATCACAGAGCCGTCAGTGATGTCTACAGAGGGTAAGGCAATACCACTAATTGGAGAGCCAACCCCGCTAACAGTCGCGGAACCTCCTTCGCCGACACTTGAATTAATATTAGAGCATTCCATAGAGACAGAAACAGTAGGTAAGCTACCAACTGAAAGATCTAGACTGTAATCAGTAAGGAATGCATTACCCAAACCAATAACAGAATTTATATCATCTCCCTGTGTATTAACTGCATCTGAGCCGTCAGCAACAGTGCTAATGTAGAAGTTCTTACCAGAGGTAGAAACTAAGTGTCCTGAAGCAAATTGAACTGCTGCTCCAGTGCCGAAACCTAAAGCTGCTTCATTGAAGCCGTCTGTTGGATAATAAGTGAAATCCAAACCAACAGTAGGAGCATCCATGACAATAGAGTCGATGCGAGCGAGTTGCCCGAATTCGTTGACATCCTGCCTGTTAATTGTGAAGTTATAGTTCGCGCTTTGAACTCGCGTAAGTTGTTCATGCCCATTTTCGCTACTAGAACCTGCGTTCTCACTGACGTAAAGGGCTTCCGATTGATAAATTACTCTATTTCTGGCCATAATAAGTTATTTTTTAATGTTTACAATATTTTTGATGTTTTATGAAATTAAGAAAATCTAAATCTATATACCTCTATGTCAAAATCAATAAATCCGACATAAAGATCATTAGCTAAAGACTTCCTTGCTTTGTCTGTTAGTTTTGAAGTAGTTACAGTATCTACTAAAAAAGGTTTGTTGTTGCTATACTCGCTAGATAGCGTATCGTAGGAATATGTACCGTCTTTTAGGTCTCCATATTCGTTGTTAGGATGCCCACTCATAGGTATTGGATAGAATACCTCGTTGTGAGAATCTCCGAAAATTGATAAGACTCCATCTAATTTGTACGGGTCGTCTGAGAGGGTTACAGCATTTACACGAACTTTGGTACATTCTTCTCCCCCAAATGCAAAAGGCTCATTCTTCATTGTGGCTGTAGAGAGAAAAATCGCTGGTACAACTTGATCATACGGAGCTATGCCAGATTCATTGTATGTTGGGATTCTGGAATTAAGTTCATATTTGTTTTCTACAACTAGATCTTCTTCTGTTTCGTTTGTGAAGTAGATGTTAAAGTCTTTAACTGCAAAAGTTCCTGTGATTGTAGAGCTTGATGTATAGTTAGATCCTGTTTCTACAATACGACCATTATCATAGTCAATATAGTGAGAATTTCCTGCAATGCCTGTTGGTAGGGTTGCTCCTACAATTGATGAATCAGTCACGAATTGTTTGTAGGGGCTAGAAAATGGAACGTAAGAATCGTCTAAAAAATTATCTGGGGTGTGATAGAAAGCGCCTGTTTGATTTGAAAATGCCTCGCCTTTTTTCAACAAAAAATTATCAAACCAAAGAATAAACGAATTGGTAAGCGTATGTATAAATTGCTCTTTCATTTGATGTTGTTAAATTGTTTTTTATATTTATTAATCAAAGTGGAAATGTATTGGGTATTTTGAAACCCTCCAGACCTCACTTTGGTTTTTGATTGTACAGCTTTGCCTGAGCGCCCCTTCTCTTTTCTGAGTAAGTAGCCAAGTCCCGATATACCCGTCTCTATTCCTTGCGCCCAACTCCTTCCTGAAGCCCACGGCAATGGGGTCGCTTTGAAAATGTCTGAGGCTTCAGGGATAGTAACATTATATGTTACACCAATTTTAGCTTCTCCTGCATAATTATAATTCATGTTTTCCAGCATTTGGAGTATAGGCTCTATAGGCTTATCCGAAGAGTCGAATCCGATAAAAGCAAAAAGATTGGAGATCCCACCTAAAGTCCCACTAATATTGCTGCTGCTTGGTCCAGCTATCAGCTCAATGGTTACTGGATGACTAAGGAATTCTTTAATCATCTCAGACTTAATTTTAAGAAACTTCTTCTTAAACTCTTTTTCAAATGGTCTTTTTAAAGCTTTTGGGGCTTGTTTTTGTATAGCCATTTGGACATCTCTAGGTAGACCAGCCATTATTCGTCAGTTGGAGTGAGTAAAAAAGTATAAAATTTATTTGTGGTTAATCCACGGGGAGAGCCATCACTTTTGATTGCAAATCTAATTCCGTCTAACTCAACCCTTCTAGCTTCCTGCAAAAACTCATAAGCATCACTTTTTACAACAATTTTTACGGAGCCGTTTGGTAGGATAATTTTGTTTTGAGTTCCTTGTTGGTTTTCATTATTAGATAAATAATCTTCATCCATATTGACATAATAAACTCTAGCATCAAAAGTTTGGGATTCTGTGGTATATTGCACATTTGATTTAGAGCCTGTGTTCGTCCTACCATAAATACTGTTATATTTAGCGTTTGTAGAGATCACAGTTCTTTTAGAATTCTTAAAGACGGTGATAGTTCGTGCGAAAGTTTCATGCAATGTATCATACGTTGCATTAATCGCAGACTCCATATTAGAAGATAAAAAACCAGCCATGTAGATAATTACACATTTTTTGTTATAATAACTAGGATAAAGGATGAATGCGAAAAAAAATTTAAATAGAAAGTCTGTAGATGAAGTATCTTCATTGTTCAAGATGATGTTAATTATGGTGGAAGACATGAAGAAAGATCATGATTTTCACTATGAGAAGCTATATGAAGGTATCCCAGAAAAATATCACCCAATAATCAAAGCGGCTGATCACTTCACCCCAGATAAAGTTTCGTGGATTAGGAAGAGAATTTTGGACTTTGGCAACGAAAGTTTGCGTAATGTGCAAAATGAAATAGAAAATTACAAAGTTGAATTTATATTTAAGTAGGAATATGGAATTAAAATTACTATATCAATTCACAGTTGATGAAATCAAAGAGGTAGAAAAAGAATCCTCTAGGAAAAACAAAAAGACTGGTGAAGTTACGATTACTAAGAAAAAGGTAAAGGAAAAAGTACCTCTTGAGGTAAAAATCAAGAAGCCTTCTCGTCGCGAGTTGGAAGATGCTGAGCTTCAATACACTATCGAAATGAGTAAGTGTATTAAGCAGGGTATCCTCACAAAAGCAATGCTTGCAAAAAAATATAGCGATACTGGAGGAGCTTTTACTGAAGAGGGGGAAAAAGAGTATGGCAAGCTATACAAGCAGATTTTAGAGTTTCAGAATGAATATATCAAACTTGACTCAGCCACCAAACTTGACGCAAAGCAGAAAAAAAGGCTTGAATTCCTTAAGGAAGAGATCGCCAGAGTCAAAAGAGAGTTGGTTGAAGTAGAGACGAATCTACAAGGTTTATTTGAACATACTGCTGATGTTAAAGCTCAAAACAAACTCTTACTGTGGTACGCTCTTCATTTAACTTATATCCAAAAGGAAGAAGATGAAGAGCCTATCCAGTATTTCAAAGGTTCTGATTATGACGAAAAGCTTGAGGATTATTATGATAAGGAGGAAGAAAACTCCGATGTTTATCAGCAGGTTATCAAACAAGTTTCTACCACACTAGCTTTTTGGTTTTACAACCAAGCTTCCTCACAAAAGGAGTTTGAGGAAATCATGGAAAAAGTAGATAAGGGTGAGTTATAGTGACGAATTTTATACCTCCCTTATAGGGGAGATATTTGACGGATACAGCGTCTCGACCTTTGAAGGTCGGGACGTATTCGTTAAACACATAAACATAAGAGACCAGAAGTATATACATTCTTATTACGAAAAGTATAAGAATATTGCTTTATCTAAAGGTATTGAGTCTCAAGAAGACAGGGAGGCTTACATCAAGCAAGAGGACTTGTGGGAGGAGTCTGACGATATGAAGATACTGTCTCTCACAGAAGAAATTAAAAATCTTAAAAAGACAAAAGAATCTGTATTCTTACCCTCACAAAAAGACTCTTTTCAAAAGACTATCGAAGAGAAGTCTGTTGAGCTGTACGATTTAAGCAAAAGCAAAGCTGAGATAATTGGTTTAACCGCAGACAGTTACGCCTCCAAAAGATCTAATGATGAAATGCTTAGATTTTGCCTTTTTAAAGACCCCGACTTTACTGAAAATTTACATACCGAAGATGAATTTTCGGAACTTGAAGTTCGCCAAGTAATGTTATTAAGTGCTATCGTGACAGAATCCTCTGATAAAATGTGTGAGGATAATATTAAGCATGCTGTTTTGAGGCCATTTTTCGGTATGTATATTTCTAACTGCGAGAATCCTAGCGATTTTTATGGAAAACCTATAGTTGATCTCTCCGCTTATCAAATGAAAGTTGCTATGTATGGTAAGGTGTTTAATAGTATTTTTCAATACACCCAAGATATTCCAGATAACATCAGGGAAGATCCAGATAAATTGCTAGCTTACTCAGAAAGTCAGAGAAATAAAGATTCTAATAAAGGAGGAATAAAAGACGATGCGGATGCTTCAGCCGTATTTGGGGCGACTAATGAAGACATGAAGGATCTAACTAAAGATGCCAAGACTGTTTCTTTATCAGAAGCCGCTAAAAAAGCTGGCGGTAAGTTAGACATGAAACAAATGATGAGATTAGCAGGTCATGATGTGTAATATTAGTGTATATACACACTAAAGGAACAAGATTATGCCCATCAAATTACCAACTGTACAAACAGGCTTCGAAAGGAGCGTTCAGGAAGCGGCTAAAAAAGTCGGCAAAAATTTGAGAATCAACATGGGGCCGGGGGCCAAAAGTGTTGAGGGTTTAACAAGACCTCTGGGACGATTAACTGGTAAGGCTGATGAGTTCACCAAATCTATGGAGGCGGCTAACGCCCGTGTTTTGGCCTTCGGAGCGTCTGTTGGAGTTATTGCTGCTGTTTCAAACGCCTTAAAACAGTTGGTTACGACGAGTATCGAAGTTGAGAAAAGTTTAACTAACATAAACTCTATTCTAAAGCAATCAGAATCGCAGCTTGATGGTTTTAAAAACCAAATTTTTGATATTGCTAGAAATACAGGTCAAACTTTTGATACTGTAGCCGAGGCTGCTTTGGAACTCTCTCGTCAAGGTCTTAAAGCTGAAGAAGTCACCAAAAGGCTTAATGATGCTCTTGTTCTTTCTCGTCTTTCTGGTTTAAGCGCTGCGGAGTCTGTAGCGGGTTTGACAGCGGCAGTCAACTCGTTTTCTTCTGCTGGCCTAACAACCTCTGACGTACTTAATAAAATCTCTGCTGCTGCTGCAAGTGCGGCTGTTTCTGATAGGGATTTGATTGAGGGTCTTAAGAGATCGGGAGCAGTTGCTGTTACAGCTGGCGTAAAGTTTGATGAATTGATTGGTATCATTTCTGCGCTTCAAGAAAGGACTGCGCGTGGTGGATCTGTCATTGGTAACTCCCTTAAAACAATTTTCACTAGAATTCAAGATATAGAAAAACTTAATTCGCTCCAAGATTTGGGTGTACAGGTTACAGATTTAGGAGGGCAGGTTTTATCCTCAAGTAAAATTATTGAAAATCTAGCTCCAGTATTTGCTAAGTTAGATCAAGCGTCAAAAGTCAACTTGGCTGATAATCTTGTTGGTAAATTTCAAATCGCCCCTTTCCTCGCTTTACTGGAGGATTACAACCAAGAAGTCTCTAGGAGTGGGCAAGTCGCCGCGACCTCTTTCAATGCTACTAACGAAGCTTACAAACGTAATGAGGTTCTAAGTCAAACTTTGGCTACCGCTATAAACACAACTACTGTAAGCCTTAAGGAGTTGGCTAACGCTTTAGGTGAAATAGGTGTAACTGAAAACTTATCTAAGATAATTGGAGTCTTTAATAGCGTAGTATCTAGCATTACAGGTATTTTAGATGGTGATGGAATAGGGTCTAAGTTCGCTAAAGGGTTAATTAAAGGAATTAGCGCTATAATTTCTGGACCCGGATTGGCTCTAGCTTTGCTCGCTATTGGTAAATTGCTTTTAGATTTTGCTAAGTTTGGTACTGGAGCTTTAAGGACTTTCTTTGGTTTGAATAAAGCTGCTGAAGCTCAGAAAAATTTACAAGGCCAGATAGCAGCATCACTCCTAAACGATAAAGGTATCAGATCCTCCATCTTGTCAATTGAACAGCAGAATATATCTGCGGCTGAAAAGAAAATATTACAGACCAAGTTCTTTACAAAAGCTTTAAATGAGCAGTTGATGGTCATGCAAAAGATGCAAGGCATCGCTATGACTATCGCCCCCGGCGTTATGAAGGGAACAGCCTCAAGGCGTGGTGGAAGAGCTGCTGGAGGATTCTTACCTATTGGCGCGGAAAAATCTGATATTTCTAGAGGTGTAGGTGGCGCACCCGCTTCCGCGAAACCCGTTGTTATTCCTAACTTTGCATTTGGTGGTGGTAAGCGGGGGACAATGGTTGCTAATAGTAGTGAATATATTGTTCCTAATTATGCTAATGGTGGAGACGCTATCTTTAATCAGAACATGGCTTCTTCAATAGGTCTCCCTTCTAATGCTAGGAAGGTGAGGGCTGCTAGTGGGTATATTCCAAATTTTGCATTAACGCAGGCACAGTCAGCCCAGCGAGCGGCTAGTGGAATGGATATGACGGACGTAATGAGAAAGATTAATGGCGTACGTTTCCAAGAGAGGCAAGCTAGCGGGAAACTTAACGTAGACGATAAAGCTATATTGGCGCGAAAAAAGGAATTAGACAAAAAAAATACAGGCAAAAGATCTTTCATGGCTAACCAAGAGCCTAACAAATCGATCATGCTTGTTCCTCGGAGAGAAAGATTTCTAATGAATGGGTCTGATCATCATTTTATGAAAGCCCCGTACCAATCTAAAGCGGGAAACGGACTAATTGATTTCTTTGAAGGTCCATCAGCTGGAATTTCAAAAAGATTGAAAAAAGACAGTGTAGAGGGTGGCAGATTTAAGACATTACTAACTTTGGATGGAGATATAGAAAAAGCTCTAGCCAGAGGAGTTAATAGTATATTTACTAAATTTAGAAAAAAGGCTGGGCCAAACGCTTTTAAGACTAAGCCGGGCAGGATTACAGCTAGTAATATTAAAGAACAAATGGAGAAGGGCGGCCCGGGCGCACTTGGAGCTGTTAAGGGCGCAACTTTTGAAGCTTTAATGAGGGCTATTGTTGGAGGAGTAAGTCAAAATGCCAAAGAAGGGCAGCTTGATGTAGATTTCTCAAAAGATGAAGGCAATATTCTTGATGTAATCTTTGGTATCCAAAATAAAAACTTCAGATTTGGAGATTTTAAATCTTCACGCAGCGGGGGAAATAAGACTAAATTTGCCAAACAAATTCTTGATAACGTTAAAGGCAAGGTTGTAGTGGGCAAAAAGGCTAAAACGATTAATAGCAAAACTGCTGCCTCTGGTTATATACCTAACTTCGCTGAAGGAGCTTTAGAAAACGCTATTGGTAGAGAGCAAGCTGCTGGTTTACCAGTTAGTCAAATTAGAATCAATCAAAGCGGCAAACTCCGCAACTCGCAAAACCCAATGGGTCTTGCAGTGACTAATACTCGCGATGAGCCTACTGGGGCGATTCCTGCTGCTAGAGGGTTTATTCCTAATTTTAACATTGGTGGTGTCCCTAGCATGGGGGGACTCATGGATAAAAAATTTGAAAAAGCCGCAGATTCAGCTGAAAAATCAGCGAAAGCTTTAGACAAGAACACTAACAATTTAAATAAAAACGGCAAAAGTTCAGAAGGTCTTACTGGTAAATTAATAGCTGTACAGATGGGTATGAGCTTATTTAATTCTGGATTAGGAGAGGCTACTAAAGAAACGGATGGCTTTAAAGGTAGTTTGGCTGCTCTTGGTCAAGGGGTTATAGCAGCGACTCAGGTATTGTTTATGATGCAAGCTTTGGGGATGTCCCCCGGGTTTAAACTGGCGGGGAGCAGGAGGTCTATGGCTACAACCGCTCTTGCTGTTCGAAGTAAGGTGACTATGGGAGCCAAAGGGGGGATGCTCAACAAGGCTACAAAGGGACTTGGCGGTTTCATTGGAAAGTTAGCTGGAGGTTTTGGACGACTCGTTCCAATTATAGGTACTGCTGTTACGGCATTTATGTTACTTAATCCTATAATTAAAAAATTAACGGGAGATGGTATAATTGGTCATATTGGAAAAGCTTTAGGGCTTATTGATACTCCAGCGGAAAAAGCTTCGAAAGCTTTGGGGAAGTTAGCTGATGAAGCGGCAAGAAATTTAAGGTCGGGGGCTGACCCTTTTAAAGATGCAGCAGCTCAGATACGAAAGGAACTAGCTATACAACAGGGTATTGGAGTCACAGATGAAGATACTGCGGGATCGGTATTAGTAAAGCGAGCTGTCGCTATGCCATCAGAAAATTTTGCAAATCTAAGAACTACTCAGACGGCCCCTGAATTTCTTGTCCAAAATAGAACTGGAACGGAAATCGGTAGGCAGTTCAGGAGGGATATTATTGAGATGCAGCTGATGAAAGACCCACCCAAGGACACTTCTGGCCCCGCATTCTCGAAAGCAGAGGCTTTTGAAAAGCGCTCCACCCGTAACAAGGAAGGCATTAAACCAGCAGGAGAGCGCGAAACTTACACGATGAGAGATTCCGAGGGGAAACTCCAAATTCGACCAAAAGTGCCGACAAAAGTTGGTGAAGAAGTTTTCCTGAGAGGGTCGGATACTAATTTCAAGGTATCAGGTATACCCGATTCAAAGATAATTGAAGAATCTGATAAAGTTCGTACGCAATTTATGGTTTCAATGATTGGTACTTTTACCGACGAAGAAATTGCCGAATTAGTTAAAACTGGAGACCCTAAAGCGTTTGCAAAGAAAGCTCAAAAAGCATTTAAATCTTTTAATGCAGGCCTTCAAAATAAAATATTAGATAACCTCACAGATCTTGTCGGGCTTGATCTGACTAAGACTGATAAAAATGCAGTTGAAACTGAAAAATTAAAAGAAGCCAAAAATACGCAAATTTCTCAACTTGTCGCATCTGGTGTTCAGGCAAATAAAAAGAAAGACGCTGACTTAGAAAAAGAAAAGGCGGTTGATCTAATCAATGTAGCTAATGCCAAAGCTCGATTAAAGGCGACAATTGAACTAAGGAAGTTTCAATTATTAAATATTACAGACAAAAAAAAGGAGCTGGAGGTTGCTCAGATATTAGGCACTCTTACACAAGAAGAACTGAGAGATGAACAGCTTAACGCGCAGCTTCAAGATATACGAACGAAACAAGCTAATGAAAGACTCTCTCTAGTTACTCAAGAGATAGATAAGGTTGAAGGGATCAAGGAGAACCTTGAAGCTGTAACAATTTTAGAAGAAAAGTTAAAAAGCGCATCTGTAGAGAAAATAAACAATACTGGTGCATTTAAAAAACTTATAGTAGATACACTTATTGGTTTAGGGAAGGAAGGAACAGAAGCACAAAACATTGCTGACAGGTTATTAGCTGGATCAGAGAATGCTGATGAACTCAAAAAAGCCATTTTCGATTCCGCTGAAGGATTAGGTACAGCTAAAAACAACGCTTTAGATCTTGTGGGAGCTTTAAAAGAAGCTGCTGACGCTGCTAGCAGGGTTAAGATTTTGGATGAAGGTGGTGTTGAGCTTGCAGCTGCGAAGAGACAGGCGAAATTTCAGACAAGAGAAAATGATTTAAACAATCAACTCAATAAAGCTCAAAACGCAGGTAATGCACCTCTTGTTGAATCTCTTCAAAAAGAATTAAAACAGTTAGATATAGAGAAGTTTAAGGACCCTGCAATAAAAGCTTTAAGAAATCAAGGACGTGAAAATGCTGCACGATCAGCAGGAAATGAAATTATAAGCGTATCTGGCGTAGAAAATAAAGCCGTAAAACAAGCTCTTGGACTGGTGGCTGAAGGGAAAGTTGACTTGGACTTAGGAGACAGGGCAACGACAGCTCAAAGAATAGAAACCGCTCTTGGAGAATCATTGAAAGCAGGTGGGGCCGAAAATATTGAAGAGATCATGGCACAAGCTAATACGGCTGAGTTACTAAAGCACTTTGATTTGGTAAAACAGATTCACCAAGCTAGAAAAAATTCCCTAGAAACCTCTGAGCAGGAGCAACTTATGCAAGAGAAGTCTCTACAACAATCTAGAGATCAACTCGACATTGACACAAGAAGCGTTGACATTAGATTGAAACGTTTGAATAATGGTATTCAAGAAAGTCGTCAAGCAGCAATGGCGCAAAAGGCGTTTGAAGCGCAACAGTTTAAGAAGATGGGACTAGGCGAAAAATCCGCTTTATCCCAAGAAGATTTTAAAACTATCCAAAATAATCCAAACTTAACTCCAGCAAACGCTCTTGAACAAGCCAGACTAGAAAGCAGCTTTAGAGATAGAATGAAGAAGAAGCTAGTGAAGGATGATAAAACTATTAACTCTGATTTCTTAGATAAAATGGTTGCGTCTTCCGCCCAGTTTAGAGATAACTTCGTATCAGCGTTTGCAGAAGGTATTAAGAGTGTAGATGATCTTGAAGATGCGTTGCTAAATGCGGCTGATCAGTTTTTGAAAGCCATGACCACAAACTTTATCGATAAGTTTATGGATCAAGCTGCGAGTGAAGGTCTTGGGGGTGAAGGTTCTAAAGGTGAAGGTTCTGGGGGCGGAGGGTTTATGGGATTTCTTAAATCTGCTGGTTCATCTATTGCTTCAATCTTTGGCTTCGCTGATGGAGGCAAAGTTCGCGGCGGCTCTGGTAGCCGCGATGACGTTCCAGCCATGCTAATGGGTGGAGAGTACGTCATGAATAAAAAAGCTGTTCAGCGTTATGGGCCGGGATTCATGGAAGCTATAAACTCTGGCTCTCTTCGTGGTTTTGCTAGCGGAGGTCAAGTTAGAGATAGAGAGGGTATGTTTACAACCCCGGGTATGAATGGCGCTGGAAAAATTGTTGGAATGGAAAACCTTATGTCTTTTGCTACTCAAACCCCAATAGCTTTAGGTAGAGATAATATAAGGTCTGAAGGAGCCTTCTTGGATGCTGAAAGTGGTAGATTCACGATGTTTGGCCGAAGGAATAACCCTCAATTCCAAAAGGTGCAAGATGCCAAGAGGCAAGCTCTTGGTTTAGTAGCGTCAGAAAGAGAAGCTCACGAACAAGCAAAGAAGCAAGAAGTTAGCTTGGGCGACATGTTAATGTCAGCTGCCATTAGTACTATTGTTAGTTATGGGGTTTCGGAAGGATTAGGAAAATTAGAAGGGGCTGACGGTGAACCTTTAATTGGCAAAGGGATGACGGGACTTATATCGTCTGGAGCAGGTAACTTTGCTGGAGTTAAGCTTACTGATGCCCCCGCTTCTGGTGGGGTGTTTGGAGCTGCGGCATCGAGTGGGGACTTGATGAATATATTTTCAGATCCCAAGGCCGAAAAAGATCCCAAGACCAAAAACATGGCTACAGGAGGATTAATTCCTCCCGCTGGAGGAGTTGATACGGTTCCCGCAATGCTTTCAGGTGGAGAGTTCGTCATGAACGCTGCTGCCACAAAGAATATTGGAGCTGGTAATTTACAATCGTTGAACTCTGGAGCTGGAACTAGTGACAACACCAATCTCGTCTCCAAACTTGATGAGCTAATTGCTGCAACTGAGACATCTCAGTCTACAGGTGATATCAACATAACAATCAATGGCTCTAATGGAACTGAAAGTCAAACTGGAGGTGAAGATGCTCCAGAAAGAGAAAGAAAATTATCTGAGAGAATTAAAGTCGCCGTTAAACAAGTGATTGCAGATGAACAAAGATTAGGAGGACAACTTAGAAAGTAATGTTTGGATCAAGATTAAATGACGAAGTAAATATCGCCATAGATGGATACGAAATTTCTGGCGTAAGCTCTATAGACTTTTCATATTCTAATAGTGCAAATATCGTTAAGCCTCTCGGCTCTAAGAAAGGGTTAACTACTGTTGGTGGGGCTACACAACAAAAAGTTTCTATTTCTTCTCATATGATATATAATGATCCGCTTTTATATTATACTGGAAATAATATATCATTAATAAATCAGCAGGGCGTTATGAGTGGCAATATTAGATATGCAGATATTTCATACAGATTTTCTGAAGGATACTTAGATTCTTATTCTGTCAATTGCGCTGTAGGCACAGTGCCAAAAGTTAACGCTTCTATTTTGGTTTATGATGAGTTTCTATCAGGTAGCGAAGTACTAAGTGATGCTGGAATACCCAGCGAGATTTCTATAACATCTCAAGGATCTATAAATGTAACTTGTGATAATTCTACAACAAATAGGGTTATTGGTTTTGATTACTCTATTAAATCTAATAGAAAACCTCACTTCTCAATAGGTAGTGAAACTCCTGCTTCTGTCGAGCTTATCCTTCCTTTGGAATTTACAGCTCAGGTTCAAATTGAAGTTGATGAAGCTTTTCCAGAAAGCTCTTTTAGCTTTTTAGAAAACAGAGAAAACAAAACTGTTGTTTTTGATATTAATAGAAAAGATGGTACAAATCTTCAAGAACTGACGATCCCTAACGCTACACTAGTAAGTGAATCTATATCAGCTTCTGATAATGGTTCTGCTATTTTAAATTTAAATTATATTGGTCATGGCTTCTGATTTATTTTACAACAGGGACTCAAATATTTCTGGAGTTACAATTCAGTCTGATTATTCAGGTCTTAGTTTAACTCCCGTCTACGGCTCTAAAGCCTCTTTTAAGTCCAAGAATTTTACATACGAGGTTGATGATTTTCAAATCAACTCCATACCTCACTCAATGAATAGTTTAGAGGTTCAGTATGATGTGCGGTATGACTTAAATGAAGCAAATACCCAGAAACTAGCTGCATTTATCGAGAGTAAAAATGGTAATCAATTGTTTGATTTTAATATAGATAATAGCGGGATTTATAAATCTATGTCTGGGGTGTCTGACAACTATGCGATTAATCATGTCAACAACCAGCATTATGAAGTCGCTGTTTCTTATTCTGTGGATCAGGCTCCAAATTTATTTAATTGGTCTGGGATGAATTTTGTTAATTTAGATTTCCAAAACTATGCTTACTCTACCACTTATGAAAAATTTGATGTTGTTTTCACTGGCATAAGTTCCAATAAACTAAACAACTATTATTACTGCACGGAAACCCACTCATCTTCTGCTGCAAATTCCCCAACGGGGGCTAGCTCAGCATGGTCTCAGAGCTTCTTCTTCAAGCCTGATATTGGTTTGCAAAATGATGTTCAATTAAAAAACGAAGTCTTACAGTTTAAGAACTCTTTTAAGCAGAGAGTCAAAACAAAGGATAACAACGCTTCATTCCAGCTTAAGTATGATTTCACAGATATTAGCGACAAACAACTTAAGTGTATGTTGCATTTCTTAGAGAATAAGGCTGGATACAGAAGGTTTAGACATGATATAGAATCAGTCTATAATAGACCAAAAGCTATGTATTGCCCAGAGTGGAATCATACATGGAAGTATTTCAACACGCACGATTTATCCGTGACGTTAGTAGAAGATGTTTTAGGTGTAATCCCAACAGGAAGTTAGTATGGCTAGAGATATTTTAAAGAGTAACAATTCAATTGTGATTGTCGGTCAGAGACCAGCATTTACAACTGGAGACAGATTTGGTACTGATATGAGTGGCGCTTGTATGAGCGCTGTTCAAAGTGTATCTGTTGGTTTTTCTCAACCAAGACAAAAGTCAAAGCAGGTCGGGTCTAAGGGTTTAGCCATTAATGATATCACCAGATCGCCAGACGTTGATTTAAATATAGATTACTATTATACCCCAGCAATGTTAAATGAAAATATGTTGGGCTTAATAAATGATCAAACAGGTACAGCAAAATCCGCTTTTTTTAGTGGTTATACTAATGAAGATCAAAACTTTTATATAGCAAATCATCCTGATCAAGGATCGGATATTATTGAAAATAGTGGTATACCTAATAATAATCTTTCTGAAGTAATCTGTATAGGAAATGCGTTTTTAACAAATTACTCTTTAGGTTTTTCTATAGGATCTGTACCAGTTGCGTCTACTTCATATAAATGCTCTAATGTAAATATTCAAACAGATGCTTCTGCTATCTACGATATACCAGCAATTAATCTTGATTCAGGAAATAACAATAACGTTGGACGAGTAAAATTAACACAATCTAGCATTAGCGGGTTTGGAGACTACACAGGAATAAATAGATTTTACCCACCTCTTTGCTCCCCTACAAAAGTAAACTCAACTCTTCAAAATCTACAGATAGGTGGAGCGCCTATTAGTGGAGACGCTCATTTGCAGTCGTTTTCATTCAATATTCCAATCAATAGAGTTGATCTATTCGGCCTTGGTAGTGATTACCCTTACGGAAGAAAGGTTCAGTATCCGCTTACCTCTTCTGTAAATGTAGAATTTTTAGTTTCAGGTTTAGCGACTGGAGAGATATCTAATTTAATTACAGCTGAGTCTGGTTATGATTTTGACGTAGGTATTGTAGACACTGGTAATGATTTCACTCACACGTTTTCATTTTCCGATCTGAAGCTTGAAAGCTCCTCTTATCAGATGAACGTGAATGATCAAATGACATACTCCTTGTCATTCAGTCACGAAATAACTAATTAATCATACTCGATCTTAACATTTTTACTCTCGTAAGTCTGTTTCTTCTCTGCCATGTGCCGTTGACCATTTCTCTTGGCAGCATAATCATCGAAGTATTTTTGTTTAACTGGATCTTTTCCTCCAGATTTTTCTGCTCGTCTTTGACTCATCTCCGATGAGTAATCAAGCATGTCACCTACAGTACCCTTCTTTCCTCCTGTACTGTCCGTAAACTGCCTTTGGCTAAACGGATCAATGTTGGAGTCGATAGAGGCGTTAGGGGCAAAATAGACCCGTTTCCACTCGGTCCCAAAACCATCTACATAAATATGCTCTTCATTCATAGATTGAAAAACGTCTTTATGCTCATTTGTATCAGGATGCTTGTAGGTATATAAGGGCATATTTTATTATAAATAAAAACGGGGGCGTTTCCACCCCCGTTGATTTTAATTGACTTTAATTTTAGTTGGTTTTAATCTTCCTTTTTTAGGTAGGTTCATAGTCAGTAACCCATTATCCATTTTACAGGTAATAGCTTCCGTCTCGACCTTCTTGAAAAGTTGGACAGAAAAAGCCTTCTTTCCATCTTCAGGTTTTGTCTCAATCGTAAGCTTATCTTCAGTAGCTTCGATATCGAGATCTTTCTTTGAAAAGCCAGCAAGCTCAACTTTTAACTCGAAAGAGTCCCCTTTGTCTTCAATATAGTTTCGGTTTTTAAAACTCTGGTCATTAAATAAGTCGTATAATAATGTATTAATCATACAAACCCTTTAACAAGATCTATGCCAGATCGAAATCCTTGGAAATACGGGACAAAATGACATCCACAGTGTTTTTGTAAGTCAACTTGTCTGCCAACTTTTGTCCCCCTGTGTTAACTTGTCCCACTTTCTTCTCAGCTTGTTCCATCGCCTTGATCACATCATCCTCTTTCCAGTCATAAAAAGTCCCTTGATTAAATGGAGATCCCTTCTTAAAGAAGACGTTATCGTAACAATCCACTTCTCCCGAAGGCTCAACCAAGATACAATTATCTTCAGTAGCCCAATCTTTATGAGATGTGGCATTAAGAACAATGCTCCATTTGCCGAGGCAAGTTGCATTAAAAGCAGGGAGATTCCAGCCTTCTGCTCCAGACAATCCTGTAAGATCAATATCGATTGCATTTAAAAACTCATTAACTTCAGAATTTTTTTCTAAATGAGGTAAAAAGTTGATATTAGAATATCTCTGCCCACCTAAAACAGAATTAATAGTCTTATCCATATCCTCCTTTTTGTAGAAGGGATTAGTGACCAAACAAGATAGTTGGCACTTTGGATCGTTCCCGTACTTCTTTAACCAAGCTTGAATAATTCTAGCAGTATGCTTTCTATGTTCAAACTTGCCCATCAAGCCAAAATGGGTAATACCACTCAGGTATTCTTTTTTTGTTTCTTTGAAGTCTTTATCGAAACCCAATGGGCAGAACACGCCACCAAACAAGTCAGAAGCACAGGAAGAACTAAAGAACGTCTCGTTTTGAGATTCAGAAAGTTTCTTTTCAATGTCTGTCGGTTGGTTGCATTCATAAAAGCTTAACAAATATTGTTTACAATTTTTTCTGTTCTCAGACCCATTTAAATGCCAAATTTTTAAACTTGGTACATCTTCACTAAGATAGTCATACCTATTATTAATGCTGTTTTCTATTTTCTTCTTTAAGTCTTCCTCAATGTCGTAAGCTTTAATATCTACTTGACCTGTTGGCCAAATACCAACGTCATGACCCCTATCGAAAAGCTCTCGGATAATGTTAAAAGAAACATTACCGAGGCTTAACGAGTTGATAGGGGCTTCAACTAAAATCTTCATTAAAAGGGAGGCTCATCGTCAGATGCTGGACCAGCAGCAGCAGGAGCGGGAGATGAATCAGAAGATTGACTATCGTCTTTCTTGCCAGAATTCAAGAATTGAATATTATTCCCTCTGATGAAATATTTCGATTGAGGTTTACCCGTATCCTTGTTTTCCCAAGTGTCCATAGCAAGCTCACCAGAAAACACAAACTCACGACCTTTTGTAAGGTATTTAGATGCGATTTCAGATAGCTTATCCCAAACCTCAAGATCAATGAAGCATTTGGTTTTGGCGTTGCTTGGAGAGATTCCAACACGGAGGCGAGTTACTGACTTCCCGCCATTAAGTTGACGAGTCTCTGGATCTTTTACAAGATACCCTACTGATGTAATGCTGTTATACATAATTTTCTGATTGCTTTTTGAATTTCAACAAACACCGATTGTGAATGTTGATTACGCCTTGAATGCTCATATCGAGTGATTTCGCTATCTTCCTCCAAGGTGTAAGCTTATTAGACACGCCATTATAGCGCATGTCAATGATTTTTTCCATTCTTCTGTCTTTTTCTTTTTGCAGAAAGGATTTAAACAAAGAAAAGACCTCATAATTTTCATGCACTTGTAGATCACCTTCCGACTGAGGCTGTTTCAAAATATCTTCTAGAGAGCATTTTTGAAACTTCTTATTTCTGGTCAAGGTGTTCAAACACTTCCATTTCGCCTCATTAGCTAGATATGTTGCAAATTTAGCACCCCTTGATGAGTCGTACTTCATTACCGAGTTGTATATTGTAAACTCTTTATCCTCAAGAAGAGAGTCTCTTTCGGCGGTATTCCTACTCCCCGACAAAAACCTATCTACCATATCGTGGTAAATCCCTGAATGCCTTTCGATTATTTCGACCAGACTGTTGCTGTCCTGATCTTCTTTAACCCTATCTATTAATTCTTGATCTGTTTCCATCTTTAAAAAAATGCCCTATACAATATATAATAATATAATATAATATATAATAATATTATACGTTCTACTTTACTTATTCGTCATCTAAACCAGAAGCCTTTCTTTAAAGATCACGAATCCTCGCGGAAACAGATCGTATAACGATATTATACAGGTATCTGAAATCGTGTCAACAAAAAAAAATCAAAAAATTTTAACTCGACAAGAGGCGAATATCAGTTAATAGTGTAACTAACGCTAACATGATTTTCGAAGAACAAATATCGCGGAAGCCTGACCATTATCCTTGGGCAGGAGAGTTTATTGAAGCAATGCACAATGGGTTTTGGACTGATAAAGAATTCAGTTTTACCTCTGATTTGCAAGACTTTAATGTGGTATTAAGTGATCAGGAAAAAGAGATTATTGTTAGGACTCTTTCAGCTATTGGGCAGATCGAAGTCGCTGTTAAGAAATTCTGGAGCAAGTTGGGTGATAACCTTCCTCATCCTTCTTTTAGTGATCTTGGATTCGTTATGGCTAATGTTGAAGTTATTCACAATAACGCTTATGAGCGACTTTTGGAAGTTCTTGGACTGGAAGAAGTTTTTGAAGAGAATCTTAAACTTGACTTCATTGAGGGCCGAGTAAACTACCTTCGGAAGTACACCCATAAATTCTACAAGAATAGTAAGAAGCAGTATGTTTACGCTTTAATCCTATTCACCCTTTTTGTAGAGAATGTATCACTGTTTTCTCAATTCTACATCATTAACCACTTTGCTCGCTTTAAGAATGTTCTTAAGGATACCGATCAACAGGTTAAGTATACTCGTAATGAGGAGAACGTTCATGCTTTAGTTGGAATGAAAATTATCAACACCATCCGTGAAGAGCATCCTGAGCTTTTTGACGGGGAGTTGGAAGAGCGTATTCTTGACGAAGCTCAACAAGCTTTTAAAGCTGAGAGCAAAATGATCGATTGGATGGTTAACGGCATTCAAGAGAAGGGTCTTAACGCCCCGATCCTAAAAGAATTCATTAAAAATAGGATCAATGATTCTTTACAAAAAATTGGCTTTAAGCAAGCTTTCGATGTTGACAAAAATCTACTGAAAGATACAATCTGGTTTGAAGAGGAGTTGCTTGGCAATAATGCCACCGACTTCTTTTATTCTCGACCAGTCGAGTATTCAAAAAATTCACAGACGTTCAACGTAGACGACTTGTTCTAAATGACTAATTACTATTGGCTAAATGATGACTCAAGATTATTTCTTGAAAGGGGCTATCTAAAAAAAGGTGAGACTCCAGAGCGGAGAATCCGTGATATTGCAGAGACCGCCGAAGTGTATCTCGGTATAAACGGGTTCGCTGACAAGTTTGAGGGATATATGAAGCAGGGATTTTATTCCTTAGCTTCCCCTGTTTGGTCTAATTTTGGTCGTGATCGAGGTTTACCCATATCTTGTAATGGAGTTTATGTTCCTGACAGGATGGATGGCATTTTAGCTAAACAGTCTGAGGTCGGCATGCAGACTAAGCATGGGTCAGGTACTTCTGCTTACTTTGGTGATCTTCGCGAGCGTGGCGCATCAATTAATTCTGGTGGTGAATCATCTGGGGCGGTCCATTTTATGGAACTGTTTGACAAGGTTGCTGCTGTTGTTTCTCAGGGGAATGTTCGTCGTGGTTCCTTCGCTGCTTATCTCCCTATTGAGCATCCTGATGTAAAAGAGTTTCTTCGCATCAAGAGTGAAGGTAATGCAATTCAAGACATGTCTTTCGCTGTAACCATTACAGATGAATGGATGAAATCAATGATTGGGGGTGACTCTGACAAGCGTCAGATTTGGGCTTTAATCATCAAGAAGAGATTTGAAACTGGTTATCCATACTTATTCTTCCAAGATACAGCCAACAATAACGCACCAGAATGTTATCAAGACAAAGACATGAAGATATACGCTTCTAATCTTTGTAATGAGATCAGCTTACCATCTAAAGAAGATGAGTCTTTTGTTTGTTGTTTATCCTCTTTGAATCTAGTGAGATGGGATGACATTGTAAAGACTGACGCTGTTGAGACGTTAGTTGCATTTCTTGATGCAGTGATGGAGGAGTATATCCTAAAAACAAAGCGTATCCCTTTCATGGAATCTTCCCATAACTTTGCCAAGCGCCACAGAGCTTTGGGCATGGGAGTTCTTGGTTGGCACTCTTACCTACAAAGCAAAATGATTGGGTTTGAAAGCATGGAGGCTAAAATGCAGAATAGTTCTATTTGGAAGACCATCCGTAATCGTGCAGATGAAGCGACAGCAGAATTGTCGCGAGGTTTAGGGGAACCTATGTATTGTGAGGGGTATGGTCGTCGAAATACTACCACCCTAGCTATCGCTCCAACTACAAGTAGTTCTTTTATCTTGGGTCAGGTTTCTCCATCTATCGAGCCTCTCAATGGTAATTATTTCACTAAAAATCTTGCCAAAGGAAAATTCACCTTCAAAAATCCTTACCTCAAAAAACTCCTATCTGAAAAGGGTCAGGATAATCAAGAGACTTGGATGAGCATCCTTGAAACTGGCGGCTCTGTCCAACACTTACTCTTCCTTTCGGACGAAGAGAAAGACATCTTCAAGACCTTCGGAGAAATCAGCCAAAAAGAAATCGTTATTCAAGCGGCTCAAAGACAAAAGTATATTGACCAAGGGCAATCTCTGAATATCATGGTGGCTCCAAAAATCCCAGCAAAAGAAGTTAGTGAGCTAATGATTTATGGCTGGGAAAGCGGATTGAAGGGGTTTTACTACCAAAGAAGCGCTAATCCTAGTCAAGAATTAGCAAGATCCATGATGGAATGTAAATCTTGTGAAGGTTGATTTCATTTATATCTAAAATAAGTGTAAAGGAAAATACAATGGAGTTGGACTTTTCTAAGAAAATTAAAGAGCTTTTAGCGTTAAGTGAAGCCGCAAAACGTGGTGGACCCAAGAGTGGCGCTCAAACACCAGCTAAACCTTCCGAAAAGAAGAAAGGATCTAGTAAGAATAAGTCTGGCTCTGCGGGTGAAAAAGGTGGATCTATTACTTTTTCAGAAAAAGTCGTCACAGCTTTAAAAAATAAAGTTAAAGAGCATAACGATAAACATTCTAAAAAAGTGACTTTAGGTCAACTCAAGAAGATTTATCGTCGTGGCGCTGGCGCTTTCTCCTCCAGCCACCGCCCCGGAAAGACTAGAGGTCAATGGGCAATGGCCCGTGTAAATACATTCCTTAAAATGGTCAGGGGAGGTAAGGTGAAAAAGTCTTACCGTGCTGCTGATCAAGACGTAGCAAAAGGTTCTGAGGAGTATTACCTTGAGCAAGAGGGGGAGGCTTTTATTGACTTCCAAGATATTGAGTTTGATATTGCTCACCTTGATCTAGTTATGGCTGGGGCTAATGAGTGGGAGCAAGATGATTCAACAGAAGATCTTGAATACACAGAAGCGGAAAAGAAAACTTTAAACAAGCCTTTCCGACTAAAAGACGGGAAAAAGAAATATGGGGTTTATGTCAAAAACCCAAAGACTGGTAACGTGATTATGGTCAAGTTTGGTGATCCCAACATGGAAATCAAACGTGATGACCCAGCTCGTCGTCGCAGCTTTAGAGCTAGACATAAATGCGATACCGCTAAAGATAAAACGACTCCTCGTTATTGGAGTTGCAGGTTTTGGTCGAAAAAGCCTGTCAGCCAGATGGTTTCTAATGAAGTCCTAGCTTGGGATGAAGAAGAAGTTTATAGTGAGTGGGTTTGGGATGATGAAGGTTTTGCTGATCATCAAGATTTATTAAACGCTTTCCCTTTCTTAGAAAGCGTACGAGAAATTGTTGAAGAAGAAGAGGTTTAGGCTATAATCATGCATTGCATGAAGCCTAGAGTATCTATAATAACTTCTATTTACAAAGCTTCTGATTTTCTGTATGATTTCCTGATTGATGCAAAACGTCAATTTATTTTTCCAGAATCAGAAGTTTTACTTCTAGATGCTAATCCTGAAGGTTATGAGCAGGACTATGAAATTATAAAACCATTTTTAAATCTGCACCCATTTAAATACTCAAAGATTGGAGAGTGTAATGTTTACGAAGCTTGGAATAAAGGTATCGAATTGTCCTCAAGCGATATTATCTGTAATTGGAATGTAGATGACAGAAGAGAGGTAATTTCACTAAAGAAGCAAGTTCACTTTTTAGAAAATAATCCAGATTCTGATGTTTGCTATGGTATTGTTAATGTTAGTTCAGAACCTAACGAGGTTTTTGAATATTCAAACAGCACTAAAATATGGCCTTGTTTAGATGGCTCTATAGAGAGCCAAATGTTAAATAATTCCCCTCATTGTTTTCCTGTATGGAGAAAATCTATACACGACAGGTTTGGCCTCTTCGACACTTCTTATTTTTCAAGTGCTGACTATGATATGTGGTTCAGAGTTTTAATTGGAGGGGGAAAGCTAAGCAAAATGGACGATATTATCGGTTTATATTATGAAAACCCAAATTCAATTTCTAGAAAAAAAGAAACACTCGAAAAGGCTGTTAACGAAGTCATGGAGATAAGACGAAAATATTCATGAAAAAAATAATTTCTTATTCACTTTGGGGCGATGATCCTAAATATTGCGTTGGAGCTGTTAAAAATGCAGAACTCAGGAAGCGTTTCTATCCAGATTGGATATCTAGATTTTATGTTCATAAAAACGTTGATAAAGCGTATGTAGACCAATTAAAATCTGTAGAAGGCACAGAGGTTATCATAAAAACTAATAAAGCTGACTGGACTGGAATGTTTTGGAGGTTTGAAGCTATTTCCGATAACAATGTTTCTATAATGATTTGCAGGGATACAGATAGCAGACTATCTCTCAGGGAAGCTTCAGCAGTAAAAGAGTTTGAAGAAAGTGGGATGGTTTTTCATATTATGAGAGACCACCCTTATCATAATGCATTTGTTCTTGGGGGGATGTTTGGCATCAAAAAAGGTTTGATAGATGATATGAAAGATTTATGTGATGATTTCTCTCAAACAGATAATTACGGCACAGATTATAAATTTTTTGATTCAATCAAAAATAGGATACCTCCATTCCTAACAATGGTTCACGATGAGTTCAGAGGTGGTCTAAATTTCCCCACAGAAAGAGTAGGGCTAGAATTTGTCGGTGAGGTTTATGATGAAAATAATAACTATACAGAAGAGCATAAAACACCTCTAATGGACTCTCTAAAATGAATAATATACTCATCACAGGGTCTTCTGGTTATATAGGCTCCCACCTTTTGAAGAAAATAAACAATCGTTTTTTAACTGATGTTTGCGGCTTAGATAAAGAAAACCCTGATAAGGTTTATCCCGATAAATTTTATTATGGAGACATTAGGAATGATAAGTATGTAAAATACAAAGAACGCTTTGAATGTGTTATTCATTTGGCGGCTGAAATGAGAGTCGGCGAGTCGGTAAAAAATCCTATATTATATTACGAGACTAATGTTTTGGGAACTTTAAATGTTTTAAAAAACATCAAAACCAAACATTTTATTTTCGCATCAACTGGAGCGGTAGAAGATTTAGGTTCTCCATATGGCCTTTCTAAAAAAGCGGCAGAAGAAATAGTTATTCAATACTGCACCGAAAACAATATTGATTATACAATATTTAGATTTTACAATGTGATTGGTTCGGATGGCATTTCTATTAAAAATCCTGATGGATTATTTTACAATCTTCTAAAATCAAAAGACACAGGAGTATTTACAATCTTTGGGAACGACTACGATACTGAAGATGGAACCTGCATGAGAGATTATGTTCATGTGAACGAAATCTGTGAATCGATAATTTCTGCTGTAGAAAAACCAGCTAATCAAATTGAAAATTTAGGGCATGGAAGAGGAACCTCTGTGCTGGAGATGTTTAACATTTTTAGGAAAACGAACAATCTTAATGTATCTTTGCAGTATGGCCCTCGCAGAAAAGGCGACACTCCAATAAGTGTCTTGAAAAACAAAAGCTCATACATTAAAGATATTTATTCTATAGAAGATTTATTGACGTTATGAAATTGTTCAATATAGATTGTCATATATCGGTAATATCTGACATAAAAAATATATTTGAATCTCTGGGTCATCAAGTAGATCATTGGTCTTTATCTGGTCATCGTTGGGTTTTTGATTTTGATAAATGTAAATCCCCAATTATCAATGAAGCGAATTGGACCAACTTAAATCAAGAAATGGTTGATCAATTTTATGACCATCATAAAGAAGATTTAGACAATTATGACGCTTTTATATGCGCTTACCCACCGTGTTTTTTAAAGCTGTTTGAAAAATTCAACAAACCCATAATAGTAATAGCGGCGACGAGGTACGATCACCCATTCACTAATGATCAAACAAGGCTTGACTGGCTGGAGGACTCTTTAAAGAACAATAAAAATTTAATACTGACGGCAAATAATCAGTTTGATCAAAAATATTGTGAACATTTTTTAGGAAACAAGTGGGAGTGGATACCCAGCCTGTGCGACTATACAGAATCCAAGTATAATCCAAAAAAACAACAATCAATATTATTTAGCAAATTCAATGCTGACTTAGGATCGAATGTGTTACACCAGTCAAGCTTAGGGAATTATTCTTGGAAAGATTTATATTCCTACAAGAGCATTATCCATATGCCCTACAATATCTCAACTATGTCTATATTTGAGCAATATCAGGCTGGGGTTCCGTTAAATATTCCTAGTCTAAACTTTTTATTAGAACTCATAGATCAGGGTTATCCAGTGTTGACAGAGATAACATTCCCCACGAATGACCCAAAAAGAAATCGGAAAAAGTTCCTAAAAAAAGAATGGTTACAATATTCGGACTTTTATAATGGGACGGTGAAATGCAATTACCTTGACAAAAATTTTAAATTGAAATATAATGTAGCCAACACATCTAATAAAGATTCCATTTTTTCTAAATGGGAAAAAATCCTAGAGAAAATAAAATGAGTGGACAGATAAATAGAGGTAGTCAGTTAGGAGAATTAATTTTTAATTTTGTCAAAAACAAAGATTACAAAAAGTTTCTAGAAATAGGAACTTGGAACGGTCAAGGAAGCACAAAATGTTTTATAGACGCTTTATTGGAAAGAGACGATGATTACTCATTCACTTCTATCGAAGCAGATATTGGATTTTATGATCAAGCAGTAAATTTCCATAAAAATAATTTGTCGTCTAAAATTAAAATTATACACGGCACTATAATCAATGATTCAGATCTAATTGAGCCAAACTCTAATGAGGAAAAGAAATGGTTGCATAATGATTTAAAAAATTATAAAAATTGCCAAAATATATGGGAAGATATACAAACGCAATTTGATGTCGTCCTTTTAGATGGGGGAGAATTTTCCACATATCAAGAATTTTTAAAATTAAAAGACTCAACAAAAGTTTTCATATTAGACGATACAAAAATGACCAAGACTCGTAAAGTATCAAAGCATTTAAATGATGACCCTAGCTGGGCTTTAAATTGCTCTTCAAAAGATAGGAATGGTTTTGCGATCTTTACTAAAAAATGAATACGTTACAGATAAATAAAATCTCCAAACTGCATAACGGTAAGGATATTTTTTTCTGTAAAACCGATTTTATAGAGAAAGCTTTCGCTCAAATAAGGATCATTAAAAATGAGGTGATATTAATTTCTGGTAATAGTGACTACTGCATAGATGATTCTTTAGTTAAAAAAGCTCCACAAAATATAAAAAAATGGTTTTGCCAAAACAGGCTTTCTGATGATGATTTATTGGAATCAATCCCGCTAGGAATTGAAAATACAGTTCCATGTTCGATTGATGGTCATGGTTACGTTTGGCCTCACGCAATAGAAAAACCATCTATAATTACTCGTCAAAAACAAAAAGATAAACGAAGCTACGTTAATTTGATTTATTCTAATTTTAACGTAAACACCAACCCACCCCACAGAAACGAAGTAAAAGATCATATATCCAAATTAGAACACATAACTAAGGACGAGTGCAATCTAAATTACGAGGATTTCGTAGAGCGTATACTATCTCACAAAGCCGTTTTATGTCCTCAAGGCAATGGAGAAGGGGACAACCATAGAATATATGAAACGCTCCACTTAGGAAAAGTGCCAATAACTTTTAATAGTAAACAATTCAAATATTTACATCATAAATTTCCAGTTGTATTGATTAAAGACCTCAAAGAGTTAAGCGATAAAAATTTTATTGAAAATAAGATACACGAAGCTCAAAGTAAATTCAATAATAAATATTTAGATGTTAATTATTGGATTGACAAAATAAAAGATGAAGCGCAAAAATGTAATACTACTAGGTAAAGGCTCTTTGGCTATAAAAATAGCAGAATGGTTCAAAAACAATCACAACTTAGTCGCTGTGATTCCAGATATGCCAGAGCCTGATTGGTCAGACTCTCTTGTAAATTGGTGTAAGAATAATAACGTTAAGTTTATAGAATCTGGAAATCATGAAGATTTAGATGCAGATATTACTATTGATTTGGCAATGTCTGTTTTCTATGGTAAAATTATAAAAAAATCTTTCATTTCTAAGTGTGGCTCGATTATAAATCTTCATAATGCTCCACTCCCTAAATACAGAGGTGTTCGCCCAATAAACTGGGCGCTTAAAAATAAGGAAAGAGAGCATGGCGTAACTATACATAAAATTCACGAAGGTATTGATGATGGAGATATATTAGGATTAGTTAAATACCCTATTTATCCTGAGATTGAAGAAGTGGGCGATGTGTACAAAAAAGCTTTAGATTATGGATGGCTACTTTTCAAAGATGTAGCAACAAAGCTTGATTATTGCCTCTCGACTGCATCTCCACAATCTGAAGAATTTACCTACTATTCTAACAAGCAAAATCACCTGCTAGGTGATAGATCTAACTTCACAAGACAATGATAAGTGTAGATGTAGTTTGCTGGGATTCTAATCTGTATGTTCCACCGATATGGAATGACATACAAGCGCAGTCCTTAAACAATCATCCTGAATTTAGAATAAATAACATATTCACTACCGCACCTAGTCACAAACTAAATCAAACGCTTTTCAGAGAATCTCAGGCAGACATTCTTATTTCCATATGCCCAGATCAACACCCTTTCGGTTTTTCTGTTCAAGATATTCAAAGATATAAAAAGATAGTATTTATTGAAATTGAACCTATTTATAATACAAATGCTATGGGCTTAGCTGCTCATAATAGATTTATATCTGAATGCAAAGGCGTTATTAGAGAGGACGATGTGATTTACTATTGCTCCAACCTAGACAGGGATCTTAGTCAAATGCCTTGCGTGAAAAAATCTTGGCATTCAGGTTTAAACTTATTTTTTCCTGAAAAACCCGCAAGAGAAAATAAAAAAATGCAGATAATCACCGATGCATCAGTAATTAACGCATGGAATGGTAGAAAATGTTTTTTTGATAAATTCAACTCAATAGAAAATTTAACTAAAATAATGCATGTGGGATCACCAGATTGGGGATCTACAAGTCAATTAATATCAGAATCTAAAATATATCTAATCCCCCCACACCCATTAATTATCCACTGGCTTAGGTTTTCTAGAGCTTTACATTTAGGAGCTTTACCAGTTGTTGTTAACTATGATGGATGGCTTGAGGATAAAAATATCCAAAACGCTTATGAAGATATAATTAATGAAAACGGCAAAACTTGTTTATTAACTAATTTGGGCGAATTTGACAAAACTATCGAACTACTAAGAGATGAAGACTATGTGGATTCTTTATTAGACAATATTTATAATAAAGATTTATACGAATATAGTATCGAAAGTGTGTGGAATAATTTGTATAAACATTTAAAATCTTGTATATGAAAATAGGGATTATAGGAATGGGTTACTGGGGGAAGATCATCCTTAGAAATTTAATCGAACTGGGTTACTCAGATATAATCGTCTGTGAACAAAGAGAGATAGATTGGTCATCCATAGGTTCTAAATTCCATGTTGAAAAAGATTACAAAAAATTAGAGTGTGATAAGGTCTTTGTTCTCACTCCAGCAACAACTCACTACGAGATTTGCAATCACTTCTTATCTAAGGGTGTTGATGTTTTTTGCGAAAAACCTTTAGACCAGAATATCGATAGGTGTAAAAAACTTTTTGAGCTAGCTCGTAAGAAAAATGCGGTTTTGTTTGTGGACTGGTTATTCTCTTTCAATCCTGCTGTGCATCAAATCAAGTCCCTAATAAAACAGCTTGGAAAACCAACCAATATTATAGCGAACCGAATGAACTTTGGTCCAGAAAGATTTGATGTAAATGCTAGGTGGGATTTGGCATCTCACGATGTCTCAATCGCTTGTTTTCTTCTAGATGAAAATCCTGAAAGCGTAAAGTGGTTGGATTTTAAAAGAAACGCAAAATCCAAACAAGATGACAGTGTTGTAGGGATTTTATCTTTTGAGCAAACATGTGTTCAAATTAATGCAAGCTGGTCTTACAACATAAAAAATAGACTATATACGATTGAATTTGATGAAGGGTTTTTATATTGGGATGATTCTAACCAGTCTATCTTATTCAACTCTGAACAGATTAATGTTAGTAAGCAGTCTCCACTACACAATTCAATAAATGAATTTTTCTCTAGGAAGTCAAATGAAGAACTTACCGAAGTAATCACTAATGTTTTAAATAAATGAACGTACAATTTAATGATTTAAAAAGCCAATGGAACTTGATTAAAAATGATTGTTTAAGTGACATAAATTCACTTTTTGAAAACTCAAATTTTATTCTTGGTAAACAGGTTAATGAGTTCGAAAAAGAATTCGCGCAGTTTATTGGTTGTAAGTATGCTATTGGCGTATCAAATGGAACTGATGCCATCAAATTAGCGGCACAATCCCTAAATTTAAAAGGTAAAAATTTATTTATAATACCATCAAACACTTTTGTAGCAACCATTTTTGGGGTCGAACAAGCTTATCCAGAGGCGACTTTTGAAATGATTGATTGTAATGAATACCATCAGTTAGATATGGATTTGCTGGAATCTAGGTTGTCTGCTGTTGGTCATGAATACGATAATGTAGTTGTTGTGCCTGTCCATCTTTATGGCTATACTGTTGACATGGATAAGCTGCAATCCATTACAAATAATTACAATTGCCTTGTTTTAGAAGACGCATCTCAATCTCATGGGGCAGAATATAAAAACCAAAAAACAGGTTCTATTGGAGATGTTTCCGCTTTCTCTTTATACCCGGGTAAAAATTTAGGTGCAGCGGGAGATGCGGGAGTAATAACAACTAACAATTCCGACATTTATCATAAATTACTAAAATTGAGAAATCTTGGGTCATCAAAAAAATACATACATACGTTAAAAGGATTTAATAATAGGCTTGATACTATACAAGCGATAATATTAAAACACAAATTAAAATTTTTAGATGAATGGAATCAAGCTAGAAGAGATGTCGTGAAGTTATTTGAATCTAAGATAACTAACTCTTCGATTGTTAAACCTAAAACGCCAAAAAACTGCCTTCCAGTTCACCATATTTATCCTATTTTAACTGATGATCGACAGGGTTTTATAAACTACTTAAACGAAAAAGGTATCCAAAGCGGAATCCACTATCCAATTATAATAAACAAAATGGAAATGTATTCAGATAAGTTCAGTTTACATAATAACGCTTATGAGTTTAGCCAAAAAATGGTTAGTCTGCCAATACATCCATTTTTAAATGATAATCAGGTTGAATATATTTGCGATCAAATAAATAAATATTGATAAACATTTCACATGAATTATAATACTCAGAAATAATGAACGGTTTTGAGGAGACATACTACGGAAAAAAAATTGATCATATGGACATTCTAAATATTGAAGATGCTAAAAAATGGCTATCAGGAAGAGAATGCATTGTCGTTACTGGTGTTACTGGTCAGGATGGTAGTCATATGGTAGATTTTCTTCTTAAAAATACCGATTATATTGTTTTTGGTTGCGTTCGTCGTTTGAGTGTTTACAATCACGATAATATTTCTCACATCAAAAGTGATAGATTTAGGTTGATTAATTTTGATCTTACTGACGCAAACCTCATCTCCAGAACAGTTGAGTCTTTAAAGCCAAAATATTTTATTAATCTTGCTGCTCAAAGTTTTGTTGGAAGCAGCTGGGATTTTGCTTTACAAACTTGGGAGACAAACTCTACTTCAGTTTTAAATATACTTGAATCTATTAGAATCCATTGTCCTTCTTGCAGGTTCTATCAAGCTGGCTCCTCAGAAGAGTTTGGAGACGTTTTGCATTCTCCGCAATCAGAGTGTCATCCTTTACGCCCAAGAAGCCCATATGGAGCTTCTAAAGCCGCTGCGAGGCAATTGATAAAAGTCTGGCGAGATTCGTATGATTTATATGCTATTCAGGGTTGGTTATTCAATCATGAAGGCACTCGTCGAGGAGAAGAATTTGTCACTCGTAAAATCACAAAGAACGTAGCTCGTATTCAAAAAGAATACGCTAGCGGAGAGTTCAAACCTCTAGAATTGGGTAACGTAGATGCCATGCGAGACTGGAGTGACGCTGAAGATTTCATTGAAGGTATTTGGTTGATGCTTAATCAAGAAAAACCCAAAGAATATGTTCTTTCTTCAAATGAGACTCACACTATTCGTGAGTTTGTCGAGGAAGCGTTTAATTTTGCTGGCTTTGGCTCTGAGAAGTGTCGTTGGGATGGTCATGGGGTCAATGAGAAATATTACCACGAAGATAAGATTCTAGTGCAGATCAATACAGACTTTTATCGCCCCGCTGAAGTTGAGCTTCTTTTAGGGGATTCTGATTTAGCTAGAAAAGAATTAGGTTGGAAGCCAAAAACAGATTTTTTAGGTTTAGTGAGAAAAATGGTTGCACACGATATTGATCTATGCTAGGATAACTTTATGCCAAGAGGTAAAAAGCAATGCCCTAGCTGCGAAGATTTTGTCGCAACTAGGGCTTCTTGTTGTGGCTGTGGTCACATCTTTACAAAAAAGAAAGTTGGCGAATCTAAAAAGGCAAAACCTAAGACTGCCAAACCCAAGATAAGCAAAATAGACATCTTAAAAAGGCTAGTTGAAGACCCAAAAAATAATAAAAGATTTTTTTATGCTAGGGAGATGAAGATGCTGAATGATTTAGTGGGTCTCTATTCACTTGAATTCATGAATGTGGTCAACCTCGGTAGGAGATTCGAATCCTTAGCTTACTTTAAACATTCAAAAGTTAAGGAGAAGCTTGACAGGAGGTTCAGAGAGTTTAATTATGTGACAGACAAGTCACGATACCCCGAATACAATCTAGGTGAAAAAAGCGGCGAAGATCGATTCGTCAAGAGAAAGAAGAAAACAGTAAAAGACTTTTTAGAAGAAGAATAATATGGCTAATAAAAAAACAGTAGGAACACTCGACTCCAAAAATCTAGTTGGTAATTTTTTGAAGAATAATAAAGAAGATCACTTCAACTATGAAGAGCAGGTAAACTACAGGGTATCAAGCGGATCTCTGGAGTTCGATCATCATCTTGATGGAGGCTTTGGTCCCGGGTTGCATAGGTTCGTTGGAATGAATGAAGGCGGGAAGACTTCAGCGTCTTTAGAAGTCATGAAGAACTTCTTAAAAATGCCTAAATCAAAAGCGGTTTACTTCAAAGCGGAAGGTAGGCTTTCTGACGAAATGATTAAGAGGTGCGGAGTAAAGTTTGTCTCCACTCACGAAGAGTGGGAGGAAGGAACATGCTTTGTATTTGAGTCTAATATTTACGAGACTGTAGTAGATTTAATGCGTCAGCTAGTCTCCTCAAATGAAGAGAAAAATAAATATTGCTTTGTACTAGACTCCGTTGATGGCTTAATTAAGAAAGCTGACAATGCGAAAACATTTGAAGAGTCTGCTCAAGTAGCTGGAGGAGCAAATATTGCTGCCACATTTATGAAGAAAATGTCAATAGCCCTTGGTAAAAGAGGCCATATGGCAATCTTCGTTTCTCAGGTTAGAGCGGATATTAAGCTAGACCCATACTCAAAAGCCCCTATTCGCCAGACAACTGCGACAGGTGGTAATGCTCTACTCCACTTCGCAAACTGGATCATTGAGTTTGAGCCTCGTTTCGGTGGAGATCAGATACTACTCAATCCATCTGTAAAAAAGATGGACCCAAAGACTAATCCAGCTATTGGGCATTACGCTAAAGTCGTTGTAAAAAAATCTCCAAATGAAAAGACTAATACTCGGATATCTTATCCAATCCGTTATGGGAGAACTGGTGGCAATTCAATCTGGGTGGAGAAAGAGGTTGTCGGAACTCTTGAAGCTTGGGAGTTCATCAAAAAGGCTGGAGCTTGGATTTCAATCACAGAAGACTTCAGGGAAGTTCTTTCTGAAGGAGGCTTTGAGCTTCCCGAAAAGGTTCAGGGGGAGAATAAGTTATTCTCTTTGATTGAAGATGACTCAGCTCTCTGCCAATATCTAGTAGCGTACTTTAAGAAAATGTTCAGCGGCCAAGAATGAAATTTTACTCTACAGACGGCAAGTTAAGGAATCTTAAAAACCCCAGAAAATACCACATAGATTGGGAAGCTTCTAGCCGAAGCAAGTTCCAGAAAAACGTAAAAGACTTCCTCTACCCATACTGGAGTACTGATGTTGTTTTTGAAGAGTTTAGAGTAGTTGGTAGCCGATTGTCATTAGACTTTTACAATGCTAATAAAAAAATAGCAATTGAAGTTCAGGGCGCTCAACACACCAAATATGTCAAACATTTTCACAAGAACAGATTTAAGTTTTTAGACCAACTGAAAAGAGATCAAAAAAAGCTCGACTTCTGCGAGATGAACGATATAAAACTGGTAGAGATATATCCCAATGACACTGTGGATCAGTTATTTTTTGAAAACCAAGACATTTACTTATGAACGAAGATAAAGAAGCATTCTCAATCCCAAGCGGGTTTGTGGAGAAACTATACGAAATCTCTGGAGACTCTGATAAGTATAAAGGTTTAATTATGATCGCAGCTAACGAAGATGGAGATCCAATTATTTATACTAAATTTGATTCTCTGATAACCGAATTAGGTTTAACTAAAGCTCTCGGTCAGCACCTTGCCAGATTAGAAAAACAAAACGAAGAGCCTAATGATCTATAGTTACGAATTAGAAAAGCAGCTTTTAGCTGGCCTATTAAAAGACCCGCCTTCCCTCATTGAGATTTCTAATTTCATTGGCCATAAGGATTTTTATTCTGAAACCTCTTTTCTACATGCGACTATTTTCAGGGTAATTAAACAGTCTGTTGATGCGGGGGAGGAGCTAGATAATATTATCTTAGCTCAAAGGGTTAATGAAGTTGGACTAAGCTTTGAAGGAAGTGTTAATGCTGCCGATTACATTAAGTCTCTCGCTATGAGGTCTGTCCCTTCAGGGAATTTGACTAAAACAGCAAAAGAGCTTAAGAAGTTTTCCATCAGAAGAGAGATTGTAGAGTCTTCAGATTTGATATCAAAGAAGATGAAAGGGATGGCCCCAGAATCTTCTTACAGAGAGATTGTTGAAACCGCTGATCAGATTTATAACTCCAAGATTAATCTGTTTGATATTGGAAGCGATACTCCTGAAAATATCTATGAAGATATGGAGCATATGATCGAGGAGAGAGGAAACAATCCAATCGAAGAGTTTGGAATGATGGGGCCGCACGATAAAGTGAATGACATCTATGGTTCACTTTTACGCCCGGGTAATATCACTGTTATTGTTGCTCGTTCTGGAGTTGGTAAGACTCAGTTCTGTATGGATTATGCGACTAAGGTCGCACTAAAATACAATGTCCCAGTTTTACATTTTGATAATGGCGAAATGAGTAAAGAGGAACTGATCATGCGTCAGTGTGCGGCTCATTCTGGAGTCCCAATGCATCTTCTTGAAAGTGGCAAATGGAGACAAGCTGGGCAAGATGTGGTGGATAAAGTTAGATCTGTATGGCCAAAAATAAGTAAATTAAAATTCTACTACTACAATGTTGGCGGTATGGATGTTGATGTAATGATTAACACTCTTAAGAGGTTCTACTACTCAACTGTTGGTAGGGGAAACAAGATGGTTTTCTCTTTTGATTACATCAAAACAACTAACGACTCTACAGGCAACAAGAATGAGTGGCAGGTTGTTGGTGAGATGGTAGACAAGTTTAAAAGATGCATTCAGAAGGAAGTGCTTGAAAACGGAGACCCAGTTATCCCAATGATTACTTCTGTTCAGTCAAACAGGAGCGGCATTACAACAAACAGAAACTCTCAAAACATTATTGATGACGAGAGTATTGTGTCCCTCTCTGATCGGATCACACAGTTCTGCTCCCACATGTTTATCATTAGGCGTAAGACGGAGGACGAGATACAGTTGGAGGGTCAACGGTTTGGCACTCATAAGATGATCAGTGTCAAGTATAGAAGTTTGGGTAGAGACATAGCTGGAGCTATTGAACCAGTTCAAGTTGAAGATTCTCTAAGAAAGAACTTTATCAATTTAGACTTCAATAATTTTAATATTACGGAGCGTGGCGACTTAAGAGATATTGTCGCTGTGCAAAACGGAGATCCACAATTAGATGACAGTATACCAGATGCACCGACAAGACAAGACAGAGACGATATCCCAGAGCTTGGTTCCTTCTGAAGAGTTTGAGAAGGTTTTAAGCTCAATAGGCTATAAACTTATTGATTGTGGTGATCATTGGAGATCACAAGCTTTATATCGTGATGGAGACAATGCTACCGCTTTAAAGATTTACAAAAATACTGGAGTCTGGATGGACTTTGTAGAGCCTAAAGGGTCTTTACCTTTTGAAGCTTTAATTCGGATGACTGTGGGTGATGACCAGAAGATATCTGAAACTTTAAAAAAAATTAAAAGTGATAAACTTTATACCACCCCAAAAGTAGACAGGATAGAAATGGAACAAATTTACCCAGAGGACTGCTTAGATAAGCTTTTCCCAAATTACAAATTCTACAAAGACCGTGGGATCTCAGAGGGAACTCAAATAGCTTTTAAAATAGGCTTAGCTGGAGTAGGCAAAATGTACCGCAGGATGGTCTTCCCCATCTACAACCAAGACAACCATATTATTGGTTTCTCTGGTCGAAAGATAGACGAGGGTAACGATTACCCTAAATGGAAGCATATCGGCAAAAAGAATACTTGGGTTTACCCCGCATGTATTCAAGAGAATGAGTGTGGTGCAGAAATTGACCGTTTGAGTCAGGTCATCTTGGTTGAAAGCATAGGCGATGCAATGGCTCTATATGATCAAGGCGTTAAAAATGTCTTAGTATTGTTTGGGCTTTCGGCTAGCCCTAACATTATTAATTATTTATCTAGCAAAGCCTTAGATGACATTTACATTTCAACTAATAATGATTCTAAATCCTCACAGAATAGAGGGTTGATAGCCGCGATCAAGAATTATCTGAAGCTAGCAAAGTATTTTGATTTAGATCGTCTCACCATCAAACTCCCTCAAAATGGAAATGATTTTGGAGAAATGTATCAAAGTGGCTATAATATTGACAACTGGCTCAATAGGGATATAGATCAACAAGAGCAAAAAGATTATATTAGTAATTTTGTCTCTAAGAACCCAACCTTATTCACTAAGGCGGAAAGTAAAATGGCCCAAAAAATAAATGACTGATCCTAAAACCCCTCTATCTGCAAGTAGAATTAAAACCGCCCAAGGTTGTTCTTGGTTGTATTGGTGCAAGTATAAGCTGAAGCTTCCTGATACCAGCAATGACGGAGCAAAAAGAGGCTCTATCTGCCACTTAATATTTGAACTTCTGGGAGAGAAAAAACGGAAGGTTCATTATGACAAAATCATGGAGGCTCAAGATATTTTTGCTGTGCCTTCTATTGAGCGTTTGATAATGAAGCACGCTCGTCGTGAAGAAGTTGATGATGAGGATAATATTCAATTAATCAAAGAGATGACCTTTAATGGTCTTAACTACGATTTCTTTGGTGGCGATTTAGACAAGCCCACAAAAGAGCTTTCTGAGCAGGATTTTGATATCGTAAAGAATGATGGCCAGATAGCTTACAGGGTCAGGGGTTTTATTGATAAACTCTTTTTGTATAAAAAGCAAAAGTTTGCTTTGATTAGAGACTTCAAGACTAGTAAAGATGTTTTCAAAGGTGATGATCTTGAAGACAACATACAGGATTTAATGTATAGCTTAGCTACAAAGCATATGTATCCAGAGTATGAAAACAAGCAGAGCGAATTTTTATTCTTAAAATTTGATTTAGATCCAGACGCAAAAAAAAGTGGAGTGATGAGAATGGCTCCTCTGAGCGATGATGATCTTTTTGGGTTTGAACTACAGTTGACCGAGATTCAAAAGTATTTGGACGGCTTCTCTGAAGACGATGCCTTATCTAACATGGCTTTAGACAAAGGTTTTCCCACGGATAAATCATTTAGCGGGAGACTCCTCTGTGGTTTTGCAACTCAAAAAGGAGAATTAAAAAAGGATGGGACAAAAAAGTGGCATTGCGCTATGAAGTTTGATTTCTTTTATTATGTTTTTAAAAACGCAAAGGGCCAAATTGTAGGTTCCTGCTTTGAAGAGGAGTTCTCTGAGGATGCTGTTCCAGATGGTTGCACCCACGAAATTCAATATTATAAGGGTTGCCCCTCTCATTGTTCTTGATCTTTATTCAGAGTTGTGTAGAATGAGGGAGTAATGACCCCAGTATTTAAATCTACATATTCGTACGGCAAAAGCATCTTGACTCTGAAAGGCGAGTCAGAAGATTCCGGTTCAGACTCTCTGATCGAAATGTGCCTTGATAATGGCATCAAGGATGTTATTCTGGTAGAGGATAACCTTACGAGTTTTATGAAGGCATTCAAAGTCTGTTTGGATAACGATTTGAATCTGTATTACGGCTTGAGGCTCACTTTTTGCAACGACATGAAGGAGGAGTCTAAAAGCTCTAATCATAAAAATATCATCTTCGCAAAGAATGATGAAGGGTGCAAGTTGTTGAATAAAATTTATTCTTGCGCTTTTACAGAGGGAGATGGGCGCATAGATTACGCTGCATTCAAAGAGTATTGGGATGGTTCAGCCCTATCCTTTGTGGTTCCCTTCTACGACAGTTACCTTTACGAGAATAATTTTCACCAAAAAAACTGTATCCCTAATCTAGAAGGATTAAATCCTGTCTTCTGGAGCGAAGACAACTCTCTCCCTTTCGACCACCTACTAAATATTAAGCTTGAAGAAGCTGTAAAAAGAAAGCAATATAAGGTTGTCAAGACGAAGACGATACTTTACAAAGAGAAGAAGGATGTCGAAGCTCTCCAAACATACAAGATTCTTTCGAATAGATCCTTTGGTAAACAATCAACCCTTAGCAGCCCAAACTTAAGCCATTTTGGAAGCGAAGAGTTTTGTCTGGAAAGTTACCTTGAACAGTCATGAATGATCAATTATTAAGATTTGACAAGAAGCAGAAGTATCTAGTTTTAGATACAGAGACTGAAGGCTTGAATTTGATCAAGTCGAAACCATACCAAGTGTCTTGGATTATAGCTCAAGGAGACACAATCTTAGAGAAGAATAATAGGTATATTTGGTGGGAAGACTTAAACATGTCTGAAGATGCAGCTAGAATCACAAGGTTTAATAAAGACTTTTACAAATCAAAAGCTGAAGATCCAAAAGTTGTTTGGGGTGATTTCTGCAAAGAGCTTTACAACCCAGAATACAAGATCGTGGGTCAGAACCTCTTGGGGTTCGATGTGTACATGATTAATGTGTGGAGGAAATTGATGGGTTTAGGTTCTGATCACTCTTATATAGACAGAATTATAGATACTCTTAGCTTGGCTAGAGCTATAGCAAAAGAGGATAAGCCTGATTTTGACAACTTCATATGTTGGCAGTACGGTTGGAATAGTTTTTTCCAACGGGGCTTGCGAACGGGGCAAGCAGCACTACTTAAAAAGTACAACATTCCTCACGATAAGGATAGATTGCACGATGCTCTCTACGATATCGAGATGAACTTTAAGATTTTCAGAAAGCAGTTATTTAATATAGAGCTATGAGATACAAAAATCCATTTCCAGCTGGAGTAAAGTTGCCAGAGATTGTAGTCCCAAAAGAAATTCTAGATGAATTGGGGTTAGAAGAGGGTAGCCCAAACAAAGAGATCCTATACGAGCTTTCTAGAAAAGGCTTGAGAGAGAAGGGTATTACTAAACTCCCAAACAATAAGGAGTACTATGATCGAACGGTTATGGAGCTTGAGATCTTTGAGGAGTTAGGATTTATTGATTATATCCTTCTCAACTGGGACGTACTTCATTATTGTAAAAAACAAGATATCCCGACAGGCGCTGGCCGAGGATCTGCGGCAGGTTCATTAGTCCTGTATCTTTTAGGCGTAACAAACATTGACCCAATTGAATATGACTTATTTTTTGAAAGATTCGTGTCTAGAAGCAGAGCAAAACAAATTGAGCATGGTGGTGAAATTTTTCTTGACGGCTCTCTTCTTGCTGACGTTGACAACGATATTTCTTATAATCGTAGGAGTGAAGTCGTTGAGTACATTGAGAAGAAGTATAAAGGTCGGACATCTAAAATCTTAACCCTGAATACACTTAGCGGTAAGCTATGTATTAAGGAGTGCGGTAAGATCGTATCTGAACTTAAGGAGATAGATGTAAATCAAATTAGTGATAGCATCCCCAAGCAGTTTGGAAAAGTAGCTAAATTAGGGGTCGCTTACGAAGAGAGCGAGTCATTTAAGAAGCACGCAGATAATAACCCCAAAGCATTTAAGATAGCTAGAAAGTTAGAAGGCTTAGTAAAAAATACTGGAGTGCATCCTTCGGGAATTTCTATTTGTTATTATCAGCAGTCAGACATTATGCCTCTACAAAAGACTAATGATGGGTCTTTGGTTTCAGGCTACGATATGGATGATGTTGCAAGCTTAAGTGTTAAGTTCGATATTCTCGGCCTCAGAACTTTATCAGTTGTCAATGATGTTTGCGAGGGGTTAGGTCTAAATGTAAATGATATTGACCCTCATGACCCTTTAATTTATACAGCTTTGTCTAACCTACAAAACCCTCAAGGTCTATTTCAGATCGAAGCGGATACAAACTTTAAAGTATGCCAAAAGGTTGCGCCAAGAAATCTTGAGCAGCTTTCCGCTGTCGTAGCGATTGCTAGACCCGGAGCGTTAGACTTCAAAGATCGCTACGCTGAATATGTTAAGACTGGAGAATCCCAATCGGTGCATGAGTTCTTTGATTCTGTTCTAGACTACACAGGGGGCATTCCTCTTTATCAGGAGCAATTAATGAAGATGGCTGTGAAGGTTGGGTTCAGCTTAGACGATTCAGAACAGCTTCGTCGCATTGTTGGCAAGAAGAAGATTGATCAAATGCCAGCTTGGAAGGCTAAGATCAGCGAGAAGGTTAGCCAGCTTGAAAATCCAGATCCTGTTATAGCTGACGTTCTATGGAAGGTAGCTGAAGACTCAGCAAACTACTCCTTCAATAAATCCCACTCAATCAGTTATGCGTATTTGGCAGCTATTACAGTTTATTTAAAATTTAAATATCCACAAGAATTCTTTTTAAGTCTTTTGAGGTTCGCTAAGTTTGAGCCAAACAGTCATGAAGAGATAGCAAAGATATCTCAGGAGTTGGCTAATTTTGATATTACGCTGCTCCCGCCAGATCTCAACAAGTCAGATATTGATTTCAAGATTGAGGGTAAGGACATCAGATATGGTCTTAATTCAATCAAGGGCGTTTCTGAGAAGGTTTTGATTAACCTCTTAGATTTCAGAGAGGGTTCTTTTGCAAACAAGTATGAGGTGTTTGTGGTAGCTAAGCAGGTTGGTCTTAATATCGGTGTATTATCTAGCTTAATTCAAGCTGGTCTTTTAGAATCCTTTGTTGATGGTAATCGTTCCGATTTAGTTTTGGAGGCTCAAGTTTTTAATGCCTTAACAGATAGAGAGAAAAGGAATTTCATAGCTTTAGGTGAGAATTATAATTACAATATAATAGACTCAATTAATGATGTTATAACGCATGAAATGGTTGCAGATGACAATAAAAAGATTTTCAGAGATACCAGAATCAACACCTTAAAGAAAAAGTGGGAGCCTTACAAAGAGATTTGCAGACTCAATAAACATTCTATTAAGTATGCAAACTGGTATTTTGAAACTAAGCTTTTGGGTTACAGTTACTCTTACAGCATCAGGGATATATTCAAGCACCCTGAAGATTATCAATCTTCTGAATCTGTGAAGATGGCGGGTGAGAGATCTGAAGTAAGATGTGTTGGCGTATTAGCTGATATAACCAAGAGAACAAGCAGGAATGGCAATAAATACGCTAGGCTGGAACTGCACGATGAAAAAGGTGTGATTAATGCGTTATTTATGGATAGTAATAGAGAATCACGCTTGACAGATTACCTTGATGCTGGTAATAAATTGCCTAAGAAAGACGATGTAGTCATACTCACAGGAAGTAAGGGTGACGACATAATATTTGCTAATACAATAAATACTTTAAAAGATAAGATTTATATGAAGCTCTCTCAGGTAAAATAAGTATAATTATATATAATGTCTCTAACCGATTATAATCTCACACCTAAAGCAAAGAAAGCGATAAAAGACTCTAAACTTTTTGCCAAATCAAATAACCATGCTCTAATTAGGATACCTCACTTATTTTATGGGTGCTTATGCAACCTTTCTGACAGGGTTCGACTTCTGCTTGAAAGCAGAGGTATTGAGTACTCAACTAAAGAATATGTAAAAGATTTTAAAGGTTTCTGCACTGAAAACGGCAGCTATTTCTTAAGATCCAAAAACGAAAATGCTTGGCATTCTGAACTAAATGATGTCATATCTGATGCCAAATCATTCGCTGACGATAATGAAGACTTTTTTATTGGGGTAGATCATATACTCTACTGCATTTTGTCTTCTCAGTTCTGCAAGGCTATACAGTCAGACTCATGTGACGTTTTGAGTATGTCTGAAGTTCTTCTTGAATTGATTATAGATGCTAATTTAGCGGTTCCTAAATCGGAAATTTTTCATCCCGAAGAGAAAGAATCAAAAGAGTTTTTAGAGTTACTTAAGACATCTATGGGTGATGAGCCTTCTAGATTTTTATCTGAGTATTGCGTAAACCTTAATGATCAAGCCATGCAGGAAAATCAAGTACCTATAACCTCAAGAGATGAGGAGATAGATAGTTTGATTGAGATTCTGTCAAAAAAGAATAAAAGCAACGCTATATTGCTGGGAGATTCTGGAGTTGGTAAAACGGCGATTGCTGAAGGTCTCGCTCAAAAAATAGTTAGGGATGAAGTCCCAGCCCACATCAGCTTATGCACTGTATACAGCGTTGATATGCCGTCTATGGTGGCTGGTACTCAATACAGAGGTCAGTTTGAGGAGAGGTTCAAAGGCTTGCTTAAAGACGTTGAATCACACCCTGAAGCGATCTTGTTTATTGATGAGATTCACACTCTGATGGGTGCTGGCAACTCCAGTGAGAACGGTATAGACGCTTCAAACATGCTTAAACCTGCGCTTGCCAGAGGAGACGTTAAATGCATAGGAGCTACGACCTTCAAAGAGTACGAAAAGTCTTTTGGTAAAGATCCCGCTCTTAAAAGAAGATTCGATAAGGTTGAGGTTAAAGAGCCAACAAAAGAGCAGACGGAGCTTATGATCAACAATAGCATCTCATACTATGAAAATTTTCACAAAGTTAAATACTCGAAAAGAAATATCCGAGACATCTTAGATCTAAGTGAAATTTATTTATCAAATAAAAAGTTTCCTGAAAAAGCTTTTGATGTTATTGACCAAGTTGGAGCGAAAGCGAAAATCGAACAGGACTATCCTGCTGAAGACTTAGCTAATATTAGAGAAAGATTTTCTGCAAAAGGCGAGGACTCAGATACTGAGGAAGTAACGGGGGAATTGATTAAAGAATACATTAAAGATCTAGTTTCTTACATAGATAAAGAAGATAAGAAAAGAAAAGTTTCAAGGAATCAGATCCTTGAGGTCTTTGAAAAGAAGACGGGTATACCCAAAAAAATAATCGGGGAAAGTAACAAATCTTTTTCTAATTTCAAGAAGAAGATGCGGTCAGAAGTATTTGGTCAGGATGAAGCTTTAGAAAGGATTTACAATATCCTCTGTTCTGTGAAGGTGGGGTTAAACGACCCGAATAAGCCTTTGGCTAACTTCTTATTTGTTGGCCCAACTAGCGTAGGTAAGACATTTACAGCTAAAAACATCGCTAAACACTTTTTTGGCAACAAGAATTCATTCCTTCAAATCAACATGAGTGAATACCAAGATAAGACTGGCATCTCTAAATTGCTTGGGGCAAATGCTGGTTATGTTGGCCATGAAGATGGGGGAATCCTAAGTGAATTTGTTATAGACAATCCAAACTCTGTCATTCTGTTTGATGAGATCGAGAAGTGTGATCCCAAAATTCTAGATCTACTCTTGCATCTACTCGACGAGGGTTACATTTCAGATAGCTTCAATAGACGTATCGACTTCTCAAAATGCATTATTGTGATGACGACTAACATTGGACACAAAGAAGCTACAAAAAACACAATGGGCTTTATGTCCGAAAAGAATGAACAGGACTCTTACAAAGAAAGCTTGAGTAAATATCTGCGACCAGAGCTAATAGCAAGAATTCAAAATACCCTAATCTTTAACACGTTGAATGATGAGATTATGGCGAATATCGTGGGTGTAGAAATAAATAAGATTAAAAACCGTTTATCTGGTAAAGGGATTAATCTTTCCGTCCCAAAAACAATCCAGAAGTTTCTAGTTGAGGAAATTAAAGCTAAAAAACTAAATGCTAGGAACATAAAAGCCTTAGTTGTGAAGCTAATTCAGTTCCCACTAGCCTCATTTATTATGGATGGAGAGAAAAACAAAAAATTGTCACTAAAAGTTGTTGACAAGACTATCAAAGTATACTAATATAAAAACATGAGCAATTCAATTCTAAAAGCCATTCGTAATTCAAAAGGACGTTTCTTTGGACTTTACACCAAGCAGGGCGAATCTCTAAACGCCCGTCTTGAGTCCGAGACGGATCAAACAATTGTAATCTATGATCGCAATTTTAATCGTACTCGCCGCTTCTCTAAGAGTAGCATTGCTGGAGTTCGTTCAGAGTCCCGCACCTTCGGTCGAGTTCGTTAATTTTCAACGGGTATAGTATTCAGTAGTCATAACGCAAAACCCGTCCCTTTAAAAGGGGCGGGTTTTTGTTATAATACATTGTGAAAAGCAATTCTATATTTAAGGATAGGTTGTACACCTTACCATCTAGCGGTAGGGTAACAGCTACTGAGACCAAAATAATCAAAAAGATTTTAACCTCTTCTAAATGCGACATTAAAGTGGACAAGCTTTGCTTGGTGTGTGTTGAAGAGGACTATGATTTCTACCATATATACAGTGGGTCTAATATATTTGATTTAAAATTCTCATTAGACCATGAAAGTGAAAAGTTCAATAGGGAGATAAAAAACACAAAGCTTTGCAAGTCTAAATCTGTTCCAAAATATGTGGATAGTGGAGTTGTTAAAGTAGGAGATAAAATATCATATTTAATTTGCGAATCCAATAGCTCAGAATCTTTGTTTGATTATGGGAGATCTCACCTATCATCTAATTTAGATTTATTTGTTGATTTCTATTGTGATTTTGCTTCAAACGGCAATTATAAATTGTTGCACAAAACCCTACTATCCGACTCAATGAAAGAGGCGGATATGGAATCTATTTTCGACCTAGATCAAAAGTCTTATATAGAGAATCACTCTGATTACCATAAATGCGAAAATATAATTAATGAATTAAAATCGGACATCTCAAGCAGATTAAACGCTTTGCCCAAAATTTACACTGGCAATATAATAGGAGATTTCGATAAAAATTCAGTTTTTACTGAGGGAAGCAATTTTTCATTTAAAGATCTTAGGTATGGGTGCAAAGGTCATATGTATTCTGATATAGCTAACATCACTTTATATTACGGATTGAGTAAACCTGTAGAAAAAACTCTCCTACAAAAAATTACTCAAAAAATGTCTTTAACTGTTGACAACAACCTGTACGATCAATTCTATGAATTAGAGTTGAGGAGGAAAGCTCTCCATTACCTTCTTCAATACCTTAAAGAGGTTTACGTTTATGAATCTTCTAGGATTGAAGTGATCATCAATCTGATTGATTCTTTTTCTCAAAGTTTCAATAGGGTCTGCAAGATACCAATAATCAAAGATAATAGAAAGTTTATTTTAAGTAATATCGCAGAGCCAATAATAGAATCTGACAGTAAAGATTAATTATTGAATTGTGAGCCATTTTATATATCATCGTTTATGATTGTTCAGCTTTACAAACCTAACCCCAGAAATACTGGTTGTGCTTTTAGTTGCGATATTGGCAGCGCCAACCAGAAAGGTGAACCTTGTGTTTATGTCAGGGCAGTTAGGCAATTTTCTTGGGACGACAAAAAGAAGACTGGTTCTTTCTCTCAAAACTCAAAAAACCCAGAAACTTCAATTTCAATTAAATTAAACGAGGTTGAAATCGGAGGTTTAATTTACGCTATTGAAAAAAATACCGAGTTCAAAGCTTACCACTCTTACGAGGATAATAAAACCCAAATCTCATTTAAACCTTGGGAAAGAAATGGGCGACCAAACGCTTTTTCCTTTGGTATCATTAGAAATTCCACAAACAAGTTTGGGATAGGAGTAGAAATGTCAGAAGCTTACTGCTTGCTTGAATTTTTTAAGTTCGCGCTGCAAGAGCTTTACGCTTATCGTTTGACTAAAAACGAAGAGATTAAATCGCGGCAGTGAAGAAAAAAGTTTTAATTCACTCTAACTCCTGTAAAGCTTTTACGGGTTTTGGTAAGAACAAGAAGAATATCATGCGTTACCTGCATAATACAGGTAAGTATGAGTTGATTGAGTTGGCTAATGGGTTGGAGTGGTCCAACCCCCTACTATCTTTAATGCCTTGGAAAGCTGTGGGCGCTTTACCCCCCAGACAATCCTTACAAGGCATGGATCAACATATGCAAAGGGCAGAGGGTTATGGTCTATCTGCTGTTGACCGCGCTGTAAAAGAATTTAAGCCCGATGTTTATATCGGCATGGAGGATATTTGGGCTTTTAAAGATTATCATCATAAGCCTTGGTGGAATAAGATCAACTGCATGATTTGGACGACCTTAGACAGTTTACCAATCCTTCCTCAAGCTATAGAGTATGCGCCTAAAATTAAAAATTACTATGTTTGGGCTAGTTTTGCAGAAAAAGGAATGGCTGAACTGGGATACGATCATGTAAAGACTCTTAGGGGATCTGTAGAGCATAATAATTTTGTTCGCTTGTCAGATGAAGACCGCTTAAAATTAAGAGAGCGTCAGGGCTTGTCTGATGAATTCATTATAGGTTTTGTATTTAGGAATCAACTCCGCAAGTCAGTGCCAAACCTACTTGAGGGATTTAAAATATTTAAGAAAAATAATCCATATTCAAAAGCTAAACTATTTCTACATACCCATTGGGTAGAAGGTTGGGATATCAGCAAGCTTATCGCTGAAAAAGGTCTAGATGCATCAGACATTTTAACAACTTATGTTTGCTCTAAATGCAATACTTACACAGTTAAGCCTTACGAAGGGCAAGAAAAAGGTTGCAACAACTGTGGTTCCGAGAAGTCCGTAAATACAACTAACACTCGCAAGGGTGTGGATGAAAAACAGTTGAATGAAATTTACAATCTTATGGACCTATATTGCCACCCGTTCACAAGTGGAGGTCAAGAGATTCCTATTCAAGAAGCTAAACTTACCGAGCTTGTAACTCTAGTTACTGATTATTCGTGCGGGGAAGATAATTGCACTGAAGAAAGTGGTGGCATCCCACTCGATTGGAATGAGTATAGAGAACCCGGAACTCAATTTATTAAAGCGTCAACTTGCCCAATCTCAATCAGTCGCGAGATAGAAAATGTTTACAAAATGGCCCCCTCACAAAAAAGTGAGATGGGTAAAGTCGCTCGACAGTGGACTATTGAAAACTTTTCGACTGAGGTTATTGGTAAACAGTTAGAGGAGATGATCGACAACATGCCAGATGTTGATTATGACTACGAATCTAAATCAAGAGATTATAACCCAAAGTATGAAATTAAACAACATACTGATTTAACAGAGTTCTTAATAGATATCTACAAGAATATATTAGATGAGGATGTAGATGAAAATTCTTCAGGAGTGAAGCATTGCGTAGGCAAGATGAAATCTGGGACCAAAGCAGAGGAAATTATACAACATTTTAGAAATACAGCTCAGCAGCAAATACAAAAAAGTCAAACTCCATCCTTGCAGGACTTACTTGGTGACAAAGATAAAGGCTCTAGAATTGCTATAGTCATTCCACAGTCTGAAGTCGATGTCTTGTTGGTTAATTCACTGATGAAGAGGTTCAAAAAACAGTATTCTGACTACAATATTTATGTATTCACCAACCCAGAATATTTCGAGTTGATTGAGGATAGTCCTTATGTACATAAAGTTCTTAGGTATTCGAAAGAGATGGAGAATACCTTTTCCCTAGAAGGCGCTGGGCAATCAGAAGGTCTATTTAGTGCAGCTTTTTATCCTCATGCAACAACTCAAAAATCCGTATGCTTTACGCATAACGGAATCACTAAACACGAATTTTCTTTTGCGTAATGTCTCACTTATTACATGAATATTCAAAGAGTTTAGGCGTTAAAGTTTCTAAGCCTGACCTTCAACAACACTTCTTCCCTTGTTTGGATGAAAAGTATATTCTGTTTTACAACAGCGAGCGGCAAGCCTCTAAAATATACAAGCACTACTCTACAGTATTTCAGTTACTGAGAGAAACTCTAGATAATCATGGCATAAAAATTTATCAAATTGGTGGTGAAAACGCAATCACGGGAGTAAGTAGACATTTAAGCTGCGGCTTAAAAAATGAAGCTTACCTTGTTGCCAAGAGTATGTTATATTTAGGCCCAGACAGTTACTTGGCCCAATACGCAAGCTCTCAAGATGTTAAAACTATAACATTACATGGTAATAATTACGCTAGCAACACCAAGCCATTCTGGGGAAGCTTTAAGGATAAAGCTTGTTTAGAACCTGATTGGAATTCAAACCCATGCTTTTCGGCTGAAGACCCTCAAAGACAGATTGATTCAATTAAACCAGAGGCGGTTTGCAAAAAAATATTAGAATTTTGCGGCTTGGGCCAATTAAAATTTAATTTTAAAACAATTAATATTGGAGACTCTTACTATCAAAAAATCGTCGAGGTAGTCCCCACAGCAATAACTAAAGGTCTACCCAAAAGCCTTTTTGTCCGTATAGACTACGGTGTGGAGGAAGAGGCTCTTTTGTATTACTGCGCTAATCATGAAGTCATATTGGTGACAGACCAGTTACCACAAATCAACATGCTCATACAGTTTCGTGAGAATGTAAAAAGAATCCTTTACACTGTTCAAGATAAGAATGATACAATCCCTGAAGAGTACTTTGAATACCTTAAAAAGCTAGGGATAGACTTTATTCTACTTTCAGACAAAGAGGATGAGTTACCCTTCTTAAGGAACAAATACTTTGAAATCCAAGTTCACCCAAAGCATGACGCAAGGGAACCTATTGTTTTCCCTGATGATGCAAAATTTTTAAGTAATAAAAAAATCATTGAGGCGGATAAAGTTTACATGAGTTACGCTCATTACAAAAAAGGGCTTGACTCCTGCGATAAAGTATTGGATACTCCTGAATACTGGGAAGAGTCCAAACACTTCTATATTTATGAGCAAGAAAAAAGTAGCTAAGAAAGCCACCAAGAAAAAACTATTCGGACCCGATCTTTACAAGAGGGATGAGCATGGTCTCCTAGAGAATGTTGATTACGTCTTTAATGAAGATGGTTCGGTAAATTGGCGAGCTATGATTAAACCTGAGTTTCTTTACCCAAATCGGGATTGGTTCAATTATAGGAACAAGCCTGTACCAGACTCTTCTGACGGTTTAGCTGACAATCAGTTACTCATCATGCTTGGGGGCATTAAAGAACTAGCTCGACTTAGGGGTTTTGAGAATGTGTCATTTGAGATTGATAATGTATCTGAGAGTTACGTTGTCGCCTCTTGCGAAATCCTTTGGTCTGCTAATTATGAGAGCGGAAAAGAGCGGGTCGCTTATCAAGACGTAGCTAATGCTACACTAGATAATACAGACTCATTTGCTTCAAAATTTTTGGAGACGATAGCTTGCAACAGAGCTTTTGTACGTTGCGTTCGCAACTTTTTGAATATCCATATTGTAGGCGCAGATGAGATTGATAAGTCCAAGGGCGCTAATAATAGCATCTCTGTGGAGTCTGTGGAGGCAGCGGCTACTACACCTATTGGCCTTTTACAAAAAACTTTACTGTCTAAAAAGGGTGTATCCTCATTTGAAGATTTTATTGAAATGTTGAAGGTGTTTTGGAAGAACGAAACTTATAAAAATGAGGACGTTGCAAAATGGAAGTCTTGGAAAGATATCCCAAGTAAAGAGATTCGTAAGCTCATTGGGCTTTTACACAAATGATTAAAAGAATAGTTAGTGCAGAGCAGTTTAACAAAGCTGCTGACGATATTTCTGACTACTTAAACCTTAAGGAGGAGGATAATAACTATCACTACCTTCTCCCAAATGGAGTTGAATCAATTAAGCAAGCTTTTGCTCACGACAAGATGTTGGCTTACAATGTGTTTGTGTGGGCTAACCTAAATAATTTAGGTAAATATGATGCAGGTATAATTTTCCTGAAGGATAAAGGCCCAAGGCATGGGCTAGAAATATTTTCAGAATACATCTGGCTTTCGAGTAACCCTCATGCTGGCTATAAGCTACTAGCGACAGCGATAAAATACGCTAGAGATAACGGTTTTGAGCATATACAAATGGGTTGCTCCGAAAAATCCCCAAACAAAGACAAAGTAAAAAGCCTTTATAGAAGGCTTGGATTCATCAAAGATTCAGAAAGTTACATAGCAAAATTATGAGTGGAAAAACTTGCAAAAAAATAAGAAAAGCATTATCATTAATCAATGAAGACCCGACATCAAGAAGGAACTACAGAAGATTCAAGCGTCAGTACCAACGTGTCCCATCTCAACATAAATCAGACTTCATTAAAGCAACAGAAGGACTCTTCCAGTGAATGGTCTAAGCTGAAGGCGGGAGGTTGTTGGATCAAAAACAGTAAAAAAGGTGAGGCTTATTTATCTGGTTCTGCCAACCTAAGTGAAGAAGCTTTAAAAAAGATTGTTGAAAATGGCGGGAAGTTAAATTTCCACATTTATAAGAATGCTTTTCAAGAGGGAAACCAGCCTACTTATAACTTCTATATACTTTGATTCTCGTCTCTAAGTCTTTGATTTTCTTCCCTTAAAAATTTGATCTCGATTTTTAATTCTGTGACTTGGACAGTTAGTTCACTTATTTGAACTCTCATAGCCTCTTTTTCTTCAGAGGAGCTGATAAGTAGAGCTTCCAATTTACTCACTCTATCAATTAGGTTACTAAGCAGAACTCCCTCTGTTTGGTAATCTAATTTTTTTATTTGTTGTTCGGCACTTAGTCTGTGACTCATGTATTTCCATAAAGCTCCTCCGAATAGTGCTGACACTACGGATGAGATAATTGTCCAATGATCCATAAATTTAATTACACATTTTTTTTTAAAATATTAAAAATAATCTTATTTAGGTGTAATTAAAATCAAATGGGGGAAACAGATAAAAATCTTGAAGAAGCCGAGGCTTTCGCTTTAAAATACTGTAACCCAGATGATAGCGAGGTTATCTCTGATCTTGATAGGCATGCGCGAGAGACGGCTTGGACACTATTGCAAAGAATCAAGCATTTAGATGATCAAAAGTGTATTTGTGAGGGGTGTGAGATTGAGACAGTAGAGGGGATAGAAGACGAGGTTGAATCAACCCCTGAAGAGCGAGAAGAAAACCCAGAAGCTGAAGGTGAGTCTTCAGACGATTCCACCTTGCAAAAACTACTAGAAACAGATAAAAATAATAAAAAACTAACAAAAAAAACAAAAAAGGTTGCAGTTGGGGCTGGAGTTATAGCTGTTACAACTCAGAAAATGGCAGCAATGGGAACCGCTGGGGTGATATCAATTGCAAGCGGAGCCTACTTCCAAGCTAAAACAGCGAAGACGGAAGGTATAGAGATAGCTGTTGTCACAGAGCAAGAATATGGAGCATTTTCCAAGTTCAATAGGTTTACTGAGTCAGTTTTAGGCATTTCAACCTTCGAAGGCATTAGGGAATACGCTGAAAAAGGGTATGGTGACATCAAAGGGTTTAATCCCTCTTCTGAGGAGAACGAAGAAAAGGAGGATCTTTCTGAAGAGGAGAGAGCAAAGAGAGACGGGGAATTACTTAAAGCAAGGGAGGATCTTAAAATTAATTCTAATGAGCCTCCTACCACTCCCCCAAAATTATCTGATTATTAATTATGGAAGAAATATTCGACAAAATTTTAGCACCCTATATGTCCTCGATGCCTGAATTTGTAATCGCGGTAATGGGTCTAGTTGGGACACTTGCGTTTTTCGCGCCAGAAGATAGCAAGTTAAGTAGATTACTTAACAAAGTCACTGGAAGATTGTCAAAATTTAAAGACTATTTACTTAAAAAACTTAAAAAATGAAAAAATTAATACCCCTGTTATTGCCAATATTTATTATATCCTGTTTTTGTAAAGCAGCTATCGTCACCTTTACAGGTGGGACGGCAAACTTAGAATCAGGTGGCACTATCATCACAACCACAACTTCTCAAAATTACGGAGTCATTAACTATCAAGAACAATCTGTTATTCTTGAATATGTTTCACCCACCGAAGATTGGAGTTTTCAGACTGTAGGTGATTATTATGATGTGGGGAATGATGTTATCCACGGTCATTGGACTGCAATCTCTTCTATAGAGATTTCTCTTCAAAACAACAACCCTTTTGATTTACAGTATTTTCAGATAACTTCGAATACTTCGGTTGGTGGGCAACCAGCTACAAATGAAGAAAATATAGGCATTCAAGGCTACTTAAATGGCTCTTCTGTTACGGAGATATACGCTTTACCCAGCGTAGATTGGGGTGCGGCAAGCACTAGAGATGTTTTCTTGCCCAGCTCTTTTGATAACGTCGATAAAGTAGTTATCTTTGATAGGGGTGTATCAGCAACTCACACTGGAAATTCAAATTGCCCTGAGTGCGGTAATTCAGGTTTCTGTTTTGGGATGGACAATTTTGTGTTTGATGAAGCTGTTCCTAATTCTCTTGTACAAGGTAATGGGACTACATTGCCAGTAGTCCCAGAAGCTAATTCTTTACTATTTTTAATTGTAGCTTTGCTACCTCTATTAAGAAGGAAGCGCTAATTATTGATTGTAAACTTCGCGCTCCAACTTCCTATAACGAGCGTCTGAATGCCAAACCTCGTTAGTCTGGGGAGTGTAAACTCCTTCCTCAGTCTGAATCGGCTGACCCGCCTTGAGCTTCAAGGAAGACGGTTGATATATGTTTAAACTGGTTGTTTTCGGCGCGGAGCTGCCCCCGCAAGAAGTCAGCACGATCATTGGACTCATTGTCGCCAATAGCGCGTAACTTTTCAATTTCTTCGATAAGTTCATTTTTATTTTTGTTGTGTTTTTCTGTGATTTCAAAAAACGCGAGTTTGTTTCTCAAGGCGAGATACAATTCAACGCTTTTTAAGATAGATTTGACCAGAGACATTACTTTGCTCGTTTTTTACTATTAAAAATCTCTTTTTCTCCATCATCTTGTATGATTTTCACTGAGCCAGAGACGTATTTGGCGCAATTAATTGCTTCATCCTTTAAGAGGTATGAGTGATGATATTTCTTTCTTTTATCGTATACACGATATTTTACTAATTCTTGATTCATTATGGTTTGAATTCTAAAGTTATATTCGCTACAAATGTTTTATCGTCAGAGATCATTCCTTCAATTAGACACTTACCTTCTCGTAAGGAGACGCGCTTTCCGTCAAAAAGATACTTCTGTTCATCAATACTGATTTGAGTAACACAAACATTTTTACCTGATTCCACGTTGATTATATCATAATCTACAATTTTGTCTTGCAGATGTTTGCTGAGATCATTTGTGCCTACTACTTTAAGCTGTTTTTTCATCTTTTCTGTATTATACCATAGGACAGTTTGGTCCTTATTATTTAATATTATAGCTCTTTTATCGTATCTATCTATCCATTTTTTATAAAAATCGACTTTAAATGTCCTTCTAATCTCTGACTTAAAGTATTTGTCATTTTTTTGTCGGACATGATCTAATATTGCATGAAAAGCTTTTATTTTGGTTGAATTTGAGCCTTGTTTATTACTGAATAAAAACTGTATGTGATTATAAGTTTCGTACTCTTTTAAAAAAACATAACCAATATCGTCACAGTGGTAGACCTCACAATCACTACAGAACTCCTTAAAGTATCTTTTGACTGCATTTACCCTCATAGTTCTAGATCCAGAACAAAAAACCTTGTAAGGCTTGGATCTCAAACAAAAATCGAGAAAGTCATCCCAAGCCTCTTCTTTATTGATTAATTGTTTAATTATCATTTCTACAGGTTATAATAGTAGAAAAGGTGTAATATTAAACATGGCGGTTGAAGGAAAAAATGAAGTAGCAAGAAGTTTATTAGATTTGCAGCCAACTGCAATTCTAGAATTGTACAAAGTGTTTCCAGATACAGTGGGGTCGCCCAATAAATTCTTGAGTTTTCATGGTGGCTCCGTCTTTGCTAACAATGTGATTTGGCAAGGCGTACAATACATACCTATTCCTGTAGAGGCTGAAGGATTTGGAGTGTTCGGGGATGGGACTTTACCAAGACCTAAGATTAAAGTCAGCAATAACAACAATATTATTACTTATTTTTTAGGTAAATATAAAGATTTTAAAAACGCTAAAGTATTTAGAAAAAAAGTTTTTGTAAAACATTTAGATGACGTAAATTTTGATGGCGGGAACCCTTTTGGGTTAGCCAACTCTGATTCTGAGATCTCAGAAGAAAAGTATTTCATAGGGCAAAAAGTACAAGAAAACAAAGCTTTTGTTGAGTTTGAGTTAAATTTGCCATTAGATCTAGATAATTTCGATGTTAATCATAGAACTGTAAATGCCAAATACTGTTACTGGCAGTATAGAGGTTTAGGTTGTCGGTATAATGGTTTACCAGTAGAACAGGAAGATGGATCAGCTTTTACTGATTCTAATAATAGTATTATAACTATAACGGATGAAGAGCAAATCAATTTTGACCAGCGATTTTATCAACCTGATTCTGGTTACTCTGTTGGTGAGACTGTTTACATTGAAGATTCGTCGATTATAATAGGCAGATCGGAATATAATAATGACCCCATACCATACAGAACTTGGTATGTGTGTTCACAAGCTAATTCAGGGCAGCATCCAGAAGATAATCCCTCGTTTTGGCAAAAAGATGGTTGTACCAAAAAAATAGAAGCCTGTCAAAAGCGTTTTTCTAGCGCAAGTTTGGTGAAAAGTTTTATCGGAGAAGAGGAGGCGACATCTGACTATTTAAATTTACACAGAACAGGTGAAGCTTCGTTCGCTACAACTGATGCGAATGTGACAGGGGTTTTTACTGGAGATGCTTGGACTTTATCAGTATGGGTTCGTGGTCAAGCCCAACATCAAGCTGACGATGGGCAATGGTATAATCCCGCTGTTTTCGCAACTCACGAATTACCAAGAACAGATTACAGGTTTACCCCAGCGGGAGATACGTTTGGCGATAATGATTTAATTAGAGCAAACTTGCATTTCTCAGACAGATCCTCTGATCAAGATGATAAAGGTCAATACTTAAATTTAGCCACTCCCACAGAAGACGGCACAGCAAATAAATTAACAAAAGTTCAAACTAAAATAGCATCTCAAGATAAGTTTCATTGCCTTATTTTCAGAAAAAACACTGATTCCACAATAAATATTTTAGTCGATCCTCAAAAAAATCAATATGGAAAAACTGTTTACTCCAGCACATTCACTATAAATATTGATGGTGGCAACACTGGAGTTGATTTTCTTTCGCTATTCTCCGACAAAACAGGCGATTTGAATGAAAAAATTTGTCTTGGGGGTGATATAGGTCAATTTTGTCTTTGGTCAGGCAGACTTAATGACGATGAAGTTTGTCACATAGGTTCTACAAATGCAATATCGGATGCGGAAATATATTTAACAGATAATGGTTTGAAAAAGGCGACTCGTAATTACTGCGATTATGTTCCTCTAAAATACAATGAAGCTACTGGGTATTTAGCCCCGCTTACAGGTTCGGACAGGCTTTGTGTTTGGTATGACATGCAGACAGGTTTAAGCTCTAGCAAGCTTATAATTCAAGACCAGTCCCATAATAACTTTGATATCACAGGCTTTGGAACCACGGGAGAATTTGAAAAACGCACGATAGAATACACAAAAGGAAAATTCCAAGAATTTGTTCCGAATCAAAATGCTCAGTTTGAACTGCCTTTTGGGGGTTTCCCCGGAACAGATGGGTTCGATTATAAATCTCAAGGATCTCAAAATAACATATGAATATAAAACAAGCTTTACAAGTTATAGTTGACGAGTCAGAATCCAATTCTTTCGTAGAGATATGCGGTTTTTTAGGCTTCGATAACAAAAAAGGGACTTACGTTGTTCAAAATGAAAAAAATGTAGCTGAAGACCCTTCAAAGTATTTCATGATTGACCCCCTCAATTACTTGCTTTTTAAGGAGAGGTATGACTTGTTAGCGGTTTATCATAGCCACATCAATACAGACGCTGAACCCTCAGAGTTTGACGTAAAAATGTCGAATAATTGTTGTATACCTTTTTTAATATACAGTATCGAAACCAAAAAATTTGATCTTTATGAGCCACAAAATCTAGAAACAGATGTAAATACATACAACAGGTTTAAGGAGGATTATGACAACTATTAGATTACATGGGATTTTAGCTCAAAAGTACGGCAAAGTGTTCAAAATGGACATTAGTAAGCCTAGAGATGTTATTAGAGCTATTGATGCTAATAGGGACGGTTTTAGAAAAACTGTAATGGATTTGCAAAAAGAAGGTTTCTCTTATGAGATTTTAGTTAATAAAAAAAGACTCAATAAAGAATCATTTTTAAATAGTAAAAAAGCTCAAGAAATAGACCTTGTGCCGTTTATTGTCGGGTCCGGTGTTGTTGAACTACTTGTAGCTTTAGCTATTAGTTTGATTTCTGCGGTTATTCAATTTGCTTTAATGGACCCGGGGACTATTGATGGAGGCGAAAGCACTGTGGGCGGAGCTAATAAATCAATGATGTTTAGCAGTAGCCAAATTAATCTTGCCGCTCAAGGCTCCCCTCTTCCTATTGGTTACGGCAGGTTAAAAGTTGGATCAAGTGTGATTCAAGCGTCAATGAAATCTCTTCCTCAGACAGCTGACGCTCTTGACGGAATGGTTGCTAATCCTTTCGTGTCTGAAGGTAACAACCCTAACGCTGTTGAAATTGCTGACTCAAGACCATTATCATGAACCACTTATCTAGAAAGAAAAAACTCTATGGAGCGGGTAAGAAAAAGCCTAAAGTCAAACCTGCTGTTTTACTTCCTCCTAAAATAGGCGAGTTTCAATTTGGGTCATCTTTCAGTTACATTGAAACTTTAGATTTGATATCAGATGGGCCGATTGAGGGATTGGTGGATAGTGACGGCAATCTTTTAAATAAAACGGAGTTATCTAGGGGGGTTTATCTCGACGGAACCCCAGTTGCCATCTCTATCGAAGGGGAACAAGATCCTGATTCAGAGTTGTCTCTAGAAAATAATACAACAGCTTCCACGAATATAACAACTTTTTTAAATTTAAATATAAAAGGAGGAAGTATCAAAGATTCAACGTTTGTTACTACAGAAAGAACAGGAGGTTTCGGCGCGAGCTTGTCCACATATTCTTCGGATATATCTTATTCAAATTTTGTTATCCAACATCATCCAACCTACAGGAATTTATTCGTTTTTGGTGGGGCAGCGCGTTTTGATTCCTTTGATAAAACAATTACACCAAAAGGTGGAGAGTTTAGAGTGATTAATTACCGAAGAGGCTATGATGGCGAGAGAAGGTTAGAAAAGAAACATAACGTCTTTTCAGGTTTAGTGCAGCTAATGTGGAATAATAATAGCACAATAAGTGATTCCGACTGTTTTCTTTGTTTTACTAGATCCGATAATCCAGCTTATTCGAGAACAGACGACGCACAAGAGGGATTTACTGTCCCAGCTGATACCATTTTTCATACAAAACTTGGTCAGAGTGGCGATGTTAAAATTGGAGGAGAGGACTCTTCTGGAGTGAAATTCTTTCAAGACATTTTAAATGCATGGAGCAGTTACGGCCCCACCTCTGACGGGGGAGAAGATACAAACCCTTTCATGAGAACGCTTATAGAGCAAAAAATGAATAAAGCTTTCGGCTCTGATCAATGGAAAACATCTAGTGCTTACGACCTTTATAGTGAATTTTTTCTTAATGAAACACCGCGACGGAAATCAGGTTATATGGTCGCATATGTTCCAAATAGAACTGTGTTAAATAGTATGCCATCAGGTTTAACATTTAATGACGCGAGAGAGGTATCTTTAATACCTACCGAAGATAACGGTTTACTGTCACCAGTCTTTAAAGATTCCTCATACAAAGATTTATTAATACCAATTTTTAATACGATAGAAGGGGGAGCGGGTGAACTTCAAAAAGATCAAGATATATTAGGGGCATCGTTCATTTTTGTAGAGAATCAATACACACGGGGTCACTATCCTGAAAAAGTAAAATCTTATAGGGCAATTGAACAAGAATTCAATATCACTAACTTGTTAATAAAGTTAAAAGCAGTCACAAAATTAACAATAACTCAAATTCCACAGGTTAATACCCGTAGTGTTAAATACAATTATAATAACGTTTTACTTGAATTTAGAAAAGGTTACGAGGATCAAAAACCGTTCCATTACTTTAACAAAATCCATATAGATAAAACTATAAACAAAAATGTTTATGGAGCTTTTAAAGCATCAGGTCAAGTTCAAAGAATAAAAAGAGACGATGCCAATAGAAAAGATGACTTCTCTATGGACCGAGCCGACTACTCTGGTCCAAATCTTACTCTTGAAAATGGCTTACCTACTAATGAGGGTAGTAATGACAACCTACGCGCAGGATCTGAGGCACTTTTCAAGGATTACTCTTCTTGGAATTCAACTAACAGTTCATACGATCTAAATGAAAGAGCTGCGCCAATAACATATTATGTCATTAATCCAAATGTCTCTGAGGTTTTCGTCACATTACAAATAGATTCTCTTTTTGATACTATTGAGCAGAGTTATAAAGGATCTGGGGATAATGTTTTTAAAGTTGGTGATAAATTCCCAGCTATCATGAATGTTGAGATTGAAGTGGGTAAAGTATTATCTAATGGGACGCTTCAACAAACGCTAACAAAAACTTATAGGATTTCAGCTCTTGTAGAAGGGACGACTGTTATCGATATAGGCAACCCTAGTAATATAAATAATCCCGAAAAATTTAAACATATTAGAGATTTTCAAAACTTAAGTGGCGATGCCGACTTATCTACACCGTTTCCACTACCAAGAGTTAACGATTACTCATCGAACAATTCTTACTCTTCTCCAGAAAGGAGGTATGTTAAAGTAAGTAAGTTATCAACGGAGACATTCTCAGTTCTAATCTCCAAGGAATTAACGTTTGCTAAGGTGACGGAGATTATTCCAGTTAATTTAAAGTACCCATTCTCCGCGATAGTAGGGACAAAACTTGATTCTAAAAGTTTCTCTTCTACGCCAGCAAGATCTTTTGATGCTAGATTAAAATTAGTCCTGATTCCAACAAACTATTTCCCAACTCAACAAACTAATAGGAAAAAAGATAAAAGATATTATGATGATGCGTCTGAACTCGCAAACGCTTCAGAAGAAGATAAATCTGTATATCAGGGAGATTGGAGCGGAGGGTTTAAAATGGGTTGGACTGATAATCCAGCTTAGATTTTATATGACCTTCTCACAAATACTCGATATGGTTTAGGCAGGTATTTAGATGAGGCCGACATTAATAAATGGGAACTTTACAAGATTGGCAGATTCTGTGATGCTGTAAATTCAAATGGCGACTTTGAAGGCGTTCCAGATGGTAGGGGAGGTTTAGAACCTAGATACTCTTGCAATATCATGTTCAAGAGTGATGAAAAAGTTTTTGATTCTATACAGCTTATATCAAAACTGTTTAGGGGACAAACTTTCTTTAGAGCCTCAGAAGTTTCATTTGTTGATGAAAGGATCAAATCTCCTGTAGCTATATTTAACAATAATAACGTAAAAGACGGAGGATTTAATTATTCTAACCTAAGAAGAGATCAACAATTCAACACTGTTGAGGTTTCCTATTTAGATAGGTTTGAAAATTTCACACCAAAAGTTGAAGTCGTTGAGGATGAAGAGGATATTAGAAGCAGAGGTGTATTTAAAAAAAGAATTGATGGTTTAGGTGTGACATCCAGATCTATGGCTAGAAGAATTGGCCAACATTTGATTTACAAGACTATCAAAGAGAACCAAAGGATAGCATTCACTTCTGGTCTAGAAGCTTTACTGTGTCAGCCCGGGGATCTTATTCTTATTGACGACGATTTAAAGAATGAAAAATCTAACTTCGGTAAGGTTCTTAGCGTTGATGTAGATAACCAATATATTCAATTAAGTGGTCCATATTCTGAGACTTCTATGACGGGTATATTGACTGTGTATAATCCTACAGGAGAAGATTCAATAGAAAGTCTGAATGATATTGCTGGAACAAAAAGAGCCAGAACAGATACTTTTACTATCCCATTGGATAACACAAATTTTTTAGCCTCTTACAATTCATTCATTTCTATTTATTCGGGATTGTATAATTTTTCAGGGTATACAGATGGTTATGTGGATGATAATATAGATGATTTAACTACGTTTTCTGAGTATGCTTTGTATACAGGTACTGGAGATAACATGTTATACTTCGGCACGGGTTATACAGGTTGGACATTTGCAACGGGTCTTGAAGAAGCGAGTAGAGATTATGTAGCTAAATCAACAGGTGTTCAGAATCTGGCTCAATTAAATACTGGTATTGTTTCGACTTATTCTAGTGCTGGGGATAAAAGAGGAGCGACAGACGTTGATATTTCAGGTCAAATCAGTGGCGATTTAGATGATTTAAATATTGGGGGCATATTAGAGTCAGAAATAACTCAAAATTCAGAACCTCACATTATGACTTTTAATGTTGCGACAAGTGGAGTTGTCGATACTGGTGACGGATTTAGCTTTGTTAGCGGTGTAGATAAACCTGACTTCTTAAAGTTTATCAAGTTGGGTAGCCCATACAGATTTGATCTAATAAATTCGGATGATATCTTATACAAGATCGACTCTATTAAAGAAAATAGCCCTAATGAATATTTAGTATCTGCGGCTAAGTTTGATACTGGTAAGTTTTCGTTAATCGAAGATAATATATCTTTAGATAGAAAAGAAAACACATATGATTACAATGTTGCCACCACGATTGGCGACATAACCTACAGCGGATTGAAGGCTCCAGAGAATTTATCCATCACCACTGGTGTAGGTACAGAAACAGATACTTTCTTTATTAGTGGCGATTGGGACGAGGTAGCAGAAAAATCAAGTTATAATTACGTTCTAAGTTTCCCTAGCAGTTTTAAAATATCAGAAAGTACGACAAACGAATCTGTCAAGTTTGACAATTTAAGTTCTATAGGCAATTACGCTTTAAGCGTAAAAGCTATCGGATCTTCTTCGGATACTTTGAAAACTACAGATTCTGAATTCTCAACCGTAAGAACATTCATTCTTTATCAAGCTTTAGAAGACTTTGATAGATCTTTTATAACAAATGTAACATTTAGCTAAATGCCTTTATACGAATTTACACCATCTTTCACTGTTGATCAAACGGATTTAAGTTTGACATCTACAGGTAGCGGAGTACACCTTAAAAAAGATGTTACTGTTAATCTGGGTATTTTAGATAGGGTTAGTGGAGAAGTAGCGGGTAATGAAGAGCTTTTAGCAAACCCTTATATTAATAATGTTAGCGTAGATATTCTAAATATTGATGGGACTGTTAAGTTTCAAAATTACCTTACTGATTACAAGTCTAATATATTTAGTATAACAGAATACAATAACATTAATGTTTTTGGTGAATACACGAAGGACTTCGGTATTAAAGCTACTGTTTCAGAAAGTTCGCAGACTAACACCTCTGAATTTTATTTTTATGGCAATGTGCCTGAATTTAGTGGTATAACAGTTAGAGATTCAACAGGCACAACTTCTCACTCTTCATCTGCCAGCAGTAAGACAGTTGTAAATGCAAGCGGTCAAACTGGGGTTTTGACTAGCACCGTAACATTTAATAATAATACCGCTTACACAGCTTTTGATAGATTAGAAATTTATAGCTCAACAGGTTCAGCCGTATTTAGTAGCCAGATTAACCCTAACCCAGTTTTTTCACGCAATCTAACCAGTGAGACTATTCAATCATTTGATATTAACGAAGGCGCATTGCCTAGTGATACTGGTGTATATCTCCACTTTCTTCCCTACGGTCAGCTTGGAACAGGTGAAGCTTGGACTGTCGGCCCATACACTTTCAAAGATAATCCTATTCCCACTAATAGGTTTGTCACCACAGAGGATATTACAGGTTTGGGGGGCAGCGATGTAAGAACGGTCACCGCTGGCGGCAATACCCTTGATTCTAGTGAGACGTTAGCGTTTATAGCAGGTTCGAATATACAAATCACAGAATCTTCTGGTGAAGTTACCATTGCGTCACCCTCTGGCGTAGCATCAGATGATGTTAACTTTATAGTAAAACTTACTCAGGCTGAGTATGATGCAATAACTCCAGATTCTAATACTTTATATTTTATTAGTGATGAATCAACTAATTCTCCAGTTGTTAATCCTATAAAAACTGTTACGAGCAACTATACTATCACAGATACAGACCACACAGTTTTAGTTAGCGGTGCAGCATCAACAAACATTACATTACCTTCAGCCGTAAATAATAGTAATTACGTTTATAATATTAAAAACCTCACAACGGAAGCTGTAAATATAAGTAGTTCAGTCGGCTCAATTGATTTAAGTAGCTCTGAAACAATTAATTCAAGATTTGAATCTCTGACTGTACAATCTGACGGTTCAAATTGGCATATAATCTAAAAGATATGGGAATAAGATTTGGCAACACCCCGATAAGAAATGTGGTTTTAGAGCGTAGCTCCATAGCTAGAACTCCTAAACCTACACCTTGGGTAAGAAATCCTAGATGGTTAGATATGCCTACAATAGCATCTAATGAAAGTAGGTTTACTGCTTTAGTAGCTATAAGTAGCGAATTTAAAAATCAATTTGTTTTCCATTTTAATACAACCAGTGGAAATTACACAGTTGATTGGGGTGACGGTAATACAGATACATATAGCGATAACGCTGAAGCAGAACATACATATAATTATTCTGATTTAAATGCTAATACTGAATTTACTCATAGCAAGGACGGAAGAACATATAGACAAGCTCTGATATCTGTCACGCCTCAAGCTGGGCAAGGATTCACAAGTTTTGATTTGGTCGAAGATCCACCTAATAATGTACATCCTTACGCTAACCCAAGAATGTATTTAGATATTGTTTTTGGTTCTCCCAATTTAACATCTTTTTCAGCGATAAGCACTATTGGTGGCAACTTTTGCAAACATCTTGAGCATGTAAAGATAGTCAACTTTAGTGACAGCATGACTAGTTTTAATAATGTTTTTTATACGATGTATTACTTAAGGAGTATTGAAATTGATAGAAGCACATCAAATATTTCTAACTGGAACTCAACATTTCATAGTTGTTATGCATTAGAAGAAATACCCGAATTAGATTTTAGTGGAGCGACAAACCTAGTTGCAACATTCCAAAACTGCTTCAAACTTACTAAAATACCAGATTCTATTAGTAATGCAGCACCTACCGACACGAGACAAACATTCTATAATTGTACCTCGTTACAAAAGATACCTATGATGAACACTAGCAATTCAACTAGTTTTTCTAACATGTTTTTCTATTGTAGAAATTTAAGATTTATTCCTCCTATAGATACATCAAGCGGGACAGATTTTTATAGAATGTTTTATCAATGTGTAAATTTGGAGAAAATCCCTAAAACTTTAGATACTTCTTCTACCAATCAATCTGATAGCAACCCAATGTATCAGATGTTCCATAGTTGTAGTAAAATAGAAACTATACCAAAATTAACAAATGTTGTTGGCGATCTTAGAGGTATGTTTCAAAACTGTTTTTGTTTAAAAAGAATACCTGAGATTGATTTTTCTAATGCCACGAATACCTTGGCTATGTTTAGTGGTTGTTATAGTTTGGAAAGTCTTCCAGCTTTAAATATAACAAGCTCTACAAGCACATATCAAATGTTTTATCTTTGCTATAATTTAAAATCTATTGATAGTCTTCCCACCAATTCATGCACAGATTTTCAATTAATGTTTTATAATTGTAATAATTTAATTCGATTACCAGATGATTTCACTACTATAAGCGCAAGCGATCCTGATGCCTTTGAACAATTCCTTGCTGCGACTTATAACTTAACTGAAATTCCAGAGGGAGTATGTAGTGGTTTTGGAAACGCAGGAGTTACAGATTATGAGGAAGCATTTGAGGCTACATACTTCAATAAACTTCCAGATAGTTTTACAGGAATAAATAATAACGCTGACAATATAACAACAATGAAAGAGATGTTCAATGCTGCATTTGGAGTAAGACATGTCCCTACTATTGACGCATCAAATGTTTCTTCGTCACTTGGAAATGCTTTTTATCAGGCGTATTGTTTAGAGTCTGGGGGCATACTTTCAGGTGTAACACAGAATGTAAGTTATCGTAGAACCAATATGGATAGAGAGGCTATGACAGCAGTATTTAGCGGTTTAGGAAACGCTAGTAAAACTATAAATATTAATGAAACTCCAGCTGAAGGCAATCTTACAGATCAAGATAAAGCAATAGCAACAAACAAAGGGTGGACAATCGCAACATAATGGAAGAAGAATATTACACAGAAGGATTTTACAAGCATGATAGCGGAGATCTGTTATTCGCTGGTAAAGCCGTCTTCAACAAAGACTTTACTTTATTAAAAGAAGAAAAAAATAGTTACAGTTATCCCGTGGACGGCTGGAGCTGGTTTGATACATTGCAACAAGCTTGTGACGCATTCAATCTAGATATTAACGATTACACACAAGAAGAGGAGGAACCACATGTCATTTAAACCAATACCAACTTTAGATGGAACTCAGGCCAATTTCACAGGCAATATTACTAGCGCTGGTAATCTTACTGTTGAAGGCAATATCACGATGAGTGGCAGCGATGTATTAACTGGCGTTAGAACTGTAACCGCTGGCGGCAACACCCTTGGTGCGGGTGAGACGTTAGCGTTTACAGCGGGTTCGAACATGAAAATAACGGAGTCTGCTGGCGCGGTTACTATTGCAGTAGACGGTTCTGCTGAATTACCCACGGAAACAATTCCTAACCTCGCAACTTCGAAGATAAACAGTGGCACTTTCGCTAACGCTAGAATTTCTGAGTCTAACGTCACGCAACACCAAGCCGCTCTGACGCTTGCGTCAGGTCAGATTACGGG
>VMHT01136983.1_pt1 | contig 77945 bp, 90 predicted proteins | sample 4693611 | NCBI WGS metagenome assembly VMHT01 (sample SAMN12280063, study PRJNA550983) | marine metagenome | isolation source: seawater sampled from same location over 5 years 0.02-0.2 micron viral filtrate | place: USA: collected off the coast of southern California halfway between the port... ...
AACTGTATATGGCTGTCCTGTACCTGCCCAAGATGCTGAGACCATAGTATCACCTGTTAGTGTCGTGAACGAATGTGGATAAATACCAGAACCAGTATTACCGTTTATTAAATTTGTCATTGTTTGGTTAGCAGATGAACCAAGTGCAAAATAATAAATACCTGTAGTAGTTCCTGCAGCATTTGTAGGAATTGTTAGGTTATTATCTGGTAAACCACCAGTGTCATCTTGAAGTTCAAATAAATATGTACCACCTGTTGAAGATGTATATTGAATTTGCATACCTTCGTCAATTGCAGACTCATCTAAACTCCATGTATATACTACTGGAAATGTTAATGGCGTAGATATTTTTGCCATGTGTGCAGATGATGTAGCATTTGAATAATTACCTGCCAGTGTTCTTACAACTGTTAGCGGGCCACCATGCTTTAAGTATTCTTTTGCTGTTATTGATGTGAAGTATTGATAATAATCACTTCCTGACTTGAATGAGTCACCAAATAAAGTTTGATATTCTGTATAAGAAAATACTTTTGTTGGTATCATTGCCGGACCTTTTACTGTTGGTCCTACTATTGCAGCACCGATTGCCCCTACTCCTTGTTGCACAAAAGATAGGTCATTTTCTCTTGTAAATACACCAGGGCTAACTATTTTTTCAGCCATTTATTCGTCTCCTAAATTGTATAATAATTGTGATAAACTATTCACGTTAATTCATATAATAAATATAAAGATTCAATCTCAAAAATTGCTATTGCTGAGGAATAAAAACACCAGTTTCTATATCTAATGTACCTAAACCGTATTTGTCTGAGAGTATCTTAGCATATTCTACTTCTGCTTTTCTTACTTCTGAATATTCCTTCATAAGCGTATTTCTTTGTTCGTCAATTAGTATTTTATCTAATTCTATTTGACCGAGATTTATTTGTATTTCATTATACTTTGTTTTAATCTCTTGAACCTTTTTCATTTCTTCTTCTGTAAATTTTTTACCTTCATTTGTTTGTACTTGTGCCATAACTTTTTTCTCCTTTATTTAATTATTTAGTTACCTTGATTTACGTTGTCAATCCAGTCTTCTTGTTCTTCATCCGTTAACTCGTCCCATATTCCTGGATAATTATATGGTCCTCCTGCAGGATTATCTGAGTCATTTTGAGCTCCATCAAAAGCTTGTTCCTGAGGTGTGCTAGGACTGCTGAATATATTATTTGTTTGGTGTCTACCTATATTATTTAATTCATTCAATGTTTTTACTGATTCTGCTGCTACTTCTACTTTAACTTGGCTGAATGTCTTAGAGCTGAAATTACTCATAGATTTTTGGATATTATCTGGTATAATAAATCCGTTCATAGTAAGTGTAAAACTGGCTTTTGATATTCTGTCTTGTCCTTGCTCGGCAACAGATTCAATGTCAAAACTGTCAATTTTAGAAAGAAATTTGAATGATTCATCCTGTCCCCAATATTGGCCTCCAGCATAATTTATATCTTCAACAATCTTATTTAGCTGTTCTAAATACTCTGAAAATATAATACATGTATATGTTAAATTTACATAATCAGGTACAACTACGCTATGAAATTGCTTAACAGGCTGTCTATTGTTTAATACTTCAAAGTTGTCATACTTGTTTCTTGCAGTATATTTTTTTTGAAACGATGCATACAATGGATTTTTTGCATCAACTTTATTTCCTAGTGATTTATTTTTTTCTACACTAGTTCTTTTATATACAATAGCAGGATATTGAACTTTACCTTTGGCGTCTCTTAATAATCCAGATTTTTGAACTGATTTCCATCTTTCTGGTGAGCCGTATATTATAGGTACATTTATTTTTTGCTCGCCTTCCATAACAGTTGGCTGTATTACATTATCAAAATAGTATTTTATTACAGAATCTACATCATAAAGATTTACATATAAGTCTTTAATTTTATCATCACGTCTTATTTGGTCGGCTCGATTAACCATATAATCCTCCTCTCTGCTCGTCTATTTTATTTCCTTTAACATACTCATCATATCCTGCTCTAACATTTTCAAGAGTATTTATTTTACTTCTTCTCATCTCGTGTGTATTTACAACAACAGACCATTGAGCTCCGTGTGTACCACCAAGAGAGTCAGTGCTTGGATTTTTGCCAAATAAATATTGACCTTGAGATATAGTATCTATTTCGTGATAATTGCCATCCCAATGTATTACATCACCAATTTCTAAAAATACATCTGCGTCTTGAGCATTTTCATTTGGTTCAGTTGTATTATTTGTAGAACCTAGTTCTAATGAAGCTAGGTCGTCTCGTAAAAATGAAAACTTAACCTGTCTTGTATAATCAGCACCTTCAGAATTTGATGTATAGTCTTTACCTTCCTTATCGATAAGACCTGCAACTCTAACACCTGGTAAAAATACTTTTCTTAGTGCTTCTCCATATAGGTTTTCTTTACTATCAAAAATAGAATGCTTGTATATATCACAGCGAGTGTCAATTATTTCATTGATTAACTCTCTGTTAACATGTCTAAACATGCTTATATCTCTTGCTGAACCAAATAGTGCCATATTACCCTATGTATATATTAAGTGGTGCTTTATTAAGCATACCTTGTTGAAAATCTGTTATTTCGTTTTCTTTTTCCATTAAGTTTCTACGAGATGCAGCTTCTAAATCTTCTCTTAAACTAGCAATTAACGCTTCAGCTTCTGCAGCCCCTTCACTTCTAAGTGTTTCTCCATCAAGAGTTGTTTCTGAACCAGGAATTGGTATCGAACTATATTTACTTCTTACCGAACCAAGTACTTGTTTAACTAATGATAGGGTATATTTTTTTATCCATTGTAAACCTGGGTCGTTTATATTGGAATATATCATATTATCATAACCAAAGTTTGAATAATCAGAAATAGCTTCTTCAGTTATAAGAGTGTCTCTATCAGAAGTTTCTATATAATGAATATAAAAATTAAAGTCTTGGTTAGGTCTAGGAAATATTTTTAATTTATTATTTATAAGCTCAAAAGAGTAATGAGATTTTCTTATAGTATCTGTAAATTCTACTTGCTGTATTTTTAATAAATCATCGTATAAAGGCAGCATTAGATAATTCAATCCAGCCATCGTTCCTCCCCAACCCATACTATTCAATGCGTAGTCTGAGCCAAATTGTGGGTCATAATGTCTAGATTGAGCTGGTGTTTTTTGATGAAACACTCTTTTAACTTCTATAGACGCTGTTACATTTGTTTCATCAGAACCTGTTAATACAGATGATAAATCGTATTCTTGCTGGTATACACCATCAGAACCAGTTATTGTTTTAATATATCCTGTTTTCCAATCAACCAAGCCACCACTTCCAACTTCACTTCCATACTGTTTTGATAGACCTATTAGTCTTCCTAAATTTGGAGTTATTAACTTATGTGTATAATTTTCAGTTGTTTTATTACCTTGTGCACTTAATAGATTTTCTCTTATATTGAATCTATTTACTTGAGCACTGTATTCTGTTGCTGCTTCTTCAAAGCAAGCAAATAATTGTACATCTTGCAATTCTATATCTGTTACAGGATAACCTAGTCTTCTTGCGCACCAGTCTGCAACTTTAGGACCGTCAGACACAAATTTTGCATCTGAATCATATAGACCAAAAGGAGTTTGACCTATTATTGAAGCAGCGCTTCCATCATATATTGTTATGTTTGCCATAGTTTACTCTCCTTAAGTTATATCTGGTGTTGTCCCTGCAGCGAATACTTCATATGAACAGCCGCTGAAGTTAGTTCCTTGTGATGTTGCATCGATGCTATCTATGTTTGTCAAAAGAGAACCTGTTATTGGGTGCGCACGTAAAGCTGCTGAAGCAGATGGGAAAGCGTTAAACGAAGATGACAAATCAGATAATAAAAAACTATCACCAGGACCTAATGAATGCCAAGATTCGCCTGCAGCAGAACCTGAAAGTCTAATTCTTAAAATTTTGCCAGTGCCTGCTGTATGTATACCTAAATCATTCGAAGCTGTATATGTTCCTGTGCCTGTACTATCTTTATTTGTTATTCTAAGATATCTAACTCCATCAACTTCTAAATTACTTCCTGCAAAAGAAGATGAGTTAAATGTTAACAGATTAACAAGCTTTTCGTTAGGTACATAACCTGTTGTTTTATATATATTATTTATACCACTTGATACAGTATTTGTCCAACTTCCACCTTGCTGCGTATCATCTAATATTATATCTTCTGTAATTGTTACTTTTAGTGTGCTTCCCATATTATTTTCCCTCGATTATTGCTTTTATATAAATATCAAGAAGCAAGCTATTTGTTATACTACATTCCCATTAACATTTCAAATACTTCATCGATCGCTGGGTGTCTGTGATTGTCTAATAGTATTCTTTTGTATACATACTCCGAACTTGATATTTTTGATGTATCATGTATTGCTGAATAGTTTTTGTCTTTCAAATCTATTTGCTGATTGTCTCCACAAAATATCATAGTCGAACCCTTACCTAGTCTACCTAGTGCCATTCTTAATTGTGAGCGTGTTAAGTTTTGAAATTCGTCGACAATAACTACTGAATTTTCAAATGTTCTACCTCTAAAATGTGCAAGTGATACTAATTCTATCTGCTCATTGTTTTCCATTTTTTCTAATATCAATGGCTTATTGTATACCTTTCTCATATTACTTCTAATAGGTACTAACCACGGTTCCATTTTTTCTTTTTCTGAGCCTGGTAAAAATCCATTATCTTCAGTAGAAACAGTCGGTCTTGTAATAATTATTTTGTTTATCATTCTTTTGAAGAACATATCCAATGCGACCTGACATGCTAACAATGTTTTACCACTACCTGCCTTTCCAAGTATAAAATTATAAGGATGGTGTAGCACTGCTTGTTTTGCTGATTTCTGCTCCTCAGATAGTGTTATTGAAAACTTAACATTTCCTTTCGGTGGTTTCTTTTCTATATTTTCCCTTGCCATAACATTACTCCGTATTTCTTTAGTATAAATATGCAGACATAAAAAAAGCCCTACCGAAGTAGGGCCTTTAATATTAACAACTATATAAGTGTGTTACCTATTATGAAGGTAAAGTACCTATGTTTGTCCAACTTGAATCAAGGTTACAGTTGATAACACCATAGAAGTCGTTTCTTACAACTTTCTTAGCGTATCTTGTCATCACACCTTTTCTTGGAGTAAAGTTAGTTGGGTCATAAACTAGTGGAGTCATGATTAACGGAATGTATGGAGCAAATACAGCACCTGTTTCTAGGAATTGATTTCCTCTGTATCCCATTAAGATTTCATTACCAGTCATATAAGGGTTTTTATAGATTGTCCATCTGTTCTTTAATGAACCGATAGCTTCTACACCCATTGCAAACTGTCCAGCAGTACCGTCAGTGTTTGCGTTATATCCTGGGATTGACTCAACGTAAGTTGCGATGTTTGGTGACATCACAGCAAAGTTAGCACCACCACGCATAGTTGATTGGTGGATAGCATTTGACATTGCTTGCATAGCTACACCTAACTTAGCGTATTGGTCTTGGTAAGTTTCACCACCTGCAGCAGAAGCTCCAGCAAATTCAGTTTTGAATCCTGAACCAGATGCAGCTGAATGAAGCATTGCAAGGATTTCTAAATCGATTTCCATTGTAATGTATTCAGATAGCATTGAAGTTAATTCAGCTTCCGCGTCGATTGAGTGATAAGCATTCAAATCTTGAGCGAATTCTGGTGACCATTTAACCTTAAGTTTTCTAGTCTTAGCAACCAAAGCCTCTTGAGCTAATTGAACTTCGATTTCTGGAATTTCAAGATTTGAACCAGTAGCCGTAGCTCCAATTTCTGGAATATCTCTATCTTCAAAATCACCTCTCTTAGTAGCATCAATAGTGTTTTTGTAGTAATATACATCAACAACACCAGTTGGCGTAAGAGTAGTACCTGAACAGTCAAATCCAAGAGCTACTGCAGTTGTTACGTTAGAACCAGCACCGTTGTTAAGCACGTTAGATGCTGTAGCAATTTTGTGGTCAGAACCTGAGATACAGTAGAATGAATTCCAGATTGACATATCGATACCATCAGTATCCGTTATGTGTACAGTACCATCAGATTCAATTACAGCTGAAGCTGAAGCAACTTTTCCTAAAGAATATCCAACCTGTCCACCAGTTGAACCTAAATCAAAGTTATCGTAAAGTCCTTTTGTTAAGTTAGCTTTACCTTTTGAAGTTGTGTTACCGAAAAGTGAATCGCCTTTTGCGTGTCTTCCTTTTCCTAAGTGTGAGCCATTTTGGCCGTATTTGAAGTCTAACCAGAAAACTAAACCAGATGGTAAGTTCATAGGTTGTACTGAAACGAATTCCTTTGCAGATAATTCGCCAAAGATTCTTCTAACTAATGGAAGTGCAACACCATTCCACTCTTCTGCAGAAGTAGTACTAGTAGTATTAGCTTCTGAGATAAGTTGTTTAGCTTGATTTTCTAAAAGGATTGCAGTATTATGTTTGTCATACTCCTTGCTAATTCCTTCTAAAAGACCTGTGTTTTCCCATTTAGTTACAAGACCTTTTGTTTCGTTTCTCTGAGCTTTGAATTGAGCTTGAGAATCTTGTAATAAATCGTTAATTTGTGACATTTTATAAGTCTCCTATTTTCTAAAAATTATTTTAATCCCGCTAACCTTTGCATTCTTGTTGCAAACGTGTTAGCTTCGACGATTACATCTTTCGATGGCTTCGTAGATTTTGTTGTGCTAGATGCAAAGTTTTCATTAACTTTTTTCTTTGGAGTATATCCAGTTAAAGATTCTGCTAAAGTAGAATAAACTAATTTAACTTCTCTTACTGAATTTGCTCTATCGAAAGTTTCGATTACTTTCACCTTTTGCGATTCGTTCAAATTGTTGCTTCTGAATAATTTGTTAGAATAAAGTAATTTAGAGTTTAACAAGTTAACCTCATTGATTTTACCTTTTAAGAATTTGATAACTTTATAAGCTTCTTCTAGTTCAGCTTCAGCTTCAGTTACTTCTTCCTCTTCTTCTTCCATTTCTTCATCTTCTTGTAAAGATTTGATGATTTCTTCTAAGTCCATCTCATCTTCTTCAACTTTCTCTTCTTCTGTTTCAGATAATTCTTCTTCAGTTTCTTCCACTTCTTCCTCTTCAGCTACAGTTTCTTCAGTTTCTTCAACTTCGTCAGCTTCTAATTCTTTAATGATAGATTCTAATTCTAAATCTTCTTCAACTTCTTCCTCTCCTTCGTACATTTCTTCTTCTACCTCTTCGCCTTCTTCGTATGATTCGTCTGCTGGTACATCTTCACCAGTTTCAGCAGTTTCGTCATCAGCAGAACCAGTGTCAGCAGCGTCAGCAGTAGTATCAGCAACTTCAGCTTCGTCATCTTCGATTGACGTATCCGTAGTTTCTAATTCATCTTCTTCTTCTAACTCTTCGTCCATCTCTTCAGCGATTTTTTGAGATAACATAGATTGTAGTTTTGGAGTGAAAGCTTCTTCAAGAGCAAGTTTTGCGTTTGCTATAGCAGTTGAACGAACAGCCTTTGCATCAGCGATTGCTTCTTTTAATAAGTCTTTTGACATTATTACTCTCCTTAAATATGTTTTTGGAAATATAGGTATTATGACCTATAATAGATTGTGTTTAATCCGTATACTGTACTATATAGAAGATAGTGACATTTGTGTATACATTGTTGTATATATAAGTATATACGACTTTAGTAAAAAACTAAAAAAGAGAGATAAAAATTACCTCTCTTTAATAATAATGTTAACTTTTTTTTAACTATTGAGCTTTGTCTTTAACCATAGCTGTCCATATATAGTTCTTTTCCATCATAGCTTGTTTTTTAAGCTCGTATTTGTTTTTTCTTATAGCCTCATTTTTCTGTACTCGTTTTCTTTGAGAAGGCTTTATATATTCTTTTTTAGAACGATATTGTCCTATTACATCTTCATCTTTCATTTGACGTTTAAGATATTTCAACGCTCGCTCTAATGTACCTGTACTAGCATCTGGTACCTTTACACCTGATGGGTTTCCTTCTACGAAGAATTCGTGTCTTCCTAATTTCTTTCTAAATTGTTTTCTTGGTTTATCACCTCTCTGATTTGTAGAAGAGTGATTTCTGTGCTTTTGATTTCTGTTATAAGCCATTTGTATTATTTTTAGTTAAACTTAATTTATATCTAATATAACAAAAAAAATCGACATATGAAAACATATGCCGGTCTTTTTAATATTTGTTATTTTTTATTATTGTTTTTTAAGTAACGATAAAAATTTTAGTATTTGTTTTGGTGATGTGCCTTGAGCCATAAATGCTTTATTTATCTGTCCCCAAGTATATGTTTTGTTATCACCGGTTGCCTCATTCATTATCGCTTCATATCTTAAATCAAACATTAAATCTTGAATTTTTCTAGATGTAGAATTACCACCTGCTTTTTCAATAGCACGTCTAGCTTTCAATGCATGTTTAATTAGAATTACGTAATGTCCTTTTTTACCTTTAACATATCTGTCACCTTGAATTTTAGAACCAACAGGTCTTGTATTTCCTCTTGGGTCGATTACTCCATATCCACCTTCGTTAATTATGCCTTCAGACATTTCTTTTACAATTGGTTTGTAGTTATTTTTATCCATTACTATTTTAGCTTTCTTTAATAGTTCTTGATAATATCCTTTAACTTCTCCAGCTCTTGATGCAACGTAATCTTTTCTCCAACTATCTACTCGCTCATCACCTTTTTCTTTTGCGTATTCTGCAGCATCTCTTACATAGTTCTCATAAGCTCTAACCATATTACCATAGTTATTTGATATTGTTTGATATGAATCCCAGCCTGTAGAATACATTCCTTTTTTAAGCATATCTGTAGTAAACTTAAATACTTTTTCTGTAACAGATGTAGCTTCATCTAACATTTTCTTTAGAGCGTCTGGACCTTTTGCTAAAACTTTAGCTTGTAAAAGCTTTCTATATCTTTTTACATTTTGGTCAACAACATCTTTATTTTTCATAAGTGCAGTTGCGCCTCGTTTAGAATCTGCTCTTGCAGCTTGTTTTTCTTTTGCTGAAGGTATGTCTGATAAAGCAATACTCAATACTTTGTCAGCTACTTCGCTATATCTTTTATAGTTATCAAGTTTTTTACCTTGATTACCAATCATATCACCTGAACTCTTGCCACTATAATATCTTTGTTTTGGCCAATACAGAGATTTTTTACCTATTGTAACACCTATAATACCTGGCTTTAACCTCCATTCATATCCAGTGTCATATGGGTTTTTCTTTTCTGTATTTACAATAAAGATATTCAAGTGGTCATTGGAAGGTGTAGCACCACCAAGTACATTAGCATCTTCTACATCTGACCATGCAAAACCTCTTGACTTTGCAGTTACATCAAAGAATTTTCTATCACCAGAATCCATTAGCTTAAATAGATTTGTTATTTTTGTAGATGCAAATTTCTCTGTTATTAGAGATTTCATTATCTCTTCTTTTATCATTTTCTGTAGTTCAGATTTTTTCATTTTTTATCCCACTTTTTCTAATTTATGAGTTTGAGTTGCCATCCAGCCGTCACCTTTGATACCTGCCATTTTAGATGCTTTCTTAATAGCTTCAACAGTTGAGCGAGCTTTTACTGTATATACCTTTTCTTTTCTTAATTCAACGCCTGATAGATTCATATCAGCAAATGACATTTTCCAAGTTGCAAAACCTTCGCTTACAACTTCTTTATTATTCATATTGATTGCGTATCCTGGAGCAGATATTACATTTTTTAATCCTTCGAAAGCTTCGTTAACTTCAGTCTTAAATTTATTTTCATTCTTAACAGCTTTAGATACCGCAGCTCTTCTTTTCTTTAAGTATTCATCAGAAGAATCAGTATCACCGTCATTGTCAACATCATCGTCTTCTTTTCCAACAGGGTCTAATTTCTTTTCGTCTTCTACCAATTCTTTAATTTCATAATACTTACCAAGCTTACCACCTATTTCTTCGAATACAGATTCCATTCTTTGTTGTAGTTGATGTGCTTCCTTAGCTGTAGCTTCAAATACCTTTACTGCTTCACCAATAGCTTTTGTATCTCTTTTTACAGATACAGAATCGAACCAATCAGCTGATTCTTCCATAGCCATTTTGCTAGCATTTTCTGCTAATTTCTTCAAGGCCTCAACCATTTCAGCCATTCCTTCTGACCTATATATTTTTGAACCATACTCGTTAAACTTTGATACTGCTTCGAGTGTAGCTTTCTTTTCAGCCTCTGTCATTCGTTCAGTTTTGAAACGAGATTCGTTGAGATTTTTCCATTCTCTAATATCAAATCTTTTTCCCATTTTATTTTCTCCTATTTGGTAAAGAGCACTTGCAAGTTAATTCGCATAGCATCTCATTTATTATGTTGTTTAGTTTTTCATATTTGTCTACTTTAATAGAGCCTACTGACTCATTTACAGGAGCCATAAAAGCGCCGTGAGTCGAAGGGTTACTTACAAAATCCCAGCAAACCAATTCAAAATCTGGCTGAACTTCTAAAGAACCTTCACCGTCACCTTCTCTTATTTCTTCTACAGAACCCATACCTCTTGAACTGATTCCTAGTTTTACACCGGCCTTTAATAATTCTTTTAATATATTACCTGATGGTGTACCTAATACTTCTACTGTACCACATAAATCATTTCCTTTCCACCAAATCTTTTTTATATTATGAGAAACATTTTGTAAGTTAACAACAGAAGATTCTGGATGGTCTAGCTCACCAAGTGCTCTGTTTTCTGCAATCTGTATTTCCGCGTATTTTTTAGCTTCACGCATTAAAGTATCTTTTGGGTAAACTCTTCCATTTTGATTTTTTGCTTCAGCTCTTTGTAACACTCCACTAACAATAACTCTACCGTTATTTTTTCTTTCTGACTCAACTATCATCTGAGGAGTTATCTCAAACGATGAATAATCTATTAGTAATGATTTTGTCATATTAGAATCTCCTCAATTTTTCAGAAAGCCTTTCCATTTTCTCAGAAATTTTTGATAAGTTTTCTCTTGTAGACTTCCAATATTTTGTTTCGTCAATACCATCTTCTGTTTTAAGCTTTATATTTTGATTTATTACTCTTTCTATTCTAAACAACTTGCTGTTTACTTCTCTTATAGCTTTATTTACTTTCTGCTTAGAATTTAATGAATCATCGTTTTTATATTGCTTGTAATTTATTTCACTTAAATTCATAAGCTTAGACATCTTTACAAAAGTAGATTCTTCCATGTCCTTCTTTTTCTTCTTCTTAAACGCCTTTGGTGTATCATAAGCTTCACCTCCGCCAGTAACGTTTAACTCATCTATATCTTCTTCTTCAATCTTCTTAAAATCTTTTTTGAACATATTATCTAGTTTTTTATTTAATGACATTTGCTAACTCCTTAGATAAATCATAAGCTCGTAAAACAGATATAATATGCTTGTCTTTAATCTTGCTTTCATTGTTGATAAGCTTTAATTGAGAACTAACTTCATTAAGTTTGATTTTTACAACTTCGTCTTTTACGTGAGAAGATGCTTTATCAATTTTAGATGTAGTATTTTTTATTTCAGTCTTTATATATCCTTTAAGTTTTTCTGTATTTGATATATTGTTGATGTATTCTTTCAATAGAGATTTTTGTTTTCTACCTAAAGTTCCATACTTTTCATTGTATTTTTCTAAAAGTATTTTATATGATAACATACGTACTTCTTTATCTTGTTTTGAATAAATGTCATATGTTTCATCAACTTTATTTTTAATAACTTTTTTATTTGTTATGCTTTCTATAAGTGAATATCTAAATCTAACTTGGTTTGATGGAGATGCTCCTTCGAACAAACAATATATAGAAGCATTTTGAGGGTAGTTGGCTACCTGAGCTTTGAAAAATTCTTCTACATTATAATTATTTTTTATTTCTTTTATTAAATTATATTTTTGCTTTTTTAATATATTACCTGAAAGCTTTTTTCTTTCTTTTAACACAGCGTCAACAAAGCGCTCTGCCTTATTTTCTGTATTGAACTTTTCGTTAAGTAGAGTTTGATATAATCCAAGTTCTTTTTTAAGAGTTGTATTCTTCTTAAAAAACTCTCTAATGATTCCTATTGCCGGGGACACCTTAACACCGTTGATGGTATCACTTGTCACTTGGCGTACAAGTAATTCAAATAAGATACCTGTATTTTTATATTTTGAATGTTTTACGGCCAATTTTTCTTCCCTATATATCTTTATATACTTATTATATAATAAATATCAAAAAATATATTAAATATCGCTATCTAATATGTTTTCCTCGCTTAATAATTTAGACTCTTTTGTTTTTTTCATATCATCAAAAATATTGACAGCCATTGCGCGTTTATCTTCTCTCTTCATATACTGTCGTTTACCTTTATTGTTTTTAAGTTTTGCGTCTCGCTTTCGTTCTTCGCTTGCAATTGGGTCTCTACCTCTAGCAGATTTTTGAGTTCCGTATTTAGGCCCTTCTTTTGGTCTTCCTTGACCTGGCTTATTTCCTTCTCCCCATAAATCTTCAAGGTCATCAGGCTGTGGTTCGAACCCTCCTTCTTCTCCAGCTGGTGGATTCATACCATGTTGAAGAGCCCAGTCAGTTGCAACTGCTTCACCAGACTTAACAGGGTCGTTTCCACTTTCAAGTTCATTATGTCTAAAGTATCTTTTCCTATCCTGTACAACGCCTCGTTGTTGCTCCTTCATTTCTTCATCTGTCATACCTAATATATTTTTGTATGCCCATTCTTCTGAAATTATTCTACCATCTTTTATAGAACTAATTAAATCTAATTTCTGAGACCATAGTTCTACTTTCTCCTGTTCATGTATTGTAGATGAGTTTGTAAGAGACAAATCAAAATCAACAAGTTCTTCTTCAGTAAATCCTTGAGAGTATAAATGTACCATTGCGATTTTTGTTAACTCTGAAATAAAGATTCTTTGTATTCTTTCAATTGTTCTTGCAAATCTAACATCTTGCGCAGCAAGTGTAGCTTTTCCTTCAACTCCTTCTTCATACCCTAAAAATGCTTTAGGTATTTTCAACGCTGCAAACATTCTATGTTTTAAGTATTCTACATCATCAATTCCACCGAACTCCATTCCTGACATAGTATCTATTTCAGTTCCTGATTGTCCACCTCGAACTGGAAGATAAACATCTTCTAACATATTTGACATATTAAATTTAAGATTATACTGTCCTGTTTTAGGGTCAATATATGGAGTCTTTTTCATTTGATTGATTACTCTTTGCATATACGTATCAACTTCATTAGGAGGTATATTTCCTATATCAATTTTGTATACTCTTTTTTCTGGAGCTCTCATAATTCTATGAATCAACATTGCATCTTCCATAAGAGTTAATTGCTTGTATGTTTTTCTTGCCGGCTCAATCATCGATTTACCGTATGGTAAAAAGTTCATATCATTCAGTAGTCTAAAATGTCCTACCTCATAATTTTCATAACCAGTTTTTGTAGAATTAGGTGCAGAGTTAGATGTTTGTCCTCCCATACTTGGGTCGTGTGTAAATCTAACCATATCAGGATTACTTGGGTCCAAGCCTTCTTCTCTAAACATTTCATATGCTGAAATTGGAATACAGTTTGTTACACCTATCTTTTCTGTTATATCAAGCTTAAGATATAAATCGCCATATTTACACATATTTCGAACCCAAGGCCAAGCATTGAATTCTATATTTAATACATCATAAAATAAATTGTTTAATACTTTTTGTACTTTATCATTCTCTGTTTTTATTGTAAGTACATTACCGTATTCGTTTTTAAGAGTAGATTCATCTGCGTAAATATCAAGTGCTGATGATATAATCGAATCCTCGTCCATAACTTCATAGTCAGTATAAAGCTGAAGTCTCATTGTGTGAAAATTAGCTTGCTGATTATATCCGTAATTTTGACTTTGATAAATCTTGCTAAATCTATCTATAAGTCTATTTGTTTCTAGCTTTGTATTTGATTGTACTCTACTTAAATCTGCAACTCTGAGGCCCTTGTCTGTCCTTCTTACTATTGTTCCTGTTGAAAATAAAGTTTTTAATCTTCCAAAAAATGTTTTATCTGCCATCTATTTCTGCTCCTTTATAATAGCCAGGTTAAGTCTTCGTTGTCGTTACCTATTTGTTGCTTCCAAGGGTTTTCTGAATCTATGTTTCCTTTGTAGGCACCTTTTGTATTAACTATGTTATTGATAGCATTCTTGTTCATAGCCAAACCTTCGCTATGAAGACGAAGAGCGTTATCTCTAACGTACATTCCAATAGAAAATGCCATTGTTAAATCATCATTATATCCTCTTTGAGCTTCTGCTTTATGTCCATTCCATATAAAAACAAAGAGCTCGTCGATTAGTCTTTTTGACTTAACAATACACGCCTTTTCTCTAAAATAAATATCAAGTTTCGATATCAAAAGAGGTCGAGTCCTTGACGACGTTGTAAAACCTGGGGTCATGTTTTCCCTATTTTTAAGGTCATAACCTTTACTTAATTGTGTTGCCGCATCATGAACTCCTTCATGCTTAAAAGTATAATAAAGATTTCGATAACCTCTATCAACTGCAGGCTGTATTGCGGCCCAACCTATGTTTGCGTTCTCTACAACAAGTAGAGCTTCATTATATTCTGTGGCAACATTTACTAACATATTACCAAAATCTTTTGTAGGAATTTGAGACTTAAATTCTGCAACCTGTTCCATTGTTTCTATTTCGATTACGTGAAAAGCAGAGTAGTCCGAAGAGTCTCCTCTTGCCACGTCGGCAACGACCATATATGCTTTTGTATAATCAGGATATTTCCAAATCCACATCTCATCATTTTGACCTCTTTTTTCTATAGGGTCGCAGCACATATTATCTTGATACCATTGAAGCAGCTCGCCACTAACAACAGTGTTACCAGAAGATATAAAATCACAATCACATTCTTGCGCTGCCATCTTTTCACCTAATAACTCTGTTTGTAATAATCTCCATGCTTCATCTCGTTCTGGATGTAATGTCCAGTGTAGTTTAATAGGATTGAAATTGCCATCACCTCTATCTGCATCTTGCCATACTCTATGAAATAGATTACCAGTACCGTTTGGTGTAGATAGAAGTACAGCTCTACCACCAGTTGCTAATGTTTGTTGAGCAGAGGTCCATATCTCATCAATCTTGTCGATAAATGCAGCTTCGTCAATAACTAAAAGTGATAGCGCTTCCGACCTTGCAGCATCTGGTGAAGACGATACAGCCTTTACTTGCGAACCATTTTTAAGTCTTAGCGAAAGTCTATTATCTTCTTCAGAACCTACTCTTAACCAAGACGGTAACATTTCATGCATAACTCTAATTTTCGTAATAAGATTTTTAGCTGTATCTTGTTTTATCGCAATAACCAATACATTGAAGTCTTCGTTGAATACCATATTCCAAACAGTAAGCCCTGCTGTAAGAGTTGATATTCCCATTTGTCGAGATTTAAGAATTATATTAAATCTGTTTTCTTTTAATTGTACTAACGAATCTTCTTGAAAAGGATATAAATCAAATTTAATTTTACCTTTCATTGGGTGCTGTATATAACAATACTTTCGCATAAAGTATACGGGGTCTTTTGAACACCTCATATACTCTTTTATTAAAGCTTCTTTGATTGTTTTCTTTGCCATAACCTGTATATATAAATATATATGTTTTTAGTTTTTAGTGAATTTGACCAGCTAAATATATCGCTGTTGATGTACCTACAACACCTACTACAATACCAAACCATCTTTTGTTATACCAAGCATCTGTTATCTTTAATCTGTCTTCGTATAATGTTATTTGATTATTAAGTAAAACGATTTCTTCTTTTTGATTTAACAATAAAGACTCATTTTTCTGATTAAGAAAATGATAATTTGATAGTTGCACTTCCAAGTCAGATATATAAATTGTCTTAATAGAATCTTGTTCTGTTAAAGTATCTACTGCCAAAAAGAATGCGTCTAATTCTGATTGTGGTATTTTAACAATTCTATCTTGTGCACAGCAATCTTTTGGTGCAGCACATGATATTAAAAGTATAATCAATATATATAATAATTTCTTCATTATTTTTTACTCCTATATTTCTTTTCAAAATCAGAAATTGTTTTTTTAGATGACTTTGTTGACTTTACCTTTGCTTTTGTTTTCTTAATCTTTTCATCCGTCTTTGCTATCTTCTTTTTGACAGCCTTCTTTTCTTTTTTTATTTTCTCTGACTTCTTCTTATTGTTTTTTAACTTGTTTTTATTATCTTTCAAGTCTTTCTTAAATTGTTTTTTGCTACCTGCTCCTGCAGACATTGCGAATATCGCACCAAGTACAGCACCTATTCCTAATATTATTTTCCACAACTTACTCATTGTTTTGCTCCTTTATTAAATTGTTCATTTTATTTTCTTCTTCTTGTATATGTTTGTTAAAATTTTTAATAATTAAACTCTTTGCTTTAGAATCAAGACCTTCCCAATCTTCTATCAAACCTGATTCTGTAATATTCTTTTTCGAGTCCAATTCAGAAAACCATTTTTCAAATGCTATTGTCTGCTCTTCTTTCCATTTTTCGAAATTCTTTTTAGCGTTATCTATTAACCATTGATTATATGTACCATTATTTTTCATCTCTAATTCTAATTTAGTCTGACAGCCGAAACAATGTTCGTAGTATTTATACATACTTCTATGCATTTCACTATTCATTGCTCCTTCGCATTTAGGACATTTCATAGGAATTGAGCCTATTTTTCTTGCCTTTTTCAGCTTTGTAAAATTCTGCTTGATACCATTTTTAAGTGTCCAGGTTTTACCACCTTCTTCCCATACATCACCTTCAATTCGTTTTTTAGTATATTTTTTATAACCTGACTGCTTTTTTGTAGAGGCACCATAATTACCTGTTACGAGATTTCTCATTCTCTGTACTTTGTTTTTTGAAATTCTTTTTTTCATAACCTTTTTTAGAAATATATCATTCCTGTAATTTGATTTATTGGAGCAAACGCTCCTGTTAATTTATATGTTTTTCCTTTATATACAAATACCAAACCTTCACTTGGTACTATCGATTTCATGCCGCCAATTGAATTTAATTTATTAAGCTGTTGTGATAATCGATTTATTTTTTTAATATCGCCACCTTTTTTTACAACTGATATTGCAGATTTTATTTGCTTTCTTATATTCTGCACTGCCTTATCAGGGTTGGCTGCCAAGAACCCTTCTGCATTTTTAAGTACCTCAGCACCTAGTTCGAAAAATAACTTTTCAAATGGAAGCATATTCTTTTTTACTTGGTCGGCATGTTTCATTTTATCTATATCAATTGCCTTTGCAAGTGTTTTTTCGTCTGATATTGTTTTCTTATTCAACCTAAATGATTTATCAAAAAATGCCCAACGTTTTACCAGTCCCATCTTTGTTTTATTATCTATCCCTTTTAGTTTTTTGTCTACATAATCACCCCACCAAGCTTGATGATATTCACCAAAAGTACTTGAGTCTGACATGTTAAACTTTTTCATTAAACTATTTAGCTTACCTAGGAAATAAGGTTTTTTAGCAGAATAATCTTGATGGGGATTTACCTTTAAGAATTGAGGTCCTATAATAGAAAAGTTTTTTTGTATATTTGCATCAACTTGTTTTATCATACCTGCAAGTATTCTACCACCGTCTGCTATTGCTCCAATTGGAGTGCCGTCTTTATATTGTAGTACGTTGTGAAATTGAAGATTCGGTGCGTCATAATTAACAACATTAGAAGATGCAGGGTACATTATTTCCATATTTACCCAGTTGTTACCATCATCAAAAATCTTTTTTATTTGTTTATCATTTAGAGATTTTATAGCATTTGACAAATCATTCATAGCGTAATTAAAAGCTTTTTCTATATTACCTCTACCTGCAAACTTTTTTGCTATTGCCTTAGAATCTACACCACCTCGTTTTATATCACCTGCATTTCTTGCTGCCTTTAATCCTTTGTTCCAAGTAATGAATAAATTCTGACCATCTGTTTTTTCAGTTGCCTTTTCGTCAATATCTAATTTACCTTGTAATGCAATATCTATTATTTGTCGAAAATCTCCAAATGTAAGTCCTTTGTCATCAAATGGGTGAGACATGTGGCCATAAGCTCCGCCTTCTAACAAAAGCATTTCTTTAATTAACGTACCATCTTTCTGTGTTGTTGGTTCATCAGAATTTGTCGTTGCAGATATTTCTGCTCCTAGATAATTTACAAATTCATATCCAACTCTTGTTGCAATGTACTTGGACCACTTAGCCCATCTATTAAATGCACTTTTACCTTTTTTGTCAGAAAGATAATTTGTACCACCAATGGTTCCAGGCTTGCCAACAGGAAAATATGACACAGCTGCTGTAGGTCCTCCACTCATATCTTTTTTGAATGCGGTATCGTGTTGAAAAAACTCTTCAGCTCCTGTAAGATAATTAAGTACTTCCATACCAGGATTTATATATTTTTCAATATTTTTGCCAAACTTTTTCCAAGACTTTTGATTGCCCCAATAACCTCTAGGTCCATCATCTACATTATCACCTATTGCTGTTGAGTTTTCTTTTAATAATTTTGGTATGTCGAAGTAATAGCAAAAGCCTTCAATTATTTCGTTTAACTTTTCAAGTTTATTTACTATTAGTTTGTAATTTTTTGTATGGCCGAAAATACCTTTGAACAATTTTAGTTTATCTTTTTTGTCTAATGATTTATCACCAAGAGCAGTCCGTATTGTTGTACCGCTCATCTCTCCATATCCACTTACCTTTAGACTTACATGTGGAGCTATAATTGTATATGCTCCTTCTTTATATCCAACTTCAGCTTTACCTTTCCAGGGTCTGAAGAATTTACCACCTAATCTTTGTGCATCTTTTTTACCAACCATAAATACAGCTGCAGTAGTTTCTGGGTCATATTTACTTAAGATTTCTGTAGCTTGGTATGGATTTTTAACTTGCACAACATTTGATATCCCGTGAGAATTTATTATCTTTTTCTTTTCATTAAAGCTAAATGGAGATTTCGGTAAAGCAACTTTACCAGACGTTGCAACATAAGCTTTGTCAAACTGTCCTGTTAGCCACTGATAGGTTTTTGCGTGATGCTTACCCATAGGTTGGAACCTACCAGGATATATAGCAATGATTACTTTTATTTTAGAATCTTCTTCTACAATTTGATTCGCTAGCCATTTACCTAAACTCATTATTTTCTCAGCTCCAATTCTTTTTTAATCCACTTTTTTGCTATATGATTTTGTATAGGTCTTTTTATAAATTCTCTTGCGCCACTCTTAATAATCTTATCAAACTCCTTATATTCACTGTTGTCTACAACAAGCATGTTACTGCTTCCAAACAATCCTTGAAATTTACCTAAATTATTTTGTACAGCTTTCCAAGACTTCTGTACCAATTCAGTCGGGAGCTTTCTTTCTCTATCATGATTTCTTTTAAGTGCAACATCTAAATCAGTATTAACAAAAACCATAAAACAATCGTATCCTACTTCCTGTAGTCTTTTTTTCTGTTTTGCTATTTTTGCATAATCTTTTCCTGTACCATCGATTAGTAAACCTAGCCTACCGTTTATATAATTTTTTAACGCAGCATCTCTAACTTTTTTACTTTTATTTCTTAACTCCATTGCTTTTTCATATTGAGCGGGAGTCATCTTTGCAATATCTTGAGATATCCCAGACATCTGTAAATATGTTTCAAAGTATTTATCGCTATTAACAGATTTTAATCCATCAGCAGAAACATGCGGCATTTTTTCTGGCATACCGAATAGAGTTGATGCAGCATAAGATTTTCCACTACCTGGTCCGCCGGCTGTAAAGATTGCTTTGAAGATTCCTGGGTCGTATACACCTTCGTTTAATATGTCGAATAATTTAATCACCTGACAGTGCACTCTTTATAGTATTTAATTCTGCTACCAATTCATCTATCTTTTCTTTTAGTAGTTTTATTGTTAACGTTTCTGGTAGCTCATCATTTGCCATATACGATTTTTCTATATTATGAGTACCGTCATCTAATTCTTGTGTTACTGTTTTTATATCTGCCATATTATTACCTCTGAGTTATTATACAGTTTATTAAAGCTGGTGCGTTTTTAGCTGCCGTTGCATCTTCTGAGCCTATTCCTATAAATATCATATAGCCTTTGCTTAAATTTGCTGTGTGTGTAAAATCATTTGAAACAAATCTTCCTTGTACAAAAGCTTCATCATTATGAGCCAACAATGTTATATCAAGATTTGCATTAACGTTATTGTTTGGTCTGGCCGCTCCATATAAACCTACAAAGAAATTGTCACCTGTGCAGCCTGTTCCACCAGGTCTACACGAGACTTGCAATTCAACAGCGCTTACATCGAAAGGAAGTATCATTCCCCATCTAAAATTGTCTTCTGCAATTGATATTGTTGATGTAGAACCTAGAGTACCTCCTGCAGCTTGAGCAGTATTCCAGTTAGAGTCCTGATTACTATAATTGTTTCCCATATACACTGCATTTTGTGTAAAAGGATTTGCATTTATATAAATTACACCTGAATACAATAAGTGTTTTGTACCTACATATGCCGGTGCTGAAATAACAGCAGATGCTGTAACATTTGTAAACGAGCCTGTACCATCGACAGTAAGTCCTTTTGTCGAAGGATTATATTTTAAGCCTACACTTGACTCAACAGCTTGAGCACCACTTGCCCCATCCATCACACCTACAAAAAAGTCTGTAGCATCTGTTGTTGCAACTGCAGTTACATTTGTTGCAGTTGTTGCGGTTGTTGCGGTTGCTGCTCCACCTACTGTCATCTCACCTAAATTAACCCCTGCTAATTGTTCATTTACAGTATCCACAGTTAATACTGCTCCTGCTCCTCCCCATACTGCACCATCTATTTCATCTGTCTTTAGCTTTCCATCTGAGTCTAGTACAACAACCGAATTGTCTACTCCTGTTCCTATATTTGCAGCATATATAGTTCCATGTAATTCTAAATTACTACTACCGCTTATAGTTCCTGATGCTGTTATATGAACATCTCCTGTGCCACCTAATTTTATAGATGAACCAGTTATTTTTGTTATTGTTGTTTCTCTACCTACTTGGTCTTCAGCTCCATTTACCCATAGCGCTTTTACACTACCTAATTTATAGCCTTGACCTCCTGAAACTACATTTACAAAACCGTCTGTTACAATATCTCCTTGTAATTCTAAATTACTACTACCGCTTATAGTTCCTGACGCAGTTATACTTCCAGTTGCAGTTATATTACCTGACGTTCTTATACTACCATTTACTTCGACTCCGCCGTCTTGAAAAGTATAATATCCTGTTCCTGCGTCAGTACTCTTAATTATTCTATTAGTATTAAAAACTATTGCAGTTCCACCGATGGTAGCGTAGCTAGCACTTAGCGTTCCTGTCACCTTCACATTACCCGAACCTACCTCAGCTCCATTAGAATCTAACACCTTTGAACAAGTTAACTCGCTAAAATGAAAGCTAGATTTTGTAACATTACTTGAACCTGAACCATACCATAAAGAACCCGAACTTACATTTACTGCAAATTCCCCTTGAACTAATGATGCTGGTGAAGATTCTTCACTGCCATTTTTTATTTTTATCGTCTGTGCCATATTCTATAAATATCTCGTTTAAGCGTTTTTGAATCCAATATTTCCTCCATATACTCTTAATGCATTGTCATCGTCACTTAGATTTATTTTAATCCATAAATAATATTCTGATGCATTAAATTTACCTCCGTCATCAAGCTTGATATCTTTGCCTAATAAGCCTGAACCTACTTTTATTGTAGGATTACTTACTCCGTCAAATGGCATAATCCAAACCTCTACTGCACCTGAACCTACTGAATTTGTGTATACAATTGTATTTTGCTTAGTTATGCTTGAACCTACAGGCAAAGATACTTGTGCGTGACATTCTCCTCCAGATGGAATTGTAATAATTCCGTTTGCATAATTACTTGTAGAGTTCATCATGTAAAAATCTGCTGGCACTAATTTATAATTTGTATTCGAGCCTTTATACCCCTTTGCGTTTGTTGCTGTTGCTGCATTTCCACTAACACTTCCTGCAATAGTACTACTAAATGTTTTTGTTCCAGCTATTGTTTGATTGCCTGTAGTATAAACACCATTAGTTACTGTTCCAGCATTTCCTGATGTATTTTGATTCCCTGCAATATTTACACCTGGTAAGTTTATATCTCCTGTACCTGGAAACTGTACACCACCAATTCTAGGATTTGATTTAAGTTTTAATGCGTATGTTGCAACTGAAGCACCATCGCTGCTATTTACTTCTAGAAGATTTACAAGGTCAATTACTTCTTCTGTTTTTCTATTTATATATTGTATTGCGCCATCATAAGGATTATCATTATCAGTAGTATCATCAAACCTTTCTTGTATATTATTTATTTTAGCTTGAGTATCAGTTACATTTGAATATCCACTTCCTGTGTCATTGGCTACATTACTACCTTTTTTAATATCTGCCATTATTTAACTCTCCTTATTTTTAATGCAAAATTACCTCTCCAGTTTTTATTATCTAAACTTACATTTGTTCTTGGGTATACATATGAACCTTCTGAATATGTTCCTGATACTGGAACTGTAATTCTGTATTGGCCGTTTTGTTTTGACATCGTAACTCCTGCCTGGCCTTGTATGTCTATATTTGCATTTGCGTTTACAGAAGTTAATACAGGGAAAGTTATTGTGCTTGCGTCTCTAACTAATAGAGAACCTGTATACGACCCTGTTTCATTTGTGTCGAAAGCAGTTAAACAATGGACTGTATATGTACATGATACAAGCTCAGCTTTATATGGCAATACAAATGCAGAGTTAAAATGTGAAAGGCCTACATCCGGATGGTTAGAAAATTTCTTGGCCCAATAATAATATGAAGGACCTTGTGAGTTTGGTCCATACCATTCGTCTTTTTCCTGAGAGTTTTCGTTTTGATAACTATATTGTATTATTTCTGTGTTATTAGAGTATATGTTTCCACTTGCACTTATGTCACCAGACGCTGTTATGTGGCCATTCTCAATCATTACATTCGCATTTTCTCCATCTTTCTGAGTTAGTGTTTGACCATTTGTGGCTCCTGTTATAGCAACTGTATTCATTGCATAGACATTGAGACTTGAGCTTATGTTGCCTGTTGAATTTATTTCACTTCCTGTTATACCACCTGAAAGTGTTAGTCTATCTTTACTTGGATTATATTTTATACCACCATCATATTTTATACCTTGCGCTGAAGTATTCCCATTATCCAAAAATGCTATAAATTGCTCTTCATCTTCTGCGTTACTTCCAGCAATAATATTTGTAGCATTTGTAGCGGTGTCAGCATTTGTAGCATCTGTAGCAGTAGTTGCGTTACCAATTACATTTCCAACAAATATACCATCTACATTTACATAAGCAAGTAAATCTGTGCCATTTGATGCATAGTATTCAATGGGGTTGTCTGAATCGTTGTTGTTGATTATTTTTACTGCTGAACTTGTTAAGTCACCGCTCATGCTTATATGGCCATATCGCTTGAATTCAATAGGAGTTTCGCCTCTATTAAAAAGTATGTACATTGAAGAGGTAGCCGATGAGTTATTGAATGCGAACCCACATCTTGAAGAGGCATTTGTAAATGCTGGAGAATCGTCTTGTACTATTGTAGCTGTTGCAATATTTTTAAGGAATGTTACCGCATTGCTATTGGCCATATTTTGTTCTATTGTGGCAAGGTTATCCCAGTTAACATTAGTCGCACCAGCAAGATATGTCCATTCCGTTGCAGTTATATTTGCATTTCCAATAGCTGCTATCTCTGCCCATTCGGTAGAACTAATATCTGCAGAGCCTATCGCTTGTAGAGATGTCAGCTCAGTCTGACTTAGTACTGTACTTCCTGTACCGTCAAATATAGCGGTACCATTCGTGTGCAGTACCCGTTGGTAAGTATCTTGTATTAGCGAACCTGATAAATCTGGTAGTGCCATAACCTATTCCCTATTTGCGTTTTTCTAAAACTTTTAGAACCTTATTTATAACCGGAGCTTTTTGGCTTTCCGTTATTGGATTTTCTTGTATATACTCTGCAATTATATTATTTAGTTTATCTTTCTTTATTGTCAAGTTTTCTATATTGATGTTTTCCTTAATAAGCATTTTAACTAAATTTATAATATGCTCTTTTTCTGTTACTGTTGGTTGAGATAATACTTCTACCTTAGATTGAGGCGTCTTAGAGGCCTCGTTGATGGAACCTCTGTTTTGAGATTTAATTTCAACAGTTACTTTCCTTGACGCCTCAACCATAAAGGTAGATTCCCATGGTGTAAAATAAGTATCATCTGCAATTATCTCCAATTTTATTGTACCTTTAGTACTCTCATCAATTAGTCCTTTTAATCTTTTTACTGGTACTTTTACAATACCTGATTCTGAAATTGTACCTTTGAACATTACATCAAAACCATCAGCTTCAACAACTAATCTAGCTTTTGATTTTTTTAATGACGCACCTTCGAGTTTTATTTTTGCTTCGAAATTTTCTATTTTATCCGTGTATAATTTGTACATTTTTCTTTAACTCCTCTGCGATTAGTTTGATATCTTCGATGTGCAGTTCAATATTTTCAATTTCTTTTTCTTCATCATATACTTTTATTCCTTTTCTCCACATCAAAAGTCTTATTACTTCACGTCGCTTCTTTTTATCTTTATCGTATTTTTTCCATTTATTTTTACCACCTTTATGTTCAATTACATTGATTACAGTAGACCAATAATGGATATTACTATCCCAATAAAAGTTTGCTTCATTCCATTTTATATTTTCAGACTCATGACTCATATATAAATATCATCCTAGTTATTAAAAGGTTCCTCCATCTACTGTAATTGCACTTCCAGTAAACCCTGGCATTTTTGTTGTTACTACTGTATCGAACGTTACTGAATCTCCCGTTTCTACATCTTGATTCATTGCATATACTTCAGTTGCTCCTTGACCTGTATTTATTTGTGTACATGTTAAAGCACCGCCTAGCGTTAGTGCACCACCTGCAGCTAATGAAAAGTCGCTTGTTGCTTGAGGTACATTATTAGCTGTTTGGTCTATAATAAATGCCGTTGCAGAAACATCTATTCCAGCAACCCATCTTTTTCCAGATGTATTTGTTAAAAAGTTTATATATTTATCGTCATCAGGGTCTGCAGTATTACCTAAATATATAGAACGACCTGTTACTTGTAAAATACTACCTGTCACTGTAACGCCGTCTAAATTTATTATCATTCGTTCAAGTAAAGGCTGGCCTGCTTCAGCATCACCAATTGCAAAATTCATAGAACCTTTAATTGCTGTTCCGTCAGATGCTACTGCTTCAACCTTTCCATATATCTCCATAGCTGTTGCATCTACTCTCTCTAGTGTTCTTCCAATAGATTCATCTTCCCAAGTTATAGTTCCTAGTCTGTCACCAGCTGATGCAGTTGTTGGTATATCAAAAGTACCAGGCGAGTATGCTAATACAATTTCAGAACCAGATGTTTCTTGTACAACATCGTCATACTGTCCTCTATTTGCATATTTCTGTGCTCTCCACTTACCATCTCTAAACTCCATTTCTTTTGAGCCATCATCAGTTCTAAATTTTATGGTATCGGCTTTAATATCTACATCATTTGTAGGAGTCTTTGTTTTGATTCCTATCTTACCAGATGACGATACGAAATAATGTACTCTATCATTTGCTCCGTGGGCAGATGAAGTCTCGTGTATTAAAAAGTTTGAATTATCGTCAACTATCATTTCATATGAAGATGTTTGTGTAGAACCTGATTGCCACATCGAAGGTGCTGCCCCATCAGAACCGGTTGAATATTCTCCATAACTACCTGAATATGCCCAGCTTGCTGTAAATATAGAAGCCGAACCTACAGGTATACCGTGAGAGTTTGCACCTGATTCTGTATAATGAACATCTGAACCTGACCACACACCTACTGCTGATGATGAGCCTGATACAGATAAGTCGAAGAACATAGGTGTATATATTTCACCTAAAAAATATCCCGAAGCGCTTCCTGATGCTATCAAATCAGGGTTACTAGAAGAAAACCAAGAACCTGTTACTGGAGTATCTTGATAACTGTGTGTTACCCATGCTGCTCCACTTCCTGTAATATATAAAGTATATGGCATTATCTATCCTCCATTTTCTTGATTCTTTCTTCAAGTTCTTTTATTGTTTTTTGCTGGTCCTGAACAGACTTTATAAGTAAAGGAACCATTTCTGTAAGTGCTACTGTCATTGGAGATTCGTCTACATCTCCATGTGAGTCACCAGCAACAGCTTGAGGGAATATCTCTTCTAACTCTTGAGCAATTAAACCTACTTGCTTTCTAACTCTTCTATCTTTTGGTGTAGTCTTAAAGTCAAAGTCTCTTACACGAACTTTCAATAAGTCTTCAATACCAAACTTTGTCGGCTCTATATTTTCTTTTCTACGTTTATCAGATACCTGTTCATACACAACAGTGTTTGAATAGTTCATGCAATCTTTTCTTATACCTCCTATATACTGCTGACCACTTGTTGCTGGGTTAAAGCTACCAGCTGAGCAGTCTGTATGGAAATGGAAAAACGCAGCCAAAAATGCGTTACCTATAGGAGAAGAAAAATTAGGAGCATTAACAGGGTTGTTTATCTGACAACTATTTGAACCTCCTTTAAGTGGAATTTGTGTTGGTATCGTAGACGTCATGATTTTTATACCGTGACCAGCTTGGTCAAATGTATTAAACCCTCCTGAACCTCCTACAGGAGCACAGCAATTTGAATCTACACGGTTAGAAGGTACACCTGTCGTATTGAATATTGCAGCGTAACCTATTCTACCTTCGAATATCTTCATACCGACCTGAGGCCAGTTGTTTACTTGTAACCATGTAGGTTCTGCGTATTTAGCTGCATAATTGGCAGCTAAGAATTGTTGTTGAGATAAATTAGTTTTTGGAGTACCAAGTGTTTGAGGACAGTGTACCAACGCCTGTGTTGTGATAGTCTGTCCTAGACAATCGTGTATTCCAACACCAGCATCGTGTTCAATCGGCAAACCACAATAAGTACAGCAGCCACCGCCACCACCACCAAGTGCATCAAATGTTATTTCGTCACCACCAGGAGATGTTGATATATTCATATTTGAACCTGCAACAAACGTTACTTTATCACCACACCTATCTGCAAGAACATCATCCGAACCTGCTACTGAAAATGTTGCAAATGAATGGGAAGCGTTAATCGTTATTTTATCTACACCTGCACTATGAGTATCAAACGAATCAATACCTATTCCGCAACCTCCTATCCATTGTACTGTTGATGCTGTATTGTGTGCAACAACATCTGAAGCGTGTGAACCACCTCCAGCAAAAGAAAAAGTACTAAATGCGTTTTGGTTATCACCTCCACCCGAACTCACTCCACTACCAGAATTAGAACTAGATATAACAACATTACTACCTAGTGTTGTAACAGTTATACCACCTGTACCTGTAAATGTTACTTGTTGTGTATTTGAAGATAATATATTTGCACCTGACTGACCAGATACTGTTGTAAAACCTTGTATATTTTGTATATCAGATATTGTAAGTGAAGAGGATTGTACAAGATAGTCAGGGCCTATTACCATTATATTATCTGTTGATGCTCCTTCTGTAATACAAGGTATGTATACACTTCCTGATATTGCAACTGTGTCTGAACACGAAGTACCTAGCGTTAAAGGACCTCCAAAAATATTAGGTCCTGATGCAGATATACCAGAACTAAACGTTGCAGCTCCATTAAAGTTAAAAGGACCACTGTTAAAAACTGTAGGACCTGTAAATACGCTTGTGTTTATACTTCCGAACGAGCCAGTACTACCGCTTATTGTGTTTGTAACAATATTTGTAAATGTTGCAGTTAACTGGTTTTCCCAAGGTACTTTTTCTATCACGGCAGGATAATTAGATATCATACCATCATCATTATAAAATTCAAACTTAAAGTCTAAAGAATCATAGTTTCCTACGTTACATTTTATTGTAGGGAATATTACATCAAAAGTTCCTGGTGTATATCCTTTTCTATCCCAAGGCTTTATTGATATGTCGTAAAAATGCCAAACACCAGATTCAATCTTAAATTTAGGTATACCAAATTCTGTACCATCTGCTTGGAATACAAATTTATACCCTATTTCTTTTTCGTTATCATCGTCGTCAAACTCTACATGCTTTTTTCTTACTGCTACATCTTCTATCAAACCTATAAATTTACCTAAGCCAGTGCTTGCCTCTGTAAATGCAGAACCTGTCATATAAACTTCAACTTTCGGTTCTGCTATTGTCGTTTGTGTTAGTGTTGTCCAAGAAGGCAGTTGTGTTTTTACAGACACAGCTTTGAATGATAATTCGTACCATTGGTTTTGAAAAAACGAAGCAGACTCTAAAGCCTTGAATTCCCAATATGCAGTTCCATCTAACTCCCAAGCTTGTTGGTTTGTACCAATTTTTATATTATCGCCAACAGGAGGATTTTCCTGAGATGACTGCTGAGTATAAAGAGACATCGAAGGGTCAGACGTACCTACACCGCTTGCTGTCCAATATGTTAATACGGAATCTATACCATTATGTGCAACACCCCATGTTGTAAAATCTCCTATAGGTGCTCTATATTTTTCAAAGTCTTTTCTATATAAAAGCTCCTGAGGTTCTACAGCCATATCAGATGCAAGTACCCAGTCAAAAGGAGCTTGGTGATTTTTCATATAACATTTGATTCTAGTAACATCACCCGTTAAAGGTTCTAGATTGTTAAATGTAACATGAGCATAAGAAGTTAACAGCGGATCGCCTGTAGAGCCTGTTGGGTCAGCACTGTAGCTGATTGGCATTTCTGACCATATAAGTTCAAAATCTGAATTTTCAAATTCAAAGTGTTCGAACTCCTGATAACTAGCAGCGGTAAGACCTTGAAACGTTGTATGAGGTGTATTTACTCTTAACTCAAAAGGAGATATAACCTCTGTTATTGTAGACAGATATGCACCTTGTATAAACAAATCTGTAGCTTCATCGAATATACCGTCACCCTGTTCTGTTTCTGAATATACTGGTGTTGAGCTATAGCCATTAACGGAAGAAGGTCTTGGGCTCTGAGGGTCTTTTACAATTACAATACCTCCTTCCATATCTTTAGTGAATCCTCCAAAATCAAGATAATTTGTATTTGCATTGTTTGCTGTTAAAAAATATTTACCTCCAGATTTTCTATAACTAACCTTAGCTTCAGTATTTACAGACGATGAAAGTATATAGCTTGATGTAGGATTAAAGCCTGCTGATACAGATTGAGACAAAGCTTGGTTAAACTGGAGTTGAAAGAAGGGTTTTTTAATTTCTTTTATTTCAATCACAGGTTTCTTGAATTGGTTATATATTATTTTAGATGTATTTGCAGATTTAGGTTTTGCAGTAAACTGCCTTGTCCATCTAAAGTTTGTAATATTAACCCAGTCGGGTGGTATCATTGAGCCATCAGGTGCCTCTGTTGCAGTACCTAATATTGTAAGTCTTAAATCACCAGGTGCGGTTTCTGGTGTGATGTCTACAGAGATAACTCTATTGTGAGCATCATCGTTAAGGTCATATACCTGTGTTTTTACCAACTCACCCGCGGCGTCAATAGCTTCAATTAGTATTTCACTATTAAGACCCATAGTGTCTGAATTACCTCTAATAGCAATTAGATTTTTACCGCCGTGAAGAATAAATGATGGGTCAAAACTAAGCCTAAAATAATTACCTGACCTATCATCGAAGTCATCGAAATATACTTCTCGATTATATAAATCCTGAAACAGATATTGACCTGTTAAAGAACTAGGCTGTATTCGCTCTAATCTGTTTGTTGGTTGTCTTGACATCTATAGTATTCCCATAATATTCGTTTTATATAAATATACGATATTATACAATAACTCGGCTATATCCCTTGTTTTGACTTATCTCTACCAAACCATCAACCATATCTTTCATAATATCAATATGAGATATAATCATTACAAAATCAAATTCAAATTTTAGATAATCAAATAGCATTGAAAGTGAATTTATATTGTCAGAATCTAAATTTCCAAAACCTTCGTCAATTGCAAGAAAGTTAGGTCTAGGTAAATTAGATATTTTAATAAGAGCTACACGAATAGCAAGTGATGATATGAATTTTTCCATACCACTTGTTAATTCCAGAGGCCATTTGTCATCATCTCCATATTTTATATAAGTTAAAATATTCTTACCGTCAACATCAAACTCAATTTCATATTCAACCATTTGAGAAAGTGTATTGTTAATCTCCTCTTCTAAATATGGAAGTGTTTCTGCAATTATTTCATAAGGTATACCATCTCTTCTTATCGCATCAAGATAATATTCATATGACTTAAGCTTTAATTCTAATTCGTGGGCATCAGATATTGTTGTTTTTATATGTGATATATTCTGTTGTGTTATTGATACATTGCTATAAGCTTTTTGTATTTTTGAAGATAGCTCGTCTAACTCTAATTTTATACTTGACTTTTCTATTTCAAGATTTTCAATAACTTTATTTATTTTTTCATTTGACTTTATAGTTTCCTTATTTTTATAATACTTTTCTATATCCTTATCCACGCCTCTTAAATCAGTCTTAAACGCACGCAGGTCGGACTTTCTCTGCTCTGACTTAATGATAATTTCTGAATTATATTGGCTTATTTGCAGTTTTTCGGCGCTTAATGTATTATATACGTTAATCAGATTTTCAACCTCTATTTTCTCTAATAATATATTGTCTGATATGCTTTTATCATGTAAAAGTTTTTTAACTATAACCTTATCCTCTTCTAATTCTATCTTAGCTTTATCTGCAGCTTTAACAAATTCATTGTTACAACAATATTTACAATCAGGGTCATATTCATGTGTATCTAATTTCGACATAAGGTCAAGTTTATTTCTTACGCTAACCTTTTTTACTTCTATTTCTCTAATAAGTCTAGAGTTATTTTCTTTTTCAGAATCTAATACAGATTTCTTGACATTTAATTCGTCTATATTTATTTTTGACATTTTAGAAACAGTGTCAGACATTTTAACCTTATTGGCTTTTTTATAGTTTTTGTATTTTTCTAACTTTTGATTGTTAAATTCTATTTCTCGTATACGCCTAGCTTTTTTCGATTCGAGTGTATCAATATCATTTTCTACAGTTATATTCTTAAGCTCTTTTACTTTACTATGTATTTGTTCTTCTTTCTTAGAATATTTCTTTTGTGTTTTTGCTTTGCTGCTATTAAGCTCTTTGTATACAGCCTCGTATTCTGAAAGACTGTCTTCTTCATCTATAAGCTGTTGAGAATAATCAGTTTTCCCAAAATTACGAAGTAAAATTTGTACCTCCTTTATTTCTTCGTTTGCAAGTTGATATAGCTCTTCAAATACAGTAATGTCTAAAAATTGAGAAAGTAAATCTTTCTTTTCAACCTGAGACTGGTCGATAAATCCTGTATTGTTATTTTGAACAGACATCGATGTTAATACAAAGTCGTTGTATAGTCCAAGATACCCTCTAATATTTTTATCTGTTTGAGTTCTCTGCTCTCCATTAAGAGATATTACATTGTCATCTTCTCCTACCATCCAAAAATCTACGTCAACACGTACGTGACCTGATTTTTCTTTTTTACCTTTTCTTTCTATAAAATAATCAACTCCGTCTATTTCAAAATTTAACTTAGAATAAAAATTATTTTTTTTGTTGTTTAATACATCAGAGGCTGATTTTGTTCTTGAGCACTTGTGAAACACGTTGAACATTATAGCATCCAATATAGCAGACTTGCCTGCGTGGTTAGGTGCAAATATACCAATTACATCTCTTAGCTTTGAAAAGTCTATAATATTATTTTCACCATAACTAAACATATTTGAAAATTCAAACGTCTTAGGTACCCATCGCACACCTCTTGATACTTCTATTGTAGATAGGTTTTTATTTAACTCTGTATTTATATTTTTAATTCTTCTTATTGTTTCGTCATCAGCAGGATGATTTGTACCAATATATTCTTCTAACAATTCATTTTGATATTGTACATCTCTAATATCTCTTGTTACAGACCTTGTAGTTTTATTTTGAGCATTTAACTTATCATTTTTTATGATAATAATATCTTTTGTCTTACACTTACTTTTTATTTCCTTTATTATATCCTTTAATTGAGCTTGTGTTGTATTCTCAGTTTTTATTCTCACTCTAGGATATTTAGGTATATTATCTATATTAGGAAGAACTCCGTCCTTTACATTTATCGTATAAAAACCGTGCTGATTTTCAAAGTTAACAAAGCTTGCGTTTCTTGTGTCTACATTCCAAACTGCACAACCGTGGTTATCAAAAGCTTCACCAAAATTCTGCTGTATTAAAGAGCCTACCTGTAATATCGTTTCTTCTTTATTATAAAACTGTCTTTTATGTATATCACCTAACATTACCATATCATATCCATCGAACATAGATATTTTAAGGTCGTCACTTTCTACTTTATATCCAGCATCGGTATATGACATATCAAGCGCGCCGTGAAATAAAGCAACCTTTGTTTCGGCATCAAATGATTTTGCTCTTATAAAAGTTTTAGGGTCGTCAAATATACTAAACACTACAAAGTGAGTACCGGCAATTTCATGTACTGCAGAATCTTTTAGATAATGTAATTGTGGATGCGACAAAGATTCTACCATAGGAGATAGCGAATCAAGTCTAGATGAATTATTTAGATTTGCATCATGATTTCCAGTAATTATTATTGTATGTCTTCTGTCAGCTAGATTTTTTAAGAACTCAGTTGTAAGTTTTATTAACTCAGGTGATATATCTGTTTTACTATGAACAATGTCACCTCCAACATATACTATAGAATTTTTTGGTAACGCATCAACTTGTTTATATAACTGTCGAAATACTTTTCTATACTCTTTATGTCGTTGATAATTTCTTATATGAATATCAGCTACGTGTAATACTTTTTCTAGTTTATCAAAACCTACATCAATTTTATTAAAGTCCAAACTTCATCTCCACTATTTTTCTAAAATCTAACGACGGTGTGCTTTCAATTAAATTTTTTATTTTTTCTCTACCCATTTCGTTAGGGTCAGAATCTTCTGGTATATCTACCATTCTAACATCTATATCTTCAGCCATTAAATATTCACACAATTCTATGGCTTCTTTTCTTGCATCGTTATCTAAAACTATATTTACTTTCTTAACTTTCTTTTCTTGTATTTTTGCTTTTAGCTTTTTAGGTAAGAACTTACCAAATATAGGAATAGAATTTTCACCTATTGTTATGGCATCAAACACTCCTTCACATATGTTTATTGATTTATTCCAATTTACTAAAAGTTCAAGGCCTATAACATCCTTTGACACTTTAGGGTTTTTATGCTTAAAATCTGTACTGTAATATGACCTGCCTACAAAATAATTTAACACGCCTTCTTCGTCATAACTAGGTATAATAATCATACCTGAATACGGTCCGGACTCACAATAACCTATATTATATCTCAGAACATCTATTTTTGTCAAGCCTCTACTTTTAATATACCTAGCTGCATTTCTAAATTCCGGGCTCGAAGGTGCTCCGTTAACAAGAGGTATAAATTCAATAGGTAAAGATACATGAATATTCTTTTCTTCTTTTTTTATATTTAACTTTATTTTAGATATACTTTTTAACTTTTGTATTTTGTCAAACGCACCAAGTTTCTTAAATATTCTTTCGACACCTATACCTTTAACACCACAAACCCAGCAGTGCCATTTTTCCGTTATTGTATTTATTACCAATTTCTTTTTATGGTGACTACAATAAGGACAACTAAATGTGGATTCGTTGCCACTATTTTTTGCAGCCCCTAATACACTTTCCAATAAGTTAATGAGTTGTCTATTCTTCATTTATCTAATATAACAAAAAATTCCGATATATTATAACTTTATCTCATTTATTTGAGTTTCAATTCCTTTAGTAAACCTTACTTTAGCAAATCTTCTTGGACCTATACAATCATTATAATATTCATTTTTTGAAGATACGTGGAACCTATGATGTAAGTTTTCTTCTAAATAATTAACCTGGCCTTTGGTTTCACCAAGTATTAAAATTTCAAATCTAAAATTATCCTTTCCTAATTTATTTATATCGCTGTTTAGAAGTTTAGAAGAACCTGTATATTCTCTCCAATTTGAGTCTTTTCTTATAACCTTTCTTCTTTTCTTACCTGCAACTTTGACTCTTCTAGTTGTGCCAAAATATTTTCTACCAATATATTTTTTATTAGACTTTATATTTGTAATTAAATAAACAAAACCAAAATATTCTTCTGGTGACTCAGTTAACAGCTCACCTTTATATAACCAATGGCTCATAGCCTTTCTCCTATTATGTATCGAAAGACACTATAAATGTTGTATCATATTCGTTAGATTTTTTTATAGGTCTTGATAATTTACCTACACCTAATAGTCTACCATAATCATCATATAAACCTATAGTTGTTACGTATGGTGACCACGCAGAGCTTGTGGTAAAACTTTTTAATGTACCAAACTTCGACTGACTTACAATTGTTGGATTCATTGTATAACCATATTCTCTTTCTTTTATATGGCATGCATATTCATGTTCAAATATTGTATGAGTATTTTGCAATGACAATGTACACTCAGAAAACATTGGAAATGCTGAATGAGAATATGTGCTGCTCAATGAAGTTAAAGTAATTAAGCCGTGATTATAAAATACATTTCCAACTAAATTTGTATATTCACCTTTTGTCACATAACCATAAGATATTTCAGCAGGTGTTAAAGCTCTATCAAACATATTGATATTACTTATACCTCCTTGAAAGTTTCTAAAATATTGCGACATAGGTCTTGTTTGTCTTGCATATAAATTAGATTTGTTAGCTCTCTTTTTGTATTTACCTTCCCAAATTGTACGAGCACCTACAACAATCTCATCATTGTTATGTATATTACCTTTAGGTATATCGACCTCTACATTTAATTCTGCATTTACCCACAGCTGGAATTTGCTACCTGTTTTTACAGCAACTACATCGTGAAAAGCTCCAGCTATTGATGCTGTTGAATTAGCTCTAACTGTTGTGCGGCCATCACTTATTGCAGCTTGTATTCCACCTCGTATACCTGAATTATTTATACCTGTTGAGTTATCTGCATTTTCATTACAATATCTTATTGAGAAAGGAAAACCTCCTCTCTTTACATCATTTAATTTAGACAATATAAAGTTATAAGGTCCATCATGATTTATTGAAGATGATGCTGGCTGGTCTGCCGAAGCAGATACTCTAATTGAAACTGTATAATCATCTTCTTGTCTCCAATCAAATTGTCGCTGGTGACGTATTCTCATCATACTATGACTTTCAGGATACTGACGTGATTCTGATGCGAATGGTGTATTTATATAACCTGATTGTGAATTGGCATAGGGTGTTAACCCATCGAAAAAGACAAATGTACCTTCTGTGCTACTTGTTTTTGGCGTTACATTATAAGCCTCTACATTATTAGCATATCTAGAACGTTCAAAAAATCTTGTTCTGTTTTTAATATTAAATCTTTCACCTTTTTCTTGTGTGTATGTATTTAGTCTATTTATACTAATTGCAGCTGCTATTTTCTTTTCATTGTCATTGTGCATATCATTAAAGTTAAACGAAAGTACACTTTTTGAAACATAGCTTAAAGACTGACTAGTAACAAGAGAACCGCTAGCTGCAGAGCCTGATATATTTTCATCATATAGATTTCCAAAACCATCGTCTCGCAATGTGACTCTATTTGCTCCACTACCTGATTGTATAAGTACACTGCCTTTTTTTATACTTTGGCCAAATATTCTTTGAGGTATAGAAAGTATTTGTGCTTTACCATTTAATACTCTAAACTCTTTTTCATATCCACTGTTGTCTAATGTATAACACGGGTCATCTGGATTTGTATAGTACATTCCTTGAAGTGAATCATGCAATGCTCTCATATAAAAACCATTAGTAGTAGTTGGATGGATTGATTCTGATAGTACAGCGCCATACTTACCTAATACCTTCGGCATAAAATCTGACTCATCATGGATAGTGTCATAAGAAAAAACACTTAAAGATACTATACGCTCTTTTAATGCAGCCGACGAAGTAAGTGGGTGGTTAAATATTCTAGACTGTTCATAATAAGGTTCGAAATAACTACCTGTAAAATTAGAAACATATACTAGATAATCTTTGTTAGCATCAAAAGGGGTAATAGTTATATCTTCGCTTCGGAATTTTTTATAAGTTCCAGACATTTTATATCCCTATTTTTAGAATTCTAATTTAACTCGTATCAATGCCTCTCTTGTAAATGATTTCAATAACGGTTTACTTAACTTCGCTATAGCCAGTAATTCGTTTCTGTCATTGTATAAGCCAACAGTTGTTATATAAACCTTAGGGTCTCTATACATTGATGGGTGAGCAAATGCTCCTTGAGAACCACTGGTAAACGATGGGTTATTACTAAAGTTATATTCAGCGTTTTTAAGTCTTATAAAATAGTGAGTAGCATATACTTTTTCAGCAGACCTTGCTTGGAATGATGCTGACGTTGCAGAGTTTCCTGAACCTACAGATACAGAGCTTGTAAAAAACCCTACCATATCATTAACTATGTGGTTTACGTTTGACGAACCTACGTCTAAATCTGTTGTACCAGGACACCAGCAATAATTAACCTCATGAGAACCTGAATAGTCGAAAGCTCTTGGTGAAAGCATTATCACTCCCATATCTGGATAAAACCATCCATATTGAGTAGCTGACGCATCTGATGTTCCTAACGAACCTGTAATTACTTTATATAAAGCTCCTGCATCTCCTAATGTCGCACTGTTAACTGCGCTATCATCTGTTAATGTATATAAACCTCCACGGTTTGCTTGACCAGGAAAACCAAATGTTGAAGAAGAGATTGTTAATTCCCAATTACCAGGGTCTACTCTTTCTTTATATCTTTGTCTGTTGACGTTAATGAAAAATGAACCTGTTTCGTTAAATGTTGTACCACCTGATGTTATTGTAAAGTGTTCATCTCCAGGTGCAAGTAATAAATTTCTATATTGTTGATATACAGTTTTAGTTGGTGTCATACCTTCAGAAGCATATTCTGATATTGGTGCAGAACCTGAACCATTTGAGTTACCATAAGCGACAGCAAACTGAGGTTCAGCTGAAGCAGTTAATTGAGGTTCATCTCTATATATCTCTGCGTAGTAAAGTCCTGATGCTGCTTTCTGTACAGATGATGTATATAACTCTGTATCTACTAACTTTAATTCACCATCATTGTTTGACCACATTGCAGCCGTAATAGTATCTGCTTGTGCGTTTTCGATAACATCACCATTTTCAAATGCTGTATATAGAGGAGTAACCGAACGCCTAACAGGAGATGTAAGTCGTCTGTCTCTTTGTCCTACTCGTGTAGAATAATTTCTTGATAGTGCATTATCTCTATTAAATCTTGTTGCCATTTGCTATTCCCTATATTATTTTTCGTAGTAATAATCTTCAACTAAGTTTGTAGCTGTAGATTCTTTCTTAACTGTAATGTTTATCGTTACATATCCACCAGTTTCATTTCCAATTATTGTTAGTGTAGTCTGCTTGTCTTCTACTGGTTGAGCTTTTGCTACGATTTCGAATCTTGTACCTGTAACTGATACAGAATTTCCAGTATCTCCTATAAAGTCAGCAACTGTTGGATTATATCTTGTGTTGATTCTTCCACCGGATGCTACATTAAGATAACATGCATCTGAGTCTGCAAGAATTGCTGTATAACCATAAGTCGCATTACCATTAGCAAAGTTTGCTGTATTAGGAGTTATAGGTGCTTTATCACCACCATGCGTTAATACAATAGATGTAACACCTACAGTAACGCTAGGCATTCTAGAAATATTTTTTGGAAGCGTAACTAATTTATGTTTCATAACGTAATTTTCATTAGGTACAGCTTCTACTATAGGCATAGCTTCAATAGCTTGTCCATAATAATTAGAACCTAGTTGGTGATTAACATCCCAAAGTGAATAATCAATTTCATCGTCTGCTAATGCGAACTGAGTTATATTAAAGTGCTCAGAACCTTTTGCTAGTAATTCTCTACCTTTCTTGGTAAGAATAGCATCGACAGTAATTGTTGTTTTATCTAAATATCCCATTTTATTTCCTCTATTATATTTCTTTAATATAAATATACATTTAATTTATTTTTATACACTTCTCTGCATTGTTTGTCCAGTCGCTCTTAAATCACCATCTCTAGAGTTTCGATCAGATATTATTATAGCATTAGGATTAGTGTCAGTAACTTCAACAACTGGCCCTCCATCTACAGTACCAAGTACAGGCATATTAAAATCCGAACCTACAAGCTTGCAGCCTTCATAGAATAGCTTTCTAAATCCAGCTGGTTTATAATCCTGCACCTCTGCAGCCTCATGACTTCTACTTACGGGTCTTAAACCTGACCTATACCATCCGTTCGCGGATAATTCAGCTGGAGACCAACCACTCATACTAACAGCAGATGTTGGATTGCCTCCTGTACTTCCACTATTTCTCATATTATTTTTTGGAGCGAAGTAATAAAATTTTTCTTTTTTATATATTCTTGATAGTCTTTGATTATGATAATTTTTCATATTACCAAAATCTGCAAAATTATCTTTTTGTATATGTAATGGTGTTCCTGGCCAAGCTGGATAATAATTATTTGCCACTGCATACTGAGGTGCTAAGGCATGACCCATATATCTTGGCACAAGGTTTGTTTTATGGTCGTATCTATGCTTGAAAGCAGCCGTTGGAGATATTGTAGCTTGAGCAGTTTGTACATCCATAAGATGCTGTACATTCCAACCATTCTGCTGTAGTGTAGCATATCTTTGGTCACCTCTGTCTGTAAAGAATTCATAATTGTTTTCATATGAAGCACCGCCTTGTTGTATAAACGCATCTACATTAAAAAATCCAGAACCGCTTGTATGGTTATTGGTACCTTGACCTGAAGTGTGATTACTCTTCCATTGGTGCATGTATCTCCAAATATATCTAGAGCCATTATCTAAATCATGTCCACCAGGTGTTATACGAGAATCCATTACAACTACAAGCTCACCTTCAGATTGTTCTGTCGAACCATAATCAGAACCCGAAGGCCATATTCCTGTATGTGCGTTTAGAGCAACTGTACCTGCTTGGTCTGAACCTGTTGACCATACACCTGTCTTTGGGTCTTTCCATTGGTGACGAGGACCTCCTAGCAAAGTTGTCGTTGCAGTTATATCATAAAAACTTGTATCAATTTCGCCTTCATAATGCAACTCGTCTTTTGCAGAATCCAAAGCTTTTACCTTAGGTCTTTCTAATAAATTAGGTTTAACCAAAAGACCTACCTGAGCATTTGCTCTTGCAGGTAATATATGTTCTATCTGACTAAACAATGTATAATCTAGGTGTCGCAATATTTTTATATAATCATGAAATGAATAAGGATTTATGTGTTTATACCAATAATGATGTCTTAATATTCTAAGCCTTTTGTACTCATCATCTCTATAATCTAAAGGATTACCTACGTAATTACTAAATTTTGCACCTGCTATTTCTCTAGCTATATCCAAATCTATTTCAAAGTGAGGTGCGAAATAAACACCTAGTCTATTCGAATCAAGTGGTGCAGAATCAAATTGGCTTCTTTCATTTTTTCTTCTGCTATCTAATCTACCTGTAAGTACAGAGCTTTCTATTCTTGTTTTATCAGTATATTCTCTAGTACCTACCAAGTCTGGCATTGCTGTATAATATCTTTCCTCTTCATGTGGCCAATCTGTTTCAATATCCATTTCAAAACCACTGGCTGTCATGTTTGTTGTTAAGTCAGTAGCTGCTCCATAAAATCCAGCGTATGGATTTGAAAGTCTAGGAGCGGATGGTGCAGAACTTGATATTATTGCTTTTCCAGAATTTGCCTGCACTCCCCAACCTGAAGCATCAGATTGAGAAAATCTATTTAAGTCAGCACCTAAAGAATATCGAGTTGTTAATTGGCCATATGAGCCTGTAGCTCCATAACCTTGTATTTGTAAAGCGTCTCTTGTATGATTATGAAAAGGCTTTAAGTCATTCCAATAATCTAACGCAACTTGGTCTGCATAAGGCATGTGCCATGTTCTAACTTCTTGCATAGAACCTGAAAAATTACTATAAGGAGCTTCAACATTTGTAGCCAACCTACCTCCAAATAGTACTCGTGCACCTTTGTTCCAAGAACCTATAGTACCTTCTGAAATAGCTACATACATTGAGCCTGTATGTGTTATTCTATTGTTTGCATGGTCAGCTGCTTTAGCTATCGCAACATGTATATGATTCGAACCGTTGTATGAAGCTGTAGTTCTAGATAACTGTATGTTCCACCAATCATTGTCATAGAAAGGGAAGTAAGTTGACATTGTAGCTATACCACTAACACCATTATTTAAGTTAGTTGTTACTCTACCAAAATTATAATATCCTGAAGCTTTATTACTAGCACTTGGATGAGGTTCGATACCTACGTGCATTGTATTGGCCCAAGAAATTATAGAATACGAAGCTGGTGTCCAAGTATTAAATCTAACTTCAACTGCATCAGGTACCCTATTAGTTGCACCGTCCATTGGCGAGGCTGGTGCTTTTTGCCATTGAGCTTCAACGTGCTGACTTCCTGTAAATTCTAATGAATATGTGAACTTGTCATATTTAACGTATGAATCTTCAGATTTTAATTTCTGAGGGCCTCCATATTCAAATACACGTAAAAGTGTAGGGGGTAAACCATAGGTTGCAACTAATGCTTTTATACCTCTTTCGCTTCCTTTCGTTTTAAGAAGATATGGAAGATTGTTTAGCATCCGCTTCCAAGTCTCTCTCGACATTTCTTCTCTTGTAATAGAGCCAGACATCTGTTGGAGTGAAGCGTATGTATTTTTTATCGAACCTGATATTGCACCTGAAGGGCCTGGTATAAACGCTGATGACGCACCCAAACCAAAAGATGACGATTCGGCACCATAAGCTCCATCAGAATCTAACCCTAAAGCATATTCCCATAAATCTTGAAAATGAAAGCCTTGATACGATTCCCAGCCAAGAGAAGCAAGGACATTGTATACCAAGTCTTTTGATAGACCTTCGTATAAAGGATTATCTCTTTTATGAATTTGAAGTGATTGAGATAGATATCCCCAAACCTGGTCATAGTGCTGGCCAACCATGTTTGTAAACAATAAATAGTTTGAGTTGGCTTCATCTTCTCGTATGTGAAAAGGTATTGTATTTTCTAGATTGTGTTCATTCTTTACAGTATCCCAATCTAAAGCGACGTTTGACTGAGAAGCAAACCATGCAGTGGCTTCGGTCGAATCAACTGTAGCATTTATAAATGGTTTTGATGTATTTTCTTTTGGCCATGTTTTAGGATAAAACTCTCCTACAGATTCTGAAACATAAGATGACGATTCGTAATATAAGTACTTTTCATATCCATCGAATCCATTTTTTACAGCTTCGATTTTATCTTCATACTCTGCTATATTTGTATTACCGAACGTTGTTGGTGTTGGCATAGCGTTTAACACGACTAGAGAAGAAGAGTATTGTTCTAGCAACCTCATTTTATATTTGAAGTTTTCGAGTCTTTCAACAGCAGAGCTAAAGTGTACAAAGTTTTTATAATGTCTATAATCTACATTGTTTTCTGTTTGTGTCGCAGATTGAGATATAAACTTATTCATTAAGCTTTGTTTATTATTTTTATTAGAACCTAATATATCATTCCAGCTTTGCCATCCTGATTCACCTACTTTTAATGGAGTATTTAATTCGAAGTTAGGCTTAAGAGTTCTTGTTCCTTGAGCCTTTTCTTCAATTGGTATCAGCTTTATAGCTTGACCAATTGAATCTATCATTTCTTTTACAACCCAAAGATTATCTTTAGGTAAAATGTCTTTTGGTAACGCTTCATATAGCTTAAATATTATGCCATCACCTTCTTCACCATCCCATATCCAGTTAACAACCACTGCTTGCTTGTCAGAACCAAAGTTAAGCAGTAAATCATCTAAACAATGTGCTAATCTAGATTCATTGTTGGTCGATATTCTACTTTCATAAGAACCTTTTTTACCACCGCCTCCAGATTTCTTTTTAGCAAATTCTTTTATATCTGATAAAAATGTTGCGTTTGTATCTAGTGATTTTACTCTAACTTCTTTACGTGATGGAGATATTTCTGATATAAATAATTGCTCTACTCCTTCTTGGCCAAGTATATTTCTAAAGAAATTATATTTTACATTATAATCTCCTTTTGTATATCCAAACGATCGAATACCGCCGTGTAAATCTAAAGATACATGAGGGGTTGAGACATTGTCATAATATTGTAATTGGTATCTATCTTGATATTCAGAATCAAGTAGCGTTTCACCACCATAAACGTGCATTTCTACAACGTCGGTAGCATGCTGGCCGAAATTTGTATATATCTTTTTTCCAAGTATATTCTTGGAATCCTGTGGTTTATATCTTGTTATTCTTTGTGCCATATTCTATCCGGGTGTAGGAAAGTCCCATTCATAGGACCTATTGTCTTTATCAAAATACCATTTATTGTTAGATGCTCTGTAATATACTCTTACAAATTCATCGTTCTCATAGTCATAAGAGAATTTGTTCGCGAAAGGCGTATATCGTTCATCATGCTCATTGTCTGCCCTTTCGACCCAAGTATATTGACCTGTAAGTATTTCCTGGTCACCTACAGTCATTTTAACTTCTCGTATCTCACCAGGTCTTCTTACATATAATTCAAATGCTTTAGAAAATACTCGACCATTTATATTGCTAGCTTCTAATGTATATGTACCTATAGAATCTCTTTGTATGTTGCTTATTTTAAGCTCTCTTGTATTACTTACAATTTTTTCTATAACATTGACATCGTAGTTTTCAGTACCTGAACTAAATCTCCAAGTATATTTTATATTTTCTCTGTTAGGTTCAGTTTCGCCAAATGGTATAAAGTTATAAGCGTTTGCAACAACAAGAAGCTCGTGATTAGCCATAATTGCGTATTGACCTTCTTTACCTTTTAGTCTAGGTATAATTGGAGGTTCATTCATAAGCATGTTTGTATTCTGTCGACTTCCACCTACTATTTGTCCAGAAATATTTCTTATTTCTAAGAAGTCAATTGTAGGTAAGTCATCAGATGTAGTAGGCACAGTAGATTCTAACTCTGTTATTTTCATGTCATCACCTAAGACTTTTTCTGCTGATGCTCGCTGTATACATCCTCGGCCTGAAGCTATAGTAAACATTTTCCAATCAACTTCAAATGCCTCGTGAGATATAAGAACACCTCCTTCTGACATTTGCTCCTCATTCAAATCTGCATCAAGAGGAAAGTCTGTCATGTGAACACCATTTGGTTTGAATGTGTCTTCGCTTCCAAATTGAACTTCTATGTTTTGATATAAATCTCTTATTGAAGGCTCTGTAACTTCCTGTACAACTTCTTTGGACGCACCGTCACCGACTCGTGTTGTTTTAACATGATAGTCTTTACCTACAAATGATTTATCTCGTCTTACACGTCTGCTTTTAGCACCACCTGCTCTTGACATGTTTTTGTTATATGCCATTTATTATCTCACCACCTTAAATGTATCTTTAATATCATAATATGAATAATCTGTTGATGCTGTTGTAGGTCTATGTCTTAACTGTATTCTATAATCTCTTTCTTCTATTAAGCTGTCTGAATATATTTCAAAGAAATTACCTTTTGTTGAGTGACAAGAAAGAGCTGTGTATGTATTATCAAAATGTATAACTCTTTCACTTGTCTTGCAATCTATAATAGAATAACACATTGTGTTTTGCAGTGTATATTTTACAGCTAACGCTGCTGATGTATTTCCATAGGTCTTTACAGGATATTTTAATCTTCCTTGAGTCCAAAATTTTATTTTGCCTCCTCGTTTATAAGAACCTCTGTTGTTTTTGAGATAGAAAAATACATTACCAGTATCTGACATATCTAAAGTACTTAAACTACCAACGGCCCATGACTGATCGCTCCAACATATCTCTAATTTTGGAGGATATATTGTATGTGTATTTCTAGAAAAATATTGAATCATTCCATATTTGTATTTATCATGTTCAAAACTAGTTTGGTTAGCAGCAGAGCTACCATAACCAAAAGAGCCTGAAAGCTTTATTAGAAAACCGTTGTTTGTTATTGGGTTTCCACTAGAACCAATAGCTTCTGATTGACTCCAGTCGGAAAGTATATCTTTTACATTAACTCTCATATCTAAACTTTCGTTTGGATTTGTATTGTAGTTATATTCATGTACAGCAACAGAAGAAGTCCACCAAGTACCACCACCTTGATTTGTTACACCATTTGACATTGTTTCTCCTGCAACTAATTGTGCGTTTATTATCGGCCAAGCGTGTCCAGTTGTGTCCTCACCTTTGTAGTTTACCCAACTAATACCATCTGTTGTTTTAGGTCTGTTACCTGCACGGCCAACTCCTACATCCCAATTTTTTGAAACAGGGTGTATACTTAAACTATGGCTTCTTGGTATTGCTGCTCCTTCAGTTGCAAATAAGTTTAGATATGCAGAGTCTCTATCCGAACCGTCTGAACTCTGTGTTTCCCAAACACTAGCAGTTCCTATAATTGACCAATCAATTGGAAAATATAATAACATTCTAGAATTATACGTATTGACTGTTTGTGATGAAGATATTGTCTTACCTCTTTCAAGTATTTCATCTCCACCGGTATTCATCCACTTTGTACTTAATCCAGTAGAAGCACCTGAGCCTTCATATATTGTCGCATCTCTTGAAGCTGTTATTGTGTATATCATTTTAGTATCCCACTATTCTACCTTTGATGTCATTGTCAGGATATGCAACTTCAAATATAGAAGGGTCCATAGAAGGATATATTATTGCATCTCTTGTAGCACCTTTTATATCATATATATTTCCGCTATATCCATTATCAATGTCATAAAGATTGTAAATTCTTAAATTCTTTACTGTTTGTACACCTTCGATCTTATCTAATTCGGTAGCTATTTTAGGTAGCATTATTGGCTCGTTTATAGACCAGTTATCAGGGTCAAAAATACATTTAAGCTTGTCTATACAATGTAAAAGTACCTCTTTATTTTGATAGCCTGGTCTTGGAAGTATAGAAAAATCTACACCTATATTGATAACGTGAGCCGTTTTTATATTTATAGCATCTGTCAACATTCTATATTGTGACAAGTAAGTTTGAAGGTTCGCCTTTGCCAAATCCGTCATTGGTACGCATCTTTTATCTTTATCATATGCTAATGCATATAGATTTATAGCTAAAGGATTTTTAATTTCATGTGTACCTACAGTCTGCATCCAGTACTGCTCGTCTTTATCTAAATATGCCTTTGAAACAGAGCCATATTTTGGTGGCATTGCATATACTCTCGCAATATAATCTTCTCTTGTAACTGCTCTGTTTTGAGATGAATAATGTGCAAGTGCATTTTGTCTTATATCGTCTGTTGTTTCTTCTGAACGTCCTCCAACTGCAGGTTGTAGATTTATACATGCTAATGAGTTTTTAACAACGGTAACTTTTCCTGCATCTAATTCATCTGTGTCTAACCAATAATAATCCCCGTCTTTAACTATTTCATTTATTTTTCTAGCTGAAACATTAGATGCCAAACCTCCACCTTCTAAATATCTTACTGTTAATGTGCAATCCATAGGGGCCTGGCCATAAGCTCTTGTAAACATTGTATTTGTAGGGTCAAAAGCTATATCAACGTAAGTAGTACCATTCATATAATTTGCAGAAGTATTACCATAAGGTAATGCCATACCTATATTTTCAGGGTTAGGAACTATAACCTCATCGGGCTGTGTAGATATACCTGCTCCGAACCATATTTGTGTATAGTTATCGGCTTTAACGTGAGTAGTAAATCTCCTTGATGTTCTTCTAAGCTTTAATATATATGGAGCATCATAATTATATACAGACATTTCAGGGTCTGCGGCCCAGTTGTTAACTACGTCTTCAAATATATTATCTTGAGCAAGATATGGTACTTCATACCATTTGTTACCTGCATCGTCTTTTATATCTAACACACCTATTACTTTTGTTGAGTCAAGCTGAATTTTATCAAATTTTCTTGGGTCGTCAAATACAAATTCCTCAGATTTAACTTCACCTGCTATTGCTGATACTTCTTTTTTCAATAAAAAATATTCAGGGTCGCCAGAACCGTCAACTTTATATACTGTAACTTCTCTACGACTCTGAGGTGTGTCTTGTTTGAAGTCGACAGAATCTTGAGTCATGAAAACTTCATTTGTTTTTGTCTTCACTTCTATTCCAGACATTATTTCCATTGCATATCTAAAATCAGGCTGCATTGTTGCTGAGTCTACTGGAACTACTTGGTACATTGACATGTTTACGATAGCAGGTACAACTGGCTTAGTTGTATACCCTAACGCTCTTGCAATATCTATAATATTAGTTCGCTCTTCTGCGTGAACCAATAAACTTTCTTTAAGCTGTGAGTCTACATAATAAGATAAAACGTCTCCTACATAAGCTGACATTTCTATAAACATCATACCTGGTGATGATTCATTAAAGTCATTGTATATATCAGGGAAGTAATTCTTCGCATAGTTTACTAAATCATTTCTGAAATTAGAAAAATCTTTATTTAGATATTTTATATCCCTTGTTTGTTTTTTATCCAAATTGCATTGATTAGCCATTATAAAGTCCCCACATTCGCTATCGTAATCGTTTCCTTATTCATGCTGTCGTTATATAAGGCAAACGTGATAGATATATTTATTCTATTTTCAAATCCAGGTGTTTTTTCAATACCAACATTTAATATGTTTATATATGAAAGCCATATAGATACTTGCTTTAATATTCTATCTCGCAAGTCGTTTATTAGCTTAGGTGTTATATTTTCGAAAAGAGAAGCCCATACATCACAACCAAATTCTGGATGCATTACTCTCTCGCCTCTGTTTGTTAACACTAGATTTCTTAAATTTGTTTTAGCTTGTTCTTTTGTTGTATATGAAAGTGTAAAATCTCCTTGTGTTGAAGATTTAGTAGAACCATGAAAGCCATCAGTATTAGATAAGTTCAAGTCAGCCGAACCAGTCTCAGTTCCGTATGTAACCTCAAATTTTGTTACAGCGCTCGAATCATTTGTAAGAGGTAGAGTTAAACCAATTGCTCTATCTTTTTCAAAATCTATAGGGTTATATCTAAACTCTTCTCTTTTTCTCATTATTTCTTAAATCTTTTTACCAATTCTGAGTAGTCTCTATTTAATGCTTTATTTAACGATGGGTCTAATTTCGATGCGTCTACAGGCCTGTTGTTTACATCAGTCATTGGTGCAGCACCACCTTGCATTCCTGCAAACCTACTTCGTATTGAACCTGCATCCATTGTTGGCCAGTCTTCAAATTCTCCATTAGAAGAGTCAGCTTGCATTTCGTTTAATATATTATTTATTGACTTATTTTTTGTATAAGTCTTTTCAGATATAGGTTTACGTTTCTTACTACTCTCCATTGAAGTTAACACTTCGTTGATTTCGTTTGTTACAGCAGTTTTTACTTCACGTTTTACAACCTCTCTGATAATTTTTACCAAATCTTTTTTTGTCATTTTTATGCTCCTATACTTTATATTATATAAATATAACAATAGTGAGAATTAAAGCCATGTCATGGGCGTGGGTCCTGAAGTATATATTATTATTGCTTTCGTGTACCAATCATTTAACATCACCCCGCAAGCATTCATCCAGGGAAGGTTTGTTGTTGCATTATTACCGTACCCTTCTATACTTTCAAACGGAGGCTGACCTGGAGGAGGTGTCGCTGTACCTGTAGGTAAGAATCCTGGAAGTATTGCTGCAGCTTGAGCAACAAAACTATTTTTTAACGTCGAATATTTAGGCTCCGATGATTTTGCTCCAAGTAATACAGCGTATTGAGCAGCCCAGCCAGCTTTCAACATTGTGTTAGGAGGTATTAAGCCAGCACACCCAGCTTCTGTTGCGTCTGCCCAACATTTTGCCCATACTAAAGGAGGACCTGGTGGTGGAGGTTTCTGTAATTGTCCTGGTACAGGAATTGGCTTCATAGTATCACCTTCTGCACCTTCTGACCAAGTAGAAGAATTAGCATCAAGCTTTTCTTGAAGTTTCATTACGAATGGCTGTACTAAAAAAGGCATGGTTATTGCTGCATTGCCATTAGTTGAGTTTTTAACATTCCATATATCGCTGCGTTTATAGGAGGACCTGATGGCCCTGCTGGTGTTGGGTGTATCTCCATTGTCAGCTGATTAAGTGTCTCTAATAATATGTCGGCAAGAGCCGTAACATCCAATTTCCATTTTTTAGTAGAAAGACTTATATTATTTTTTGCAGCTATAAATACACTATCATTCTTAGCATTAAATATAAGACAGTCAGAGCTTATTATTATCTGAGGTTTATCCATAAACATATTCAACGGTGGCAAGTGAGGTAGTACAGGTCCTGTTGGAACAGTAACTGTTGCGGGTGCTTCTGTATTTGCTAACGATATATCTATTTTCTGAGTACTTGTCATCATAATACTTGACATATCTGCATTTATATCTTCTATCTTTTCATCAGCTGCAAATCCGTTTGTTATAATTGTCATTGGGTCACCGCTTGCGCCTCCGCCTATAGACCAAGTGTCTTTTGTTTTCTGTCCAATTTGTGTTGAACCAAATCTTACACCACAATCAAATCTACCTTGAAGTATTAAGTCTCCTTCAAATGGATGTATATGATTTGTTTGCTTTTCTTCAAATGTATCACCTGGTACATCATTAACACCTTTGTTAGAATGATAACTTGCATTTGGCATAGTGTTTTCATTTTTCTCACCATATAAAGCTATTGTATCAAGCCAATAAAATGTAGAGTTTAATGGATTTGTTTGAGCTCCTAAACTAGAAGCTTTAATACATACAACTATTTCACCTAATAAAGGTAAACACATATAATTTCTTGAAAGAGGTCTAACCCATATTGCTCCATTATCAGGACCTGAGCTAAACTTGTGGCCGCCTCCCAAAGGTTTTACTCTCATAGAACCTACAGACACATCAGTAGTATATGAAGGGCTATCTGCATTTGTTATAATTTCTACAACTTCACCACACATGATGTGGTTAGTCTGTTGCAGCTGATGAGAATCACCAAGCTTTGTTTTCTGTACTCTGTTTCTCATTTATCTATTATCCTCGACATCTTCAACTGCTTCAAGTAATTGTTTTTTCTCTTCTTCTGTAAGTAGAACACCTGACGTGTCGCCTGTATTTCTAGTTGATGCTCTTTGTACAATTGCAGCCATCTTAATTAGATGTTCGTCGTTTTTTACAGCAACTTCTAAATACTCTTTTATTATAGGTACCAATATTGTTGCATCACCCATATTTTTAATCATAGGCTGTAATTGCTTGATTAAATCATTTATTTGAGCTTCTTTTTTAGCAGAGTTGTTGTATATGTCTTCCATAAGACCAGAGAAAGTCTTACCTTTGAATATTTCTTCGTCTTGACTTTTATTACTTTCCATATTATTCTCCTATTATATATAAATATCAGATATATACAAAACAAAAGACCTGGAGTCGTTAAACCCCAGGCCTTCTATTATTTAGAACTTTTATTATTTCTTAATAAAGAATGACATTACAATTACTAATACTATCAATCCTACAAAGCCACCTTCACCAAGTGAAGTTACCAAAGCAGAAAGATTAGCGATTACATCCATTCCAAATACTGAACCGCCTGTCAAAACAGTCCAAAGGATTGTTACTGGCAAAACTGCCATCATGATAGTTAATAAACCACCAAAAAATCCTGTTACGTACTTAATTACTGAATCCATTGTTATCTCCGTTTTCTGTAATACTTGTTTTGTGGCAAAATTGCCGACCTATTAGCGCGATGCATATAACAATTCTTAGAATTTAAGACCGAATCCTAAAGTAAGATTCGTAGTCTTCTCTACTGAATTGTATACAATTTTTGGGTCAACATACAAGTTGTTGTTCCACAACGTAAACATTTTACCTACACCGTAACTCATTCCTTCGGTGCTTAAACCACTTGTCGCTACATAAGCAAAATATCCTCTCATAAAATATCTTGCGTGAAAATTATAATCCATATCAACCGTTGAATCAGCTTGAGAAACCGAAACACCGACCATTAGATTATCCATAACACCGTAACCAACGGTAGGGCTTACTGCCCAGTCTGTCCATGCGATATTTGCAACATCTCCAGTACCTACATACCAATCACCTTTTTCTTGTGCTTGAGTAGAGAATACTACAGCAATTGCTAACATCATTGTTAAAATCAATTTTTTCATAAAATTTCCTCTTTTTTTATTATTATTATTATTTGGTATTATTACCATCATCGCGCAGACCTATTAGTTAAACTTTCATAACTAATAAGTTTTTCCTTAAAATCTTTTTTTATTATGTTTACTACTTTAGATATATCTTGTGTTTTTTCACTTGTCATCTCTCGTATTAAAACATATATTGCTTTTTTGTTATACTTTTCTATATTTTCTCGTCTTCTAAACAATTCCAATACTGCATAAGCTATTTTCTTATCGGACTGTTTATTGAATCTTTCTTCAACACTGTCTTCGTATTTTTCTACAAATATATTTGTAAAATCTTTTAGAGAATCCCTTCTATCGCTATTGGCAATCTCTGCAGATATGTTTCTCTGAGTATCAACGGCCAATAAACTAGTTTTCTGCTTTAACATTTTATAAGCTTTATTATTTGTTTGTATACAATAATTTTTAGCTACAATACTAAAATAAGAAAAAGCTCTCCCTTTTGATTCTGTGTATTTGTTAAGTTTCTGTAATAAAAAAGCTATTACTTCATATTGTTTATCCTCGGTTGTTCCATCCATATAAGGGAACTTAAATCTATTTATTATATTCTGACAAAGCTTCCATATAGGGTAATGCATGTGTTCAGAATATACCTTGTTTCTCTTTGAGTTGCTTTTCTCCTTATTGTAAGCAATAATTGCCTTTTCAGTTATAGGAGTGAAATACATCTTGTTCTTTCTTTTTCTACCTCGCCTTTTTATATTAGGGTTCAGTAATATCTCTAATTCTTCCTGGTACTTAGGTAGATTTTCATAAAAATCATCAACAGGGCTTAGTTTTTTCTTAGTCATTGTTGCCATCCAACTCTTCTACTATTTCCAACAAAGCATCGAACACCGTACCTGTTTCATCGTCTTTTTCAAACGCTCCTTTAGAATCTATTTGTCTCATTTCAGATATTGCACCCCGTACTTTTTGTTTCATATTAAAGTATTCGGAGTCTTGCTCTTCTATAACATCTTCAAAATCTTCTATCTTTCTCATTAAGTTTATTGTAGAATAAGCAAGTATTATTGTAGTACAAATAAAGAAATACATTAGGATATCTGTCATTTTTTATCTCCATCTCCAAATAGTCCAGCAAAAATATCATCAACAGATTTGTTTGCTGTTGCAGTATCTAAAGATTTCTTTTTATGCTTTATGTTCGAAGCTTTTTTAACCTCACCTTGCACCTTGTTTATTTCACCTTCTATTTTAGAAGCCATTAAATCTGCCTGATGTAATACCAATGGCATATTTGTTTTGAAGTTTCTATCAGCATTATAGTGTTTGAAATATTGAGTATTAGCTTCGTCATATAATCCATCGTGAACCATTATTGCTATCATTTCATTTTGAGAATACTTTATATCATGCTGCTGTAATAACCATAAACTTCTATGCTGTACAGGCATCCAATTTAATTCTGCATTTAGATTCCAAAGCGAGCCTTGATTTTTTCTATGCCATTCACTTGGATTTGGTACATACAAATCTTTTTCTAAATCACCATACTTACCTAAATCGTGATTAAGTGCAGCAAACATCAATTCTTCTAATGTATAACCTTCCATTGATGAACCCATAGATTTCCAAAGCATATATGTTTGCGATGCGCATTTACAAACTCTTAATACGTGTTCTACATATCCACCTACAAAAGCGTTGTGATAGTTTATATTACCAGAAGCTGGTGTAAACATCATTCGTTCTTGAAATGATTTGTACATTGCTTTAAGTCTATCTTTTCTTTCACCTTCAAAATTCTTATCTATGACTAGCATTAAGTCATTCCAATTCTGTAGTAATTGTTCTTCTGTTAAATTCATGAGCTAACCTCCATTATTTTATTTTTTACTTTGTTCCAATAACTTACTGTTTCGGGTTTGTGTATACCTCTTGGTCCACCATTCCAACACCTTGCAACCTCTTCAGCCGAATCCAATCCGTAATATTCGCAGTATATTTCAAACATCTCTATAGATTTATATCTATCCCATCTGTCAAGGTATGTATATCTTTTAGAATTACCTTTTCTTTCTAATATTCTATTTATATCGTCAACCATTGTTTGTCGTATTTGTAAACAACCAACGGCATCTTCGCTAGCGTTATAAGCCGAGTCATTATAACTTGACTCTACGTACATTATCGACGATAGCAAACTTCTACCGTTAACTTGAATATCGAAATTCCATATATTGTTTTTCTTCATTGTATCGATTTCTTTTCTCAGACTATCAACAATACAATCCAAACTATCATTGGCATTGACATTATATTGTAATTCTTTGTTAAGGTTTTCGATTTGCTTTTCATAGTCTAGCGACATATACAAAAATAAAACCGCAGCTACGAAAGTAGCTACCATGTAATAAGTTAAATTTCTCATTTTAATCAAATAAAAGTTTTAATTGTGCAGGGTCACCTTTTTCAATGTCCCTACCAAATTGTTCATCTATATTTTTAGTAGAATATCCTAAAGCGTGAGCAAGTCTTTTGCATGTTCTTTTATATTCATGTATTGATAAATCAGTTGGTATACTAAATTCAATAATTTGAGGCTCTTTAGATTTTAAGCCTCGCGTATATGTTAGTTTGTCTAATGCCATTTCATATTTCTCCATGATTTGATTATATACTATAATATAACAAATTTTTCTTACATATAAAAATAACTAGCTGAAAAGTTTCGTAACCAAGTTTTCGTTAACCTTGCCTTTCAAGATTTTCGAATAATTTTTTATTTTTTGCATAACAACCTTCTTGTCTTTTTTCCAACGAAGGCCTTTTAATTCTTTTTTAAGTTTATTTATTTCTAGTGCAGCATCCTGCATATATTTTTGCTTTTCTTGTTTTGTAAATCTTCGCTTCTTCTCTACTACTGTAGGGGATTTAGTACCTTTCAGCTTTGGTTGTTCTATTCCCTTAAAATAAACGTTACCATTTTTATCTACAAATTCTTTCATGAAATGCCAGCCTGATGGTCGGCCTACATTTCTTCTAGCGGTCATAACAGGTGCTTCGCACATCTCCATTACGCATTCGTGACATGTAACTGCAGTTGTGTCTTCAGATACTGATTCAAATTGACCACACAGCTTACATTCCATATATCTATAGTCCCTATCAGGACTTTGGTTCCATCTCGTTCCTTTTCTATATTCTATTGCGTATTCCATATTATTTACCCTTAACTTTATTTCTTATATTATTAAGTATACCTGAAACAGAGTTTATTTTGCTTTCAAAGTCGTTAATTTGACGTAAACCGCTGGCTACCTTACTATTAAGTGCCTCAACTTTTTCTAAGCGGTTCATTCCTGACAGGTCTAAGCCTAAATCCTTCATCTCACATTCCTTGTCTTCAAGGCTTTTTTGTTCTTTTATTTTAGAGAATGCAAAATTAGCTGCAACAACCAACGCTATTGCAAGTGGGTCAAATACAAATACAATTAACAGCAAAAACCAATTAACTACCTTTCCCATATCGTATCCAGTTGTCTCTGCAAGATATTTAAGAGGTCCAAGCTCTCTTTGTTCTTCATTGCCAATTTCTTTTTCTAACGATACGACATCTAACTTATTTATTGAATCAAGTACAGCCTCAATTTTAATATTTACAGCGTCTCTATCGTCTATTGTACTATTTAATTCGTTTTGCAAAGCTTTTCTAGCAGAACTCGATGTTGTTGTAATTAACTGACCTGATTCTCTATCAATATATTGTACTTGAGCTGGGTTTGATAATGCTATTCTTAAATCTGATATTGATTTGCTGAGTTGACCTTTTTCTATTTGTAAATCTGCCTTTTGTTCTTGGAACCTAACTTGTTTTTGATTTATTATTGCTAGTGATTTATCTAATATCTCAGATTTTGTTGCAGTCTCTTGATATGCTCCAGATAAAAATCCATATATACCTCCTGATGTAATTATCATTAAGATAAAGCATGCAGTAGCTAAATATGTTCTAAGTATTTTATTTATTGTGTCCCAGTATTGATATAAAAGCGATGCTACTACTAATTTAGCAAATTCTAACGAACCTGCCATTATTATCACCTCGGTCGATGCACCAGCAAACAGCTTGCTGAGTCCAAACACTGAATAGAATGCAGCTGAACCTGAAACAGCCAAAGCTGCGATCGCTATTATAGTAGGAAAAAGTTTATTCATTAGTTCCAGTCAATTTTGTTTATATTTTGCTGGCTGTCATATACAAGTGTGTATAAATTTCGATTGTCTATTTTTTTAATTCGTATCTCTGTCTCTAATATACCAAAGCTTAACAACTGGAACCTTATTCGGTTTATTTTCTTTAAGTCAAAATTGCTTATACAAGTAAAATTATCTATAAAGCTTATCACAACTTTATTTTCATAATCAATTTCTTCTTCACCTTCAAATATATCGTCAGCACTAAACTTTTCGCTTTCGTTATATGACGGCCAAGTTCCCGCATTTTCAGGTCCTGAGTTGTACCCCTCAAAAGGAGGTATTAGTGATTTACCTTGAACTAGTCGTTCGAGATAATATTCTTTTATTCTTTTATCAAGCTTTCCTAACCAAATATTAAAGATTTGAAAGTCATTTTCAAATATCGCTTTATCTTCTATTGAAAGTATAGACCAAAATTCTTTACTTGTTATTTCGCCACTATATTTTTTATTCCCATCTAGAAAAGTACCATCATTTATTTTTTTATCAAGTCTAGACTTCTCTTTTTCTGAAAAATTCTTTAATAAATTTATCATTTTATCTATAGAATTTTCCTTTACTGTACTTTTCTTTTTTGGAAGGGGCAATATGTCTAAGTCACTATATGTTATTTTTGGCATGAGTACTTTTAGACTTTTGTCTAATATTTCTTTAATCTCCTGACATTTTTCATATTCTTCAGTTTCAATGAAATATAATATCATATCCTCTAATACTTCACGGAGTTCTTTCTCATCGACATCGATAGGGTCATAGAGCATAAAAATTTCTCTGCCTTCTTTTCCTAGATTCTCTAATTTAATCTTGCCCGTAACAACCAAATATGTTGTTTCGAAAGCCTCATCAAATCCTTTATCTTCGTCGCCTTTGTACATAGTTCTTTCCATAATTTTATTTTTTACCTCCAACCACCGAAGCTTAGACGGTATGCTTCTTCAACCGTTGGGTCAGGGTGCTTAAATTAAGCCGCCATCGCCATTTCAACTTGTGCGCCAGTTAATTGCGTATTGAACTTCCTCATACCCTTATCTCTCTGTCAAATCCAGTCAGCCCCGTATCGTTAAAATTGTTTGTGGAGCTGGTGGGTTTCGAACCCACGTCCAAAAGAGTAGCTAATATAAGTAATAGCGTTCAAATATAAATATCATATATATTACTGTTTAGAAGCTTTTGCTGCATTCTTATTATAAGATTTTCTTCTGTAATATTTCTTAGATTTTTTTGCGTGAGCCTCTTTTATCTGTTCTTTTAATAAACTGTTAACAAACATTTTATCTGATAACAAATCATTGACTCCTGTATATCTTCTAAGAAAGTATACTGAGGTTATAATTGCTCCTACTAGTAAACCTAATATTAAACTTAAAATTGATTCCATAAATATTTACTCCTTTTTTTATTTTGTGTAACCTTCCCATGTACCTGAGTTATGTTCTAACATCCCCATTCTTAAAGCTTTTCTGTATGTTGATTGAGCATCTTGAATCTCTTCTATCAATCTATTACATTCTGAATGAGTAAGTTCAAATTTACTATTTCCAATATTTAATGTACAGATTAAAGGCTGATTAGCTTCTCCCTGAGGATTTTTAGCTTTAGCTCCTTTCATAAGCTTATGGCTTATTGTACTCCATAACTTTCCATATTTGCTAGGATTAAAAGGTTTTTTCTGGTTGTGTTTAATTGGTAACTGATTACCTGGTCCTGTTCTATGTTTTAACATAATTATTTTAGTGGTTAAGCCACAAGCTATTTAATATGTCTTCTCTATTAGGTTTTCGACTTCCCCTATTTATATTATTTTTATAGTAATTATTTTAATTATTATTTAATAATTTATTAGTATTAAAGATTAGTAGTTATTACTACTATTATTAGTTTTAGTACTAATATATTAAAAATTTCCGACAAATAAAAATATTTACAGTACTTTTTTACTTAAAAGGATAAATTCCTTCTAATAACTGAGTCATATATACTTCTATCAGATTTTGCTTGTATTCAATTGACTCATTTTTCGACATTATCTTTTCTATATAATGACATACAGGACTATCAGCTGGCTGTATTATAGCGTCAGCTTTATATAAATCCGTTACACCTTCTGCACCATTATACTTAAATGCAGATATAATTCTCTCTTTGTCCAAATATCTTTTATTAAATCCCATTTTTTTGTTTCTCTAATTGTTTTTCAAAATATCTTTCGTGGTTTCTTGTAGGTGTATAAAGGTATATACATGATTGTTGAGAGTTTCTAGCATTACCAGATAGTACAGCTCCATTATATATTGACGACATAACTTTCTTGCCTTTAGGTATATGACCGCCTTTACCGTCATCTTTCCAAGTGACATTCTCATAATGCGCCATTATCTTTCCTTTACACCTTATTAGTATTTCAGTAGCCAATACTTTATGTTCTTTATTTGAATATCCTTTTGCATAATCAATCCAGTCTATATCTCCATACGGGTCTTGTGAAGTTGATTGTCGTACATTCAGAACCACTACCTTCCTTTTATTTTTTATAAATTCTTTTTTCAATTCAAGTAAGTCTATATCAATACCTGTATTTAATTCTTCTTCAAGTCTATTAAATTTTACAAAAAAGTCTTTACCTCCGTGACCACGTTTGATGTTTAGTAGACCTGAGGGTATACATATTTGTGGGAATTTCCAACAGTTTTCAATCATCATTGTCTCTGCATTTTCTGCATCTTCACGAGACTTAAATCTTCCAAGAAGTCTAAATTTGAATTCGTTGTTCTTAAGCCATTCTGCTTTTCGACTAGTATCATCTTCGCTTATATGGCTTGTTACTCTATCGCTTTGTCCTACGCCAACGTATGCATATAAATCTTTATTGTTAAAATAACCGTATACGTAATACTTATAATTCTTCATATTCTATTGATTTTATATGATTACAAAAATATAGCATGTCTCCATTTCTTAATATGGTATCACATCGAAAAAATTTTTTAAGTATACTCATATCTGGATTTCTTAGATGACTTTCGCGAATCTTTCGCTTTACCCAATACATCTCGCCATTTTGTGTACTTAATAATTCTCCAATCATTTCTTTTTCTTAAATCTATCAGCTATAATATAATATGTAAATAACACTACAAACATTATAGCCATAAAGGGTATCCACCAATAAAATGGTAGTAATACAAACCACCAGCTTATGTTTAATACTTTAGTAATTTTTAATAAAATTAAAATTATTCCTAATGAGTAATGTGGGTATTCTTTTATAGTTTTTATCATTATATTTCTCCGTTAAGAAAATCACGTTGTTTTTTTATTTGCTCATCTAAACCTTCTGTAGATTCGGTTTTCTTTGTAACAACTTTTTCTTTTCTATTCAAAGCTTTAACAGCGTTTAGTGCCGTTTGCTCTAAGTTAATTATTCTAGAATCTGTCATGCAAGGATATATTGTAAAACCTCTCCTTGACTTAGAATTTTCTTCGACTCTAATTTTATATGTAGGTGTCCCATCATCTTTATAAGTATGCTCGGTAACTTTACCTACGAGTATATCGCCAGTTAAGAACTTGAATTTAACGACGTCTCCAATATTGTATGTGTGTTTTTTCTTAGCCATTTTTAGTTATTTTTAATAATTCAGTCATTGTTTTAATAGTTTCTACGACATAAGACCAATCCATGCCGTTTTGTCCGAAGTGCATGAATTCACCTTCAAACTCTGTTTGACCTCTATATGTAGAGTCGTCAATTAAGATATCGCCTTTAAGCAAATCTTTTCTATGAGTTAAAAACATCTTTCTCTTAAGTTGAGGTATATGTTTTTCTACCCAATTTCTTTTTTGGCCCCATGCATCAGGATTATTCCACGGTGGGGTAGTTGCAATAAACACATCATGTCCCATGTCTATCAGAGCAGCCACAGCATCGATTGCACCCGGCATAGGGGTAAAGGTACTGAAGTCCAAAATAAGGTCAGGGTGGTCGATGTGGCTAGGTAATTCTTTAGCTGCTTTATTAAAGTCTGCTAAAACGCCATCCATATCTATATAGATTCTTAGCGCCGCCATTATTGTTTTATTTTTTTAGTTATTTGTTCGCATATAGAATTAAATGCCGAACCTGTATCTTGAGCATTAACGGTCTTACCAAATATAAGCTCGTTGTTTTTGTATACAGTTATTAGATTTGACGTTCCCGTCAATTTTACCTCATAATTTCCAATTGTTTTTACCATGTTTATTTGTTATTTGTTAATATACTACTAATATACGCAATTTTTCCGAGATATGAAAGGATTTTGCAACTTTTTTTATAAAGTTATTAACAATCTCTTTCACCTTCGTATATGTGTTTAAGTACCGGGAATCTCAATGACCATTCACCATCTTTATTTTGGCTCTCCTCGAAATATTGTACTGTAACAGTTTTTCCAAGAATTTTGCTATGGTCTTTGTAGAACTCTTTACGTTGGTCGATACTAAATCCAGAACCAACGCCGACTTTATTACCCTTATGTAATATTACTATATTACTTAGGCAGTTGATTGTTTTTTCCTTACCGTCCTCAACTATTCTTATATCTCCATTTGTCGCACCAACAACTTTGTATTCAGCATCATGCATTTCTTTAACTTTCAATATATCTTTAGAGCGCTTACCTTTGTAGCCTGAGTTTTTTCTAATCATAATACCTTCATGACCTAAGTCTGTAGCTTCTTTGCTAAGATGGTGAAAGTATTTATCGTTAGGTATAATATCCTGGTCAAGTACTTCTATAATATTTTCATTACAACCTGCTACATGTAATGCGTTAATTGAATTTTCGTATCTTACATACAAAGGCGCTACACCTTTTTGTTCATCGAATTCCTGAAGTGTTAGCATATCGAATACAAACATTTTGAGATTATCAATGGTGTGGTTTTTACGTCTTATTTGTTTCATAATATCTTGGAAATTTTCATTTCCATTTTCATCGACAATACAAACCTCGCCATCCAAAACAAAGTCACCTTCTATTTTACTAACCTCTTCTAGTAACACACCTAGTGTTTCAAATTCTTTGCCACTTCTAGAATGAGCTGATATCTCATCTTGTTCTTTACGTATAATACATCTTACACCGTCAAGTTTTCTAGAACCAAACCATTCTTCGTTTTCAAAGTCTGGCATACTGTTCATAGCTTCTGCCAATGCAACTTTGAATTGAGGTATAAGTCCAGGCATCCCTTTATTGATAATGCTTGCCGCTGTACGAGTTTTAAGGTCCTTGTCTAGTATATTATATATAAGCTGTTCATGTTCCTTGTTTGCAAGTACAAAAGCATTGACTGCACCAACTGCCGCGTGGCCTGTAATATTTCTATTACTTAGGTCGTCGAGTAAATCGAATAATCCGTAAGCATCATCGCTGTCGCAGATGTGAGATAGTTTCTTACAGTTTTTAGAGCCTACACCAAATTGTATATAAGGACTATATATTCTAACAAGAATTTCTCTTATATCATTCATTTCAGAGTATTGGTCAAGCACTTTAATTTTTTCATTAGTTCTAGTAGACTGATTAAGGTCGTCTACCAATCTTTGTAATATGTTTAATGTATTCATATATTATTTATTTGAAATTTTTACTGACCATACTTTTCGTATAATCGTTCTACCATAACCATCGTCACCATCCTCATCTTCATAAAGGTCAACATAAGCTTCAATGTCATAAGCTAAAAGCTTGTTAACAATTTCTTCACCACCACTTTTATTATAAACTTTTATATAAGGATGTTTTGTAACGTTGCCATCAACATCTGCATGAGATGAATATCTTAAATTGTCACCTGCAATTCTTTTTATAATATCAATAGTTGGTTCTATTCCCCAGCCCTCCATTTGTTCTGTCCAATAATTCATTTTCTCCCAATCGAATCCAACCATTCCTTGTTTAGTTCTAGGGACTAATGAATCAAAGCAGCAGTATGCATAAGTTTCATGCAGTTGCCAGTTAGACATATCTTCCAATTCTTTTCTAAACTCTTTGTCTACCATTTCTAAGGTGTAACCTGAACCATATCCAGAATACATTACATTTTTCTGAAGTTTAGTAATATCAAAAGAAGAACAAAAAGCTGACCAGGGTGTTTCTATATTTATTTCACCCAGTTCGCTAATTAGCTTTTCCCATTTTTCAATAATGTTTGATTTTAATTCGTTAGCAACCTTATCGTTGTGAGCATACATTTCAACTGAGTGAGGTTTAGTTACCTCGATACCAAAGTGAATTGGATTTTGTTTTTTAGATTTAGCCATATTATTGTATATTTTCAGATTCGTTAGCCCATTCCATATCGAGCTCTTTAGAGCAAGGTATACTGTCACTAGAAAAAGCAGATATAAAGCACATGATAGATATAATCAAAGCGCAGATACAAAATGCCATTTCGTTAAGAGGGCCAGCAAAGTTAATGTAATTTAAGATATCACCAGTTCCGGTAATGTAAGCGATGTACAGGGAAGCTAGACCTGAAAGAGATAAGCCGATTTTTTTCAATTTTGTCATTTATTAGTTATTTGTTATTTATAGTATAAATATACGCAAAAAAACCGAGATATAAAAACTTTTAGCGGGTTATTTTCAACAAATTTTGAAAAGTTATTAACAATTATAATGTACCTAGATAGAATACTACTATCATCATAAGTACATATATTGCTGGAGTTATGTCTATTTTATTTTCCACGTATATAAATATTTTGAGTTAAACTGAAGGTTGTTAACTTAATGTTAACATAAGGTTAAATTATAGTACCCCGACGGAGAATCGAACTCCGGTTACCAGGATGAAAACCTGGCGTCCTAACCACTAGACGACCGGGGCAAGTAATTAAGGAGACATTAAGCTACCGCTAGGAAACTCCAGTTCACTGGATATACTGGATGTCAATACTAGTTTAAGCTACCTATTCTCAGCCTCCTTAATTTAATCATAAAACTCTATCCCATTACTGCCGACCCATTTCTTATGCTCGTCACTAACTTGCCACTTATATTTCGTAATAAACCAAACAGCATCAGCCTGCCATTTGTACTTAACAAAGAAAATTTTATACTCCGCCTCCCACTTATATTTTGTCCAATAAACAACATTGGCACTCAAGCTAGACTTCTGACTACTATAATAAATAAGATAGTTAGCTTGGTATTTATGTGGGGTGACGTATACAAGAATATCGGCCTCATGTTTATATTTAGTTTCATAACAAACCTGAGCATTACCAATAAAAGGTATAAGTAATAATAACAGTAATAATTTTTTCATATCTATTTTTTATATATAACTTCATCTGTAATATGGTTGACGAATAGACGAACGATAGATATAACAAGTATAAATACAGCCCAACCCATACTATCATTTGCATAACTATTAAACGCCAACACTAATAACAGTAAAGGCACCTCCAATATTCTTACAGCTCTTACCCAAGTCATATTACAATTCCAAGTATTTTAATAAAAATTCTATCTTGCCGTCGATAACATCTAGTTTGTCATCTATCTGTTTCAAGCGGGCCGCCAAATCTCTCATCTCGCCCGGCGCATCGGGGGCAAATTTTTTCCCATTCGGGGCGCGGCGATTAAGCTTTTGTACAAGGATTTTTTGCTTGCGTATTTGGTTAAGCATTCTTTTTTCTTTTCCTTTGTCCATCGTCAAATCTCTCTAAATTTTTAAGGAACTCTTTGTGTTGAGTTCGCGAATTTATGTGTTCGGATATCTGGCTACTTACGTATAAGCCAAGTGCGAAGCCGACTCCTCCAATAGTAATAAAAATAAAAATATCCATTATTCTCCTTTATTTACGTGATAGTACCATAGAGCTGCTAGTATAAATAGTATAAATACAGAACCTATTCCATATACTAATAGTGCTGGTGTATGTATATCTACTAGTATTGCAGGCCATCCCATACATACTAACCAACCTACGAATATCCATCCTGTGTTAGTTTCCATTTTCTTTTCAACTTTAACTGTCAATTCTTTTTTTAACAATCGACTTAAAGCGTCCTGCATATCTTTACCGTAAGCAGGTTGTTTGTGGATAGTACCGTCTTTCTCTCCAATGGTTATCATATACTTTGCATAGCCATCGTGTGTTTTCGAGCGTTCCAATAATTTGCAATCTATTGCTCTGCGTCTATCGTACTTCTTCACTGTCATTTGTTTTTACTGGTTCCATAACATAATAAAATCCTCCGCATCCGTCGGAAATTTCTACTACTTCTAATAATTCATTCATATCTATTGTTTTTATTTATATATAATATAACAAATCTTTCTGACATAGAAAAATTTATTGTATGTTAATTGTACTTCATTCCTGACATAACACCATATCCTTTACGACTGGCTAGCCTGTTAATATTGTCTGCTACCTTGCTTGGTAGCACTTGTATTGTGTTTCCTGTTTTATGATTGCTAATAGCAACACAACCATAGGCTTCGACACTACTGCAATTTATACAAGTGTTATAGCCTAAGTTTATTCTACCTTCCGGTATATTGTTTCCGCATTTACATTTAATCATATCTATTGTTTTTTATATATTGCTGATGGTGTACCATCATGTTCCAAACAGTTGTTTCTAGGGACAAAAATTCAACCCCGATAAGAGAGCAGCCTATAGCGTATATGACAAACTGTCACCGCCGCTACTTACAAGTAATTAGGCCTAGAGAGCGCTAGAGCCCTCCAAGCCGTCATACCTCAACTAACAACTAAATCACTGCCTTTTGCTCTTCTTCCGTGTTAAAGAGCTCTTCGTTCGTATCTATGTCTTCCTTGTCGTAAGACCATTTTTGAACCAATTGCTTCACGAAGGTTCTTTCGCTATCTATACCTCCAGAGTTATCGAACTGTGGATAGATGCAAACCTCTGCTGCCTCCTCTAGTGTGAAGCCATCGTATATTAAGCTAGCCATCTCTACACTATTTCTAGTAGATATCATGGTTGATATACGTGGTGTTTCTGTATTGATTTCGATTCTTGTTCCACCTACTATATCCCCTATAGCCTCTATCCTGTTTTCATCTACCTGAGGGAATAAGTATGATAGTAGTTCCATCTCTTGGTACTTATCTAATACATCCATTTCTACTATTATGAATCTATCTAATAAAGCTCTATCCATAACTCTTGTTGCTGTATATTCATTACCTATATTAGCAGTAGCTATAAATGTAACTCCTTTAGCAACCTTAATAGTAGGCGAGCCATCAGCTTCATCCAATCTTAGGTACCTTTGGCCTTCGTCCAATACGGTCATTAGTATGTTATGAGCATCAGGATGAGCTCTTGATAATTCATCTAATAGTATTACCGCATTTGGCGTTTGTATAGCTTTGACGAATAGTGCTTGTGAAAAGAAAGTACCATCCTCTTTTGAGAAGTGAGTATTACCAATCAGTGTAGAACGAGGGTCTTGAGTGGCACCTAGATTGAAATAGAAGTCTGGCCTATCTAAAGCCTTAACAACTGATTTTGCCGCCATAGTCTTACCACATCCAGCAGGTCCAGTCATCATGATATTTTTACCTCGTAATGCAGAACGCATAAGGTATTTCCATTTTAACGTATCCATTTTAAGTAGTTCAGGCTTAAGCTTGTCTGAAGTTTTGATAAAATTCATAAGTTCTACTTGTTCCTTAGGAAGGTTAGTAGATTCTACCTTAGCTTTTTTAAGCTTCGTATTAGGTAGGTTATTATCAAACTTAGAAGCTTCCCCTGTAGATGAGGTACCATAAGCTACGTCTTCACCATCTATCTTAACAGATACCCATAGGTTATTTTTATACGAATATTTGATTTTTTCTGCAGCCTTCGTATTAGCTTTAGCAGTCCAAACGTCACCAACCTTATTAGTCATCTGGTTGTTGGAAATTGGAGTAAAGAAATGTTTGTTCATTTGTTAGTTGTTAATTAGTTATTTATAGTATAAATATACGCTATTTTTATGATATATGAAAGGAAATAGCAGCCTTTTTTACAAAAGTTATTAACAATTACAGTAGTATATACCCAGGATATAGGGATAATGCTAGTTGTTTAGCGTTCCATAGGTTATTAGATTCAACTACTGATTTGCGTACTTTACCTGGGAATGCCGGGCAAGTCATGTATACTGTGTACTTTTCCATGTGATTATTGATATTAGTTATTATACTACTAATATACGCTAAATATCCGACATAAAAAAATATTTTCAATGACAATTTGGCAAAAGTTTGTGACAATGTGTCATCGTACTCCTTCAGTGTCTAAGCATGCTAGAATACACCCTGTATCCCTCTTGTGTACCACGAATAGAGAGCGCCTAACAGCCTAACTTTACTCTACGTTATTATATACACCGCAGTCAAGATATGCTCTCTAGACTTACGAAAATGCGACTACGACGCGTGTGTGCAAGGATATTACAGAATTCTACCATATCTTAGATGCTATATATAGGTATATATCCATAGTTATCCTCCATAAAACTAGTATATGTCCAATCTTGATACATGTGATTAGAGTACTCGTAGATTACGTAGTTCTTCGTGTTTGAGCCATTGGTCGTACTGCTTGCCCTCTACCCTTACCTCTATCTTACTGTCTCTAATATAGAGTACTTTAGCGTTACGAGTCTTATAGCCATACTTAACTAGTGGACCTCTACTACCTATACGTTCATTACCTTTACTATCTAGCATAGGAACAAATTCTTTATTATCGAACTGTATATTACTTCCTATCTTTATCTTTTTTAATTCGCTTTCCATTTCTTATCTCTTCTTTAACTATATTATAAGCTTCATCGAACTTATCTTTAACTTCATAATAGTGCTTGCCATTATTGTCTAAACTTTTACTTGCTTCCATTACTGCTTCATATATACCCTCTTCATAAGCTTGCATAAGAATATCTTCTACACCACTCATGATATATCCTCGGGCTTCAGTGGATATTGTCCTGTACCATCCCATAGCAATTCTTCATCTTTTTTTATATATGCTATAGCACGTGCTCTTAATATCTTGTTGTCTTTATCCAATTCCCAATCAAAATTAGGTGTATGATTCTTATCACTAATATTACAAAGTGCTGCATTACCAAGAGGTATAAAGTCTTCGTTATACTCATCACCTCTCCAAGCAAGTCTATAACTACGCATTGTAAACGTATTCTTTGTTAGCATTTCATTGGGTATCACGCATTCCATTACGACTTCACCTACCTTTATATTACTATCCGAATATACTCCCCATCTTCTCCATTCGTATATAGGACTCTCTTCAATATATGTGTTGTTAATTAACCTCATCGTTATCTCCTTTCTGTTCTGTTAAACGTTTTTCATGTTCCCAATTATGGTCAAAGTCATAGTCATCTGGCATAAGAGGAGTATTCATAAACTCCCATATCAACCATAACCACATTACTACAAATACTACTGTTGCTATTACTATCATAATACTCTCTCTTTTGTTATTTTCCAACACGTGTTTTTCTCACGCTGTTGGATGGACCACGCGCCCCCAACGGGATTTAGTCTGGGCCCCCGCTTTATTTTAACCATGTTGTTATTAACATTAGTACACACATTCCTATTGCTGCAATCATAAAGAATGTAATGCTATCTATATATTGTTGTTCTGTCTTGCCTTGTCTATTATTTTTCATGATGTTTATATGGATTCTCTTTATTTATTCTTATTATTTTCTTTATCCGCTTTATTCTACCTCTTGCAAAGTCATCACAAGCAATCAATAATTTTATTGGAGCAGATATTATTTTATATAGTGTACTAAACAATAAATACAAAAACGAATATTCCTTGTCATTTATTCCTATCTTCAGTTTTATTACTTGCAATGTTACAATCGATCTCAATATCAAAAAAGGTACACTAAATATAAGCAGAAAATAAAGAAAAAATCTATTAGAAATTTTAACATCTATTTCATAATCTTCTCCATACATATCATGCATTATACCTACTCTATGATTTCCATCCCAAACGTTATTTTGTTTGTCAATTAAAATATATCCAGTTGGATACTGTTCTGGATGATATCCACATTCTAGACTTTCTATCAGCTCAGGCCTTTTTGGTCTTTCTCCATACTTTAATTCACCTATTTTTCTTTTTGTTTTTTTAATTAACATAGTCTTTTATCCATTCTTTAAGTCTATCTTTTGGTTTATAATCAAGCTTTTCAATTACACGGCTCATATCTGCTAATGTTTCATAAGGTTCTTTTACGTTATTGTTATATATTTTCTCACCACCAAACATATCAGCTATTTCATTTACAGAATAATTTACTCCTGTACCAACATTGAACAATTCAAATGCATATTCGAGTTGACCAAGTCCTACAAGAATGTTTATGTTAACCACATCTTGTACATGTACAAAGTCTCTTCTTTGCTCACCGTCATTATTTATTGTAAACTTTGCTCCTTGCTCTTTAAGCTCTTTGAATATAGGAAAAACCAATTTATATCCACCTTCGTCACTCATTCTATCACCATATACGTTAAAATACCTTAAAATACGAATATCAAAATCATAAAGCTGCTCGTACAATCTGCAGTATTCTTCACCATTTAATTTTGATGCTGCATAGTGAGATAATGGCTGCGTAGGTTCTTCTTCATTTGTAGGTACTTCTGCATCACCATATACAGAACTAGTTGATGAGAAAACAAACCGTTTAACACCTGCAATTTTACACGCTTCTAATAACTTTAACGTCACACCTGCATTTACGCTGTCATATAATTCAGGTTCTAACATAGATTCTTGTACAGCTGTCTTTGCAGCCATGTGATATACAACACTTATTCCAAATGATTTTATTGAATCAGCTAATGTTTTTACATCAATCTTTGTCAAGTCTTGTAGCCAATGATACGCAGATGGATTTATATTTTCTTTTTTACCTGTTGATAAGTCGTCTATTATTGTAACTTGACAATCCATATCAATTAAACCATCAACAAGGTGAGAACCTATAAACCCTGCACCACCTGTAACTAGTACTTTTCTATTCATTTTCATTGTCTTTATATTTTAAGTAATGCTTTTGCTTGTCTTCCTCTAACTCTCGTCTCTTAATCTCTTTTAATATATCCTGATGAGTTAAATTTGTACCTCCTGTTGGTAATTTAACATCATCTGCTACATCATCTGGATTAAGTTCTACATTATCTATTTGTCTAAGATTTGTAGGATATCCATCATCATCTAATTCTATACCTTCATATCCTTTACCTAATTTTTTAAGCCAGTCCTTTGGCATTCTTTTATCTCTACCAAATACGTTACCAGATATTAAGTAATAACAGTTATAGCATAGTATTTCCAAGTTATCAATATCGTAATTTTCTCTATCACCATCTTTTTGTGATAACAATATTGGCATCTGTCCATCAATCACTCTAACCTCATTAAATCCACATGATTCACACTCCATAGGTTTAAGATTTGTATTTATCAATCTTTGCTTTAGGTGGTTTAATGGATAATTTTTATGTTTATTGTGTAATATTTCATCAAGTGGTATTTTATGCTTACCTTTTGTTTTCTTTCTAGATTTGCCTCTTGGTATATAAGTCTTAATAGTATTTGTCTCATAATCCCAAGCAGAATGCAATTCTAATAAAGTTTTACCTGTTTCACTATCAATGTAAGATTCTGCCCATTTTTTATATGTGTTGTATGATATACCTAAGAATTTTGCAGCCTGTAAATTAGAACGTGTTACCCTCATAGCCTCTCGAATGTCTGATTCAAGTATGATATAACCTTTTTTGGTTCTTTTTACTTTAGGCCTAATTGGTTTCATATTAGTAATACCTTCGTCTTTCTTTACTTCTGCTTAACTGTTCAAGTAATAGTAAACATACTTCCTCTGTAATTTTATCCTCATAGTACAATTTATATATCAAGCTGCTCATCTTATCCCCAGTCCTCCATTCTATCAACAGAATAGTCTATCTCATCGAATACTTCTTCGTTCGTTTCGACTTTGCTTTTGCGTTCCTTATCGATTTTTGGCTCATTTTTTGGCATATTACTATCATCACCTACCATATTAACAATAGATGCTCTAACCTTTTTAGGTTTTTTGTTGTATTGTCTTGTCCAGAATTCAGATGTGAATGCATTTTGATATGCATTGTATACAGAGTCTGCAAACATTAAATCTGGCCATTCTGAATTCACAACATTCTTTCCATCTTGTTGTATTGTATAACCACCTGGCATAAGTTTTAATTCACAGCCTTTGAATTTTTTGTGCACGACTTTTTTCATTTTTTGAAATTCGTGTCTTCGTTTTTCTATATTCATATAACTAATTTATTTTCCTTCTGTTTTTATAATCTCCTGACTTTCTTTCGAATACCTCATTTGTATCAGGATTCCTTTCATAGATATAATTATCATGAGACCTACCAGTTTCTATTTGGTTTACATTTTCTATTTGGTCTTCAGCTAATCTGTTTCTATTATATTGGTTAACAAGCCATCTATCATGTTTTTCATCCTCAAGTTTAGCAAATTCATCTTGAGATACAGTGACCTGTAAATATTCATCATGTCTATCGATGACGGGTCTTGTAAAATGATATGTTAATATTTTGTTTGCCAATACGTCGTTTTTATGTACCCATAATATTATTTTCATATTTCTCTCTTTATTTTGTTGCAAATCTTTTGTTTAATGATTTTGTTAGTTCGTTAAGCTTTGTTACGTTAACATTTTCTGCATCCTGTCCATACATTTTTTTGAAGTTTTCAATACTACTTGTGTATGTACCTGATATAAAGTAGCTTAACACCTTAATACCTTTAGCTTTCATATTATCTACCTGAGTTTTTGTATGTTGAGCTGCTGATTGACCGTAGTAATGTATATCTCTATTTTCAAAGTATGGTTCACCGTCAGAAAAGTTAATGAAATAACTATCAATTCCATTACTTCCTTCTTCAATCAAGTGTTGAATAGCTTCAAAGCATAATCCTTCTGGCGTAACACCTGGACAGCTTATGTGTTGGAATAATCTAGTTATTTTGCTGATTTTATCTTTTCTACTGTCATAAGCAATAAAAATAGCTGGAGTAGTTTTGTTTCCAATATCTTCTGTACTTCTGTAAGATATAATAACATCTAAATTCTGTACCATTGATGCAGCTTTTGCAATTGCTATTGCTGATGTTTGTGATTTGTTCCATTTTTCACCTCCCATAGAACCTGAAGCATCTATTGAAATATGAACTATAGCAGGATTAAATTGGTCAACAAATACCTGTTGAAATACCTGTTCATTGCCAAATCCTAACGATGATATCATTCGCTTGTCAATTCTACCTTGTCTTAATCTGTTATATTTTAATGAGTTGGACTCATTTCTTATTTGTAATTTTTTACCTAACATTGTACCGAGTCTAATACCATCGTTGATAACTTCTTCTTTGGTACCGTGTCCCCAATATCTTGCATTTTCATTAGTACAAAAAGTGTTATAAATACCTGTTTCTGCCAATTGCTGTGAAATGTTTTTTATAATTAAACAGTCAGTACCATTACCTTTAGTATTTCTCCAGTTTTGTGGCTGGCCAGCACCAACCAATTTGATTTCTGAACCAGATTTTTCTACAGCATTAACTTTTTTATTATCTGATTTAGATAAGTTAGATTTCTTAACCTGATTGTCATTAAATTCTTTTTGCTTGTTAATAGCTTTTTGTAGTTGTTCTCTTTGTTTATCTGAAAGTTTATCTCCACCAGATGATTTTGAACCACCAGGTTTTTTAGTACCTTGTTTTTTATCATCATCTTCTTTTTTACCACCTTTTCCACTACCATCTCCGTCAACTTCAACAGGCTCAGGTAAATGTGATTCAACAATTGTAAAAATTTTGAATGCAATAGCTAAAGCTTCCTGTGTATCTGGTAGTCTACCAATATTTCTTAAGTCTAATAATTTCCAGATATCTTTAAGGCCAGGTAAAGCATCCATATCTCTATTGATATTTGTTAGGTTGATGATTCTAAAGAAATAAGAATCCCAATCTAAATTACGTTTTTCAGATGATTGTAAGCCTTTATCAACAACTTTAGCATTAAAGTATTTATTGTACATAGCTTGATAATAACCTTGATAACCTGGTGCAGATTGATAAATGAAATTATCTATTCTTCTATCTTCTACATAATTAAGAAGAGATTTAACATGGTTTCTAATATAATTACAAACAATCCATGTTTTATCCTCTAAATCATCTGTATTTTTAGCGTATTTATTAGCTATCATATCAAATATATCTTGAGGAATTACATTTGGATTATCCATTAGATTTTTAAGAACGTCAAAATCTGTAAGCTTACAATGTGAACCTTCGTGCAATGCCAATCCAACAGTAGGGTCGAAGTCTTTATCCTTTATATTACCTGAGATAACAACCTGCTTACCATCTGTATAACTATCATCTTTAGTACTGTATTTAACAGGAACTGATTGTCCTGTAACGATACTAACAAAGTTTGAAATAGCTCTTTTGGTTGCAGCGATTTTGACGTAATCCTTACCAGGTTTTATTGTTTCGCCTGATAAAACATCGTAGTTGTAATCGTCATCCAGCCAGAAGTTAGAAGTTGTGTTTTTGTAGTTTGCCATGTTTGTTCTATTTTAATTTATTTCCTTTATAATATAAAGGTACGCAAAATTTATGACATATGAAAGGATTTTGCATCAAAGTTATTAACAACTTATTAACAATTTCCTTTATGTTCAGTTTAACCATTTTTTATCCTTTATATACTATAAAGGTACGCAATTTTTGCGACATATGAAAGGATTTTAGCAATTATTTTTGTAAAATATGCTAATTTATACTGATTCTAAATAAGAATAGTACCATTCACCTTCAAAGGTTGTTGTAGTATACCACATCATATATTCCTCACTTTTTTTCTTTGTAGTGCACATCTTTCCATAAGTGTTTTGGTTAACTTGCTACATCCTCTGTATCCACCAAATAATATTCTAAAATTGTGTATGTAATTATATGCACCTACTATTTGCGAGCTATTTTTACAGCTCATTATAACTTCTATTGCTTTTATGTATGCTTTTTTCATAATACTAATATAACAAATTTTTTCGACATATAAAAATATTTTAACAACATTCTCCTTCGCCATGTCTGTTCGCAAAGAAATTATAACAAGGGTTGTCTGAATGTGTACATCCTGTTATTGTATTTCGATTTACATGCCAGGGTGCACCTGAGGCTGAGAACGTACAACCATTATTATCTGTAACGTTGACTCTAATATAATTTTTGTTAAAATTTGTCTGTACAGTTAGGCCTGCTACTTCACTTATTGTTGTATTTATTGGAGCTCCTCCCTGACCACCACCAGCGTAACCTGGACTAGCTGTTGCATGGTGATTACTACTTGATAGCCATGTATGTGTATATGGAGATTGGCCAGCATAAGAACTTGCATTACAAGCTCTTATTGTTGATGTACCTCCTTCTTTATACCAGCAACCAGGTCCTAAATCAGTACATACACCACTACCACCAGTACAAGTGGAAGCACAGCTTTCGCTACCTCCACCAGTTCCTGATGTTTCTGCATAAGAAAGAGTACACAGCTGCTGCCAAAAAGGTATGCCATAAGGACCATTTCCAGAACTACCTGACCAACTAAATGTATAAGGTGGTGTACCTCCTTGCATAATTATTCTAGCTCCAGCTTGTGCGTATTCATCCCAAACAGATGTAGTTGGGTGGACAGTCTCTCTAATTTGAAATATGCCTGATAATGGTGCGTCAACAGCGTTACCCATTGTTAACAATTGAGCTATAGCACAGCCATTTGCGTCTTGTACTAAACCATAAATTTGTGTGTTAGGTAATATAGAGCTTGTTATAACTTCTGCATTATTACTACTAACATAATAGTTTGAACCAAGTTGCACACCTGCAGTTGTCCACCAAGAATAAGTAAAAGGAAATGCAGCTGATGTTCCACCGTTTGCCATCATCATAAATGAACCTGTTAAGCAAACTTGAAGATTATCACCTTCTTCATAAACATTTGTACTATAGCTTCCATACGTACCTGGGTTCATGAATTCATCTTGAAACAGGCTGTCAACAAATCCTGACAAACTTGCTGTTGGATATTCACCGTCTTTATATCTGCAACAGGGCTCTGTTACAGTAAATGTTACGTCAAAATCATCACATTCATAACAAGAACCATCATCGCATGTTGCTAATGGGTCATAATTACTTGCAGTTGGTTCAGTACATCCATAATAACAATAGTCACAACATTTGCCTGGTGGTGTATTGACACCTGAATTAACCATTGATTGTGTTGTATTTCCATCACCTACTGTTTCATCGCAAGGACATGTTGCATTTGAATTATAATTTACAGCTGTGTTGTCCATACATCCATAAATACAATATGTGCAACTTCCACTACACGTTGCTAATGGATTATAATTAAGCGCATTTGAGTCTTGACAACCATAAACACAAAATACACAACTACCATCATCCCATATAGCATCTGGATTATAATTTATTGCAACTGAACTAGTACATCCACCTACACCACAAGAGCCGTGAGTTTCCTTACAATTTTCAAATCCTACATATAAGCCATTTTCTAACATAAGCCAACCTGATAGTAAATCATTCCAAATATCTGAGTCATATGTTTCAACTCTTGTCATATGAGGATAAAGCGAGCCTGTATGTGTTGCCGAACAATCACTAGAGCTGTTTATTGAAAAATGATAATCATCATCGTATGTCCAGTTATAGTTTGTAATATCTTGTGCTGAGTTTGATGGATATGTATCTGAATATCTTTCTATTGATGTAAGATATACAAATCCTGACGTTTGTGAATTACCTGGTATTATATCAGCACACTTTATAAATGCTACATCTCCTTGATTTTCAAAGCTTGACGAGCTAACATACATTTCTGCTGGAGTCCTTGATGTCAATGAGTGTGGCCACATACCTGAATTGTTTGGTGAAGGCAAACCTGCCATGCTTTGTGTTGCAGAAGGAAACAAAGGATTATATGAAAACAATCGAAGTAGTGCTCCTGCTGTAAATGAATATCCATCTGAAAATGTTAGTCTATATCTAGCTGCAGAACCCGATTGGCCATGCTGAGGTATGTTTATCCAATTTTCTAGTGATATACATTCACATGTAGATTTTTTTATTTTTCTATCTGCACCATCATGAAATTCAAGAAACGCAGGAAGTCTATTACCTAAACCACTACTTTGTCTAAAAAATTCACTATAAGTACTACCACCTGTTGTATGGTCAATATTTATATATCCTGGCCCAACTGTAAATTGTAATGGATGTGTATCTCCAAAATCGTCAGCACTCATTGATATTGACTGGCTCCATATATAAAATGCGTAATCATCGTTGTCTGTTTCTTCTTTTAGATTCAATGCTGATAGGTTTTCTATCTTCCAATCATTTGTTATAAATACAGAGTTGCTTATATACGGGCCCCATCCTGATGCATCTTTTACCCATAAAACAGATTCATAAAACCTGTTATCGTACCAAGTAATACCTGCAGTTTCTGTACCAGCTTGTGTTTTATATTCGCCAGTTATATATCCCCAACCTTGAGTATTATCATAGCTTTCCGTTGTCCAAGGGTCAAATATAGTATCTTGAAATTCTGCATGACTTCCATCTGACTTACTTATATTTAAGTCTATTCTGTCTAAGCCATTCAACCTCCACCCTGAAGACTGAGTACATACTGAAGATGTAAACTGCATTGCTGGGTCACCAATAACAAGGCTATAACTAGCTGTTACATGTTGAGAATAATGGTTTATGGCATATTGCAAAGCTTGACCTACTGAGTGTACTCCAGCTGGCATATAATATGGAAATGCTCCAGAAGATGATGTAGTAAACCAGTTAGGATGATTAGTATCTATCAATGGTACTGTTGACATAGAAATATGTAGTAGTCTAGCGCTTGGCCAATAACCATCATCTCTAGTACCTGATACAAATGAAGCTGTTGCATATTTGTCTTCGTTAAAAAATAATTTTGTTAGAACTCCATTGGTATATGCAAATTGACTACCACTATAAGATGTGCCAGCATTAGCAGTTCTGTTATGTAATATAATACTGTCACCTTCTTCCATCAAAAAGAGGTCAGAGCCTGTATACAGATATTCTCTTTCATAACAAGTTTTACATTCGCTACCTGAATAAGCATAAGTTGAATGTGTGGTGTTAACTATAAACTGTGTGTTTTTACTAATACCACTATTTATTTCAGCAAATGTGTGCATGTTCGGGCCTGCTGGACCTCTCATCCAAAATCTAGTATCTGAACCTATTGTTGAATATAATAATGTTGCTCCTCTTGTAAACAACTTTGGGTCATGACCATACCTTGCACTTTGATAATGCATAGAATGACTAAAAAAGTTTTTCTCATTAGGAATTATTGGATTTGTGTTCGCAACTGGTTGAGTTGGTGCTGCCATTAGTAAGAACCTCCATTTGGTATGAAGTTAACATATACACCATTTTCTAACATCAAAGAGCCTATTACTTCACTTGAAGGGAATTCATTTTGTGGCCACGTTGTTTGAACGCCTGTTATAAACTGGCCAAATCTGGTTTTATTTGATGCTGCAACAACTGTTGTACATGAAGATTGAACTTGCTGCTGACCTGGACCAGGGTATGCGCACTTGATTACAGTATCACCTACACTGACAGTATTTACTTTTTTGAATCCAACACCATCAGTTCTAACTACTAAAAGACATATCTTCTTTCCTAGCTCTACTTCATATCCATCATCAAATTTGAGATATCTCATTGGAAAGCCAGTTCCTGTAAATTTAGCGTATCCTGCAAAAGATGTAAGTTGAGTACATGTACAAGTAGGTCTTTTTACAGAAATACTTCCTGTGTAGCCACTTCCTGCTGCAGGTAAAAGAGCAGATGTACCTGAACCTGGTATTGTTATAACACCTGAGCCATTTAGCATAGGATTTGCCAATATTTGATTGCCTGTATATAACGAACCATTGTCTGTAGCTCTAAATGACATTGATGCGTACATAGGTGTATGCTCATCAGCTACAGTCATTGCACTTGAACTTAAATTTGCTATTGTTTCCCACAATCCTTGAGTTGTTGCAGGACTAGCACAAGGCTGACCTACTGTTACTGGACCACTACTTATAGCCATAAATTAACTCCACATCTTATCGTCTAAATCTGCTTTTACTATTCTTGCCTTCAAAGGCTGACCTGTTTCACTCATCAAATATACTATATATTCTTTGTTTCCTATTTCTTTAATTTCAATATACATAACTTATTTTTCCTCTTTACATGGCTTAATTATTTCTAAAGTTCCTCCATTTCTTGATTGCAAAAACTTTAATTGTTTTTTATTGAATTCTTCATTACCAGGAACATAATTAGCAGTCTCTTTTCCTACCTCAATCTGCTTTATCTCAACACCCATAATATCGTGCTGCGGATGTAATTTGTCCCAATAGTTTTGAGGACAATCTTCTGACTTAAACTTTGCCTTTGCTTTTATAAAACAACCGCAGTCCATACATCTAAGCTTTTCGTGGTTCAAGAATGGACAAGCTCTACACATTGCAAGTCTATCATAATATTGTTCATGTGATACCTGCTTGAACCCTGATAATATATTTGACCACAAAAATGATAAAAAACTCTTAATATAACCTACCTTAAATATTTTCATTTTTTGCACTTTTTCTGGTAAAGCACCTACCAAACCTTCTTTCTTTTTATTTTTGCAATTACAACCCATAGTTTTTCCCTTTATTTGTGTTTAACGTATTCAACCTTTATTTTTATTTTTGGCTCATAGCTATCTGGTGTTCTATCATCAATACCAAAAAACTCTGATTTATCTTTATCCATTCTTAATGTCATTTCCAAATCTGTAACATTTAACATTAGCTGACCTGTTGTAGACAATATATCTTTTTCTGTAGGACTATCTACTTTATCAACATTTCTATAAGGATTGTTTCTCATATTTTTTGCATGCTGCATTGCAAGTCCTGTTAAAACATCTTGTGGTGATTTTATATTTGATAGCATATCCTGAGCATATTTCCATCTCAGTTCAGATGATTTTTTATTTAATCCTGATGTATATCCTGAATCATCATAGTCATAGCCATGATTTGTCCTGACATGATTTTGTTTTCTATTTAATTTTTTTATAATTGGTTCGTGTTCAGAAGTCATTTCTATTGCGTATGTATATTTAGGTGTAGCTACAAACGTATGTCCTTTTACACCTACATCTCTTTTATCATCGCCTTTGAAGTTGACTATAGAACTTAATGACTCTGATGCTTTTTTGAACATAAGAGCTCGTCTTATTTTCTTACCGTCTTCAGAAGGCTTACCTTTTTTCTTTGCTAGTTTCTTTTCTTTTTCATCTGCATTTACCATAAG